>Ga0114931_10004709_pt1 | contig 16987 bp, 20 predicted proteins | sample 2SBtaG_FD_89579 | JGI IMG/M metagenome (GOLD analysis project Ga0114931, IMG submission 89579) | Deep subsurface microbial communities from Kolumbo volcano to uncover new lineages of life (NeLLi) - 2SBTROV14_V59a metaG | ecosystem: Environmental > Aquatic > Marine > Volcanic | place: Kolumbo...
CATCAATCTTATCTAAGCCGCTTTGGTAGCTCTAAATCCACTGAGTGCTATGTTTGCGCTAGTATGGAGCGTTGTGACTATCTTTATGTGGGATTTTGATTTCGACACCTGAATGGTTACGAAGTTTTTAATCCAAACTGATCATCTTTCATCCTAGTTTCAAGTTACTTATTGTAGTCGTGTCGAAAGAACATTTCCGCTCCTGTTTGTTGTTGATAAAATCCGCGCAGGCCTAGCGCGCCGCCGTCGCCGAATCGATAGATAAATCCGGCTGAAAAAACCGCGTTTTTTTCACCTTTAAACCGGGTGATATCCTGTTTGGGGGGCATTTGTTTGCCGTTGAAACCGACGATTGCAGCGCCGGCAAAAAATTCAAACTGTTCACTTAACGTATAAGCGAATCCGGCGCCCAACAGCCACTGATACCATTGCAATACAAGATCATCGGTATTTTGATCCTGCATGCGCTCGAAGCCGTATTCAAAATCCAGTATGCTGCATGCCTGCCGGGATTGCCAGGGCAGCAGATACCACCGCACGCGCAGATGCTGCCCGGTCATGGTGCGCAAGGCCTGATCGTCCCGGTCGACCGTGACATCGGTAAAACCCAAGTTGACACCGCCACCGGTATGGGGATTGACCCGTTCGCGGTAGTTGAAGTCAATATAATGCATTTCAAGATCCATGCGGTCACCACCGTCCAAGACCATGGTCATGTCCTGGTGGCCGATAGCCAGCTCAACTTGCATGTTTTCAGCACGGCATAAGGGAGTGCCCAGTAGCAGGGCGACGACTATGCTGATACCGGCCAACTTCGCTGTCATTGCATATCACCCCAGCTGGATTGCAATATGGCCAAGCCGGTGCAAGCGGCGGTTTCGGTACGTAAAATACGAGGTCCCGTCGTGGCTAGGAAGAATTCCTTGTATTGAAACAATGAAATTTCACCATCGCTGAATCCTCCTTCCGGTCCCACCAGCAAGCTGACTTGCGTGGAGACCGGTGCAAGATCCAGTGGCTGAAAGTCGCCGGGGCATAAGGCGATGGTGACACCCGTAACCCGGTCGGCAAAGCCGGCAAGATCCATGGGCTCAAAAACCTGGGGGATCACCGTGCGTCCACACTGTTCGCAAGCCGCAATGACGATTTGTTGCCAATGTTGCAGGCGCTTGGCGAGCCGGTCAGTGGGTAAGTGAACCTGGCTGCGTTCGGTCGTGATCGGCGTGATCGCATGTACGCCAAGCTCGGTGGCTTTCTGCAATACAAAATCCATGCGTTCGCCGCGTACCAGGGCCTGGGCAAGATGAATATTCAATGGGGATTCTCGATGCACGGGATTTGCCTGTTGAATTTCGCATACCGCGTCTTTGCCCGTACGCTGAATCAACCGCGTGGCATAGTCATGCCCGTCACCGTTAAACAGCACGAGCGGCTGACCGGGTTTGAGGCGTAAAACCTGCAACACATGGTTGCTGGCGTTCGCCGGCAGTGTTATTTGCCGGCCGGCAACCAGTTGGCCATCATAATAAATTCTTGCTAGGCGCACAGACGTCTCATTGTCGAGTGGCGACATGAATACCGTCTATCGCCGTGTTTACCATAAGGGACAAAGCGTGTTCGTCTATAACATAAGGAGGCATAAAATAGACCACGTTGCCTAATGGGCGAAGTAAAACACCGTTGGCCAGGCCATGTTGATACACGGCAAGTCCTCGTCTTTGTTGCCAGGGATAAGGCGTTCCTTGGGCTTTATCCTTGACCATTTCCATGGTGACAATCATGCCGCAGCGTCGTACGTCTCCCACATGGGGATGATCCTGTAAATGTTCCACCCCTTGCCACATGGATTCGGACAATACGCGATTTTGGGATAACACATCGGATTGTTGAAACAAATCCAATGTGGCCAATGCCGCCCGGCAGGCCAGTGCGTTGCCGGTATAACTGTGTGAATGCAGGAACGCCTTCATGGTTGCATAGTCGTCGTAAAAACCGTCAAAGATGGCCTTGCGGGTTAACACCGCGGACAGCGGCAGATAGCCGCCGGTAAGTCCCTTGGACAAACACATAAAATCCGGCGATATGCCGGCTTGTTCACAGCCGAACATGGTACCGGTGCGGCCAAAACCCACCGCGATTTCGTCGGCAATTAAGTGAACCCGGTAACGGTCGCAGGCTTCGCGCAGCAGCGCCAAATATACCGGGTCGTACATACGCATATTGCCGGCGCATTGTACCAGCGGTTCGATGATGACGGCGCAGGTTTCCCCTGCGTGTTTTTGCAAGGCAGATTCCATGTGTTCAAACATGGCCGTACTATGGGCCGCGTAACTCACCCCGTCGGGGCGAAAAAAACAATCCGGTGACGGTACGGTAATGACGTCCATCAACAAGGGCCCGTAAGTTTGTTTGTACAACGCCACGTCACCGACGGCCAAAGCACCCAACGTCTCGCCATGATAACTGTTGCTTAGATTGATAAATTTGGTTTTTTGCGATATGCCCGCGTTTTGCCAATGGTGAAAACTCATTTTTAAGGCTATTTCCACCGCTGCCGAACCGTTGTCGGCATAAAATACATGGTCCAGACCGGGTGGGGTCATGGAAACCAGTCGTTCCGCCAATTGAATGGCTGGTTCATGGCTGAATCCCGCCAACAGCACATGCGCCAGTGTATCCAATTGTTGTTTAACGGCGTGATTGATACCGGGATGGGCGTGACCAAACAGGTTTACCCACCAGGAGCTGATGGCATCCAGATAGCGTTTACCTTTGTAATCGTACAACCAGACACCCTGGGCATGGTGGATGGGAATTAGCGGCAGGTGTTCATGGTCTTTCATTTGCGTGCAGGGATGCCACAGCACATTCAGGTCACGTTGAATCAGGGCTTCCTGACGACTGCTTCGATCGGGCATGGGATAGGCCTTTAGTGCAGGTTCTTCGTTCAGTGCTTGCTATCAAGACCCAGCCGCTGCCACAACTGCACCGTGGCGTCCGCTTTATTCATGGTGTATATATGCAGGCCGGGTGCCCCTTCAGTCAGTAATTTGTCGCATAACGCCGTGGTCACATCCAGGCCGAATGCACGCAGCGATAAAACGTCGTCACCGAAAGCTTCCAATCGCTTGCGAATCCAGCGGGGAATCTCCGCGCCACACATGTCGGAAAATCGCGCCAGTTGTTTGTGATTGGTAATCGGCATAATACCCGGCACGATCGGAATCGTGGCGCCGATTTTTTCGCACTGGTCCAAAAAGTAAAAATAGGCGTCCGGGTTGTAAAAATACTGGGTTAACGCGCTGTCGGCGCCGGCATCGACCTTGCGTTTGAAATTCACCAAATCCGCTTGTGGACTGACCGCCTGAGGATGGTATTCGGGATAGGCGGCCACTTCGATATGAAAGGTATCGCCGGTTTCCTCGCGGATAAAAGCCACCAACTCGTTTGCATAGCGTATTTCCCCGGGATCGCGCATACCCGAAGGCATGTCGCCGCGCAGAGTCACCAAGCGACGAATTCCGTGTTCACGGTATAGGTTAAGCATTTCCCGGATATTGTCTTTGGTGGATCCGATGCAGGAAATATGCGGTGCCGCATCGACTGCGGACTCGTTTTGAATGCGCAGTACGGTATCAAAGGTCCGATCGCGGGTACTACCACCTGCACCAAAGGTTACGGAAAAAAACGTCGGTTTGAATGCCGCGAGCGTTTCCCTGGTATGGTGTAAATTGTCCGCACCCTCGGGAGTTTTCGGTGGAAAAAACTCAAAACTGTACACTGTATCCTGCGCTCGCGACATGCCTGTTCCCCTAGTAGCGGTAAAAGTCCGGTTTGTACGGACCTTCAACAGGAATTTGCAGGTATTTGGATTGTTCCTCGGATAACCGGGTTAGGTTTACGCCGATTTTTTTCAAATGCAGTCGCGCGACTTTTTCATCCAACGCTTTGGGCAGCACATGGACATCGACTTTGTATTTCTCCGGGTAATTCCACAATTCAATTTGCGCGATCACCTGGTTGGTAAATGACGCTGACATCACAAAGCTGGGGTGGCCGGTGGCGCAACCCAGGTTAACCAGTCGTCCTTCGGCCAGCACGATGATACGTTTGCCGTCCGGGAAAACCACATGATCGACTTGCGGTTTGATGTTTTCCCAGGTGTATTGGCGCAACGATGCAATGTCAATTTCGGAATCAAAATGACCGATGTTGCAAACAATGGCCTCATTTTTCATTTTCTGCATGTGGTCATGGGTGATGACGCGTACATTGCCGGTAGTGGTGACAAAGATATCGCCTTGGGACGCCACAGTGTCCATCTCAACGACACGATAACCTTCCATCGCGGCCTGCAGGGCGCAAATCGGATCGATTTCGGTAACCCATACCGTGGCACCCATACCGCGAAACGCCTGTGCGCAGCCTTTACCCACATCGCCGTAGCCCAACACCACGCAGATTTTACCGGCCACCATGACATCGGTGGCCCGCTTGATACCGTCGATCAACGATTCCCGGCATCCGTAAAGATTGTCGAATTTGGATTTGGTTACCGAGTCGTTTACGTTAAAACAGGGAACCTTAAGGTCACCGTTTTTCGCCATCTCATACAGGCGATGGACACCGGTGGTTGTTTCTTCGGAAATACCGCGAACATCCTTAAGTAAATCAGGGTATTTCTCATGCATAATGGCGGTTAGATCGCCTCCATCATCCAACAACATATTGGGAAGCCAACCATTGGGCCCGAAAATGGTTTGCTCAATACACCATTCATATTCTTCCTCGGTTTCCCCTTTCCAGGCAAAAACCGGTGTACCATTGTCGGCGATAGCGGCCGCTGCATGGTCCTGGGTGGAAAAAATGTTGCAGGATGACCAGCGTATCTCGGCGCCAAGATCCACAAGGGTTTCGATCAAGACAGCTGTTTGTATGGTCATATGCAGGCAACCTGCGATACGGGCACCGGATAAAGGCTTTTTGCCCTTGTATTCTTCACGAATTGCCATTAAACCAGGCATTTCGGTTTCGGCAATGGCGATTTCGGCATGCCCGAATGCTGCCTGACTGATGTCCTTGACTTTGTAGTCCGGTTGTAAATTTTCGACGGGGGTGCTCATACAGCTCTCCTGATTTTGAATCCTGGCTAAATCGCGCTATTTTAACGTGCATTGGCTAAAGGTGAAAGTCGAGTATTTACCTTGTATTATTGTGGTATTTTAGGTTGGTAAAGCTTTCCCGTCATATTTTCGCAAAGGAGCGTAGCAATGGGGAGATTGTGGGTTTTAGGTCTAATGCTGTGGGTCGGTCAATCCATGGCGGCGATCCATGGGCAAACGGTCGTCTATGAAGGCGATGGTATTAAAATGCAAGGCTATATGGCCTACGATGACAGCATCAAAGGAAAACGTCCGGGTGTGCTGGTTGTCCATGAATGGTGGGGACACAATGATTATGCCCGTAAAAGAGCCCGTATGCTGGCCAAGTTAGGCTATACGGCGTTTGCCCTGGATATGTACGGTAAGGGCAAGCAAGCCAGTCATCCCAAGGAGGCCAATGCCATGTCCAAGGCGATTTTCAGCAATTTGGAAGGCGCCAAAAAGCGATTTCTAGCTGCCAGGCGTTTATTGGCCAAACACCCAACGGTCAATGGTCAAATTGCGGCAATCGGCTATTGTTTCGGCGGCGGCGTAGCCTTGCATATGGCGCGTATGGGGGTACCGCTACGCGCGGTGGTCAGCTTTCATGGCAGTTTAAGTACACAAATGCCCGCAAAAAAAGGCCAGCTTAAAGCAAAAATACTGGTATTAACCGGCGCCGCGGACCCCTTTAACAAACCCGCGCAGGTGGCGGGATTTAAAAAGGAAATGGATGCAGCAGGTGCCGATTACAAGGTGATCAGTTATGCCGGGGCGAAACACGCGTTTACCAATCCGGACGCCGACAGCTACGGTAAAAAATATAATATTCCGCTTGCTTATAACAAGGAAGCGGATGAAAAATCCTGGGCTGCCATGCAGGAATTGTTTAAGTCGGTTTTTAAATAGTTACCGCATGGCCAAACGCGAGCCGGTATTTGATGCATTCGATTTTCATGTCGGCAGGAAACTGGTCGCCAAATACGAAGTATTGGAAAAGCTCGGTGCCGGTTGGGAGGGCGAAGTGTACAAAGTGCGCGAGGTCAGTACCGGCATCGAGCGGGCAACCAAGTTTTTTTTTCCGCAAAGAAATCTCAAAGGCCGTACCGCCAAACAATATGCCATTAAACTTCACAAGCTGCGCCATTGCCCAATACTCATCCAGTACCACACCCAGGAACTGATGCGATATCGCGGTTTCGATATCACCTTTTTGGTCTCCGAATACGTGGAAGGCGAAAAACTCAGTGAATTTTTGCAGCGCCATGCCGGCCAGCGGTTGGCGCCTTTTCAGGCGCTGCACCTGCTGCATGCCCTGGCGTCGGGTATTGAGAGTATCCACCAAATGCGTGAGTATCACGGCGATTTGCATACCGAGAATATTATTATCCAACGTTACGGTTTAGGTTTTGAAGTGAAGCTTATCGACATGTTTCACTGGGGTGGGGTACGCTCGGAAAATATCTACGACGATGTGGTTGACCTGGTGAAGGTTTTTTACTCGGCCATCGGTGGCGCCAAGATGTACGCCAAACAACCGGTTATTGTCAAAAATATTTGCTGTGGCTTGAAACGTTCATTGATATTAAAGAAATACCGCAGTGCCGGTCAATTACGCCAATTTTTGGAGAACCTGAATTGGGATTAAAGATCGACGATCAAGCATTCCATGCCAGCTTGTTTCGCACTGCGGTCATGGAGCGGGCACTGGGCGCCGAATTTATTCACGGTCGAACGGTGGTTTTTTCCACGGCAGCACCGGGATCAAACGGCGTCAACGAGGATGCCGTGGCGGTGATAGCCTGTGGTCCGCAATCCGGGATCTTGGCGGTTGCCGATGGTTTAGGTGGTGGCCCGGAAGGTGAACAGGCTTCACGCATCGCCGTGGAGACCTTGCAAGAGCAGGTCTTGCAGTATCAAGGTGACTGCGATCAATTGCGTGAAGTTATCCTTAGCGCAATTGAAGTGGCAAATGAGAAAATCATCGCTCTCGGCGGCGGTGCCGGAACCACCCTGTCAGTGGTCGAGTTGCATGGGTCCTGGGCGCGCACCTATCATGCCGGTGATTCCATGGTGCTGGTGACAGGGCAGCGGGGTAAAATAAAACTGCAAACTGTTTCCCATGCGCCGGTCAGTTATGCCATGGAAGCCGGATTGCTGGATGAGAGTGAGGCTATTGGCCACAGCGACCGCCATCTCGTTTCCAATGTGCTGGGCGCGAATGATCTGCGAATCGAAATGGGTTCCAAAATGCGGTTGGCTATGAAGGATACGTTATTGGTCGCCTCCGATGGCTTATGGGATAATTTTTATACCGAAGAAATCATCGAACGTATCCGCAAGGGACCCCTGCACAAAGCGGCAGCCGGGTTGGTTCAGGAAAGCACGCAACGCATGGCGCATCCTCGCGACGGCGAACCCAGCAAGGTGGATGATTTAAGCTTTATACTCTACCGGCTGTAATTCAGGTCGTAATCGGTACTTTTTATAAAACGACGATTTTTCGCTTCCAATAAAACCATCTTTTTACCGCTGAGATTCTTGATGATATACAAATCGTTAATGGCGCCGGAGTAGGTTTTTCCATAGCGGGTCTTGGTTAAATACTTGCCTTTGTGGCGTATATACCAACGGTTCCTTTTTTTATAGATTAACCAAGAACCGTTGTGGGTGAAAGTGGATTTTTTAGTCACATTACGATAGGTGAACTTACCGTTTTTGCGGTAAACAAGCTTGGAATGGCCGCCATCGTATGTCATATTCCACTGACCTTGAACCACATCCAAAATGAGCTTTTTGGAAACAGTGGGTTTGATAATATTTTTTTTGGGCATCATCTTGGGTGATGGTCTACGGGCCAATGTTTCGGCGCTGGGAGAGCGTTGAATATTCGATAGGGGTTTGTGTGAGGTGTTGGGTGCGGAAACAATGGTCTGAAATGGGACAGTGGTATTTTTGGGCGGTTGGCTGCTGATATGTACGATGCCTTGCTTATCCTGCCACTTATAGATTTTTGCAGCCGTTGCCGGACATGTCAGAACAGCCAATACGATGGCTGGAAGAATGAGACGCATAGTCATCACTGCTGTAGGATCCTGTATACAAAAAAAGGCTATCTTAGTTATATCGGGTCATTGCCGGCTTTTTTAAGCCCCGACCGGATAAATACTTCCATTATGATCGAAAACGACTGATAAGTCGTTGAATTTCAAGAATTCTTTAACCCATATAGATTAACAAGTGTCGGCATTTTCGTCAATGTTTGGTGGTTTTGGCGGCGAATGGTCGGCACGACCTTGCCGGCCGGATATACGGTTTGGTGATTTTTGGATGCTTTCAGCGCGGCTGGGAGCGAACGGAGGCAGGGGGATTATTTTTCCCATTCACGAATAATGGGGGCTTCGCGTTTTTCCTGCAGCCTTTCCTCGGCTTCCAGAGCATTGTCGGCAAAAATGACTTTAATCGTTGAGTCGTCATCGGAGACCTGTTTTGCACGGCAATCACGTGCAAACAGTTTGGCTTGTTTAAACTGTTCAAATTCGGCCAGTTTTTCCAGGTTCTTTACAATGGATTTCTCGGTAACACGAAAAACGAAATAGGGCATGACAGGGCTTCAATATATGATAACGACCATCATTATAAAATGTATCCGGACCGTGTCCATATCACAAAAGGTGTAGATACGTCCTTATTGTGCTGCTCGAATGTATTGTTCCTTTAAAATCAACAGCTTATAAACTAGTGTCGTGTCTTCTGTAAAGCCTGCGTTGAGAAAGCCGCGGAACGGGCGCGTGCAAGACGCAGGCCGCAGGGCATGTCGTCTACCTTGCCAAGGTCTGCAACGCGGCAAACATGCCTTCCCGTGGCTTGCTGTCAGGCAAGATACAATCGTTGGCAGCCCACAAGCCTATCGCCTCTAAATGGGCGTTTTATGTGAGGCACGACGCGAGAGCCGTGTAAAGGGTTGGTGGGCTTTTCGCCCGGCGTGACGATAACTATGACAGGGCCCGTGGATCGACATAGTTCTAACTATACCCAAATTACAGCGATTCCAAGCCGGTTACACAAGCGATAAAAAATTTGCGGCCGGCGGCACGGGTTTGCCTGCGAATAAGAATACACACGGTGGGGATGGTTTGCTGATATTGACGGATTGATTTTTTGACTGGGGCCAGCACCAAACAAATGACTATGGCTTGGCGCAATGCTTTAATTTTTTTTCCACTGTTTTTGTCGGGGGGTGGTGTTGGTGCCCAAGATAATCCCTGGCTTGTCGATCTCAATCGCATTGAATATCGAATTAAACACGCCAATTCGGCGACAGTCAAAAAGCAGCTGATCCAGCGGGCCGTATTACACGGCATGTTTGCCGTGCCTTTGTTGGTGAAAACCGCCCATGATTCCGATGAGCAAGTGCAACGATTGGCGATTTCGGCCATCAGCAAACTCGGTCCGGTTGCCGCTCAAGCCGAGTCCACGCTGGTTTCCATGCTAAGTCATCATGACCGGCGCATTCGGCAAGCCTGTATGTTGGGTTTGGTTCGAATCAATTCGGAGTCCGTCGACCACATCATTACTGCCTTGCAAAAGAGCACAGGCGATGCCCGGCTCGATGCTATTGAGGCGTTGCATGAAAAATTCGGTTACCGTTTGCGGCCAGCCGGGTTCAGTGCGCTGATATCGGCACTGGAGGACAGTCATGGCCCGAGTCTTATCGAGAAACTCAAATCCATGTTGTCAGAGCGCGACCCGCGGGTGTTGTCGGAGACGGCCATTTGGCTTTCGGCATTCGGATCGCGTTCTAAACCGGCATTATTAAACCTGATCCGGTTGCTTGGCAGCAACCATCCGGCTGTGGTCGAGAGCGCCGCGCGGGCTATCGGCAATATGGGGCAATTCGGGCATGTCGCCAAGGCGGATCTAAAACGTCTGTTGACCGATGCATCCATTCAAAAGCGCATGGCAGCCGCAAAAGCTTTGGCGAGTATCGGTTACGGTGAATTGGCGCAAAACGCCATGCGTAACACCATCGAACAGAGCAATCCTAACGTCCACCGGCTGGGGTTGCAAGCATTACCAACACTGCCTTCACTGCGTGAAGATACCTTGGCCGCCGTTGTGGGGGTACTGAAAACCCACGCGGATGAAGCAACTTTACGTGCGGCTATGTCCGCGTTGGAGCATTTTGCCGTGCAGGACGGCCGGGTGGTGAAAGTGTTGTTCCATATCGCCGAGTCACCCACCATGCCGGCGTCTTCGCGTTTTTCGGCGGTATCAGCGTTAAGCGCTTGCGGACAAAACAACGACAGGCTTATTCGAGTAATAAAAAGTATCCAAAGAGAGGGAAGTGTCGCCAATGCCGTGTCTGAAGTACAGGTGTTTTGGCGTTTAAGCGGTGCGCGGGAGGTTAAACCCTTTGTTTCCACCGTACTACCGTTTTTGCGCTACCCGTCCGCCGCAGTGCGCGATCAGGCGCTGGACACGCTTTCCTATTTTGCCGACAAAGCCGACTACGCTATGCCATACTTAATTAAACAAATGGTGGAGCAGCCTATCACCAGTGAACAACAGCGCCTGCATTACCTGCGTTTGGCCAGGCTAATTACCAGGGTGCAGCGATTACACTTTCAAAAAGAGGGTACTTAGCCCGAAGGCTAAGCACAATTCACAACGCGGGCTTCAGCGGGTAAATCAAATAAATCACCTTGGGGAGGAGGTGTTATCCAGGACAATATGGATTGCCACTGCCTGATATCTTTAGCCGTATAGCGTGAGTCCAACTCATGAACACCAAGTCCTTCAAGCGCGGCCTTGGCATAGTTTTGCGTATCGCGTAGACTGCCGATAAAAGGTACGTTCAAACTATGTAAAAACGTAAGCAACGACACATACACCAGGGTGTTGGCGCGACTGCGGTTGGCAATAACGGCGATCCGGGCTTTGGGATTGACGGTTTTGGCGACCTTCTGCAGTTTTTCGACAAAATAGGAAGCCGCATCCATATCAATTGTTGAGGGCAACACCGGAACGATGATGGCATCGGCGCTGCGTATTAAATCCGTCAAGGCGAAGCCCGCCATGCCCGCCGGTGTGTCAACGATAATCTTTTTAACATCCTGGGCAACTCGCATTTGCCAGGTTTTGGTAATGGTTCCGGGCTTCTGGTGAGCGGATACGCCGCGAATAAGAGCCACATCTGCACTTCGCCTGTTTAACCACATCATGGTTGAACTCTGGGCGTCATAGTCGAACATCAAAGGGGTATCGCCTTGACTAGCATAATAAGCCGCAAGACTTGTGGCGATGGTTGTCTTTCCGCATCCGCCTTTGGCATTGGCTATGACAATTCGTGTGGGCTTATCCGGGCGGTTTACCTGTGTGTTCGATCGCAGCATAGTTCACCTTAGTCTTGCTTAAGTCGTTGCCTGTCAGGCGGGTTGATGACTTCAGGCCATTATAGAAACAAGTTTGAGAACATGCAAATTTATCTTTTTAAAACAATATGTTGTGGTGTTTATGCAACAGCGTGTTGTAATGGTATTTATGCAACATTGGTGTTGTTTTTTTGTTACAACGGTTCATGGCGCGATGACAATGAAGTTTCTTACCGCAAGTTTTTCTTTTATCGTGACTTCTTTATTTTTTAGTTTGACGTAGATGGCGCTGGATGGTCCACCATCCAAGTTAAGTGCACGGTCAACACCCTGCAATCCGAATGCACGTGGATGATGTTTTAGCAGGTCTGCAAGGTCAAGCAGGCTGACGGGGGATGTGTTAACCATAAATATATTTTTCCCTTTTGTTAGCCCAACCACAGTGCGGCGATGCAATGCGCCGGCGGACTTTATACCCATTTCACCGCCCGGATCAATAATGAACGGTCCGGCTTGAATGGCGTAATAACTGTTCGCCAGTGATGCCTTGCGGGGCAGGATGGTGATTTTACCCTTGGCGTCAATGGACAAAATTCCGGACAGTGACACCTGGCGACTGAGCGGTGAACGTTTTTTACCTTCGTATAACAGCAATCCTGCCGGTCGAAAATTGGGCAGGAAATAGCCGCCGTTTATGGCCACTTGAGCATGGTGTTTTACCGCGATGTCGATAATGGAAGGATATTTTTCAAGCTTCTCATCTAAGTCGATAATGCGAGCCCGATAACGTGTGCGGTTTCGAATGACCACGCTATGCGCTACCAGAATGTGGTCGGCGCGGCTAAAACGCGTCTTGCGATAAAATCCGTAGGGTTTTGCTAGCTTTTGTTTTTCCAATACCTTGTAGCTCCATGGCAATTCCCCCTGAGCCGTGGCATGAGCGCTAATACATAGCAGCACTATTGCCGCCAGTGAATAAAGATGCAATGTTTTCATAAGTTAAAACCAAGCTGATAGTTTGAGCATTGATGCAACGGTTGAAAAACCCATGCAAAGTGCCAATGATTCGACGCCCTTTTCCTGACCGGTTGGTGCAAGATGCGAGCCTTCACGGGTGTATGATTTTTACAACCTGTGCCCTCGGTAAGGTGTAATTTTACACGGTAAAAAATTTTTATTGCATGAGCAATATCAATGCGTTCAACGGGGTATACGTTTACTCTATAAATCAAATCTCTCATGAATCCTATCCATCAGCCGGTAATCGATTATAGCGTTGAATTGGTCAAAAAAATTAAAATAAAATCGCTTGCCGCCGAATAGGTGAGTATGAATATGGACATACTGAAAAATTCTCTTTGGCTGTCTGTTGTTTGCCTGATCGCGGTACCTGCGGCGGGATTTGCTTATGGACTGGGCGGCATCCGAATCATGTCGGGGCTCAATGAACCCCTTGATGCGGAAATTCCCCTTAGTGACATTAAGCTGCATGAACTCAATACCCTGCGATTTGAACTGCTTGATGTACTGGATGATACAAAACGCAAACAGCAGCAACGTGTCATTCCCCACCCGATCCATCTTGCCGCCGAAGTAAAAACACGCGACGGCCACGCCTACCTGCATGTGACCAGTGACAATCCGCTGTATGCCAATTGTTCGAAGAAATCGTTCAGTTGTTATAATTTTTTTCGATTCGGCGTTTTGGCCAATTGGCGTTCGAGGGCATTGGAAAATCGCGTTGAACGCAGTTTTCCGGTGATACCGCGATTGGACAGGGCGTTGGGAAAAGTGAATTTGCTGTCGACCGGCGGTGAACAGTTGGAAGCGGAAATTGAATTGCTTGATCATCATCTCGACCTTAGTCATTTGAAAGTCCGCCTGGCCCCCAAGCAGCCTGGTTGCAGGGTGTGCATTTCGGCGTTTGGGAATACAAAGAGGCCAAGCGGCTGGGTATTCGCTTTAATGTGAAAAACGACAAACTGGTTATGACCAGCCGGAAGTCGATTAAACGAACATTTTCCAACCGCATACAAACCACCTATGCACCGCTGGTTTTATTGATTGAGGCCATTTGGGAAAATGGCCGCCAATTGAAAAAATACACCATTTTTCTACCGGCCTGACCAGCCGGTCCGGCGTATAGCTAACATCAGCAGTATCGGTAGCAGGCCGATCATGCCCATGCTGCCGGCGGCGGTAACTTCATACTGAACGCCCGTTTCGACTTCCACGATGGGCTCAACGTAGTAGTCAACATACTGGTCCTGATCGAGATCTTCCAAGGCCAGCAAACCCAATGTGTCGAATTCCAGCGGGCCGGCATCCACCCGTAAATCGTTGCTTTGCGCATCGTACAGTTCAATCAATACGTCGTACTGTCCGGCTGGATAGCCTTCCTCAAGCACCGAATCAATGTCAATATAGTCGTTCTCACTGGCACCGTTTATGCGAAACGTATCGGTGGTATGAAAATAGTTCCACGGACCGCCGTCCAGGCTTAAGTAGATAAGGGCGTAAACGTCGGCGGTGGTGCCTTGCGTTGTGTCGGCGTCGAAAGTCAGGTTAAACCCGTGATAGTAACCGTCAACATCATTATCGCCGAAAACCTGTGTGTCGGCTTGAAAAAAGCTAAGCGATTGCAGCGTAAGGTAACGACTAAACGTAGCCGTGCGTGCCTTTCGTTTACGCTCGCCGGTGCTTGTCAAGGCCGGTAAGGTGGAAGAGGGGGATTGTTTTAACAACGCGTTTTTTGCCGCCCTTGTTATATTTCCCTGGGACTGAATTATTTTGGCGCTTCGTGTCGCGTTTTCCAATTCAGCATATACGGGGGCGTTGAACAATAAAAAGACGGATATTATCGGTAAAATGGCAATACGCATGGCTGACTCCTCGTTATCACTTCTTGACATCTATTAAACACAAGTTTGACTGAACCGATGCTGAACCGTGGACGACATACAACGGGAAGTTCTAAACGTTGGTGTGGCAAATGTCACCGTGGTGCCGGGTACCGGGCGTAACGTGAATCCGCCCGTTCACGGAGATGGGACGTAACGATTGCGCCATACATGAACGATGTGCTTTGCGTCGCCATAAAAAAAGGGCCGGCTTGGTAAAGCCGGCCCGGACGGGGCTGGTAAGGGAGTGGGTTTACCAGCGAGGGGAGAAAACGATACGATACCCTGGCTCTTGATACGCGCGTTTATAAAAATGCCGGGTTTGGCAAAAGCGATTGCCGTGATAATGCCCCGCGACCTGATGATGGTGCCTGCGTCCTTGGCGTCGATACTCGCCATCATAATCTTCACGGTAGCGTTGCGGGTTGTGGCGGCGATTATGACGGTGATTGCGGTAACTATGGTCGCGACGATAGGTGTTGTCGGCAAAGCGGTGACGGTTATGGTGGCTGCGTGGGCCGTGGTGGCCGCTACGGTGGCCGTTGCCGTGCTGGCTATATCGATCGTCGCTATGATGGTTGTGACGGTTGTGACGGTAGGAGCGGCTATGATTTTGTGCTTCACCTCTTTGGCTCTGAACCACGGTGCTGCCTTCGTCGTAGCGATTGTTAGCCATGGCGGTTCCGGGTAGCAGGGCGATGACACCCAAGGCCGCTACTACGAAGGTAATGGACTGAATGGTCTTCATGGCTATGCTCCGATTGTTTTAGCGTGGAAACCAGTTTAGTACCGGTTTACTGAACGTATGCTGAACCGTCCGGGCAATGATGGATAGGTAGCCCAGGCCAGGGTTTAAGCCGGTAATTGCACAATAAATAATCAAATTGCTGGAATAAGCAGAAACTTAGTCCAAGCGTGCCGATCTATTGGTATATAGGTTTGAATAAGGTCGGGCTATGGCGTGGCATAAGAGTGATCTAAGCCCCTCTCAGCGGGACAAATTAGAATCCTTTCTGGCGACGGTCGATCGTGAAGCGGACCATTTCGTCGGTTATCCTTGTACCTGCCGGTTTGATTACTCAGCTCTGTATCCGTTTTTAAAATACCCGCTAAACAATGTCGGTGATCCCTTTACGCCCACCTTGTTTCAACTGAATAGTCACGCGTTTGAACGCGAGGTATTGGCGGTGTTCAGGCAATGGACACATGCACCGGAGCAGGATATCTGGGGCTATATCACCACCGGTGGCACGGAAGGCAACATGTACGGGGTATTTCTCGCCCGTGAATTGTTTCCACGGGGGATGGTGTATTATTCCGAGGACACGCACTATAGCGTCAGTAAAAGCCTGCGGGTGTTAAACGTGCGCAATATCATGATCAAAAGCCAGGCCAACGGGGAAATGGACTACGATGATTTAAAAGAAACCATCCGGATTCACCGCGATGTGACACCCATTATTTTTGCCAACGTTGGCACCACCATGAAAGGCGCGGTCGATAATATTCCCGTGATTCGTTCCATCATCAAGGACTTGGCCATACCCAACTGTTATATCCATGCGGATGCGGCATTAAGCGGCATGATTCTGCCCTTTGTCGAGCAACCGCAACCGTTCGATTTTCAGGCGGGTATTGACAGTATTTCGATTAGCGGCCATAAAATGGTGGGTTCACCCATTCCCTGTGGGATTGTGCTGGCCAGAAAAACCAATGTGGACCGTATTGCCCGTTCCATTGAATACGTGGGAACACTCGATACCACGCTGACCGGGTCGCGTAATGCCATCACGCCGTTGTTTATGTGGTATGCCATCAACACGGTGGGCTTTGAGGGTTTTCGCAAAATCATAGCCGCTTGCCTGGAGCATGCGCGGTACGCCGTTCAACGATTTAATGACGTGGATATCAAGGCCTGGCGGAACCCCAATTCCATTACGGTGGTATTGCCCAGGCCCAGCGCCGACGTGGTTCAAAAATGGCAACTTGCCGTGCATAATGATATCGCTCATATCATTACCATGCCGCATGTTGAAAAACGCCATATCGATGCCGTGCTTGCTGATGTGCTGGCGCACGGACTGGCTGCATAGAGGCAGGTCATGAAACAAATAACTATCGTTACGGAAAATCGCACGGGCGTTGTCGCCGATGTAACCGAGGCCCTGGCCGGTAACAACATCAATATAGAAACACTGGACGCCGAAGCGGTGGACGATAGCGGTATTATTATTCTGACCGTTGACCGCTATGATGAAGCATTACAAGTGTTGAGCCAAATACCGGATATACAGGCGGTGTCGGAAGAGGCCATACTTATCCGGCTGGAGGACAAACCCGGTGCCCTGGCCCAAATCGCACGGCGTTTCCATACGGCGCAGATTGGGCTGCGCAGTATCCGCATACTCAAGCGTGATCCCCCTAACAGTGTGGTAGCCATTAGCACGGAGCGCACGGCTGAAGCTTTGGAACTGGTCAAGGATTTGCTGATTGCCTGAGGCCGCGTTCGCCTGCCGATGGCCTTGAGCAGTTTTTGGCTTGATTAATACTAAAGAGACACCTAAAGAGACAC
>Ga0114931_10004710_pt1 | contig 16982 bp, 10 predicted proteins | sample 2SBtaG_FD_89579 | JGI IMG/M metagenome (GOLD analysis project Ga0114931, IMG submission 89579) | Deep subsurface microbial communities from Kolumbo volcano to uncover new lineages of life (NeLLi) - 2SBTROV14_V59a metaG | ecosystem: Environmental > Aquatic > Marine > Volcanic | place: Kolumbo...
AACACTGAAACAGTGGTTTTTAGCTATGCTTTTATCAGATCAAGCGTATGGGTTATTTGAAATGTTTAAAAATAACGCTGTCTTAATTAGAACTTAACTATCTTTATTATTTTACTTTTTGGATTTATTACTCAAAATTCATTTAGTCAATATATTGAAGGTGAATTATTCATTAAAATGGCTAAGAATTCTTCATCTATATCCAAGTTGCAAATTATATTAGAAGAAATTACTCATAATCAAGATATTCGTGTAACTAATGTTATTACTCCTTTTCTTATTGAAAATGAAATTTTAAGAAGTACTTTTCTTGTTAACTATGAGGGGGAGATTAATGTAGAAAAATTAATAAGAATTCTTAATGCAGAGAATAATATTGATTATGTTGAACAAGTTCCTAATTATGAATTCTTTTATACTCCTAACGATCTTCAACCTCAACAATGGAATTTACAGAAAATACAAGCAGAATTAGCTTGGGATTTTACTCAAGGAAACTCTAATGTTGTACTGGCTATGGTTGATGATGCGGTATTATTATCTCATCAGGATTTGACCTCAAAAATTTGGATAAATCCAGGAGAAATACCTTTGAATGGGATAGATGATGATGGGAATGGGTATGTTGATGATGTAAATGGATGGGATGCTGCTGATAATGACAATAATCCAAACCCTTTTAACCCTACTAATTCCTCTTTTACTCATGGAACACATTGTGCGGGGATTTCTGCTGCAGCGACCAATAGTGGGGTTGGGATTTCATCGATAGGCTTTAATACTACCATTATGCCTGTAAAGATAGCTACTTCAGCATCACAAAGTTTAACTGGAGCTTTTTTAGGGGTACAATACGCTATAGCGAATAATGCTGATGTAATTAGTATGTCTTGGGGAGGAGGAGCTTTTTCACAAACTTACCAAGCACTTTTTGACCAAGCATATATACAAGGAATTGTATGTATAGCTGCTGCAGGAAATAGTAACACAACTATACCCATGTATCCAGCATCATATAATCATGTAATCAGTGTTGGAGCGACAGATATAAATGATTCAAGAGCTACTTTTTCCAATTATGGCGCTACTATAGATGTCATGGCTCCAGGAGTCGGGATATACAGTTCTCTAGCAGGAAGTAACTCATCTTATGGCAATTTAAGTGGGACTTCTATGGCTTGTCCTTTAGTATCTGGATTAGCAGCCTTAATGTTATCTTATGATCCATCATTATCTCCTGATGATTTGGAAACTTGTTTAAAAAGTTCATGCGATAATATTGATACTCAAAACCCAAGTTATATTGGTATGATTGGAGCAGGTAGAGTTAATGCTTTCAACGCACTACAATGTTTAAAGGTAATAAGTGCAGATTTTTCATCAGATAGACAACGCGTATGTCAAGGCGGGACAATACAATTTTTTGATCAAAGTAATAATAGTCCTATTTCTTGGAATTGGATTTTTCCAGGAGGCACGCCTGCAACATCTATAGCACAAAACCCTCTTGTTACATACAATACTAATGGTCTTTATGATGTCACATTAATAGCCACTAATTCCTTAGGGGTAGATACGATAACGTATACAAATTATGTAACAGTAGCTCAACCAACGGCTTTAATGAGTGGTAATACTTCATTGTTATTAGGCTATTCAGCAAATATTTCAGTTACATTTACTGGAGTTGCGTCCTGGAGTTTTACTTATACAGATGGAACATCAAATTTCACCGTCAACAATGTACTTTCGAACCCATATTATTTAACTGTTTCTCCTCTTGCAAATACAACTTATAGTTTGGTGAGTGTTAATGATGCAAATTGTGTAGGAACTCTTTCTGGACAGGCTGTAGTGACTATCGTTACAGGAGGTGTTCCTTGTGCTCAAGGTGCAGCAATTACTTTCCAACAAGTTTATGGTGGAGCAGGAGATGAAAGGGCTCATTCAATTGAGCAAACAGTTGATGGAGGATACATTGTTGCGGGAGAGACAACCAGTTTTGGCGCAGGAGGGAAAGATATTTTTGTAATGAAATTAGATGTTAATGGAATAGAACAATGGACAAAAACATACGGTAGTACTGTTACTGATGATGGAAATAGTATAACAATTAAACAAACAAATGATTTAGGTTACATTGTATCTGGCCATACAGAAGGTTTTGGGGCAGGAAGTTTCTACGATTCATATATACTAAAATTAGATAATTCAGGAAACATACAATGGGAGAAAAGAATAACGGGATCCTCTTGGGATATGTTTAGAGATGTTATCGAATTATCAAATGGAGATTTTTTATTAACAGGTTCTGGTTTTTCGTTTAGCGCAGGGAACATGGATGCACATGTGGTTAAAATTTCATCAACGGGGACTTTAGTTTGGATTAAGAATCTAGGAACAATAAGTAGAGAGCATTCTCAATCAATACTAGAACTTCCGAGTAGTAACTATATACTGTCAGGTAACACAAATGTTACAGATATTATAGGTAACACTGCTAATGCATTTCTTATAAAAACAGACAATAATGGGGGAGTCCTTTGGGGTAAAGAATATGGAACAATTGGCCCCAGAGAAGACTTTAATGAAACCAGACTGTTAAGTGATGGTAATTTGTTAAGTGTAGGGGAAACGCAATCTTATGGTGCTGGTAACTATGACATATGGTTAATGAAAACGGATACCAATGGGAATGTGATTTGGAGTAAAACTTATGGTGGCACTAATGATGATATTGGTGTAAATGTTAGAGAAAAAAGTAATGGAGAGTTGATTATTTCTTCTTTTACAGGTAGTTACGGGAATGGAAATGAATTGTTATTAATTAATACTGATGCATTAGGTAATGTGATTTGGAGTAAAACTTATGGAGGTTCAAATAATGATGAATTAGAGTGGTGGGGGAAACCAATGGAATTAACACCAAATAATGAAATCATTTTAGTTGGAGGAACAACTAGTTTTGGATTTGGAGATGAAAATATTTATGTTGTAAAAACAAATGAATGTGGTGAAAGTTTTTGTAATGAACAAATTGTTACAATAGCAGGGGCACCAGCTAGTGTGTCAGGTACTAATTTTAATGTATTAAGTACTTCTGGCGGTTCATTAGTGACTACTAACTCAACAGTAAACACGATAAGTTTTACTGAGTATGTGTTATGTGATTCGAATTTGGTATCGGTGAATGATTTTTCTGATAAAAATGAAAGTTTGAATATTTATCCAAATCCTGCATCTAATTATTTGAATGTGGAAAACAATCAAAATTTAGTAGTTCAGAAAATTGAAATTTTCAACATTACTGGAAAAATAATCGAAGTAAAAACAGTTGAAAAAACGGAAAAAAACCTTCAAATTGATATTAGTGATTTAGATAATGGGGTTTACTTTCTTAAGGTCTACGATAATGAGGAAATAATTAAAACATCAAAATTCTTAAAATTAAGTGACTGACATTAGATCTCAATTATTTAGAATAGAAAAGAGATAATAATCATTATTATCTCTTTTCTATTTTCCTTATCTTCGCTTTATGAAACAAGGAATTGTAAAAAAAGGGCAGGTGTTAGCAGAAACAATACCCACCCCAATAGTTAGTGATGGTAGTGTGCTAATAAAAGTGCATTATAGTTGTATCTCAGCAGGAACTGAAATGACAAGTGTAAATACCTCAAAACAATCATTAATAAAAAGAGCACTAAACAGTCCGGAAGAAGTAAAAACAGCAATAGATTTTGCCAAAACAAATGGAATTAGCAAAACGATACAACGTGTTAGGGGAGTTTTAGATGGGGGAAAACAAACAGGTTATTCTATTGCAGGGGAAGTGATCTCTGTAGGAAAAGGGGTAGATAATTTTCAAATAGGAGATAAGGTAGCAGCTGCTGGAGCAGGAATTGCTAACCATGCAGAGTTTGTAGATGTTCCAGTCAATTTGGTAATGCCAATGCCTAAAGGGATGGATTGTAAACAGGCTTCTACCGTAACTTTAGGTGGAATAGCAATGCAAGGTGTAAGGAGAGCTAATTTAAACTTAGGAGAAACGTGTGTAGTTGTAGGTGCGGGGATACTAGGGTTGTTAGCCGTTCAAATGTTAAAATTAAGCGGTGTTCAAGTTGTAGTAAGTGATTTTGATGAAAAAAGATTAGCCCTAGCGAAAGAACTAGGAGCTGATTTAACCATTAATCCACAGCATGATGATATCTTAAAAACAGCGAGCACTTATACTGGTGGCTATGGAGCTGATGCAGTGTTGTTTACAGCTGCCACTTCAAGTAGTAAACCTTTATCTGAATCGTTTAAAATGTGTCGTAAAAAAGGGAAAGTGATTTTGGTTGGAGTGGTTGGAATGGAAATCAATAGAGGGGATATATATACCAAGGAGCTGGATTTTTTAATTTCTACCTCTTATGGACCTGGAAGGTATGATACTAATTATGAAGAGAAAGGCTTAGATTATCCTTTTGCTTATGTACGTTGGACGGAAAATCGAAATATGACCGAATATTTACGTTTGGTAAATAACCGAGATATTAATGTTGATCCACTAATAGATGGAGTTTATACCATCGATCAAATTACTGATGCTTTTGATTCGCTTCAAAAAGAAGGAGAAAAACCAATTATTGTTTTGTTGGATTATAGCAATACCGATTCAAAAGCCGTTACTGAAACTAAAATCTCATTGAAAACAAAGTCAATTTCTTCAGATACGATTAATGTAGGGTTAATTGGAGCAGGATCATTTGCAACGGGAATGCATTTGCCAAACATGAAGGCAATGGGAAATAAGTACAACCTGAAAGGAGTGATGAGTCGTACGGGTTTTAAATCAAAAACTGTTGCAGATCAATTTGAAGCTGAATATACCACAACGAATGTGGATGATATATTAAAAGATGATTCGGTTGATTTGGTGATGATTGCTACAAGACATGACAGCCACGCAGAATTAGTTATGAAATCGTTGAAAGCTGGTAAACATACATTTGTAGAAAAGCCTTTAGCAGTAAATAAAGAAGAGTTGGATGAAATAAAAGCGTTTTATAATTCTGATATTGAAAATAAACCGGTGTTAATGACTGGTTTTAATAGAAGGTTTAGTCAATGTTCTCAAGAAATAAAAAAGCATACTGATAAAAGGATTAACCCGTTATTTATCCAGTATAGAATGAATGCTGGACATATTCCATTAGACCATTGGGTGCATGAGAGTGGAGGAAGGATTGTGGGAGAGGGTTGTCATCTGATAGATTTGATGACCTATTTTACAGGATCGAAAATAAAGTCTATTAGTGTAGAAAAAGTATCTCCGAATAATGAAAAAATAAGTGCTGCTGATAATGTTTCTATTGTCTTAAAATATGAAGATGGTTCGGTTTGCACTATTCAATATTTTGCTGTTGGAAGCAAGGCAATTTCAAAGGAGTATATGGAAGTTCATTTTGATGAGAAAACCATTATTATGGATGACTACAAAACTTTAAAAGGGTATGGTGTTAAGTTAAAAGAAATTAACAAGGGTAGGAGTGATAAAGGACAAAAAGAAGAATTGGAGTCACTTTACGATACGTTAAAAGGGAATAAGACTGATTGGCCTATAGCATTATGGGATATGATTCAAACCACTGAAATTACCTTTGCGATATAATGGATGAATTAAAAGCTTCAGCATATAAGGAACACATCCGAAAACAATGGGATGCTAATCCCTGTGGGAAAGTAGGGGACATTACCTATGATCTAGATTATTTTAAAAATGTTGAGAAGAATCGTTATGAGTCTTATGCTACATGGATGCCATCTTTTTATAACTATGCTTCAGAAGAACATAAAGGAAAATCAATATTAGAGGTTGGTTTTGGACAAGGCACTGATTTGCTACAATTTGCTAAAGCAGGCGCAAAATGCACAGGTATAGACTACACTCCAACCCATTTTGAATTAGCGAAGCTCAATTTTGAGTTAAGAGGTTTAAAAGCGGATTTGCATTTAGGGGATGCTGCCAACTTACCTTTTGAGGATAATTCGTTTGACAAAGTATACAGCTTTGGAGTATTACACCATACACCCGATATTGAAAAATGTATCAACGAAGTTTATCGAGTATTAAAGCCTGAAGGAACATTTGTAATGTCTTTATATCATAAAAACAGTTTGTTTCATTACTACACGAAAGTGTTTTTAGATGGAATTATAAAGCTAAAACTATTTACTTTAGGATATATGGGGCTGATGGCTACTTTAGAAAAAGGAGCTGACGGGAAAAAAATCAAACCTTTAGTGAATGTGTACAATAAATCCAGCCTTTCACCATTATTAAGTAAGTTTAAAACAACTGAATATAGTGTACGCCACTTACAAAAGAGAGATATTCCAATATTAGGGAGCATTTTATCTCAAGCATATTTAGATAAGTTGCAGAAAAAATATGGTTGGTACATTATTTCAAAATCAACAAAGTAATCCATGTGTGGAATAGCTGGTTTAATATCTTTTTCTGGAATTAATGAAAAAAACATTGTTGAGGTTCAGCAAATAAATGAGGCATTAATTCACAGGGGTCCAGATGGAGGAGCCATCTACTCTGATGAAAATGTCGTTTTAGGGCATAGAAGGTTATCTATTATTGATTTATCAGAAGAAGCCAATCAGCCGATGGAAAGTGTTGATGGAAACTTGATTATTGTATTTAATGGAGAGGTATACAATCACGAAGAATTAAAAAAACAATTGATTCCTGACTACCCTTTTAAAACAGGCCATTCTGATACAGAGGTTATTCTAAACGCTTATAAAAAGTGGGGAATGGATTGTCTTAATTACCTGAAAGGGATGTTTGCATTTTGTTTATATGATAAATTAAAGAGTGAAGCATATCTGGTAAGAGATAGGTTTGGGAAGAAACCACTTTATTACTCGAAGGTAGATGGTCAATTTTATTTTTCATCAGAAATACAATCACTATTTAAATCTGGAGTGGTAGAAAAACGAATTAATGATGATGCTATCTACCATTATTTGACTTTTTTAACAATAAATTCACCAAATACATTTTTTAAGAATATTAACAAGCTTAAAGCTGGGCATTATTTGAAGTTAACACCAAGTTCTATGAATGAGGTTCGATATTGGGATGTGGCTGAATACCTAAACCAACCCAATAGAAACATATCTGAAGAGGAGGCATTAAAAAAGACAGAGCAGTATTTAGAACAATCGATAAAATACCGGTTTGTTGCTGATGTGCCTGTTTCTATTGCTTTAAGTGGGGGTTTAGACAGTTCCTTAAATTTATTTTACGCGAAAAAGTTAGGAGTTGATGTATCTGCCATTAATCTTTCATTTAATGAGAAGGACGAGTTTGATGAATCAGAAATTGCAAAAAAGTATGCTGATGAGTTGGGAATTAAATTACATCAAATAACAATTGATAATACAGGGTTTGAAAACCTAATTCAAGAATACTTAGAAATTCAACAAGATATGCCAATCGGAGATCCTAACTTTTGTTTGTTGTATGGAATTTCGAAGCATTCTAGGAAAATAGGATCGAAAGTTATGTTGGTGGGCGAAGGAGGAGATGAAATAGGTGGATATCCAGTTTATGAGAATATTTTAAAAGAGTATGAACTTTATAAAAAAAGTCCGGCACTAGTAAATTTGGCAAAGAATTTATTGCCTTCAAAGAAGCTGAAAAGTAAGTTAGATTTTATTCAAAAAGACAAATTTATTTCACGCAGACATTTCCATGGATTTACAGAGTTTGATAAGAAAGAGTTTTGGCAGAAAAATATTCCTAAAACCAATTCTTATGATGTTATTCATAGTTATATGGAACAAGTTAATGCTCCAGATCTTCTGAAGAAAATCATAAATGTGGAATACAAACTGAGGCTTCCAGAACTAATATTACCAAGAGTCGATTATCCATCTATGGCAGCTAGCATTGAAGCACGATCTCCCTTTATGGATAGTGATTGGATAGAATTCAATGCTACACTTCCTTTTGAAATGATTATGAAAAGAGGTCCTAAATCTATGTTAAGAGCTGTAGCTAAAAACAAACTACCCGATTACATATTAAATCATCAAAAAGTAGGGTTTGGGATGTTATTGACCCCTTTTTTAAATGACACATTACCGGTATGGTTTGAAAATGAGTTAATTAAAGAAGATGCTCCTATAAAGGAATATGTAAAAGAATCATTTTTAATAAATATCCATAAATCTCATCAAAAGAGTTTAAACTATGGATTTAAATTATGGGTGCTGTTTGCCTTAAATAAGTGGCTAATTGTAAATGATACGAAGAACTAATATGTTGTCGAATAAAATTCATGAAATACAAAAATCAGCCTTCTTTCACGACATACTACACAGTTTTGTTAGCAGGGGAATATACATTGGATTAGGACTCTTAATTACCATATTAATTACAAGAAATTTCACCGTAGAAGCCTATGGGGAATATTCTTATTTGTTAGCCATAGCAATGACGTGCTTTCAATTCACTCACCTTGGATTTTCGTCTGCGAATACCTTTTATGTTGTACACAATAAAAGATTATTACCGTTTTTAGTTGCCAATACTAATGCTTTAGTGACCCTTGTAGGTGTTGTTTCTCTACTTATCTTATTAACGTTGAACACAATATATTTTCATCGTGATACTAATTTAATCATTCTAACGGCTCTAATAGTCCCATTTCAAGTACTTTCTCTCTTGAATAAAGGATTGTTGGTAGGAATTAAAAAAGTGATGATATCTAATTATCTGGAATTGTTTTCCAGAATAATTTATAGTATAATAGTTGTTGGTATAGTTTTATACTATCAATCAATTGAGCTGTTACTATTGGCTTATTTATTACAAATGATTTTACTTTCGATAACTTCATTTTTTAGTTTAAAAAGAAAGACAACTAGAAAATTAATTCCATCATTAAAACTATTTAGCAAAACGTCTAACTATTCGATTAGAATTTACATTACATTATTTTTATCTTTTTTGGTCCTTAAAATAGACGTGTATTTTATTGAAAACATGTTAGGGGATCAATCATTAGGAATTTACTCATTGGGAGCAACATTAGCGGCTAATTTGATTTTGATTATCCAGGTAGTTATTCCTTTATTGGTCCCTAAATTAGCAACGATTAAGGATTCGATAGAAAAGATTAGAAAACTTAGAAATATTGTTCTCTATGCATTTGTCTTATTATTTACAATCAATTTACTTTTTGCTTTTTTAGGTGAATGGATTATTGTTTTTGTATTTGGGAACAAGTATATGGATTCAGTGTCTATATTTAAAATATTACTATTGGCTTCTTCTATATTATCTTTAGAGTCAATTTTAGCACAATATTTTGCTACTATCGGGAAGATTAAGTTTTTGATTTATTACTGGTTAATTACTTTATCATTAAATATAATATTGAACTATCTTTGGATTCAAAAATATGGAATTGAAGGGGCTGCATGGGCGTCTTTATTGTCTTACTTATTAATGTTAATATTGCTTGTGATAAAAACTATCAGAGAAGTATATTTTATTAGAAAAAGGAATGAAAATATCGTATAAAGAATTTCAAAAAATATATAACAAACATTTAGAGGTTATATACAGTTATTGGACTTCAGAAATGCAGGAAAATATTGCTAAGCATAATGTTGGTTGGGCAGGCCATAGTTTTGAAGAATATTTAAAAAAATCTGTTAAGCGATTTTATATTGCTTACAAGAATATTCCTGATGGAGTGAAGACTTGTTGTGATATTGGAGGTTTCTGGGGGATATATCCTATTGTATTAAAAGAATTGGGGTATGATGTAGTGATGACTGAATCATTAAAATTTTACGATGAAGGGTTTAAAAAATTGTTTGCTTACATTGAAGAACAAGGAGTAAAAATAGTAGATATAGATCCTTTTATGGAAAAGTTTGATGCCGGTCTTCAATTTGATTATGTTTCGATAATGGCGGTGTTAGAGCACATACCACACTCAATAGCTTTCTTTATGGATAATATTAAAAGCATAATGGCTGAGGGAGGAAGCTTGTACATAGAAGTGCCTAATATTGCTTATGTAAGAAAAAGATTCGATTTACTACGGGGAATATCACCACTTCCTCATATTGAATCAATATATACCTCGGCTTCTCCATTTATAGGTCATCATCACGAATATTCGTTAACTGAGCTGAAGTCTTTGTGCAAGATGAATAACTTGAAGATAGAGAATATAGAACGTTATAATTACAGCATGGAAATTAATCCTAAAAAATTGGTTCGTTATCCATTATCTAACTTGGCGTTTGCATTTATACCCAATGCTAGAGAAGTTTTAGCAGTATTAGGAAAAAAATAGATTGCTTATATGAAAATCCTTTATCTAAGAACAGTTCCTTGGTTCAACTTAAAAGCAGGTGGCTCTGTTGGTCACACCTCGGGAGTAATTAATGCCTTAGATAAAGTGGTGGATTTGAATGTTATTTCCAATGACAATTTGTTTGGAGTAAAAAAGGAGATTAGTGTAATCAATCCACTGTTTAAATTCTTACCTGTTTACGGAGAATTTTTATTTAACTTGGTTTTAAAAGGGAAGGTAAAGAATGTTGAATCTTATGACTATATCTATCAACGACATTCAGGGGAATCATTTATTGGAGCTTACTTATCAAGAAAATACAGCGTTCCATTAATTTTAGAATTTAATTCTTTTGAAGCATGGAAATTAAAGAATTGGGGAAAGAAAGGGAGTACTCTCTTTATGTTGTTCAACTTTATTTTTCGTAGGGTATTAAAACTTCCGTTGGTAAATGGAGTAGAACAATATACTTTAAAGCATGCTACGTATATTGTTGTGGTTTCTGAGGTGTTAAAAAATGAGCTCATAAAACAAAGGGTAGTAGCTGATAAAATCTTGGTGAATCCTAATGGAGTAGATGGAGAGGTTTATCATCCAGAAATTCAATCAGCAACACTTAAAACTGAGTTAACAAGAGATAAAGAAAATGTTGTTGGTTTTATTGGAACATTTGGACAATGGCATGGATCTTTGATTTTAGCCAATGCAGTAAGAGAATTTTTTATTACTTATCCAGATAGAATCAACGATACACAGTTTTTATTGATCGGAGAAGGGAATCAATTAGATGAAGTAAAAAAGATTATACAAGAATCTGGCTATGTAGAAAATGTAACCTATACGGGTAGAGTGCTTCAATCTAAAGGACCAGAATATTTATCAGTTTGCAACATATTATTGTCGCCTCATATACCTAATCCGGATGGAACAGCATTTTTTGGTAGCCCAACTAAATTGTTTGAATACATGGCGATGGGAAAAGCCATTATAGCAAGTGATTTAAATCAGATAGGGGAGATCTTAACTAATGAGAAGACAGCCTTGTTAATAGAACCCAATAAGCCGAAACTACTGGCTAGTAGTATAAACAAATTAATTCTAAACAAAGAATTGAAAAAACAATTGGGAATCAATGCCAGGGATGAGGTAATAAAAAAATACACATGGGATAAACATGTCGAAAGACTCTTAGATTTTGTAAAAAAAACATGAATATAGCTCAGATAAAACTACTACTTCAGCAACCTTTACCAATCATTTTGAATAAGGTGAAAACAATTGTTATAGAAAAAGCGGAAGGGTTTTATTGGGCTAAAAAATATACTAGTAATGAATTAAGAAGGCCAACCTCCTCTGTTAAATTTAATTCAGGTTTAGTAGATATTAATAAAATAACAACAGATAACTTAGATAAAGAAGTTGTAGATTATTTAACTTCAATGTATCTCAATCATCGCTTTGATTTATTAGGAACAGGGTGGGTAAAGAATAGTTATCAAAGTGAGGCTGTTGGTTTAGAAGGAATAAAATTTGATAACCAACTGATTGGATTAAAAATTGATAAAAAAGGGAATTGGCTTAAAGAAATAGTCACCTCTGCACACTTAGAATTAAGTAAAAATATATGGACTGTTATTACTAATTCTAATCAGGGCTACGATCCGATAGATTGGCAAAAAGATTATAAGGTAGGGTTTAGGTTTAGTGCTAAATTACCATACAACAAACAACGATCTCTAATAAAATCAGAAGGTATTGATCTGAAAGTCCCATGGGAATTAAGTAGGTTGCAACATTTGCCTCAATTAGCTTTGTTTGCAAAGCAATTACCCGAAAGGAAACGAGAAATTTTACTTGAATACAAGAATCAAGTGCTAGATTTTATAATGGCCAACCCACCTGGAATAGGGGTGAACTGGAATTGTACAATGGATGTGGGAATTCGCGTAGCTAATATGTTGTTAGCATTTGATTGGTTTTCTCAATTAGATGATAAGAAGGTATTGGATAAATATTTTGAGAACCTTCTTTTAGAATACTTGTATAATCATGGGAAGCACATTGTAAATAATTTCGAATACAAAGAAGGGTTAACCTCCAATCATTATTTAGGAAATATTGCAGGACTAACGTTTGTTTCTATTTACCTGATTGGAACTAAGGAGTTAGATGAATGGCTAATGTTGAGTTTACAAGAGTTGAGTAATGAATTGCCAAAACAGTTTTTTAATGATGGAAGCAATTTTGAAGGTTCAACAGCTTATCATCGGTTAAGTGGAGAAATGTTCACTTATTGTACAGCATTGTTTAACGCTATTCCTGATTCAAGAAAAAAACAACTAGAAAACATTAAAAGTAAGAAAGGACTAAAAAAACCTTTTCTAAATAAATCATTGAACGATTTTGACCTCAGTAGTGGAGTTTTTAATTCAGAACACTATAATTTGTTAGTTAAAATGACTTTATTTTCAATGGCATACCGAAAAGCTGATGGAAGTATTACCCAAATAGGAGATAATGATAGTGGTAGATTTTTTAGGCTATCACCATGTGGTGAGTTTTTATCACCAAAAAAAGCATTTGAAAAGTATCAGAACTTAGCTGAGAATAAAGACTACGATGAAGATAAATATTGGGATGAAAACCAAATTAATCATGATACTTTTTTAGCTGTATTGAATGGTTTTGTGAATAATGATGAATTGAAGGAGCATTCTGATAAGTACTCGGTAGAATATAGTTTTATAAAACAGTTGATGCAGAAAGAAATAGCGCTAACTGAGCTGCAAAAATATGTGGTTAATAAAGAAATTCCTGATTTACCATTTAAAGTAAGCAAAGAACTCGAGTTTAGTGAAAACTCAGAATCATTGATTGAGCAGATCAAGTTTGATTATTTCCCTGATTTTGGAATGCTCACTTTTCGTTCAGACAGGTTATATCTAAATGTGACTTTTGGGAATAATGAAAACTCACATCATTCGTGGGGACATCAGCACAATGATAAATTATCTGTGGAGATCAATGTTGATGGAAAAGATATTGTATTTGATCCAGGAACTTATATTTATACGCCATTACCTGCTCAAAGGAATTTATTCAGATCAACAAAGAGTCATAACTCAATATATACTGATGAGGAGCAAAACGAATTTGCAATGGGAAGAAATGGATTATTTAACTTAAACCGAGATGCCAAAATAGAAGTACTTCAATTATCTAACACAACTGTATCATTATCTGCAAAATACAGAGGGACTCATCATATTCGACAAATTAAAATAATGGAAAACAGCATCCTTATTAAGGATTCTTGTAACAAGAAATTTATTCAAACATTTAATTCTAATTTATTTTCTAATGGTTACGGGAAATGGGTTAACTTGTAATGTCTTCTTTCATTCCGGGTAATGGTTTTTTCATAGCCATCATAACAACTAAACCTAAGAGCATTAAAATTATTAGAATTGAAGCAGCTAAAGATATCTTACTTCCGATATAATGTGATCTAGGATAAAACTTAAACACAATCTCATGATTTCCTGCTGGAATCTTCATTCCTCTCAATAAGTAGTTTACTCTAATAAATTCAGTCTCTTTTCCATCAATATAAGCTTTCCAGTCTTCATTCCCTTTATACCATATTTCGGAGAATACTGCAAAGTTTTCAGTTGTTGAATTTGAAGAATAAACCATGTTGTCAGGATGAAAAGAGATTAGTTTGATAGAATTTTGAGGTGAAGAGTTTGGTGATAAATTCTTTATATAATTTTTAAACCTTGCATCTATAATAACTGTAGATTGTGGGTCAAAATCAGTTAATTTATCCATTTCTTCATCAGCATTTTGTGCCCATTCAATTTTGTCGACAAACCAAACAGAGCCAAGTGCTCCTGGGTTTTGTTGAGCTACTTCTTGGCCAGGAGTTCCAGTTATAAAATATTTAGTATTTAGCATATTAAAAACATTCATATTTCCTTTGGATAAGTGCCTTTCGATTAAATCTTGGTATCGAGATAACTTTACAGCACTATAACCACCTACATGTTGGTGGAAATAAGAGGGTGTTAGTTCATTAAAAGAATTAACAGAAGCATTAAAAACCCTATAATTAACTTCAGGGTCAGTTAATATTTGTTGGTCTGCAGCTGTTGCTAAAATAGATTTCTCGAATGATCTCGCTTTCTTAAAATCATCGTTATTTAGAAAGCGTTTACCAACCGTCCACATATCTCCAATTACGATTAGTGAGATTAATGTTAAACCTAATGTTAAGTTCTTGAGTTTGTTATTTAATAGCATCCAAATAATACCAAACAATAATGCAATGATTACGAGAGTTCTTAAAGCGTCACTTTTTACTAGGTTTAACCTGTCTTGAATAAGAGCGTCAATAGGAAAACCATTTTGGGCTAATTGCGCATCATATGGTCCATTAAAATCTAATAAAGAACTTCCAAAAAGATAAGTTATAATGGAGATTCCACCTAAAATACCTCCAGATGTATAAAGTGCTTTCTTTAACTTTTCGGGATCATATTGTTTCTCAACAATAATTTTTAACCCCATCATTGCCCCAAAAGTTATACTTATCATGGTTAAGAATAACCACATAGATGGAGTTCTAAATTTGTTGAACAAAGGGAAATTATTAAAGAAAAACTCGTTTACAATTAAAAAATCACCTCCCCAAGAAAAGACAATAGATAGGCCAATGGTTCCTAGTAAAATCCATTTAAAACTTCCTTTATATAAAAAGAGCATTAATAAGAATAAAAAGATTAATCCAGCTCCCATGTATGATGGTCCACTTGGGGTGCTTTGTGTACCATAATACATGGGTATTCCTTTTAAATAATTTTTAATCTGATTTCTTGGTATACCTTTTTTTGCTAATTCGTTGTAGGTTTCAGAGTCCTTCCCTAGACTAGCTCCAGGCGCATATAACCCTGGAATTAAGAGGTTAAAAGTTTCAGCTTGCCCATAGCTCCACGCCATTGCGTAATCAAGATCTAAGCCGGAGCCTTGTTTTCCGTTTGCTTCTTTGGTTAATTCTGATTTTCCATTTCGGGTAGAGGAATTGCCATAATCATAAGTTGTCCAGAGTAATGTGATGTTTGGTAAAACACCTAGTATTCCAAATGCTACTAGAATTATGCTCCTTTTTAAGAAAGGTTTAATTTCTTTCTCTTTTATTGCTTTAAATAGTTTTACCCCAAATAAAATAGCAATAAAGAAAAGAGAGTAGTAGATGATTTGAATATGGTTAGCCATAATTGCTAGCCCTAGAAACAAACTGGTAAGCACACCGCCAAGGAGCCATTTACCTCGATAACTAATTAGGATTGAAGCTATTAGTGGTGGAATAAATGAAATGGTAACCATTTTAATAGAGTGTCCTGCTTCGATTGAAAGTAAAAACCATGTAGATAAAGCAAAACTAATAGCCCCTAACAATCGAATTCCAAGAGGATACCCTAAAATGGATAATGACAAGTAAAAGCCAAACATAAGCATCACTGACAGCCATAAACTTTTTGGAAGTAAAAGGTGGGATTTATAAACCCATAACAATAGGTTTTCATCAACAGAATAAGCAACCTGAAAAGCTGGCATTCCAGAAAATACTTTGCTTGTCCAAAGTATTTTGTCGCCCTTAGCCTTATAATCATTAATTTCTTTAGCAGCAGCTACAGAACTAATTTGATCATGACTTAGTATTTTTTTTCCTTGAGTTTCAGGGTAGAAGTAAATACCAGCTACAATTATTAAAATGATAACAGCAACTAGATGCTGAAGGTATTTATTATCTAAAAGATTCATGGGTTAAAATTTAAATTATAGATGAGCTAAAGTAATGAGTTTAAATGAAAATTCATTACCTGAAGAAGAATAAAAATGATTCAAATTTGTAAGTTAGCGCTTCTATTAAGTTTTATGTTTCACGCTCTACTAAAAAAAATATTTTTTGTTGGTTTAATTCTTCTAAGTTGGGAACAATTATGTGCGCAATCTCCGGTGTATAAAAATTATACGGTAGAGGATGGCTTACCAAGCTCCGAAGTATATTCTGCTTTTCAGGATTCTAAAGGATACATGTGGTTTGCTACTGATGCTGGAGTGAGTCGATTTAATGGGTATGAATTCGAAAATTTTGATGCAAGTGACGGTTTAACAGATAATACTGTTTTTTTGATTACCGAAGACCATAAAGGACGCGTATGGTTTGGAACGTTTAACTGTCAACTTTCCTATTATGAAAATGATAGTATCTATCCTTACCGTTATAATAGAAAAATACCTGAAGTAATAAAAGAGAAAGCTGCAATAGTTTCATTTCATGTAGACGTTTATGAAAACATTTGGTTAGGTTCTTCAAGTACAGGGTTATATCGTATAGATAAATTCGGAGTTATAGAAAATGTTGTTGAAACGCCAAATAAAGATTACGGATATTCAAAATTATTTGTTATTGACAATAAAAGTTAAGTTCTAATTAAGACAGCGTTATTTTTAAACATTTCAAATAACCCATACGCTTGATCTGATAAAAGCATAGCTAAAAACCACTGTTTCAGTGTTGTCTTGCTGTTCTGAAGCTCT
>Ga0114931_10004711_pt1 | contig 16982 bp, 12 predicted proteins | sample 2SBtaG_FD_89579 | JGI IMG/M metagenome (GOLD analysis project Ga0114931, IMG submission 89579) | Deep subsurface microbial communities from Kolumbo volcano to uncover new lineages of life (NeLLi) - 2SBTROV14_V59a metaG | ecosystem: Environmental > Aquatic > Marine > Volcanic | place: Kolumbo...
CGGGCCACGGGCTGCACGTCGCCACGCTCGACCGCGTCGATCACCTCGCGCACCGGCACCGGCTCGCCCGTGCCCGACAGCGCGTCGCGGAGCTCCTCGGGCAGGGGCACGTTGGAGCCCAGCAGGTCTTCCACCTCCTGCAATCGCCAGAGCAGCCGTTCGTCCGACCCCAGGCTGAACTCGGGTGGCTCGTCCGGCCAGTGGACCTCGATCGCGCGGTGCGGGCTGTCCATGCGGTCCACACGCCCCACCCTCTGCTCGAGCACCCGGATCACGGAAGGCAGGTCGAGGTGCACGACCGCGGAAGCTCCCTGGAGGTTCAGTCCCTCGGCCAGGGCATCGGAGCACAGTCCGATGACGCGGCGCCCTTCCGCACCCAGAGCGAACTTCCGGCTGAAGCGCCGCCGGGGCGCCATGCCCCCTTCACCCGTGGCCGTCACGACCTCGACGTCGTCGCGACCGGCCAGCGCCGCGCTCAGCGCGTACAGCGAGATCAGGTGGCTGTCGAAGGCGATGATCCGCTCGTGCCGCTCGAGCAGATCCACCAGGTAGCGCGCGTTGGCCTCGCGACGGTGATCCGAGGTGTGTTCGGCCTGGCGGAGGATATCGCGGTACGTCTCGATCTCCTCGTCGACGGCCCGCGCGTGCGCCTCGCGATCTACCAGCCACTCGGGCAGCTCCACCTCCAGCGACGAGCGCGGCGGCCGGCCCCGGATCCGCTGCAACGTGCCGATGACGTCGCCGGTGCGCGACGCCTTTCCCAGAGGCGGCAGGCCGAAGCGGTGCTCGGCCTCGGTGGTGCCCAGCAGATGCTCGACCAGCGCCTCGCGCGACGAGCGCAACCGTGAGAGTATCTGATACGCGGCCAGCGCCCTCGCCCCCGTGAGCCGCATCCGCAGAAAGCGCTCCTCGCTCCATCCCTCGTAGGCCAGGAAGGAGGGTAGCCTGATGCGGCCCCGCAGGTTGACCAGACCCCTCAGGTTCTTCGCCTTCTCGCGGATCGCCACCGCACGGGCGCGGTCGTCCTTGGGCTCGTCGCGAGGAAAGACGACGGCCCGGTGCTCGGGAAAGCGGCACGGCTCCGCCAGGGCGTTGCGGTACCGCTCCGGCTCGCGGTCGATGAGGGCGTTGAAGTCGTCCTTCGTGCGCCGCACCACGAAGTCCTGGAGCGCCCCGCGCACGGCCTCGCGCTCCTCGCCCGAGAGGCGCCGCCGGGTCGTGCGGGCGCCCGGGCGCGCCAGCTCCCAGACGATCTTCAGCACACGGTCGTCGAAGTTGTCCGCGCCGAGGAGATCGACGATGGCCAGCAGATCGCGCGCCCCTCGATTGATCGGTGTGGCCGTGAGCAGGATCACGTGGTCCGCCGCATTGCCGTAGAGCACCCGCGAGCGCTCCGAACTCCGGTTGAGGAAGTTGTGGGCCTCGTCGACCGAGAGGATCTGCGCGCCGGCCAGCGCCAGCTCCACCTCGGACCGGTTGTCGGAGCCCGACCGGCTGAGTACGCCGTGCGAGAACACGGCCACGCCCTGCCCCGCCTCCAGCGTCTCGCGGCGCCAGACGGGTCCCAGGTACGGCGGACATACCACCACGGGAGAGAGGCTCCGGATGCGCCCCGTGCTCCAGTTGCGCTCCTGCAGCGCGCGCAGCAGATGCGCCGCCAGTCGCGTCTTGCCCGATCCGGTAGCGTCGGCGATCAGCACGCTCCCCACGTTCTCCAGCACCCACATCGCCTGCGCGATCCCCATCTCCTGCGCGGGCCAGAGCGCCCCGGACGTGCCGCCGCCGAGGTGCGTGTATCGCTCGGCCCACTCCCCCTCGAGCAGCTCGGCGCACGCCCGCGCCAGGGCCTCGCGCCACGTCACCTTGCGCAGCAGACGCTCCAGGAGCGCGCGGAAACCCTCCGCGAAGTCCCGGCCCTCGCTCCAGATCGCTTCCGCCAGCTCGCACGCCTCGGAGAACCGCTCCGGCTCCTCGTCGGCCTCGAAGCGCACGTTGCCCTCGATGTTCCTGCGCAGCCCGGCGGGCGTGTAGTTGCTCGAGCCCAGCGTCACGACCGGGCCCGCCACGTAGATCTTGGCGTGAACCCGCATCGCCCCGGAGATCCTCACCTCCATCCGTCCCCGGTCCAGCAGATCCAGAGCGGCCAGCACGCCTCCGCCCCGCAGGAGAGAGATCCCCCGCTCGAGCCAGTAGTCCATGATCGCCTGGTCGATCGGGGCGCCGCCGTCTCCCCTGCCTGCGCGCACGGCCGCGGGCTCCACGCCGAGCAGCAGCCGCATCCGGCCGGGGGACACCGACACGTCCGCGGGCGAAGCCGCAGCCCGCCCTCCGTCGCCGCCGCCGGCCGAGTCCCGGGGCTCCATCCCGCCACGCTCCGCACGCGCCAGCAACAGATCGAGCAGCGACTCCAGCGACGCGTATCCGGTGATGAGAAGGGGATCCGCGCACCGCTCGAGATCGGCCCGCAGCCGCTCACCGACGGTCGTACCGCCGAAGTTGTGCGGAAACCGCTCGGCGGCCGGCCATCGGCGGAGCGGTGCAGAAAGGTCCAGTTGGAGCTGCGGCGGCCCCGCGGGCATCTCCGGTCCGTCCCCGGACGAGTCGGGTCTCATCGCTCGCGCTTCATCTGTCGGGTCGCTGCATGGATCGTCCCCTGTCCAGCCTGAGCCGGACCGCTCGACCGGCCGCTCCGCGCCGGCTGACCCGCCGGCTCCTCGCCGCCGGTCCAGGAAGAAGATGGCCGCGCCCCCGCGCGCCCGAAAGCTCGCCGGCGCCCACCCCCCTGGCGCACAGCCGTCTCCAGTCGGATCATGCGGTGCCGCCGGTCACGCGGCCGCTGACGAGCAGGCGGAGGCGGCGCCGAAGGACGCGGCGCCCTCAACGCTCGCCCCGCCCGCCGTGTCTGCATCGTGCACGCGAACCTCTGGAGGAGCACCGCCATGCGCACTGCCCGCGCCTGGAGCGCACGCACCGCGCCGTCCGCCCGCGCCGCGCGTTCCACCCTCACCACCCTCGCGCTCGCGGTGCTCGCCGGATGCGGCTCGCCCGACGCGGCCCCCGGAACCGCGGACGCGCCCGCCGCCGGCGAGATCACCCTCGGCCCCAAGGACGGACGCGACCTTCCCGCCGTCGACCTCGACCGCGTCAAGGTCGGCGACGCGGCGCCCGACTTCTCGCTGGAGTCGTACGCCGGGCCCGTCGTCACGCTCTCGGATTTCCGCGGAAAGAAGAACGTCGTGCTCGTCTTCTACCGCGGCTACTGGTGACCCTACTGCGCCCGTCAGCTCGGTGAGCTGAGAGACCTGTTGGACGACGACATACGCGCCACGACCGTGATCCTCGCGGTGTCCGTGGACGACCGGGAGCACCAGCAGATGATGATCGACCGCGTGGCCGCGCAGGACGGCCACGTGATCCGCTACACCCTCCTGTCGGATCCAGGCCACCGCGTCATCGACCGCTACGGCATCCTCAACACGGCGGACCCCGAAGGTCGGGCGATCCCGCACCCCACCACGCTGGTCATCGACACGGGCGGCGTGGTGCGCTGGAAGATGACCGAGGTCAACTACAAGATCCGGCCGACGAACGAAGACATCCTGAAGGCGCTCGCGGCGCTGCGTTGACGGCCGGCGCCGCGCGCCCCTGCCTTCCCACACACAACACGACGGGCGCCTCTGGACAATAAACATGGTTATCCGTAGGATAAGCATGATAATATTCGCCTGGCAGTACCTCGAGGAGGGCCCTACGGAATGGCGGGCGAGGATCTCGAAGAACGTCGCGTGACACCTCGCGCGCGGATAGCTTTCGCCCATGTACACGCTGGTACGCCGCTACATCAAGACGGCCGTCGCCTTCCTGTTCGCCGGGATCACGCTCGGTGCCTGGATGCTGGTGCGCCGCGAGCTCTTCGGAGTCTGGCCCGACCCCTACCTGGTCTCGGTCCACGCGCACGCGGTCCTCTTCGGCTTCATCGTCTTCATGATCCTCGGCGTGGCACTCTGGCTCTTTCCCCGCCCGGCGAAGGGCGACCGCCGCTACCGGCCCGGATGGGTCGCGGCCGCCTACTGGATCCTGCTCGCGTCCACGCTCGCGCGCCTCGGTGGAGAATCGCTGCGCGCCGCGCGGAGCGGAGGGCCCGTCCTGGGCTGGGTCGTGGTGGCCGGAGGGCTGGGACAGATCGTGGGGCTGGCGCTGTACTTCAGCGCGATGTGGTCCCGCATTCGCCCGGTGGGAAGCCACCTGCGCGAAGCGAAGGGCGAGCGGTTCTGAGCGAAACGGGCGAACGGCCCGGCGCCCGCTACCCCAGCTCCTCCAGCACCATGTCGCCCATGGCCGACGTGGAGATGCCGCTGCGGGCGTCCAACGACGTGACCCTGCCGCTCTGAAGCAGACGTGCCACCGCCCCATCCACCTTCGCGGCGGCGTCTTCTTCCCCCAGGTGCTCGAACATCATCCCCACCGCCATGATCGCACCGATGGGGCAGGCCACGTTCTTGCCGGCGTGCTTGGGCGCCGAGCCATGGATGGGCTCGAACATGGAGGCACGGCCCGGGTGGATGTTGCCCGACGCCGCGATGCCCATGCCGCCCTGGAGCATCGCCCCCAGGTCCGTGATGATGTCGCCGAAGAGGTTCGTGGTCACGACGACGTCGAACCACTCGGGGTTCTTGATCATCCACATGCAGCAGGCGTCCACGTACGCCGCGTCCCGTTCCACGTCGGGAAAGTCGTCTCCCACCCTGGCGAAGATGTCGCGCCAGATCTGATGGGGCCGGATCGCGTTGGCCTTGTCCACCAGCGTCAGCCTGGCGGGCGGTCCGTCGGGACCCCGCGCCTCCGCCCGCTTGCGGGCCAGCTCGAAGGCGTAGCGGATCACGCGCTCGACGCCCTTGTACGTGTAGATCCCCGTGACCGTGGCAATCTCATCCGTCGTGCCCACCGCCCTGCGCCCTCCGATCTGCGAGTACAGACCCTCGGTATTCTCGCGTACCACGACGAAGTCGAGGTCGTCGGGACCCTTGTTCTTCAGGGGCCCGAGGTGTTCGGCGTAGAGCTTGATGGGCCGGAGGTTCACATAGAGGTCGAGACCGAAGCGGAGGCCGAGAATCACCGACCGCTCGACGAGGCCCGGTTCCACGTCCGGGTGCCCGATCGCCCCGAGGAGCACCGCATCGAGACCTCGCCACTCCTCGATCACCTCGGGCGGCACCAGCTCGCCCGTTTCCAGGTAGTGGGCGCCGCTGTAGGGATACTCCACCAACTCGTGCCGGATGCCCTCCTGCGCTGCGACGGCCTCCAGCACCCGCAGGCCCTGATCCAGGACCTCGGGGCCGATGCCGTCTCCGCCCAGGACGCCGATGCGATAGGGAAGCCCGGAGGCGCTTGCCATGAAATGCTCCTGTATTCGGTCTGGGATGAGGATGAAGTATGGGTACAGCGCAGCGCGTTATCCAGTCGGGCTACGCGCGGTCTTCCCGACCGACCGGCGGCGCCGTGACCTCGAGCGCCTCGTCCTCCTCCACTCCCCGCCGCACATACGCCAGCGCGACGACCTCTCCGAACCTCGGCGACCACACCGCCGACGTGACGCGCCCGGCCGAACGCTCGGGCCGGCCCCGCACGAAGAGCTCGGCGCCGGAAGCGGGAACCGGCACGTCGCCGAGGTGAACCCGGCGGAGCGACCGGTTGACGTGGCCCCGGTCGCGGATGCGGACGATGACCTCCTGCCCGGTATAGCAGCCCTTCTCGTAGTCGATCGCGCGTTCGTGGATTCCCGCCTCCACCGGGATCGTCCGCTCGTCCATGTCGGCGCCGAACGCGGGCCGCCCGGCCTCCACGCGGAGCGTCGACCAGACCTCCTCTTCCGCAGGCGGCACCCCTGCGGCCACCAACGCCCTGGCCAGAGCCGACACCGCCCCCGCCGGCCCCGTGACGTCGAACGCTTCCGGCCACACGTCGAGCGTCCGCATCACGACGAGCGCATCTCCGACGCGGGGTGAGCCGTCCGCCGGCGCCGCGGCCGTCGCCCGCCACTCGCCTTCCTCCAGCGCCGCCAGCTCCTCGGCCTCGACCCGCAACCCCAACGCCAGCCGCGAGAGCGCCGGCGCCGCGTCCGGCCCGACCACGGAGATCGTCGCGGTGCGGCCCGATGCGTCGTCCACGCGGGCCATCCTGGGCGGGAGGAACCTGCCGAGGTGCGCGAGCAACCCTTCACGGCCGGCCGCGGGCACGTCGAGCAGGAATCCGTCCTCGGCCTCGTCACCCTGGAGCGTCACCCACACGTCGGTGATCATCTTTCCCTTCGGCGTGAGCACGGCCGAGTAGCGCGCCCGCCCGCCCACGATGCCGTCGGCCACCCACTCGGGCCCGGGAGGGATCGTCCCGGTGAGGATCCCCTTGAGCATCGCGCCGGGCGCACGCCCCCGCACCACGAGGCGCGTCCTGTGGCTCCGATCGAAGACCGCCGCGCGCCGGGTGGCGTCCGCGTATCCCCCGACCGTGGCGCCGTCGCCTCCGAGATCGCCCACCGGGTCCTCCGCCGCCGCCTTCATCATCCTTCCCCCGCACGCTCCGCAACCTCGCGGCGGAGCTGCCGCACCATCGAGCGAACCCTCGTTGCGTCGGAAGCTGCGGGCTGCGCGGTCAGATACGCCTCGAGCTGGTCCGCCGCCTCGGCCTTCCTGCCGAGTCGCGCCAGCAGCATGCCGCGCGCCCTCGCCTCGTCGGCGGCGTCGGGCCGCAGCAGGAGCAGGCGCTCGACGACGGCCAGCGCACGCACGTCGTCACGCACGTTGATGTAGACCCCCTTCAGGTTGATGAGCAACCGGGTAATGATGTCGCGCTTCGAGGCGGTCCGCAGGAACGACTCCTGCACCCGCACCATGCCACCGTACAGCCGGTCGAGAAGCTCCTGCGCCTGATCCGGAAAGAGCTTGAGGCCGCTCTCGAACGGATCGATGAGAAGATCGAACGCGTCGCCCCGGAAGCGCACCAGGAAGTGGCTCGGAAAATTGACCCCCTCCACGGGAAGCCTGAGCCGCCAGCCCACTTCCAGCAGTACGATGGCCAGCGTCAGGGGAATGCCCGTGCTTCGGTCGAGCACGTCGTTCAGCAGCGAGTTGCGGGGATCATAGTACGCCTCGCGGTTACCGCTGAAGCTCCGCCGCTCATACAGCATGCGCAGCAGCTCGTCGAGCACCACGAGCGGCGCCGTCTCATCGTCGAGCAGATCCCTGACCTCCTCGGCCATCTGGTCCAGACGCGCGAGGTAGAGCTCCACCGAGAGCTGGGGATACTCCTCTTTGGCGATGAGGAGCGCGGCCCGTGCGAGGTTCATCTCTGCGTCGGGTCGCCCGATCTCGGCGGCGAACATCTGGCGGACGGAGGCCGCGGGCGCGGTCATGCACGACTCCGGTCAGGCGCCGGGAGACGGCGCGGGCAGGCGAACGAGGTGTCTCGCCCCACCCCGCGGACGGCACTACATTCGGGCCGCGACTCTCCCACCGCGAGGATTCCAATGCACATGCGTACCCTGATGTCCGTCCTGGTTTCCACGGGCCTGCTCACCGCCGCGGCGTGCGCACCTGACACGTCGGGCTCGGCCGCCGACGCCGCCGGCCAGGCAACCGTCCAGGCTGAGGCCCCGCACTACTTCGACGATCCGGATCTCCAGCGAATCTATGCCCACATGATGGAGACGATGGCGCCGAACGACGGCTGGCACCGCACACGGTACATCCAGTTCGACTGGATGCTCGATCGCGGCGACGCGGGCGTGCTGCGTCGCTCACACCGCTGGGACGTGTGGGGCGGCGCGTACCGGCTGCAGGCGCCCCTGGGCAAGGATCACGAGATGGTGGCGCTGTTCAACGTCAACCACCCCGGAGACGGGCGTGTGTGGGTGGACGGAGCGCTCCAGGAAGCGCCGCGCGCCGACTCGCTTCTCCGGCGTGCCAACGCCATCTTCATCAATGACTCGTACTGGTTGCTGATGCCGTACAAGTGGGCCGACCCGGGGGTCCACGCCTCATACCTCGGCACGAATGAGATGAACGGCGCACCCTACGAGGTGGTCGAGCTCACGTTCGAGGGCGTGGGCATCACCCCGCAGAACAAGTACCGGGGATGGGTGAATCCGGACTCGTGGCTCATGGACTACTGGCAGCACTACCGCAACGCCGACGACCCGGAGCCGGCGTTCACGCTGGGGTGGACCGACTGGAAGCGGTACGGCCCGATCATGCTGTCCGATAAGCGGCCCGACGAGAACGGGAACTCCCGCATCTACTTCGAGAACTTGAGGGCTGAGGAGTTCGTGCCGGAGGGAATGTTCGAACCACCGGAGATGTGAGAAGGGCGCGTCGCCGGGGCACGTCCCTCGGGCGGCCGGGCCTCGGCCGCCGGGGCCGGACGCCCGTGCGGCGCGGCGCACCGCGCCGGCTCCGCCGGCGCACGATGATCACCGGACTCGAGGAGCGATGAGCGCAGAGCCGAGGGACCAGCGGCCGAAGATCCGGCTGACCCAGCTCTCTCACGGCGCCGGGTGAGCGTGTAAGCTCGGGATGGCCGAGCTGACGCAGGTTCTGCGTCACCTGGTGCCCCTGGAAGATCCGAACACCCTCGTGGACGCCTCCACGGGGGACGACGCCGCCGTGTATCGTCTTTCCGCGGACCGTGCGCTCGTCGTCACGACGGATTTCTTCACCCCCATCGTGGACGATCCGTACGATTTCGGGCGCATCGCCGCGGCCAACGCCCTGTCGGACATCTACGCGATGGGTGGACGGCCGCTGTTTGCCCTGAATCTCGTGGGTTTTCCTCGTAAGCTACTGGGCGAGGGCCTCCTGGAGGAGATCCTCCGGGGCGGTGGCCAGGTGGCACGCGAGGCCGGTGTGCCGATCCTCGGTGGGCACTCGATCGACGACGCCGAGCCCAAGTACGGGCTGGTGGCCGTAGGCGAGGTCCATCCCGACCGGATCGCGACGAACGCCGGCGCACACCCCGGCGACATGCTCGTGCTGACGAAGCCCCTCGGCTCCGGGGTCATCGCCACCGCCATCAAGGCGGGCGCCGCGAACGACGGGGTGTTGTCCGCCGCGGTCGAGGTCATGAGCACGCTCAACCGCGGGGCTTCGGAAGCGATGCTCGCCGCGGGCGCGACCACCGCGACCGACGTCACCGGCTTCGGCCTCATCGGCCACCTCCACCGGCTGCTCAGCGCGTCGGGGTACCGCGCCGAGATCCGGGCGTGCGACGTACCGCTCCTCGAGGGCGCGATCGATCTGGCCAACGCCGGGCACGTCCCCGGCGGTACCAAGCGCAACCTCGCGGATCTGCTGGAAGAGGTGATCTGGGACGAGCAGGTCTCGGAGGGCCGCCGCACGCTGCTGGCCGATGCGCAGACGTCCGGGGGATTGCTCATCGCGGTGCGGCCCGAACGGCTCGACACGCTCCTGGCGCGCCTGAAGGGCCAGTCGCCCGTGGCGGCCGTCATCGGTCAGGTGGTCGAGGGGACGCCGGGCGTGATCACGGTCCTGTAGGGGCAGGCGGAGCCGGAGACCCTTGCGCCGTCCGCGGGCAACCCTGGCGTGCCCCGCGTCGTCTCAGGGGATGACGAGCCGCAGCCCTCGACGCCACGGAGAACCGCATGATGGCGCAGCCGACTCCGAAAACGCCCTGCCCCGGTCGTGGCCGGCCGCGAGGCGGCGCCCCGCTCCTGCTCCTGGCGGCGGGCACGCTGGCGCTCGCCGCGTGCGCCCCCGACGCGCGCGCTCCCGGGTCCGCCGGCGGCTGGGCTGCCGCGTATGACACCGTGGGCGACACGATCGTCGTACGCACGATCTCCGGCAGCATCCGCGTGGAGCCGTGGCGCCTGGTCGAGGAGATGTCGTTCGGGGGAATCGACGGCCCCGAGGAGTATGTCTTCGGCAGGATCTCCTCTCTGGCGGTCGGACCGCGCGGCAGGATCTTCGTCCTCGACGAGCAGGCGCCGGCCCTGCGCGTCTACGATGCGCTCGGGCGCTACCTCGCCACATGGGGAAGCAAGGGCAACGGCCCGGGTGAGTACGCGCGCCCGAGGGCCCTGGCGGTGCTCTCCGACGGACGCGTGCTCGTGCGGGATCCGGACAACGGCCGCATCACCGTGTTCTCCCCCGAAGGTGAGCCGCTCGACACCTGGCCGATCCGGGGGACCTTCCACACGTCCCGTCCTCTCTACACGGACCGGCAGGACCGTACGTACACCATGATCGTGCTCGACCCCGAGGCAGACCTCGACCACTGGACGTTCGGCCTCATTCGATTCGCGCCGGACGGCACACCCGAGGACACGATCCCGGCGCCGCCCGCGCGCTATCACGAAGCGATGGTGGAGGCGCGCAACAAGGAGTCGTGGAGCAGGACCGGCGTTCCCTTCAGCCCTGCCGAGGGCTGGGAGTTCAGTCCGCTCGGCTATTTCGTGCACTTCGTGACCTCGCGCTACGCGCTGGAGCTGCTTCGTCCGGATCAGCCGGTGCTGCGCATCGAAAAGGAATACGCCCCCGTACCCGTCGCTCCGGGCGAGGCACGTGCGGCGCGGGAGCGCATCGAGCGCGACTTTCGCCAGATCGTACCGTCATGGAAGTGGCGCGGGCCCCCGGTTCCCGACCACAAGCCACCGTTCCGGCGGGTGATCCTCGACGCCGAGGGACGCATCTGGGTGCGCCTATCCCGGCCGGGCGTGGAACGCGAGAACCCCGCGTACGATCCGCGCGATCCGGCCTCGCCGGCCACCGAGTGGCTGGAGCCGGTTTCGTTCGACCTCTTCATGCCCGACGGCGCGTACCTGGGCAGAGTCGACGCACCGGAAGGGTTCAGCCCGTCCCCCTGGCCCGTAGCCCGTGGCGACACGGTGTGGGCCGTCGTGCAGGACGAGCTGGGCGTACCCCGCGTCACCCGCTTCCGTCAGGCGCCCGCGCCGACCTCCTCGGCCTCGGCCGCCGGCACCTCGGCCACGGCGCCCTCCTGATCCTGAGGCGGCACTGCCGGCTCCTCGGGCTCCCGCAGCGCGACGGCGACGACGTCGTCGAGCGTCTCGACCGGGTGGATCGTGAGGAGGTTGAGCACGTCCTCGGGGATGTCCTCGAGATCCGCCTCGTTGTCCGCCGGCAGGATGATCTCCCGGATGCCGGCACGGACCGCGCCGAGGACCTTCTCCTTGACGCCGCCGATCGGTAGCACCCGCCCGGTCAGCGTCAGCTCGCCCGTCATCGCCAGGTCGTGGCGAACCTTGCGGCCCGACAGCGCCGAGATCAGCGCGGTGGCCATCGTGATCCCGGCGGAGGGGCCGTCCTTGGGAATCGCTCCGGCAGGCACGTGGATGTGCACTTCCTTGTTCCGGAGGGCCTCCTCGGCGATCCCCAGCTCGCGGTAATGGGCTTTGGCGTACGAGAGCGCAGCCCGCCCGGACTCCTTCATCACGTCACCGAGCTGCCCGGTGAGCACCAGCCCCTCGCCCGGCATCACGCTGGCTTCGACGAACATGATGTCGCCGCCCATCGGCGTGTAGAACATGCCGGTGGCGACCCCCACCACGTCTTCTGCGGCCATGCGCTCGGGGTGCACCCTGGGCCGGCCCAGGTGCGCGAGGACCTCGTCGGGTGTGGCGCGCACCCGCTCCACGTCGCCCGCTGCGATCTCCCGCGCGACCTTGCGCGCGAACTTGCCGATCTCGCGCTCGAGCTGCCGCACGCCGGCCTCACGCGTATAGCTCTGGATGATCTTGAGGATGGCCTCGTCGGTCATCTCCAGCTCGTCCTCGCTCAGGCCGTTCTCCTTGCGCTGGCGCGGCAGCAGATAGCGCTTGGCAATCTCCAGCTTCTCGGCCTCGGTGTAGCCCGCGAAGTCGACGCGCTCCATCCGGTCGAGCAGGGGCCCCGGAATGCGGTCGATGTAGTTGGCCGTGGCAATGAACAGGACCTCCGAGAGATCGAAGGGGATCCCCAGATAGTGGTCCACGAAGGTCGAGTTCTGCGCGGGATCGAGGACCTCGAGCAGCGCCGAGCTGGGGTCGCCCTGGAACGAGACGCCGAGCTTGTCCACCTCGTCGAGGAGGAAGACCGGGTTCTTGCTCTTGGCCTGCCGCATGCCCTGGATGATGCGCCCGGGCATGGCGCCGACGTAGGTGCGCCGGTGGCCGCGGATGTCGGCCTCGTCGCGCGCACCGCCGAGTGAGATCCGCACGTACTTGCGGCCCAGCGCGCGGGCGATCGATTTGGCAATCGACGTCTTGCCCACGCCCGGAGGGCCGACGAAGAGCAGGATCGGCCCCTTGCCCGCGGGATGGATGTCCTCCGCGTCGGGCACATGGGGATCGCGCCCGTTGCCGGGGGTCGCCGGGTCACCCGCTTCGCCCGCGTCTCCCTCGCCGTTCCCCTCCTTCTCGCCCGCCGCGTCGGCCTGCGCCTCGAGGTCCGCGGTGGCGGCCGCCAGATCTTCGACCGTCTCGATCGTCTCCTCCTCGCCGTCACCCGAGTCCTCGTCCTCGGAGGGCATGCGCTCGAGCTGGAGCTTACGCACCGCGAGGAACTCGAGAATCCGGTCCTTGACGTCCTCCAACCCGTAGTGGTCCTCCTCGAGGATCCGCTCGGCCCGCTTCAGGTCGATCTTGTCTTCGGTCCGCGTGTTCCACGGCAGCTCGGTGATCCACTCCAGGAAGGTGCGGATCACCTGGTACTCGGCCGATTGGGGGCTGGTGCGTTCGAGCCGCTTCAGCTCGCGCTCGACTTCGTTGCGCTGGTCTTCTCCCAGCTCCAACTCCTCGATCCGCTGCCTCAGCTCCTCGATGTCGTCGCGCTCGTCTTCCTCTCCCAGTTCCTTCTGGATGGCCTTGAGCTGCTCCCTCAGAAGCATCTCACGCTGCCGGTCGCCCAGCTCGGACTGAACCTTGGCCTGGATGTCTTCCTGCGCGTCGATGCGGGCCAGCTCGCGCTCCACCGCCACGAGCGCGTGGCGCATACGCTCCTCGTCATCGAGGGTCTCGAGGAGATCCTGCTTGTCTTCCGTCGGCAACTCGAGGTAGAAGGCAACCAGATCGGCGAACGCGCCGGGGTCGTCCACGCCCTGGATGAGCTGATTGAGTGCCTCGGCCGGCACGCCGCGCCGTGTGCCCAGCTCGGCGGCCCTGTCGCGCAGCTCCCGGTCGAGCGCCTGGAACGCGGGATCGTCCGGTTTGGTGGGCTCGAGCCTGTCCATCTCCATGAGGACGGCCCGCAGCATCGCCTCGCCGTCGCGCTCGTACGACAGCGCCTGCGCCCGGCCCTCGCCCTGCACCAGCAGCTGGACGCCTCCTCGTACGCGGTGTGTCTGGATGATCCGCACCACGGTACCCACCCCGTACAGGATCTCGGGCACCGCGTCGTCCACATTCTGCTTCTGCGCCACCGCGAAGAGCCGGCGGTCTCCGTCGAGGGCCTGCTGGACAGCCTCCACGGTTCCCGGCCGGCCGGCGGATATCGGCACCGCCACGCCGGGATAGACCACCGTATCCCGAAGGGGCAGGACCGGAAGAGTGAATCGCTCGCCCATGTTTCCTCTCTCATGACCGCGCCGCCACTCCGGCGGGCGCACCCGTTGAGGCTTCCTCCCGCACCGGAAGCCTTGTATTCGAATCGCTCAGCCCATGAGGCTGAAGACGTCGGCCCATGGGGATGTTGCAGGATCCTTGCCACCCTCCGGACTGCGGATCATGCCCCTTTCGCAGGATTTCCTGCCAAAGTGACGGTCCCCCGGAGGGGCGCACCACTTTTTTGGCTCCCCGTGGATTGTTAGCTTGGCACTTCGGCCCGTCCAGCGCCACCGCAGGAGGCCCCCCATGAGCGATCTGCTCGACGGAATCACGTGGTACCGAGGCTCGTCCGTACGAATCCGGCGAGCCGGCGTGGAGATCCATGTCGACCCGCTGGGCATCCACGATGAGAGCCAGGCCGACTACATCCTCCTCACGCACTCCCATTACGACAACTTCTCCGAGGCCGACATCGCGCGGGTCCGTGGACCCGAGACGCTCGTTATCGCCCCGGCTACGATGAAGAAGCAGCTGGCCGACGCGGACCACTTCATGCGCCCGGGCGACTTGCTCCAGCACGACACCGTCGACATTCTCGCCGTTCCGGCGTACAACGTCGACAAGCGCTACCACAAGCCCGAGCACGGCTGGCTCGGGTACGTCTTCACGCTCGGCGGCGTGACGTACTACCACGCCGGCGACACGGATCTCCTCGACGCGATGAGCGACATCCGCTGCGACGTGGCGTTCCTGCCGTGTGACGGACACTACACGATGAACCCCGAGGAGGCCGCGCGCGCGGGCGTCGCCTGCGGCGCGAAGCTGGTGGTGCCGATCCACTGGGGCGACGCCGCAAGCACGCGCGCCGACGCCGAGCGGGTGGCCGCGGCCTTTCCGGGAGAGGTTCGGATCCTCGAGCGCGCTTCATGAAGACGACGCAGGTATGATCATGCCCGGACGCCGGGCCCCGGCCCCGGCGGCGGGCCGGCATCGCGGTCCGGTGGCGACGGGACCTCGAGGCCGGGCGGCGGTCGCGTCGCTCGCCGCGTGCGCCGTGGTGTCCGCCGTCCACCCGCCGCCCCTCACCGCCCAGAGCGTGGAGCCCGTGGTCACCAGTCCCGCGACGCATTCCGGCCGCTCGACCGTCTACGCGCCGCACGGTGCCGTGGCCACGAGCCAGCCCCTGGCCACGGCCGCGGCGCTCGACGTGCTTCAACATGGCGGCAACGCCGTCGATGCCGCGGTCACCGCCGCGGCCGTGCTCAACGTCACCGAACCGTACATGACGGGCATCGGGGGAGACATGTTCGCCCTCATGTGGTCCGCCGACGAAGGCCGCCTGGTGGGGCTCGACGGGAGCGGCCGCTCGGGCTCGAAGGTCTCGGTGGAGGCACTGCTGGCGGAAGGCGCCACCCGCGTGCCGTATCGCGGCGCGAAGGCGGTGACGGTGCCCGGGGCGCTGTCGGGGTGGAACGCGCTCCTCGAGCGCTACGGCACGCGCACGCTCGCCGAGGCGCTGGCCCCGGCGATCCGCATCGCCGAGGAGGGCTTCCCGGTCACGCCGATCATCGCCCGGGACTGGGGCAACACGGTCGAGGTCCTGAAGCGCGACGCAGGAGCGGCGGCCACCTTTCTGCTGGACGGGAAGCGGGCGCCCCGGGCCGGTGAGTGGTTCCGCAATCCCGACCTGGCGCGGAGCTTCCGGCGCATCGCGGAGCACGGGCCCGGTGAACTCTACGGCGGAGACCTGGGCCGGGACATCGTGGAAGGTCTCGACCGGCTCGGCGGGTACGTCACGCTCGACGACCTCAGGCGCCAGGAGGTGCGCTGGGTGGAGCCGCTTTCCGTGGACTACAAGGGCTACACGCTCTGGGAGTTGCCGCCGGCGGGACAGGGGGTTGCCGCGCTCGAGATGCTCGGGCTGCTCGAGGGCTTCGATCTCCGGGCGATGGGTCACAACTCGGCCGCATACCTCCACACGCTGATCGAGGCGAAGAAGCTGGCGTACGCCGACCTCGCGCGCTACGTCGCCGACCCCGACTATATGGATATTGCCGTGGAGCGGCTCCTCGATCCGGAGTACGTGCGCACCCGTGCGCGACTCATCGACCCCACCCGCGCGGCGACCCGTCCGAGTCCGGGCCGACCCGGCACGCAGGGCGAGACGGTCTACCTGTCCGTGGCCGACCGGCACGGGAACATGGTCTCCTTCATCAACTCCGTGTATGAGTACTTCGGATCGGGCGTGGTGATTCCGGGCACCGGCTTCGTGCTCCAGAACCGCGGTGCGGGTTTCACGCTGCGGGAAGGCAGCCCCAACCGTATCGGCCCCCGGAAGCGCCCCCTGCACACGATCATTCCCGCGTTCGTCACGCGCCGGCAAAGGCCGTGGCTGGCGTTCGGAGTCATGGGCGGCTCGATGCAACCGCAGGGGCATGTGCAGGTGCTCCTCAACCTGATCGAATTCGGCATGGATCCCCAGGAGGCCGTCGACGCTCCCCGCTTCCGACACTTTTCCGGCAGGCGCGTGGCCATCGAGGAGGTCGGCGAAGACCTGAAATCGGCGCTCGAGGCGCTCGGACACGAGGTCGTGGATTGGCGCCCCGTCGCCTTCGGAGGCGCGCAGCTGGTCATGAAGCTCGAGCGGGGTTGGGCCGCGGCCTCCGACCCCCGCAAGGACGGCATGGCCGCAGGGCACTGAGCGTGATGCTCACAGGACACGGACATGGCACACTCCGTGCCGGCGCCGGTAGTGACGAGCCGCGTCCCGTAACCGGGCTCGGCCGGGTTCCCCCACAACCGTTGAGCTGGACATCATGAGCGATGAGGCATCCCGCAGACCCTTTCGCATCGCGGCGGTGCAGGCATGCCCGGTGTTTCTGGATCGCACCGCTACGGTGGAGAAGGCGGTGGGGCTGATCGCCGAGGCCGGGCGCAACGGCGCGGACCTCGCGGTGTTTCCCGAGGCGTTCCTGCCCGGGTATCCGCTCTGGTCCTGGTTCATTCCACCGGGCCGGACTCATCCGCTGCGGGCGCTCTACGCCGAGCTGGTCGACAACGCGGTAACGGTTCCCGACGCCGCCACGGAGCGGCTGGGGGCGGCCGCGCGCGAAGCGGGGATCTGCGTGGTCATGGGCATCAACGAGCGCAACGCCGAAGCGAGCGGTACGACGCTCTACAACAGCGCGCTCTACATCGACGCCGACGGACGCATCCTCGGACGTCACCGCAAGCTCGTTCCCACGGCGGCGGAGCGACTCGTATGGGGTCAGGGAGACGGCAGCGACCTCGAGGTGTACGCCCTGCCGTTCGCTCGCGTCTCGGGCCTGATCTGCTGGGAGAACTACATGCCGCTGGCGCGCGCCGCGCTCTGGAGGTGGGGCACGGAGGTGCTGGCCGCGCCCACGTGGGACCGGGGAGAGCCGTGGACGTC
>Ga0114931_10004712_pt1 | contig 16981 bp, 18 predicted proteins | sample 2SBtaG_FD_89579 | JGI IMG/M metagenome (GOLD analysis project Ga0114931, IMG submission 89579) | Deep subsurface microbial communities from Kolumbo volcano to uncover new lineages of life (NeLLi) - 2SBTROV14_V59a metaG | ecosystem: Environmental > Aquatic > Marine > Volcanic | place: Kolumbo...
GCTCCCGGGGGGGGAGGTGACCGATCTCGAAATCCTGGCAACGGAACTGGTGCGAAGCGGGTTCTCCCGGGAGGTTGCGGAACACCTGGTTGGCGCCTACGGCACCGAGGCCGCAGCGGTTGCCCGAATTGCCGAAAGCGATCCCGGCTGGGCGGCGCCCATCGTGGGAGGTCACCCGGCGATCCGCGCCGAGCTGGTCCATGCTATCCGCCGCGAGATGGCCATGACCCTCGGCGACCTGATGATGCGACGCACCCACCTGTTTTTCGAGGTGCTCGGCCATGCCGTACCCGAAGCCCCGGGGATCGTCGATTTTGCCGCCGAAGAGCTGGGGTGGGATGCGAGCCGGAAAGCGTCCGAACTGGCCACCTACCTGGAACAGATCCAGCACGGCATGGCCTTTCGCGACCGGCTCACCGAGAGCTGATTACCCGGCGGAAGGCGAAGGACGCCGGACGATGGACCATGCGCTCACCCCCGCCCACGCGGTCTCGAGCAACACGAATCCGATCCGACGATCCCAGATGGCCACGAACGCCAGGATCAACGAACCAATCAGGTTGAACCAGAGGTAACCGGCATGGGTACTCGGCCACCACCGGCGTTGGAGTCCGAAGAAGGCAAGGAGGATGAGGCCCGCACCCGCGACGGACAGGACTTGAACGATCGCATTCATCGGAGCTGGTTCTCCCTGAGCATGGAGCTGATGGCTCGCGCCGTCGTGAACCCGCGACTGGCCCTCGATCTGATCCGCCTGGTGTGGGCGTTCCGGGCGCGCGACTGGTTTCGGCGGTCGCCGTTTCTCCCGCTTCCTCCCCAAACGTACATCCGTTGGCGAATGTACACGGCCTACGGCGATGAGCGGGCGGTACCGCCCTCACGGGACGTGATCCGGTTTGCCCGGTGGCGACGACGGGTGATGCACCTGTGACCCGGACCCCGGGGGAACGGAGCGCCCGGGTCCGGGCCGCCGCCCGGCACCTCGGGTTCCTCCAGTGCGGCATCACGACGCTCGACCCCCCGCCCCACGCGGCGGCACTCGACCGGTGGCTGGCCGCCGGGATGGCGGGAACGATGGGCTACCTCCCGCGACAGGCCCGCAACCGGAAGGACCCGGCCCGAATCATCGAGGGCACCAACCGGGCGGTGGTGGTCACGCGGAACTACTATCGACCCGACCCTCCCACTCCTCGATCGAAAGACCGAGGCAGGGTGGCGAAGTACGCAAGGGCTACGGACTACCATCGAGCCCTGGCCGAACCGTTGAATCGCTTGGCCACCACCGTCCGGGAGTGCGGCCCACCCGGCGCCGTGGCCCGGTGGTTTCTCGACGCCGGTCCGGTCCCGGAGCGTGAACTGGCACAACGCGCCGGACTCGGATGGATCGGCAAGAACACGATGTTGATCGGCCCCCGGCACGGGTCCTTTACCTTCATCGGTGTCATCCTGACCGATGTCGACCTGGAGATCGATGCTCCGTTCGAGGCAGACCGGTGCGGATCGTGTACCCGGTGCCTCGACGCCTGCCCCACCGACGCGTTTCCCGAACCGCGGGTCCTCGATGCACGCCGCTGCATTTCGTACCTGACGATCGAGTACCGGGGGGCCTTCGACGATCCACCACCCGGACTCGACGGCTGGGTGTTCGGATGTGACGTCTGCCAGGACGTGTGTCCGTGGAACCACCGGTTCGCCCGGCCTGAAGCCGACCCCACGCTTGGCGGCGATCCGGGTCTGGCCGAACTGGATCTCGATGAGCTGGTCTCGCTCGATGACGAGAGCTTCGCGCGACGCTACGCTCACACCGCGCTGGAGCGCACCGGAGCGTCCGGCCTTCGCCGCAACGCCCGGGCGCTGCGACGCGGGCCCGCGGCGCCCGGAGCCCCGGAGCTAAAGACCGGTGGGGTAATCGAAAAAGGTTGACGTCAGGCCGAAGCGCACGGCCAAGTGTTGGCCCAGCGCCCTGACGCCAAAGGTCTCGGTGGCGTAATGACCCCCATACAGCACGTGGATACCGCCCTCCACGGCGTCGAACCAGGTGTGGTGAGCGCCTTCGCCCGTCACGAACGCATCGAGGCCAGCCGTGATCGCCTGGTCGATCATCGAGCCCCCGGCGCCGGTGACCACGCCGACCGAGGACACGTGGACCGGGCCGCTCCCGAACACCAGCGGGGCACAGCCGAGGACCGCTTCGACGCGCGCGGCGAGCTCGTCGACCGACCCCGCGAACGTGCCGCGCAGTCCAATCGCCGTGCCCTGATAGTTGCCGAAGGGAACCGGATCGCCGAGGCCGATCGCTCTCGCCAACAGGGCGTTGTTGCCGACCTCCGGGTGACAGTCCAGGGGGAGGTGGGCGGCGTACACCGCCACGCCGTGCCGGAGCAGGGGTTCAAAGCGCCGCCATCGCCGCCCGGTGATCGGGCCACCGCCATCCCACAAGAGCCCGTGGTGCACCAGCAGGAGATCGGCATCCGCGTCGATGGCAGCGTCGATGCTGGCCCGACATGCGTCAACGGCCACCACCACGCGTTCGACCGCCCGGGTCCCCTGGACCTGGAGGCCGTTCCACGCGGTGGCGGCGTCCGGGATTTCGGCGACTCGGAGGTACTCGTCCAGATAGGACGTGAGGTCGTCCAGGGAAACGGCCAAGGTCGTGGAGCGTCAGGCGGGCGCGGGTTGACTCGGGCGCGCCTCGGCCCCCACGCCGGCCGGCGCCGTGGCAGATCGGGAAAGGGCGTCCGGGTTGGCCATGCGAACCTGCCCGTTCACCTCGCCTCCCTCCTGCACAACGAGGCATTGCGTGGTGATGTCCCCGTGGATGGCCGACGCCGCCTGGACCTCGACCCGTTCGTCGGCGAAGATCGCCCCCCGCACCTCTCCCCCGACAATCGCCTCCCGCGTGTACACGTTGCCGTCGACGACGCCGCCACTGGCGATCAGCACCTGACGCTCCGCGCGCACACTGCCTTCCACGGAGCCCTCCACCTTGATCACCCCGTTGGTGTCGATCTGACCGATCACGTGCATCCCCACGGCAACGATCGACAGGCCCGGCTCCCGCGCGTCCGCGCCCCGGCCGGGCAACTTGCCCGCATCACTGGCTCCCGAAAACCTCGCCATCGGTTTACGACTCCCTCCTGAGATCGGCGAGCGGGTCGATGAGGCGCTCGCCACGTCGTTTTTCAAAGTGCAGGTGCGGAGCGGTCGAGCGTCCGGTGCTCCCCACCAGGGCGATCACGGCTCCCGCGTCCACCGAGTCCCCCGGTTGAACCAGGAGCCGCGACGCATGACCGTACATCGTCTGGTACCCGCCCGGATGGTCGAGCAACACAAACCACCCGTATTCGGCGTCGTAGCCGGCTTCCCGTACAACCCCCCCACCCGACGCCCGAATGGGAGTACCCGTCGGTGCGGCAATGTCCACGCCGGGGTGGGCAGGGTGGTCGGCACCGTTGGCCGTTCGTACCAGCCCCCGGGTGATCACCCCAGGATAGAACAACGTATCGACGGGCCACCCGAGCGGCAGCGATGGACCGGAGGCAGGAATGGGCCGTCCCGGGATGGCGGCGAACAGCGCCGGGGCTTCCGGCAAACGGCTGGACGGTTGGCTCACCGCGTCCGGGCCGTCGGCGCCGAGAGCGGCCCGGACCTGGTCGTACCGCTGCTGGAGCCGATCCAGGGTGCGGGCGAGTTCCCGCACCTGGGCGTTCTCCTCCCGCAGCTGCGCGATCTCGCGACTCATGCCGGGCACGCGGGCCGCGGTGCGCGCGATCGGCGTGTAGGCGATGGCGGCGAACACGATGAACACGGTGCCGACGATCAGGGTGATGGACCCGACCCGCCACAACCAGCGGGGGACCCGATAGGTGTTGGACTCCAGGTCGCCGTCATGGTGCACCACGACCGTGACCGAGGGACGACGCCGATCGCTCATCCGTTGTACGGTTCGCCGAGGATCTGCTCAAGCACCCGGGCGAGATCCTCGTTGGAATAGAAATGAATTGTGACGCGCCCACTCTGCCGGCTGCGTCGGGTGATAAAGACGTCCGTGCCGAGTCGCTGCCGCAGCGTTTCCTCGAGCCGCCGGATCTCCGGGTCGGGAGTGTGGGCGTTTCGCGACCGCGGCCGGCGGGTGGCGGGACGTTTGCCGCGCGCCAGCGATTCCAGTTCGCGCACCGAGAGTCCTTCCTCGACGGCGCGCCGGGCCAGCGCGGTCACCGCGCGTTGGTCCGTGAGCTGCAACAGCGCCCTGGCGTGGCCGGTGGTCAACGTCCCCACGTGGAGCAGATCCTGAACTGCGTCGGGGAGACGAAGCAACCGCAGGGCGTTGGTCACCGTCGATCGGCTGCGTCCCACCAGCTCCGCCACCTCGGCCTGGGTGACGCCGAACTCGTTCACCAGTCGTTCATAGCCGAGCGCTTCGTCGATGGGCGACAGGGCATCGCGCTGCAGGTTTTCCACCAGGGCCAGGGTGAGCAACGTCCGGTCATCGACATCACGAACGATGGCCGGGATGTCCGTCCAGCCCAACTGTTCGGCGGCCCGGTAGCGACGTTCGCCGGCAATGAGTTCGTAATCGCCGTTCCCGGTCGATCGGACCACCACTGGCTGGAGCAATCCCGACGTACGCAACGAATCCTTCAACTCGGCCAACGCATCGTCGTCGAACACATGTCGCGGCTGGTAGGGATTCGATCGAAGCGCCGTCATCGGCAGGCGCATCAGGGATCCCTCGCGTTCGGCGTCGACGGTGCTGGTGGCCGGTCCGAGCAACGCTTCAAGCCCGCGGCCCAGTCGACGTTTGGCTTTCGATTCCATCAGGCCACAACCTCCGAGGTGGGAGGAGTCCCACTCGCGACCGCGCGCGTGCGGGCAATCAACTCCTGAGCGAGGGCCAGGTAGCTGCGAGCGCCGACCGACTGCACATCGTAGAGGAGAATCGGCTTGCCGAAACTCGGGGCCTCGGCGATGCGCACGTTGCGCGGAATCACCGTCTCGAAGATCTGTCCGCCGAAATATTCCCGGGCCTCGCCGGCGACCTGTTTCGAGAGATTGAGGCGGGCATCGAACATGGTGAGCAGGACGCCCTCGATCGCGAGCTGTTCGTTGAAGTTCTGTTGCACGAGGTTGATCGTGTTGAGCAGTTGTGAGAGTCCCTCGAGGGCGTAGTACTCGCACTGGATGGGGATGAGCACGGTGTGGGCCGCCGCGAGCATGTTCAACGTCAACAGCCCGAGGGAGGGCGGACAGTCGATCAGGACGAATTCGTACCCATCGAGCATCCCGTCGAGCGCGCGGCGCATAGCGGTTTCGCGCGCCCGCCGATTGACCAGTTCCACCTCCGCCCCAACCAGGTCCTGGGTCGACGGCACCAGGTCGAGCGCGGGGAGAAACACCTTGTGGCGCACCACCCGATCCAGGGGGATTTCCTCCATCAGCGAATCATACAATGAGGCGTTGAGCGCCCCGCGATCCACGCCCAGACCGCTGGTAGCGTTGGCCTGGGGATCGGCGTCGATCAGGAGGGTTCGCCGTTCCGCCGCCGCCAGGGAAGCCGCAAGGTTGACGGCGGTGGTGGTCTTGCCCACACCGCCCTTCTGGTTTGCGATCGCGATCACCCTGGCTGGCAAGCTGCAACTCGTTGTGTTATAGTCAGTTATGGATATTACATGTACGCAGGATCATGTCGGTCTGCAACCGGTGGAGGAATATATCCCTGCTGGAAACCGGCGTAAAGCAAGGATTCTACCCCCCAGCTGCTCGAAAGGGACCGCCACGACCGGGGCGACGCAACCGAGCCCAATCTTCCCGGACGGGTTCCATCGGGTAACCGGCGCCCTTTGCGCAGATCAGGGGGAGGGGAGATTCAGGGAATGACCCTCACCAGCACACCGGACGGAAGTGGCGCCAAGCCGATCCGGACGGGCTTTCACGCACCTCCATTCAACGACCGTTGTCCCAGGGGATGGCGTCAGCAATCCAGCCCGGGTGAGATCGGGAAGGTCTGATTGAAGATGTCGCGGATCGCCAGTGGATCTGCGCCCGGGAAAATCCCATCGCCGAGCGCCACCGATGGTCTTCAGCGACTTGGCCGGTCAGCCGGATTTGCCTGAGCGTTCCCGACCCTGTCCCGGCCGACAGGTCGCATGGATTCGACCGAAACGGATGTTTCACGTGAAACACCCGGGCCCACGTTTCACGTGAAACCAGGTCTCGTCAGGCAACCGCTTGGCGGCGAATGACCTCTCCCACCAGATTCTGGAGATCGCTCGGCGACACCCCCGGAACCCGGCCAGCCTGACCCAGGGTGGCTGGCTTCACCCGATGGAGTTTCTGCCGAGCCTCCGTGCTCAGGGACGCCATCTGCAGGTACGGCAGGTCCGCAGCCAGCACGAAGTCGTTCATGTCCCGGAGGCGTTGGACGGCCTCTCGCTCCCGCCGAAGGTATCCTTCGTACTTGAGTTCGACCTGGGCCGACAGCACCGCGTCCGCGTCGACGTCGCCGGGGGCGTCGGGACAACACGCCAGCAGCGAACCAAGCTCGAGATCCGGACGCTTTACAAGATCCCCAATGCGTTGTGGTTCATTGAGTTGAGACTCTCCAGCCTTTGCAAGATAGGTCTTGACCCACTCGGGTTTGAGCGTAGTGGCCCGTGCGTAGGCGAGAATCCGGTCCTCGTGCTCCAGACGACGGTCGAGTACTTCCCGTTCATCCGGGTCCAGCAGATCAAGCTGGCGAACCAGGTCTGACAGCCTGCGGAGCGCGTTGTCCTGTCGGAGTAGCAAACGATACTCCGAACGGGAGGTGAAAAGACGGTACGGTTCGTCAACTCCGCGGGTGACGAGATCGTCGACCAGGACTCCGATGTAGGCGGTTTCCCGACCCACGATCACCGGCTTGCGATTGGTGACGTGCCGGGCGGCGTTCAGGCCGGCCACCACCCCTTGGCCGGCCGCTTCCTCGTACCCGGTCGTACCATTGATCTGCCCGGCGAGGAACAGGCCGGGGATGGTTTTGACCTCCAGCCACGGTTCCAGTTGGTCGGGGGGGCAGTAGTCGTACTCGATGGCATAGCCGGGCCGGGTCATGCGGGCCCGTTCCAGTCCCGGGACGCTCGCCAGGAACTCCCGCTGCACGTCGACCGGGAGCGACGTGGACAGGCCGTTCACGTACAGCTCCTCCGTATCGAGCCCCTCGGGTTCGAGAAAGATCTGGTGTCGGTCGGCGTCCGGAAACCGGGTGATCTTGTCCTCGATCGACGGACAGTATCGGGGACCGCGGCCGGCAATGCCGCCACCGTACAGGGCGGATTCCGGAAGGTGTTCGGTGACAATCCGTTGCAACTCCGGACCGGTCCACGTGATCCAGCACGGCCGCGACGGCGGGCGCTCGCTGCGCGCGAAGTGGGAGAACCGGTACTCCGGCATCTCCCCGTCCTGGCGCTCGAGGCGTTCCAGATCCACCGAACGCCCGTCCACCCTGGGTGGCGTGCCCGTCTTGAAGCGTTCCACCCGCAGGCCCACGGCGTCGAGTTCCTCTCCCAGCGCCACCGCCGCCCCTTCACCCGCGCGACCCCCAGCCACCGCGGGGCCGGTTCCCATATGCATTCGCCCCCTCAGAAACGTGCCCGTCGTGATCACCACCGCGCGAGCGGTGACCGTCTCCCCTCCCCTCAGGCGCACTCCGCCCATGTGGCCATCCGCGGCGATCACCAACCCCTCAACCATCCCCTGACGCACATCGAGGTTCGGGCGCCGCTCGAGCAGCGTCCGTACCGCCCGCCGATACAACCCGCGGTCACACTGCGCCCGGGGCGACCAGACGGCTGGTCCCCGAGACCGGTTCAGCATCCGGAACTGCAGGCAGGCCCGATCTGTCGCCCGCGCCATGATTCCGCCCAGCGCGTCTACTTCCCGGACCAGCGTTCCCTTGGCCACCCCTCCAATGGCCGGGTTACAGGACATCTGGCCGATTGTCTCCAGGGCGGCGGTCACCAACAGCACTCGGCCACCGCCGGGGGCTGTGAGGCGAGCCGCCGCACACGCCGCTTCGACGCCCGCGTGGCCACCCCCAACAACGATCACATCGTAAGTTTCCTTCACAATGGCACCTTATCCCGCGGCGATCCTGACTTCAAATCGTACCAACCGATGCCTGGATCGCAACCGGGACGGGCTGGAACCTTCCTGACAGGCCACCTGTTTCCCACATAACCGCCGGATTGGGCTGTTCCCGTTCGCGGTTGGCCGCACGGCCGATGTCCGGTCGCGGCCGGCTTTGTTTCAGGCAGGTTCGCAAGATGGAAATGACGTGCGCTGAGGCCCAGGAGATTCTGGCGCCCTACCCGGGTCCCACCCGGTCGACTCCGGAGGCCCGGGAAGCGTTCGCACATTACGAAACGTGCCCCGCCTGCAAGGCCCTGTTTGAGGATCATCGTCGACTCGCGGACTCCATCCGACGGGTTGCGACGACCCAGCGGGCCCCCGATTACCTCCGGGCCCGTATCCTGGAGACCATCGAAGCAGAGCAGCGCGCCGTCGTGCCAACACGGCCGAAATACGGTCTGTGGGTAAGCGGAGCCATCGTCGCGGCGGCCGCTGCGCTGACTCTCTGGCTGGGGGGTACCCAGCCCCTGCCGCCCGATCAGGGCGTCACACCCCTGATTGCAGCGCTCACGACCCCCGACCAACCGCTGCTTCAGACCACCAGCGCCCCTCCCTTGGCGTCATGGTTTGTGGACCAGCAGATCCGGCCCTTCGAGATTCCCGACATCGACAACGCGGATCTCGTGGGCGGACGCGTCACCCAGGTCCGGGGTATCACCAGTCCGCTGATCGATTTCGTTCAGGACGGCATTCCAGTCACCTATGTCATGGTTCCCGATCAGGAGCTCCTGCGGGGCCTGACAGCGGACGGGATTCTGACCATCTCAACCGGTGACTACGAGGTGGCCGCGTGGCTTGAAGACGGGACTTTCCGGGCGGTCCTCTCCCGCATGCCCCGTGAGCAGTTGCTCCTGATCGCCGAGCAGTGCAAATACAAACGCACCGGCTGACACCTCCCCATCTGTGCAACCTTGAGCACAGGGCCGGCATCTGCCGGCCCTTGCTCTTGCGACCCCCCATTGGCCGGACCTTCCCGACCTCCTACTCGCTGCTCACCGACTCTTCCGCCCCGTCGAGCGCGGCCTTGAGTGCATGCCACGCAAGCATGGCGCACTTCACGCGACTCGGAAACTCGCTGAGGCCCGCAAAGGCCCGCAGCTTGCCCAGCGTCTCCGGGTCCGGCGTTTCCCGTCCGGTGACCATGCCCTGAAACCGTTCGAACAGGCGTTCCACCTCATCCCGCGGTTTCCCCTTCACGGCAACGGTCATCAGCGACGTCGCCGCCTTGGAGATCGCGCACCCCGTGCCCTGAAAACCGACGTCGCTGATGACATCGCCATCCAGCGTTACCTGCAGGGTAATCCGGTCTCCACAGAGTGGATTGTATCCTTCGACCTCCCGGTCCGCGGCCTCGAGGGTCCGGAAGTTTCGGGGCGCGCGATTGTGGTCCAGGATCACTTGCTGGTACAGGTCCCGCGGATCCATCAGGCGAGCACCTCGCGGGCGTGTTCCAGCGCATCCACGAGCCGGTCAATTTCTTCCCGGGTGTTGTAGAACGCGATCGAGGCGCGGGCCGTCGCCGGCACGCCAAAGAACTCCATGACCGGTTGCGCGCAGTGATGGCCGGTCCGGATCGCGACGCCTTCACCATCGACCAGCGTGCCCAGGTCATGTGGATGCACGCCTTCCATCACGAACGACACGACGCCGACCCGCTCGCCCGGCGTCCCGATCAACTGCACGCCCCTCACCTGCCGAATGCGCTCCACCGCGTAGGTCACCAACTCATGCTCGTGTCGCTGAACCTGATCCCACGGCAGTCCGGCCAGGTAATCGACGGCCGCGCCGAGCCCGATCACGCCCGCCACGTTCGGCGTACCCGCTTCGAATTTTGCGGGAATCGGCGCATACGCGGTCCCGGCAAAACTCACCGTCCGGATCATGTCTCCTCCCCCCTGCCACGGGGGCATGGCCTCGAGCAGTTCGGCGCGTCCGAACAACGCACCGACCCCGGTGGGACCGAACATCTTGTGTCCGCTGATGGCATAGAAATCACAATCGAGCGTCTGGACGTCCACCGCCAGGTGGGGCGCCGCCTGCGCCCCATCCACCACCACTGTGACCCCCCGCTCGCGCGCCATCCTGATCATGGCTGCCAGAGGGTTCACCGTCCCCAGGGCATTGGACACGTGGGCCACCGCCAGGATCCGCGTCTTTGGCGTCAGCAGTTCCCTCAGCCGATCGACATCTACATCACCGGTCTCCAGGATCGGCAACACCCGCAACTCCGCCCGGCGTTCCTCGCACAACAACTGCCACGGGACGATGTTCGAGTGGTGCTCGAGGCCACTCACCACGATTTCGTCTCCGGCGGACACCCGGCTGCGGCCAAACGTCTGGGCAACCAGGTTGATCCCTTCCGTGGCTCCCCGAACGAAGATGACCTCCCGCGCATCGGGCGCGTTCAGGAAGCCCCGCACCTTCTCGCGCGCCGCTTCGTAGGCGGTCGTCGCCTCCTGGCTCAAGGCGTGGACCCCACGATGAATATTGGCGTTGTGCCGTTCGTAGAAGTCTGTCACCGCATCGATGACGGACCGCGGCTTCTGGGCCGTGGCGGCATTATCCAGATAGACGAGGCGCCGGCCTTTGATCTCGCGCTCCAGAATCGGAAAATCCGCCCGGATTTGTTGCACGTTGAACCCGCCGCCCCGGCCCGCCGCGGTCACGCTCGCCGCCCGCGTGTCCGCCACCGGCGTGTTCATTTCTCCCGTCTCCCCGCTCGCACCGCACGAAGCTGTTCCCGGAACAGCCCGTCCAGGGTCCGGCGCACCGCCGGTGAGTTCACGCGTTCGAGGATCTCGTTGCCAAACCCCAAGGTCATCAGATCCCGGGCCTCGGCCGGGGGAATACCCCGGCTCTCCAGGTAAAACATCGCCTCGTCATCGAGCGGTCCCAGCGTCGCTCCGTGCGTGCAGCGGACGTCGTCGGCATAGATTTCCAGTTGCGGCTGACTGTCTGCGCGGGCCGACTCCGAGAGCAGGAGGTTGTTGTTGGTCTGCTTCGAATCCGTCTTCTGAGCGCCCGGCCGCACGATGATCCGTCCGGTGAACACCGCCCGTGCTTCATCACTCAGAATGCCGTTGAAGTACTCGTGGCTCGTCCCGTGAGGCGTCGCGTGTTCGATGGTCGTGTGGTGATCCACGTGTTGCGACCCACCGATCACGTAGAGTCCGTTCAGCGTTCCCTCAGCCCCTTCCCCTTCCAGGGTGAGATGGAGGTCGTGCCGGCACCACCGACTGCCGAACGGCACGACGGTCATCGTCAGACGACTGTCCCGCGCCTGCCGCGAGGCCGTATGTCCCACGTGGAACGCGCCGGAGCTTTCCCGTTGCACGCGACACGTCTCGAGCCGGGCACCGTCCCCAAGAATACACTCCGTCGTGGCGTTGGTCAGATACGGCGTCGTGCCCGGCGGCCCCCCGTACGTTTCGACAATCCGTGCTGCCGCTTCGCTTTCCAGCACGACCAGCGTCCGCGGGTGCGTCATCGAAGCACGACCCGCGTCCGTCGTGAGGAACAGCAGCTCGATCTCCCGGCCGACCTCGACACCCGCCTGGACATGCACAAAGGCCCCTTGCCAGGCAAACGCCGCGTTCAGCGCGGCAAACGCGTCGGCGTCCGTACCCACGCACGTCCCGAGATGCTGCGACACGACGGTTCCGTGTGTATCGACCGCGTCGGCCAGACTGGAGACCGTCACTCCCAACGGAAGTTGCGCCTTGCCCAACGACACCGGATGCCCGTCCACGAACACCAGCCGGATCGGATCCTCGCCGTAACGGAACGCATCCAGAGCATCCGGGGCGAGCGCGCCGCCTCCGGTCGCGATCCTGAACCGCTCTCCGAGGAGTGGCCGCACACTCGTGAATCGCCACGCTTCCTCGCCGGTGGTCGGGAATCCCACCTCGGCAAACCGGCGACGCCCCAGTTCCCGGAACTCCTTCAACCAACCGGGGGCGTTCGACGCCCCGTTCGACATCGCCGACCGTTGTTCCTCGAGGAACGGCGCGATCTTATCAGCGAACATCAGGCGCTCCCCACCGCTTCCGTGCCGGCTTCCCGGAGCCAGTCGTACCCCTTGGCCTCCAGCTCGTGGGCCAGTTCCTTTCCGCCCGATTTCACGATCCGGCCGTTGGCCAGCACGTGGATGTAGTCGGGCTCAATGTAGGCCAGCAGCCGTTGGTAGTGAGTCACGACGATGGTTGCGTTGTCGGGCCGCGGCAACCGGTTAACCGCGTCCGCCACAATCCGCAGCGCATCGATGTCGAGGCCGGAATCCGTCTCGTCGAGAATCGCGAGCCGCGGATCGAGCACCGCCATCTGCAGGATTTCGTTGCGCTTTTTTTCTCCGCCGGAGAAGCCGTCGTTGACCGGCCGGTTCATCAGGCTGTCATCCCACCCGATCGTCTTCAGCTTTTCGTCCAGCACTTCGAGGAAATCGAGCGCATCAAGCTCTTCTTCTCCCCTCGCCTTCCGCACGGCATTGACGGCAGCCCGCAGGAAATAGGCGTTGGTGATCCCCCGAATGGCCACCGGGTACTGGAAAGCCAGGAACAACCCGGCCACGGCACGTTCATCCGGTTCCATGTCGAGCAGATCGCGGTCGAGGAACTGCACCGAACCGGCCGTCACGTCGTAGGCCGGATGGCCCGCCAGCACTTGGGCCAGCGTGCTCTTGCCCGACCCGTTCGGACCCATGATGGCGTGGATCTCGCCCGGGCGAACGGTGAGGTCGATGCCCTTCAGAATCTCCGCACCATCGGCGCTGGCGTGTAAATCTTTTATGGTCAGCATTATTTCGTTGAAAAGTGGGATAATGGACGAGGCGTGCCGGGCGGCTCAGGACCTACCCGACGCTGCCCTCCAGGCTGATGCCGAGGAGCTTCTGCGCCTCCACGGCAAACTCCATCGGCAGTTCGCGGAACACTTCCTTGCAAAAACCGTTGACGATCATCGAGACCGCATCCTCGGCCGACAGCCCTCGCTGCTGGCAGTAGAAGATCTGATCTTCTCCGACCTTCGACGTCGACGCTTCATGCTCCATCGTCGTTGTCGCGTTACGCACGTCGATATAAGGGAACGTGTGCGCGCCACACTGATCGCCGATCAACATGGAATCGCACTGGGAGTAGTTGCGGGCCCGGTCAGCTCCCTTCATAACCTTGACCTGGCCACGATAGGTGTTCTGGCTTCGTCCGGCCGAGATCCCCTTGGACACGATCGTACTGCGCGTATTGCGACCGATGTGGATCATCTTGGTGCCGGTATCCGCCTGCTGGCGGTTGTTGGTGACGGCCACCGAGTAGAACTCCCCGATCGCATTGTCACCCTGCAAAATGCAGCTCGGATACTTCCAGGTGATAGCCGAGCCGGTCTCGACCTGCGTCCAGGAGATCTTCGCGTTGGTCAGAGCCTTGCCGCGTTTGGTAACGAAATTGTAAACGCCCCCCCGCCCCTCGGCATCACCGGGATACCAGTTCTGAACCGTGGAATACTTGATCTGCGCATGGTCGAGCGCGACCAGTTCCACGACGGCTGCATGAAGCTGGTGCTCGTCGCGCATGGGCGCCGAACATCCTTCCAGGTAACTCACGTACGCGCCCTCGTCGGCGACAATGAGGGTCCGCTCGAACTGGCCGGTGCCGGCCGCGTTGATCCGGAAATACGTCGACAGCTCCAACGGACACCGGACGCCCGGCGGGACGTAACAGAACGAACCGTCCGAAAAGACCGCTGAATTCAGGGCGGCATAGAAGTTGTCGTTGGCCGGGACCACCGATCCGAGGTACCTCCGCACCAGGTCGGGGTGTTCCCGCACCGCCTCGGAGAAGGGGCAGAAAATCACGCCGTACTTGGCCAGTTCATCCTTGAAGGTCGTCGCCACCGAGACGCTGTCGAAGACCGCGTCGACGGCCACCCCAGCCAACCGCTTCTGCTCGTTGAGCGGGATGCCAAGCTTGTTGAACGTCTCGAGGACCGCCGGGTCCACCTCGTCCAGACTCTCCAGAGCCTGACGCGGCCGGGGCGCCGCGTAGTAGCGAATGGCGTCGAAATCGATCGGCTCATAGGTGACGTTGGCCCACTTCGGCTCCACCATCGTCTGCCAGTGCCGGTACGCCTTGAGACGCCACTCGAGCAACCAGTCCGGCTCACCCTTCTTCTCGGAAACGAACCGGACGACATCGTCATTCAGCCCGGGTGGTACGGTGTCCGCCTCGACATCCGTAACCCATCCGTACTTGTAGGGTTCGTTGACGTGGGTATCAATCGCCGTCATGCCGATCCATTCGTCAAAGGTTCATCGAGCGCCGCGGGAGCGGCCGGTTCGGACCGGAACGCATACTGACACGCGTTGCAGCCATCCATGATGTGGGCCCCCCGTTCCAGCGGTGCCTTCACCATGCTTTCCAGGAAGTCCAGCTCCGAATCGCACACTTCCGGCACGCACTCGGCGGCGGCGTGCATGGCGCAGTTGTGGATCGTCAGGCGGCATTCCCCGTCGACCTCCTCCACCTCCGCCATGAACCCGGCGTCCCGCATCACCGCCGCGACCGCCCCAAGCCGATCGACCGGCGCCAGGGCCCCGAGGGTGCCCCCGAGCTGGCGCCGCAGCTCCTCGTATTGCCCCGCCAGCACCGATACGGCCACCGAACGTCCCTGCTCGGCAACGACGTAGTCGAGCAGGCGCCGCAGCGCCGCCTCGTATCGTTTCGGGAACAGCTCCTCACCCTGCCCGGAGAGTCGATAGGCGTGGGTCGGGGCTCCGGCCCCCCGCTGTTCCCGCTCGTGCTCCACGACCCCTTCGGCTTCAAGCTCGAGGAGGTGGCGCCGAATGGCATTGGCCGAGACAAGGAAATCGTCAGCAAGCTCTTTTGCTGTAAGAGGTTGCGCCTTTTTAAGCTTCAACAGAATCTCTCCGCGAAGCCCCTTGTGGCCGGCCAGACCCGGGTTGAGTGCGTCCATGAGATGCGGAACCTACCCGAAAAGGGGGATATCGGCAACTTATTCAACAGTTTTGTTGAATAAAAGATCCCCCGGACAGCTATTCGTCCCTGGCGTCCAGGGTGTCCCTGACCAGGCGGACCAGGTCGCCGGGGACAAAGGGCTTGGCCACAAAGCGGGTGCCGGGCCGTTGCAGGACATCTGAGAGCTGGCCATCCTCGGCGTAGCCGGACGTGAAGATGACCGGCACGTGCCCTCGTTCAGACCACAGACGGTTGGCCAGTTCCACTCCGCCGACCCTGGGCATGACCGTGTCGGTGACGACCAGATCCACGTGCCGATATCCTGAAGGAGTCTGAGTGCCTCGGCCCCGTCAACGGCATGCAGGACACAGTACCCGGAGGCCGACAGACACCGGTGACCAGATGTCGAACGGCAGGATCGTCTTCCGCTACGAGGATCGTTTCGGTTCCGGTCGCCTCTGCGTGGTCTTCGGAATCCGGAGGCACGGGATCGACTCCGGCCGGGACCACCGGAAGCCGGATCCGGAAGGTGCTGCCGCGCCCCGGCGTGCTGTCTACCCTGAAGCGGCCGCCCGCCTGATCGATGATCCCCGCCGAGGTGGCGAGGCCCAGACCAACCCCCTCTCCCTCGGGTTTGGTGGTAAAGAACGGCTCAAACACCCGTCGGCGGACTTCATCGGACATTCCGGTTCCGGTATCCCGGACCATGATCTCCAGTTCCGGGCCGGTGTCGGGCGCCACTTCGGGAGGCACCGAACGGGTGGCCAAGGTCAGTTCCCCACCATCCGGCATGGCGTCTCGAGCGTTGACCACGAGGTTGACCAGGACCTGTTCGAGCTGCACGGGATCCATCTGGATGTGGCCGGCGTCGGCGGCGAGGTCGGTCCTGATCCGGATGTCTTCTCGTACCAGCCATCCGAAGCAGATCCTGCATGTCCCGGATGATCCGGTTCGGATTGACGACTCGGGTCTCGACGTGCTGGCTCCTGGCGAAACTCAACAGGCGGTGGGTCAAAGCCGCAGCCCGCTGGGCCGATTCGGTCACATTGCTCAGGGCCCGCCGTGCCTGGGGATCGGGAACGCGGTCCCGGGCCAGGTTCACATACCCGAGTATCGATGTCAGGAGGTTGTTGAAATCGTGAGCCAGCCCTCCCGCCAGCCTCCCAATCGATTCCATGCGCTGGGACTGGGTCAACTGGATTTCGAGAAGCTGTTGCTCGTCGGCCACTCGCATGGCCCGCTCCCGTTCTTCCTCCAGCATCCACACCACCATCCCCAGGCCCAGAAGCACCTGGATTCCCGACTCCCCGAACCCGAGAAAGACCTGGTAGGTGGGGGTATCGACCACCGCGCCGACCCACACGAGCAGGTACATCGCGAAGCCGTGGAGGCGAATGACACCGAGTATGCCCAGGGTCGCGATCACGAGCGGGCGGCCCAGTCCGCCCTGACGGCGGCCGCGAGCCGCGGCGATTGCCCCCAGGAGGAATCCGACGCCCACCATTCCGGAACGCAACCCCGGACGAAAAAACAATGGGCCGCTGATCGCCTCCGGCGCAGAACCCGAGTAATAGGGAATAAGGGTCACCTTCGCTACGATGAGAGGGCCGCAAGGGCCCGCACCCGGACGCGCGCAGCGAGTGGTGTTCCGCGCCCCAACTCCACCGCACCCATCACCAGAAACGCGATCTGACCACAGCCCGGCCGCCGCGGTGATAGCCGAGACGGCAAGACGCGGGGCGGAAGCCGGTCCGTACACCCGGGTGAGGGCCAGTGACACCGCCGCACCCCCGACGTAGATGGCCTCGGCCAGCCAGCTCCAGGCCCCGAGACGCAGGTAGTCGCGTTGA
>Ga0114931_10004713_pt1 | contig 16979 bp, 16 predicted proteins | sample 2SBtaG_FD_89579 | JGI IMG/M metagenome (GOLD analysis project Ga0114931, IMG submission 89579) | Deep subsurface microbial communities from Kolumbo volcano to uncover new lineages of life (NeLLi) - 2SBTROV14_V59a metaG | ecosystem: Environmental > Aquatic > Marine > Volcanic | place: Kolumbo...
CGGGGGATTTTTTCTAGAACCTGACATGCCTGTATCCAATAGGCATACGAATATTTGGCAGTCGTGGAAGATGGCCGAAACCTTTGTGAAGCTAGGATACGAAGTAGACGTCATCCATTGGACGAATGATCACTTTATCCCAACGGAACCGTATGCATTTTTTGTTGATGTGAGGCGCAATTTAGAGCGCCTTGCGCCGTTACTCAACAAGGATTGTGTGAAAATAATGCACTTGGACACGGCCCATATCTTGTTTCATAATGCCGCGGAAGCTAATCGTCTTTTGCAGTTGCAACGAAGACGGGGAGTCACTTTAAAGACAAGAAGATTTGAAATGCCGAATTTGGGGATTGAACATGCCGACTATGCCACGGCTACGGGAAATGATTTTGTTGTCAGCACATTTGACTATGCCCACAAAAAAGTTTTCAAGCTACCAAGCCCATGTGCGATAAGCATGAAGCAGCCTAAAAAGAATTGGAAGGAATGTCGAAAGCATTTTCTGTGGTTTAGCAGTAGTGGGCTTGTCCACAAGGGGCTTGATTTGGCGTTAGAGGCGTTTAAGGCATTACCGGAATGTCATTTAACGATATGTGCTCCCATTGACGGAGAGAAGGATTTCGTTGCTGCATATTATAAAGAACTCTATGAGACGTCCAATATCACAACCCTTGGATGGATTGATATTGATAGTGAACAATTTCAAGAGATTGCTAACGCCTGTATAGCTATGGTCCATCTGAGTTGTTCAGAAGGCGGAGCGCCTTCAATCAAGACGTGTATGCATGCGGGGTTGATTCCGATTGTGAGTTATGAGTCAGGTGTTGATGTACACGATTTTGGTTTCTGTTTAACGGATTGCTCAATCGATAATATAAAAGAAGTAATTGGCCATATATCGATGCTTTCCAGTAACGAATTAGAGGAAAAAACTTCTAAAGCTTGGGCGTTTGCGAGACGAAACTATACAAGAGAGAATTTTTCGATAGAATATAGGAAGGTGATTTTGGAAATTATTGATGCGGTTAAAGCAAGGGAGAGTGAAAGAGCACCTTCTTGAATTCTCGTTTGCTAGGCAAAGTGGTTATTGTGTATTCACGAGCCTTACCCAGGATTGATGCTCAGATAACCGTTGTAGATCTGATGGGAGAGTGGCGATAGATCAACGAAGCCATTGATTCCCCAAAAGCGACGGAAAGTCAAATTGAAATTCTTTTTCGATCCTTGCAAATTATTTCTGGAATATCCCTGATGTTGTTGTTCTTTTGATTGGGTATTTGAGCATGGGGGCTATCTTTGAAGCTGAGTGTTATTGTTCCTTGTCTGAATGCTGAGGCGACATTAGCGCAACAGCTTGAGGCCCTTGCTTCACAACAGTGGGCAGAAAAATGGGAGTTAGTCATTGCCGATAACGGATCGACCGATAAATCAGTTGAAATAGCACGCAACTATAAAGATGCTTTCTTTCATTTTCAAATAATTGACGCTTCTGCACGAAGGGGTGGATCCTCTGCGATCAATATGGGAATACAAGCTGCGAACTCGGGGCACGTCGCTGTTTGTGATGCAGACGATGAGGTGGAACCAGGATGGGTGGCTTCAATGGGTGAGGCACTAAAAACCCATGATATTGTCTGTGGCCGATTTCTGTTTGATAAGTTCAATGATTCTCAAACGGCTAAATACCAAGCCGAAGCCTGGAAAAATGGACTGTATACCGGACGTTTTCTGCCAGGTGGAGGAAGTGGAAACTTCGCGGTGAGGCGAGTGCTTCACGATCGAGTAGGAGGATTTGATGAATGCCTTCCGCATGCCTATGATGCAGACTATTTCTGGCGGATTCAATTAGAAGGATTTCCTCTCCACTATTTAGCTGAAGCGGCCATTCAGATACGTGTGGGGCGTGTTAATCCATCATTACATTCTCTGTATCGCAGAAGTAAAGTCAGATTTGCTTCAAACTATTGGTGTTATAAGCGATACCGTGTCCATGGCATGCTTCCTCCTCCATCATTAAAGGGTTCCTTTGCACAATGGGTTTACACCATCAAGAATGGGGCTTGCGTTGGTTTGCAAAAGAGAACGAGTTGGGACTCATGGCTAAAAAGTTTAGCTCAACAGACAGGTGAATTGGTAGGCCAAATACAAGGAAGACTGACAAACCCGTGTAAACCGTATCATCCCAACAAGATGAACATGGCGTGAGGAAAACTGTGAAAATCCCACTGCACAGTCTAACCATATAGGAATGTATGATGAAAAATCTTGTTAAAGCTCTCGTTCCGGAAGTGATAAAAACAAATCTGAAAGCCCGACAGCAAAAAAAGGCGTTGAAGGAAAAGTTTTTACATGCGTTGAGGCCAACCGATGTATTTTTGGTGGGCCATCCGAAGTCGGGTAATACGTGGTTAGCCTATATGCTTGGCATTGTTTCACAGGGAGAAAACTATGAGGCGGTCAATCTGAAAAACGTTTCACAATTTATTCCCACTATACATAATGTTGATGAGGAAATTAGTAAATCTGAGCATCTCGCATCGCCTAGGGTTTTTCGAAATGAGGGTCCGACATTTGCGGACCTCTATCCCAAGACGATCTATATTGTTCGAGATCCAAGGGCCGTTTTACTTTCGTATTATCATCATTGGCTCCATACCGACAGTCAAGTTCATGGTACGCTTGAAGAGTTTATTGATGAAATCCTACAGCATGGTTGTATAAGACGTTGGGATCCCTGGCTGATGGGATGGGAAAGGCAAATACAAGAATGGTCCGCTCGAGCAAAACGACAAGCGGTCAAGATCGTCAGATATGAAGACTTGATAGGAGATCGAAGGAAAACCTTTCGAGAAGTGTTGGACTTTTGTGGAATACCATGCAGTGAAGAGTTGTTTCAATTGGCTGTGGAGCGTGGGGATTTTCAGAACATGCGGAAGGTTGAGCAACAACATGGCGCTGAGTCGTATCCTGGCGAAGAGGGGAATGATAAGGAGGTAAAGGGATTTTTCGTGAGAAAAGGTGTGGTTGATAGCTGGAAGGAAGAAATGCCTGGACATGTGATTCAGAAAATAGAGACGAAGTTTCGTAAAACCATGCAAGATCTTGGATATTTGCCTGAATAAATCGAATGTACCTTCCGACCGTTATAGAATTTTCTTGGTAAGTTCTGATAGCTCCAATGGGCAATGCTAAGTTGTCATGCTCTGACCAGTGCTGCAGGACTGTGTGTGACCATCTAGATTATCAAATGTCATATCGTCTTTTTGGGAGATAAAGTGCCATCAATGCGTTTGTACACGGCAAGTCAGATAGGTCGCGCGCGCCGAATTTTTTCGTATTTTCGAGAGATCTACCGATATCGATTGGCCCTCTTACCAATTCAGGGGTTACCTCAACAGGTGCGAACCTTTGCTCAGGCTTTTTCAACGCTCTTTCTCAAGAGAAAAAAAGTCCTTTTTTATCCGGATCGACCTGAACCCCTTTTTGTGATTCATAAGATATTTCTTGCCTTGGGTTTTCATCTGACGACTGACCCTTCCGAACATTGTGATATCGCAATCAAATGGCGAAATACCATCGGAACTGGCAATCCGTTCTTTCCTCCCGAGCCCGCACTTGAAGAGTTGGCGCATAATCGGCCGGACCTCAGGATTTTGAATATGAATTGCAATGATGTCAGCAAAGAGCGTGTGAGTACGGTGTTCGAAGAAATATTTGGGTATTCTCTATCTGTAGATCCGAGTACCTATTGTGGGAAATGCGTAATGAAATCGAATTGGAATGGTTTACATTTGGGAAAGGTCATTGAATGTCCTACGACTGTTCGACGAGATGGGTTTGTCTATGAAAAACTCATTAATAATGAAGTAGAGAATGGATTCGTTAAAGATATTCGAGTGCCAATATTTAGAAAGACCATACCTTTTGTCTATCTTAAATATCGTCCTGTTCAGGAACGTCTTGTTGATAGAAGCCATACACTTGCAAAAACAACCATCGCAAAGGTTTCCGATTTTCTTACAGAGGAAGAGGTCGGGAAAATCAGACAATTTTGCGAGAAAATTGGCATGGATTGCGGTGAAATAGATGTCCTTCGAGACCAAGATGAACAAAAGATTTACATTGTTGATGTCAATAATGATCCATCAGGTCCTCCATCCCCTATCAGTGGGGTTCATTCCAATACGGCCATTGTTCGGTTGGCCCAGGCTTTTGAGGAAACATTTTTAGTTGTATAGCTGCTCATTCAACGATGGTACTTTGAAAGGGAAGGGTGAGACAACGTGAGGCTCATAAACGGTATCAAACGACGGATAAAGTGTCTCCTTCAGTTTGGCGAGACATGGTGGAGAAGCCATCCGGCTGCGATTGCGATCAAGACGAAGCTCGGGATTCCTGCCAGATTCCATAGCCCTGCCCGAAGCGTGTTAGAGGATTCTATCATTCCTTATTATGTCTCCAAAGGTCCCAAGTCGAGGATGTTATTTGTGGGAATTGATTGGTACACGAAGCATTATGAGAAGTTTTTCAAGCATTATGAGGCGTATTGGACGATTGATCCAGATCCGAACCAAAAACGCTATGGCGGGAAAAATCACATTGTGGATTATTTCGAGAATATGAATCAGTACTTTGAGCCGGAGTATTTTGACGTCATCATCTGTAATGGGGTTTTGGGACATGGCATTAACGACAGAGATGCCGTAGAAAAAGCCTTAGGTGTCTGTTTCTCTTATATGCGTCCAGGAGGGACATTTGTGCTTGGATGGGGTGGGACCCCGGGGCTGCTGTCCTTTCCTTTAGAGGAATCGAAAAGCCTTCGTCAGTTTGCTCCCTTTGAGTTTCCTCCCTTGGGAACGGCTAACTATAGTACGAAACCTCAGTATCAATATATTTTTCAATTTTTTCAAAAACCTGCTGATTAATGCATACAGCATGAACGTGATCCCAGCACGATGAATGCAGACGTTCCTGACAATTCGATACTTGTTGTGGCTCACCCGGATGATGAGATCCTCTGGTTTAGTTCAGTGCTTGCCGGTGTCGATCATCTCGTTCTGACCTATTTGGGGGAATTGGTCAATCCTGATTTTGGTGAACAAAGAAAGCAGGTCCTTGCCGATTTTCCTCTTCAGGACAAAATGACGTGTCTGGAGCTTGTTTCGCTTGGGCTCTCACGGCCTCGAAACTTCCTCAATCCCCAATTTTCATCATATGGGATAGAATTTACTGATGACAAAGACGTTGAGGAAAAATTTAAAGAACACTATAGGGAAAACTCTCGTTTGCTTCGAACCAAGTTAGCCAAAGTTCTTGCCGGCTATCAACATGTCTTCACCCACAACCCGTGGGGTGAGTATGGTCATGAGGAACATGTTCAAGTGTATCGAGTGATTCAAGAACTTCAAAAGGATATGGGATATCACATCTGGTTTTCGAATTATTGCAGTACGAGAACGGTTCATTTAGCGTCGCTTATGGTCAATGCCTGTGAAGTGTGTACACGGGCAACCGATAGGGTCATTGCCCGCAAGTTATTAGAAGTGTACGAACGAACGAATACATGGACCTGGTACGACAATTGGGAATGGCCGTCACAAGAGACTTTTTTCAAGGAATCATATTCAGAAGCGCAGAGCGTGAGCGCAGGAACTCTGCTCCCGGTGAATATGGTGGTGATGCCACCTTTGCCATCTAAGCCTAATTCTTCAGAATCCAGAGTGAGAAGGTTGAAGCGATTTCTTGGTATTTAAAGCGGTAAACAAGATGCAAGATGAGGGACTCATGTTTTGCAAACACTGGTTTTCCGGGAGCATTAAGGACCAATAACCCATAAGGTATAACGAGGAGCATTATATGAAGGCTGTCATTTTAGCTGGCGGGTTAGGCTCACGATTAATGGAAGAGACCGTGCTTCGCCCCAAACCCATGGTCGAAATCGGGGGAAAGCCGATTCTCTGGCATATCATGAATATCTATGCTGCTCATGGTATCGATGAATTCATTATTGCCTTAGGCTACAAAGGTCAGTATATCAAGGAATATTTTCTGAATTATTACGCGAACGACAATGATATTTCGGTGGATTTAGGTTCAGGGAAAACCACGATTCATGACGGAAATAAAACGAACTGGAAAGTGCATTTAGTTGATACGGGACTTCAGACCTATACGGGAGGCCGCCTCAAACGACTCAAGAAGTGGTTAACTGATGATGAGCCGTTCATGTTTACCTACGGGGATGGTGTGGCTGACATCGACGTACAAGCGCTTCTCAATTTTCATCAGTCGCATGGGAAGCTTGCCACGGTCACCACGGTTCATGCACCTGCTCGTTTCGGGAGAATGGTATTTCATGAGAACACGGTGACGAGCTTTAACGAGAAAGTTATTGGTGATGAAGGCTGGATTAATGGTGGATTTTTTGTCCTTCACCCGAAAGTTCTTGATCATATTGATGGTGATGACTCGATCTGGGAGCGTGAGCCCGTAGAGCGTTTGGCGAATGACGGGGAACTCATGGGGTTTCGACATCAAGGATTTTGGTCTTGCATGGATACGTTAAAAGAAAAGACGATGCTTGAGGAGCTGTGGAATTCCGGAGAAGCGAAGTGGAAGATTTGGCCATAACCTGGCGTCGTGGGACATTATTGGCTCTATCCCGAAGCTGTTCCCCGAATAACCTGCAAGGATATTCAGGGCTATGATTTACCATGAGACATCACTCAAGGATGCGTATGTTCTTGAGCTTGAAAAAATAGGTGATGAACGTGGATTTTTTGCGCGTACGTGGTGTCAGGAGGAATTAGCATCACATGGCCTTGATAAAGATCTTGCACAATGCAGCCTCTCCTTCAATCATAAGAAGGGAACTCTCAGAGGTATGCATTTCCAGATACCTCCGCATGGAGAGACCAAATTAGTACGTTGTACAAAAGGGGCGATCTTTGATGTGATTATTGACCTTCGTGCCAAATCGCCGACGTATTTGAAGTGGATGGGAGTGGAACTTTCTGCAGAGAATCAAACGATGCTCTATATCCCGAAAGGATTTGCTCACGGGTTTCAAACATTGGCTGATGATAGCGAAGTCTTTTACTTTATTTCAGAAACCTATCATCCGGAAGCTGCTCGCGGGGTACATTGGAACGACCCGGCTTTCCAAATTAAATGGCCGGAGGCCGAAAGTCGTGTGATCTCTGGTAAAGACCAGAATTGGCCGATGTGTGTTCAAGGACAAACACCTTGGTTCTTGTAGGGGATTCTGAAACGTGAGAGTCATACGCAGCGAGAAAACCCGGTGAATGGAGGAGAAATCATTGGAGTCGTTCCTGCTGCCGGTCAAGCCGTTCGTCTTTCCCCTGTCCCGTGTAGTAAGGAAATCTACCCAATCGGCTTGAGTGAGACTAGGACTGACGGTAGTGCCCTTCCGAAAGTCGCAGGTCAATATCTCTTGGAGAAATTCTCGAACGCGCAAGTGAAACGAGCGTTCATTATTCTTCGGAAAGGGAAGTGGGATATCCCTCACTATTTTGGTGATGGTTCCAGCATGGGAATGGATCTAGGGTATTTGATTATGGGTAACCCGAATGGGGTGCCGTTTACAGTCGATCAGGCGTTTTCTTTTGTCGAGGACAAAATAGTGGTGTTTGGTTTTCCTGACATTCTTTTTGCTGAGCAACATGCGTTCACGTCGTTAATACAGAGCCAAGCAAAGAATAACGCTGATATGGTCCTAGGGCTCTTTCCTTGTGGTGCCATGCTTCAGGCTGATCGAGTTGATGCTTATGAAAATGGTTGGGTTCGGCAAATCTTGCCACGTTCGACATCAACGCATCTTAAGGCTACCTGGGGCATTGCTGTTTGGACGTCACGGTTTACAAAATTCTTGCATGACTTTCTTGTTCCACTTAAACGGATGACACTCTTAGATGCGGAATTATCCTTGAGTGCGGTCATACAAGCAGCACTTGAACATGGTTTGAAAATTCAAAGTGTCACAGTGTCTCACAAACCGTTTGTCGATATTGGAACCCCGGAAGGTTTAGCCCAAGCGAGAATGTGCTAGCCGAACCGTAGCACCTTGTTTAGAATATTTTGGTGAAAAAGGACTGTTGATATTTCATTTATCACTGGGAGCATTGGGTCATATGAAAGCTACATCTAGCCTCTGCCGATTCTGTGAAGAGCGTTTGGAGCATACATTTATTGATCTTGGGATGTCACCGCTGGCGAATTCGTATTTAGGCGCTGATAAACAGAATGGAATGGAGCCGTTCTATCCGCTTCATGTCTACGTATGCGGGAGATGTCTATTAGTTCAGCTTGAAGAATTTGAGAAAGCCGCAGATATTTTTAGTGATTACGCGTATTTTTCCTCATATTCTGACTCGTGGCTTCAGCATGCTCAACGCTATGTTGAAATGGCTACAAAGCGTTTTGATCTGGGCCCTCAGAGTCAAGTGATAGAAATCGCGAGCAATGATGGATACTTACTTCAGTATTTTCAAAAAAAGAACGTTCCTATCCTCGGTATTGAACCTGCAGCGAATATTGCAAAAGTCGCTTCTGAAAAGGGCATTCCTACCATTGTGCAGTTCTTTAATGTCGAGACAGCTCGTGAACTTGTTGCGCAGGGGAAGCAAGCAGACTTGTTGTTGGGCAATAATGTGCTGGCTCATGTTCCCGGTCTGAATGATTTTGTTGCGGGCATCAAGATTATTCTTAAACCACATGGCATTGTCACCATGGAATTTCCCTATCTCTTGAGACTCATGGAGGAAAAGCAGTTTGATACGATTTATCACGAACATTTCTCGTATTTTTCGTTTCGAACAGTCGAACAGATCTTTGCTAAACACGGCTTGACACTATTTGATGTAGAAGAGGTGCCTACTCACGGGGGCTCTCTAAGGATTTACGGGCGTCATACAGAAGATGCTTCTTTGCCTGTAAGCTCCCAGGTTCATGATCTCAAACGGAAAGAAGAGACTGAGGGATTTGCTGAACTAAAGAAGTATTTGTCATTCGCAGAAAAAGTGAAAGAGACCAAATATCAGCTCTTGGAGTTTTTAATTTCTGCTAAACGGCAGGGGAAACGTATCGTGAGCTACGGAGCGCCGGCAAAAGGGAATACGCTTTTGAACTTTTGTGGTGTGGGAAAAGACTTTATCGATTATACCGTGGATCGGAGTCCGGAAAAACAGGGTTGTCTGTTACCAGGTACCCATATCCCGATTTTTCATCCGGATAGAATTCAGGAAACCAAGCCTGATTATGTGTTGATACTTCCCTGGAATATTAAAGATGAAATTATGAGCCAGATGGCTCATATCCGAGATTGGGGCGGCAAATTTGTGACGCCAATTCCTGAAGTGAAAGTATATTCCTAGGAAATATGAGAGAGAGGGCCAGCGCTAATGGAAAATCTTGGTCATGACCTGTACGCATTGGTTGAGGAATTATATCCCATCTGTCGAAGTATTACAGGCGATGGTGTGCGTGAAACTCTCAAGAAACTAGAGAAACACATTGCTCTGACTATCCATGAAGTGCCAAGTGGGACTCAGGTGTTCGATTGGACTGTCCCAAAAGAGTGGAATATTCGAGATGCCTATATCAAGAATATGCAGGGTGAAAAAATTGTCGATTTTAGAAATTCCAATCTGCATGTGATGAGTTATAGCATACCTGTTCGAGAAACTCTTTCCCTGGAGGAATTGAAAACACACCTCTTTACCCTCCCCGATCATCCTGAGTGGATTCCCTATCGGACCTCGTACCACAACGAGCAGTGGGGGATTTGCTTAAGCCATAAACAATGGTTGGCACTGCATGATGAAGAATATGAGGTGTGTATCGATTCTTCATTAGAGGACGGGTCGCTCACCTATGGGGAGTATTACTTGAAAGGGGAAGTCGCTGACGAAGTTCTTATTTCTTGTCACATTTGTCACCCGTCTCTTTGTAACGACAATTTATCAGGGATTGCTATCGCGACGTTTTTGGCTAAACATCTTGCTATGCAGGAGCGACGGTACTCGTATCGGTTTGTGTTTCTACCCGGTACGATCGGGCCGATTACATGGTTGTGTCTTCATGAATCTCAAGTTCAGAAGATTAAACATGGGCTTGTTCTTGCGTTGCTTGGAGATCCTGGACTGACGACCTACAAAAAAAGCCGACAGGGTGATGCGGAAATTGATCGAATTGTGACGCATGTTCTTCAACATTCCGGCAGTCTTTATAACATCGTTGACTTTTCTCCGTACGGCTACGATGAACGTCAATATTGTTCCCCGGGTTTCAACCTTCCTGTCGGAAACCTCATGAGAACTCCCAATGGCTGCTTTCCCGAATATCATACCTCTGCGGATAATCTTGATTTTGTCACGCCAATATCCCTTGCTGATTCGTGGGAGAAATGTCGTTCGGTCGTCGAGACAGTAGAGGGAAATAAGACGTATACCAATCAAAATCCTAAATGTGAACCACAATTAGGGAGGCGAGGCCTGTACCGCGCCATTAGCGGGCAAGCGGAACGAGGACAACAGGAAATGGCGATTTTTTGGGTTCTGAATCTTTCCGATGGCAAGCATTCCCTCCTGGATATTGCCGAGCGGGCCGCCATGCCCTTTCCTGTTATCAAAAAGGCCGCGGATGCGTTGAATGCCCACCAATTATTGAAGGAATCACTCGTAGAAGATTGCTGATAAGACGAACCGTACCATCGGGGTACAGGACTCGATACTATACCTGGTTAAGCCAATTGGTCTTCAGTTCTATGAGAAACTTATCTGGACAAATTGCGGTTATTACAGGAGCAAGTAGTGGGATTGGGAGAGCAATTGCTCTATCTTTGGCAGAGCAGGGTTTTACGCTCTGTCTGATTGGACGAAATCCCACATCACTTGAATCGGTAGCCCGTATTGCCGGGAAGACCTCTCCCAGGATAATTTCTTACCAAACCGATTTGACAAATGATGAGGATCTTAAGCAGTTAGGCGAGGAAATTAGAAATGATATTCCGCACATCAATCTGTTGGTCCACTGTGCCGGTGTGCTCACTGTTGGCCACGTTGAAGACTTGGCCATTACCGAGCTTGACTTTCAATATCGTGTAAATGCCCGTGCTCCCTATGCGCTGACAAAGGATTTGCTCCCCTTAATTAAGTGTTGTCGCGGACAAATTGTGATGATGAACTCCAGTATCTGGCAGCAGGCTCGTGCCGGATTGAGCCAATATGCCGCAACTAAATACGCATTGAAAGCTTTTACGGATAGCCTGCGAGACGAAGTCAACGACGACGGAGTTCGAGTGCTGAGTATGTTTCTCGGTCGTACTGCGACTCCCATGCTTGCAGCTCTTCATGAGCAACAAGGGACGCCCTATCACCCCGAAGCTTGCATTCAGCCGGAGGATGTGGCTTCCACGCTGCTTCACATGCTGACATTGCCGGACACATGTGAAGTCACAGATATTCATATCAGACCAATGAGAAAGTTACCAACCTAAATAAATGGTGTGATAGGCGAGTCACAATGCCTTTTATAGCGTTTTAACTTTCAAGCTATTCTTCATGCTCCCTCGCCCCTTTGGGGAGAGGGTGGGGGTGAGGGGAAGGGCGTATTTGAACGTTAAAGCACTAGACTTATTCAGAGAGAAGCTTCTTTCGATGTTCACAATAATTAACCGACTCATTGAGAGGATGTTCAAAAAAATCGGGATTCTTGTTGCCTGTCACTCCTACATGCATGAAGGAATCGTGGCTCAAAAACTGTTGCCACGCTTTGCGAATAATCCTCAAAACGTGAATATTGATTTACCAAGGAATATTGTCAATTCTGATCGAATTTTTCTCGGTGACAATATCTATTTAGGTCCAAATTCACTGCTGATTGCTCTCACAGGCTATCCCGGCCCCACCATGCAGCATCCGGAGAAGAAGGGAACTACACAGACCTTCGACTCAAGAATTTCGATCGGGAGTCGCGTGACCAGCACCGGGCAATTACAGGTGGCGGCCATGAGTGAAATCATCATAGAAGATGATGTGATGTTTGCGACAAACGTGAATATTACTGATGGGTTTCACGGGTATACGCGTATTGATGAACCATTTAAATATCAAGAGATCATCCGTATTCAACCGATAAGGATTAAGCGGGGATGTTGGATCGGCCAAAATGTCGTGATTTTTCCAGGAGTGACGATAGGGGAGATGACGGTTATCGGCGCGAATAGTGTGGTGACCAAGAGCATTCCGGAACGCAGTATCGCGGTGGGATCGCCTGCAAAAGTTTTTAAAAAATGGGACGAAGTGGAAGGAGGTTGGGTTCCTGTTCGCAACCAGACGAAGTAGTTCTCTTCCAACCTCCCTTTAATGCGTAAAAGCTAATCTTTAACTTGCATCGTTCATGATCACGCATGAGTCGGGTTGGACCAGTGAACGTAAAGACCCGTGAAAACCCTGAAAATGAGACTACTTTATATTTGCGATAATCTGGCCACATTTATTCTTAATGAAATAGTCGAACTCAAAACACGGGGGCATGATATTCTCATATTGGCCGAAGGAGCGAGTCGAATCCATCAAGCGATTAATGAACCGATTTTAGTTCAGCATGGACTGGACAAAAGCTTTTATACATTTTCTATAGTCACAACGAGAAGCCAGAAATATCGTATTTTTTTTAGAAAAATTGTTTGTGATTTTTTTGCCCATCCCGTATACGTGACTAAAGCTTGCCTGCGTCTTCTTAAAGATTATTCAAGTCCCAAATACGGGATCATCGACTATTTGGATGTCCGGAACTTTTTTGATGCGAACATTCATGTCATCCATGCACCGTTTTCGATCCCTTCGATAATCGATAAAGTCTCGCTATTATCACATATCCTCAATATACCCTATACGTTATCCTTTAAAGCGCATGATATTTGGCAAGGGAATCATCTGGCGGAATCAAAGAAGAAAATACAGAAGATCAAAGAAGCATCTCGGATATTTACGATCGCGGATTTCAATAAAACGTATCTCAAAACTCAACTTGACCTGAAGGAGGAAATAGACGTCATTCATGACGCACTTGATGTCGAATTTCTAAAGCCAACCAATGTAGAGCGGTCCCAGAATTCCATTATTGCCGTCTCACGACTCCATCCGGAAAAAGGGCTTATTTTTCTTTTAAGGGCCTGTCATCTCTTACATCAACGCAAGATTGACTATACCTGTACGATAATCGGAGAAGGCCCGGAAAAACATACCTATGAAAAGCTTATTGACGAATTGGATATTCCGAACATTCTCTTTACAGGCTACTTATCATATGACCAAGTGAAGCAGCAGTTGCAGTTCCCTACAGTCTTTGTGTTGCCGAGTATCATTGATTCGGATGGATTGGGAGATGTGTTGCCAAACGGTGTGAAGGAAGCCATGGCCATGCAGGTACCGGTGATTACCTCAAACATGCGGGGGATCGAAGAGTTGGTGGTTGATAGAATCTGCGGCATGTTAGTTCCCCCCGGTGATCCTCCAGCTATTGCCGATGCGATAGAACAAATTTTCAACCAGCCGGCTCTTGGTCGAAAGATGGGAGAAGAAGGGAGAAAGAAAATCGAGCAGGATTTTAATATCAAGACGGAGGTTGGAAAGATCGAAAAGATATTTATCGAAGCGATGAGTCAGAAAGGCGTGAATTCACAGAATAGGTAATATGTCCAAATTAGTCACAATAGGAATCCCCACATATAACCGAGCCGATGGGTTTTTGCGACAGGCCCTTGAAAGTGTGCTTGCGCAAACGTATCAAAATCTTGAGATTATCGTTTCGGACAATTGTTCTTGTGATAATACGGAAGAGATTGTCAGGCAATATGATGACCCACGGGTCAAGTATATCAGACATGAGGTGAACATTGGGCCGCTTAAGAATTCAAATTTTTGCCTCAATGAGGCAAAGGGCGAGTATTTTTTGCAGCTCCATGACGACGATGCGATTGACCCTGATTTTATTGAGACGTGTATGAAGGCAGAGCGTGCGTCACCGAACGTTGGAGTGATCAGGACGGGTGTTCGGGTGGTTGATGCCAATGGGAATGTTCTTCATACTCATCAAAATATCGTCGATGGCCCATTGTTAAAGAATTTTTTTCTTGCATGGTTTGAGAACAAGACTTCCTGGTACTTATGTAACACCGTATTTCAAACCAGAGGTCTGCAAGAAGGCGGTGGGTTTCATTCCAAACGGCATCATGTGAGTGATGGAGTGGCCATTGTCTATATGGCTCATAAGTTTGGGCGAACAGATGTTGAAGATGTTAAAGCGAGTTTTCGAAAGCATTCCGAAGAAATAACGTTTTCCGTCACGGTGAAGGATTGGTGCCTCGATTATCATGCACTCTTAGATCAAATGTGTGCGGCAACGAATAATGACAAAGATGTGAGAAAAAGTGGAGCGATATTCTTTTCTAAGATGAACTACCACCGGGCGAATGCCATTGTGCCTTCGATAAAAAGAGTCTTAACGTTTTTCATGATCTATCGACTGTTTCATTATAGTTATCCACCGGATGCATATATATTGCCTCCAGTATTGTGGCATGCTCTTCGTTCAATAAAGCGGATGGGTGCGAAATAAATGCGCGCGTTATTATTATGGCTGGATTTTGGTGTGCAGATAGGCCTTCTTCTTCCAGGATCCATGATAGATAAGAATTGAGGAATTTCAGGGTGATCACATGATAGATATCATGCAAGAATTGCGGAGAACTATTAAGTTTTTAAAAAAACTTCGTTGGAAAAAAAAGCTCATCCAATCTCTGTTAGAATCTGAGAATTTGGCCTTTCTTCAATTTGCTCTTCCTGGACACTTTTATTCCCCTCTGCCGGATTTACGCGAGATTCACGTAAACGCCAACCGTATTTTTGATTGTTCACCAGGAGATTTTTCCGCAATTCATATGAACACGGAATCGCAGATTCAACTGGCGAACAGCTTTTCCAACGTCTACGGTGAGCTACCTTTTTCAGATCACCAAGTGGAAGAATTTCGCTACTTTCTTGATAACCCATTCTTTAGCTATGGCGATGGAATAATTCTGTATTCGTTTTTACGACACTTTCACCCAAAGCGAGTGGTGGAAGTTGGGTCAGGTTTTTCATCGGCTGCAATGTTGGATGTTAATGATATCTTTATGGACAAGCGCATTGAATTTTCATTTATTGAACCGTTCCCCGACCGATTGTTTGGGGTGCTCTCTTCGGAAGACAAAGAGAAGGCAAGAATTGAAGTCAAGCCGATACAAGAGGTTGAGCTAAGCATGTTCACCTCCCTTGAAGCCAATGATATTCTGTTTGTTGATTCGAGTCATGTCGCTAAAATTGATAGTGATGTTGTACATATTCTTTTCAATATTTTGCCCAGACTCAAGAAAGGCGTGATCATACATTTTCATGATATTCCGTGGCCCTTTGAGTATCCGAAACGATGGGTAGAAGAAGGGCGGGCATGGAATGAAGCCTATTTTCTTCGCGCTTTTTTGCAAAACAATTCCACATTTGAAATCCTCTATTTCAATTCCTTCATGGCCTTCGATCATGCTGATCTACTGCGTGAAACCATGCCGAAGGTATTGCAGACGCCGTCTTCCCCGGACACGCTTGGGAATTCGAGCTTATGGCTAAGGAAAGTGTGCTAGAGAGCCCTCGGTTTCTGATGCAGTGACTCACTGTATTTGCACATGCGAGCTAGTCCCATAGATGATGTGAGCAGAGACAAGATAGGGCGAATGGTCTCCATGACCTTGGACACCGCGGGCAGCAATGATTCGGGAAGAACAATAGGCGACTATTCTCGTACGCAATGTTTCCTTTAAGACTTTACGCGTTAGGTAGATGGCTGGCAGGCATTTCGTTCTTGTCGCCCTGTATTGGCCTATCCGGTGGTGGGCCAATGAGTTTCATCTATTCTTGTTTGTCTTGAGGTGATATTTCAGAAGAAGGAAAGCATTCGAGCTGTATTCCTGACATGCCTTTCGGTTGCATTGATGTGGATGGGGATAGAATATGGATTTTTGATAAGCAAGCGGTTTGTTCCTGTGCATCCTAAAGCTAGCAAAGTATTTTCGGCATTGTTAATTTAATAGAGATACCAGCTCCCCGTTCCATTTCGCCATCAGGAGCAGAACGGAATACTACAACATCGTTTCGCTTTTGCTATAACACTTTGTTCTCCGGCGGAAGCGGGCCAGAAAATGCCGGAATAAACTATTGTACCCTTCGACCGTGAAGGTTTCTGCTTTGGACTGCACGTGTTTCTCTGGCGGCACGAAGTGCTCATACGGCTCCCAATAGTCCGTCATGACCTGGTCAATCAACGAGCTGTTGATGGCACCCCATACTTGTTCGCCGGTCACGACGCCGCAGGTCCCAGTGACAGCATGGAGGAAGCGTTTCCCAAGTCGATCAACAGCAATCCAGATCCAACAAGAGTTTTTTTATGCCCGACATAGCTATGCAATGCATCCATTTCGACGATCTGGGCGGCGGTACGCTTGATCGGAGCTACTTCTTCTCCCAGGGCTTTGATCCACTGATAGATCGCCACATGACTAAACCCCAGGATCCGACCGATGGACCGAAAGCCCAGGCCCTCCAAGTACAGAGTCACAGCCAAGCGGCGCTGGGCGGCGGTCGAGATATCGGATTTGTGGGCAACCGTGTATAAATACCGACAGGCTTTACATTTATAACGCTGGCGGCCATGGAGGACGCCACTTTTGACTCGGGCCGCACTGGAACATCGTGGACAATTCAGCATAAGTACCTCCCAGAAATATAAGGAGGAAAGTTTACTGAATATCTATTAAATTAACAATGCCGTTTCGACGGTTCATGAATCACTTCATCCTGCTCCCCTGTTGCGTGGTGCGACGGGCGAGAAGTATTGCCATTAGGATCCTGGGCTATCAGCCGACG
>Ga0114931_10004714_pt1 | contig 16979 bp, 16 predicted proteins | sample 2SBtaG_FD_89579 | JGI IMG/M metagenome (GOLD analysis project Ga0114931, IMG submission 89579) | Deep subsurface microbial communities from Kolumbo volcano to uncover new lineages of life (NeLLi) - 2SBTROV14_V59a metaG | ecosystem: Environmental > Aquatic > Marine > Volcanic | place: Kolumbo...
GGCGTTCGAGCAGGCGTTCGAGCGACTGCGCCAGCTTGTTGTCGTGCGGGCGCAGCGGCTGCAGCTTTTGCAGGTAGTCGATGGCTTTTTCCGGCTGGCCGGCGACGTCCTTGGCGACCTGCGATGCTTCTTCGAGTAACTGGATCTTGCGCGACTGATCGTCCACCGCGTCGGTGGCGCGATCGTAGAGTGCGAGCAGATCGTTCCAGCGCTGTGCGACGGTGTAGACCACCGTGAGGCGCTGCAGTGCCCACTCGGACTTGGGGTCGACCTCGAGCACGCGCAACAGCACGCCTTCGAGACGCTCGGGCTGATCGCCGAACCACTCCTCGCAAAACTGCGCGGCGCGCTCGCCGATTTCGAGAATGGTCGCGGTTTCCAGGTCCTTGTTCAGGACCTTTTGGTACGCGTCCGCGACGCCATCGGGCCGATCCAATGCGGCCGCGAGGGACTCCAACGTGTCCCATACCGCAGCGTCGTCAGGTGTGGCTTTTGCAGCCTTCACAGCCGCCTTCAGTTCTTTTTGCGTAGCCATCTCTCTCCCCAAGTCGGATGCGCCCCCAAAGCGGGGGCGCGTCATAGCCAGCTAAAAAGGCGACGCAATCGTAGCACGCACAGACGTTTCGTATCCTCGATCGCCGGTACCAAAGATCCGCTTTTTCAGCCGTTTGGATCAGCCATCGATGGCGCGCGGCGACAACGCCTGCGCCACGCTTGTCAACGTCTGCGCCGCGTGTTCGCGAATGAGCTCGCCGTGGCCGGGGATGATGCAGCGCAGCTTTTGCTGCGCCAGCCGATGTAGGTGCGCGGCCAACGCGTGCCGGTCGCTGGCGACCCTCATCTTGCTGATGCGCGTCACCTTCGGGCCACCCGTCGAGCCCATCATGCGCACCACCAGGCCGCGAAATCCCAGCAGGCGCTTGGGCAGGTTGAACAGCGTATCGTTGAAAATCAGCGTGTTCTCACCGGCGGCATTGGTGTAGATGACGACGCCTTCGCTGCCAACGTCGAGCATGCGGACGTGTAGGTGTGAGTCGGACGGAAGGTCGGAGAAACTGCCAGACACCGCCACGACCTTTTCGACCTTGTGACGACTGGGCGCGGGGGTAAACACCTCGAGCGCTGGGCAGCGTTGCTTGAACGCGAACGCGTCCAACCGGTAGTGGCTCGGTACAATCAAGTAGGTGGGCGGTCCGAGGGCTTCGAGCGCCGCCATGGATGGCTCGTCGAGACACACCGCGTTATGGATGAGCAAAGCGCCGCTTTCGAGGCGCACCACCGTCATGTGCCGGGCGAGGGGCATTGGGGGCACCTCGGCGGCCACGCGCCACAGATCGTCGTCCAGCTGCTCGAGCTCTGTGTGCTGGCCCACCTGCCACGGGTGTTGCTTTGCCATGGACCGTCAGATGCTAGCATCGCCGCGTGGTGCGTCCTGACGAACGACGGGCGAAAAGCGCGGTAGCGCTTGGAGCGAGTGGTTCATGCTGGATGCCTCCTGGGGGAGTCAGTCCCCTGCCGGTAAGCGCCGGAGCGCCGGCTAGCAGGTCCCAGGCGCCGGGAGAGATCCTGGTGTCCCAAGCGGGATGTCAAAAGCCCAAAGCCGGCGTGTTGCCGGTGGATGGGGAGCAAGCACGCGGGCCGCAACATCAAGTGAAACCTGCAGCCTCGTCAGATCAACTCTACAGGAGTGACGTTCTGTGGGAAGCATGGAAGCGAGTGCGGCAAAACAAAGGCGCAGCCGGAGTCGATGGTCAGACTCTGGCTGACATCGAAGAACTCGGCGTGCAGCAGTTCTTGGAAGAGCTGCACTCCGAGTTACGAGAAGGGACGTACCGGCCGGCGGCGGTCAAACTCCAGTACATCCCGAAGGCCGATGGAAAACAGCGACCATTGGGCATTCCAACGGTGCGAGACCGAGTGGTGCAGATGGCGACGAAGCTGGTCGTGGAGCCGATCTTCGAGGCGGACTTTCGTCCATGCTCGTATGGCTTCCGGCCGCGACGGAGCGCGACCGAGGCGTTGGAGACGCTGAGGAAGCAGGCAGCCAAAGTCGGTAATTACGTCCTGGTGCCGACATCGAGGACTTTTTCGGAAGCATCGACCATGCGCGACTGATGAAGCGCGTGGCGCGACGCATCTCGGACAAGCGGGTACTCCAGCTGTTGCGGCAGTGGCTGAAGGTAGGCGTGCTCGAAGATGGCAAGGTGCGCAGCGCAGTGGCGGGAACGCCCCAAGTGGAGTGATTTTGCCGTTGCTCGCCAACATCTATTTGCACGTGCTCGACGAGACGTGGTCGCGCAAGTATGCCCATCTGGGTACGCTTGTTCGCTACGCCGACGACTTTGTGATCATGTGTCGGTCACCAAGAGAACGCGACGAAGCCGAAACAGTGGTCCGCCGCGTGTTCGAGTTCCTGAAGCTGCGGCTGCATCCGGAAAAGACGAAGCGCGTGAGCCTGTCATGGGGGCAACAAGGCTTCGACTTTTTGGGCTGTCATCTGCGCAAGCAACCGGCGGGGGCGATCTGGGAGAAGCAGCGCAAGCGCTACTACTTTCTACATCGATGGCCTTCGGCACGAGCGATGAAATCGCTGCGACAGCGCATCCGGGCACTGACCTCGACGAAGTGGAACTGGGTCAAGGACGTGCGCGTCCTGATCGAGATGCTCAACCCAATTCTCCGTGGGTGGGCTAACTACTTTCGCACGGGGAACGCGACGGAGAAGTTCAATCAGGTCGATTCTTACGTCTGGCAGCGCCTCCAAAACTTCCTGGTGAAGCGTAAGGGGCGTCATCTCAAGCCGGGCCAGTGGCGAACCTGGTCTAGAAAATTCTTCGTCGAACACCATGGTCTTTATCGCCTGCTAGGCACAATCCGCTACCCGGAGACTGCGTAATGCGACGGTCCGAGCGCCCTTCGGTAAGCCGTGTACGGGAAAACCGCACGCACGGTTTGAACGGGGGCTCTACCGGAATTTTCACCAAGAGAGAAGGAAGGTAGAGTCTACCAATGCGTTACGTGCTGCCGCTCGTGCTGCTGTTCGGTTGTGCCAAAACATCGGGGCCGCCACCGGTCACCGGGACGGCCGACCCGCTGATCCAGCGGCCAACTCCCGCGCCGCCGGTGTCCGACCCGATGGCCCACGCCAAGAAGCTGTTCGGCCAAAAGTGCGCCGGTTGCCACCTTGGCAGCCGCCGCGTCGGGCCGCGCCTCGGTCCCGGCTACAACGGGCGGGTGTGGATCAACGGGCTGTTGCTCAATCCCGGCGGCGACGAGTACTTCGGCCGCACCAAGATCCGCGGCATGAAACCGGTGAGCCAGCGCGGTGACGACCTGGACGCGCTGGTCGAGCTCGTCTACAGCCAGACCGGCGCCGCGGACGTCCGCGCCGACGTGGCCCAGCGTGGCCGCGCCGTGTTCGACAGCGCCGGCTGCAAGGACTGTCACGCCCTCGACGGCGCGACTGCGGGCAAGGGGCCGAATCTCGGGGGCCGCGGCTCGCTGGACGGACTGACCGCGTACATCGCGGAACCGGGCCACGCGCGCTGGTTCGGCGCCGCCAACCAGATGCCGCGCTTCGGCGACAAGCTGTCGACCGCGGATCGCCGGGCTTTGGCCCGCTACATCTTGTCCTGGCAACGCGGCGCGACTACATTGCCGCGGTGACCGACCCCGCCTCTTCGCTGTTCAACGAACGAGGCGAGTATGTGGATCCATTCGACGCCGATTGGCGCGAACGGCTGATCGTGCTGGGGGGGACGTTCGGCGTGCTGGTCGCCGGTACCGTGCTCGGGCTGGTCTATGCGCATTCGGCCACCACCGAGCTTTTCGGGCTGGTCCCGGCGTCGTTCTTCGCCGCCGGCAAGTTCCTGCCGTTGTGGGCTATCAGCGCCAAGAGCAACTTTACGCCGTACGGCCTCGGCATCGTCATCTGGGTGATGGACACGGTCACGGTCCTGGTGCTGGTGTATTCGCTCCAGGGGTTTCACCAGTTCAAGCGGCTCAAGCGCTGGCTCGATCGGGTCCAGCGCAACGCCGCGCTGGTGCTCGACGCCTATCCGCGCATTCGCACGGCCGCGGTCGTGGGGGTGGTGGTGTTCGTGCTGTTTCCCGTCGCTGGCACCGGCGCCATCGGGGGCACGTTTCTGGGCATCTTGCTCGGCTTGCGCCGGGGCGTGCTGATCGCGGCGGTGAGCGCCGGCGGGTTTCTCGGTGGCATGCTCATGGCGTTCGCCGCGGCCAACTTCGGCGACACCTTGTGCAGCCTGCGCGCGCTGCAACAGGACCCGGTGGTCAAGTACGCACTGATCGCCACCGTGGTGCTGGCGCTGGCGCTGGCCGTGTTGGCCCTCAATCGGGCGTATCGGGGCGCCTTGGCCGCGGCCGAACAACGGCAGCAAAACGGCGATTCTCGGCCGTAATCGGGGCTAGAAGCTGGATTGTTCGACGCCCCACGGGCGTTTGGCGACCAGGCGCGCAGCGCGGCGGCGGATCTGCTCGTCGAGCTTGCCGCTGGCGGCATTGGCCAGCGCGTTGTACAGCTCTCGGCCGTTGGCGAACCGGTCCGCCGGGTCCTTGGCCATGGCGATGGCCAGCACCGCGTCGATGTCGGTGGGCAGCTTTGCCAGGCGGCTGGGGCGAATCGGCATGCGATGAACCACGCTGTACAGCACCTCGGGGACCTGTTTGCCGCTGAACGCCGCGTGGCCGGTGAGGCTGCGGTAGGTGATTATCGCCAGGCTGTACAGATCGGCGCGGTGGTCTACTTCGTGGCCGCGCGCCTGTTCCGGGGCCATGTACGCTGGCGTGCCGATGACGTCGCCCTCGGTCAGGGTGTTGCCGTCGCTGCTGAGCTTGGATACGCCGAAGTCGAGGATCTTCCACACCCGGCGTTTGCCCTGCTTGTGCAAGAACAAGTTGTGGGGTTTCAGGTCGCGGTGGACGATGTCGGCGCGCCGCGCGGCCTCCAGACCGGTGGTGATCTGACGTACCAGCTCGACCACGTTGGGCACCGGCAAGCTGCCGCGCTCGCGCAGACACTGGGCCAGGTCTTCGCCCTGGAGCCGTTCCATGACCAGGTACGGCAGCGGCGCATCCGGGGTCGAGGTTTCCAGCACGCGGACCACGTTGTCGACGTTGAGCGATGACGCAATCTCGGCCTCGCGCAAGAATCGCGACAGCTGCTCGGTGTCGGCCTGGACGCTGCGTTGCAGAAGCTTCACCGCCGCGGCTCGTCCGCTGTCGATGTGCTCGGCGGCGTAGACCTCGCCCATGGCGCCGCGTCCGATGATCGGGCCGAGGACGAACGAGCCGCACACGTGATCGGTGTAGCGACCCGGGCCGCCGAACCACTTGGCGCGGTCGAGCTCGAGCCGGGCTTCGGACAGCAGTGCCTCGCGGTGGGCGACCTCGCGAACCGCGCGCTCCATCCGCGACAGGATCTCGCTCGAGCGACTGCGCGACATGCGGCCCAACAGCAGCGCGATCAGAAACACGGATTGAACGCACAGCTGCAACACGATCTGCTCGCGCGGTCGCAGATAGTCGGCGTGGATCAGGCCTCGGTCGGCCAGCTGCCCGGTGATGATCAACCCGGACAACACTGCGTGGCCCACCGCCATGGTGAAGTAGTTCAAAAACGCGTAGCGGAAGTTGTTGCCCAGGCTGTAGACGTAGATGCCGATGCCGACGATCGCCGGGTAGGGCGAGAACAAGCCGAAGTAGTACGCCGCCGCGTGGGACGCCAGGCCCGTGATCTGGGAGGCCAGGTGAATGGTGCGCGGGTTGTAGCGGTCGCGCCGGCTGGTGACCCAGTGCAGCCACGAGTAGCACAGTGCCACCACCGCCAGCGTGCCCACGAACAGCCGGGTGGCGATCGGGTCGCCGCGCACCAATAGCAGTAGGGCGACGCCGATGACGCACAGGCCGATGACCATCTTGGCCCAGGTGTGCAGGCGCGCGACTTCTTCTGCGTCTAGGGCTTCGCTGGGCGCGTCGAGGGTGCTCGTGCTCAGCGATGGTGGCGTGAGGTCGCCGCTGGTCAGCACGCGGGTCTGTGCCGTCTCGCCCGGATGTGTGGACGTATTACGGCTCGATACCCGTTTCAGTGCCAATCCCACGGTGCCCCCCACGATGCGCCTCGCCCGCTAAACGAAGAAGTCGGGGATCAGGTCCCGGGTCGGATCGACCCGGTACTTGTCGAGATCGGTGATGCCGGCGCGCTCCATGACCTGTTCGTCGATGAAGAAGTTGCCGGTACATTCGCGGCTGTTCTGGCTCAGGATCCAGTGGGCGGCGTCGCCCATGATGGCGGGGGTGCGTGAGCCGCGCATCACGTCGTCACCACCCAACAGGTTCTTGACCGCCGCAGTCGCGATGGTGGTGCGCGGCCACAGCGCGTTGACGGCCACGCCCTGGGACTTGAACTCCTCGGCCATGCCGAGCACGCACATGCTCATGCCGAACTTGGCCATGGTGTAGGCCACGTGCGGGGCGAACCAACGCGCCTCCATGTTGAGCGGAGGCGACAGGTTGAGGATGTGCGGATTGTCGGCCTTGAGCAGGTGCGGCAAACACGTTTTCGAGGTGAGGAACGTGCCGCGGGTGTTGACCGAGTGCATCAGGTCGTACCGCTTCATCTTGGTGGCCAGCGTTCCGGTCAGCGAGATGGCGCTGGCGTTGTTGACGCAGATGTCGATGCCGCCAAAGGTCTCGACCGCTTTGTCCACCGCCGCCTGCACCTGGTCTTCGAATCGGATGTCGACGATGCACGGCAACGCTTTGCCGCCGGCCGCTTCCATTTCCTCGGCGGCGGTATAGATGGTCCCCGACAACTTCGGGTGCGGCTCGGCCGTCTTGGCGGCGATGACCACGTTGGCGCCATCTTTGGCCGCCGCTAAACCAATCGCCTTACCTATCCCCCGACTCGCTCCGGTAATAAAGAGCGTCTTCCCTTTGAGGCTCATTCGTTCTCTCCTGCCGCGCCCTCATGACGCGAGGCGGCAACGCTAACAAAAGTCCCCTACCCCGCGTAGAAAAAGTTCGGTGGCAGCAACTGACAATTCCAAATTTGATTCCCGCGGGAGTGGATCAAAACGGGGACGGACCTAACTTTTTTACTTTCTCGGCGAGAAAGTAAAAAAGTTAGGTCCGTCCCCTATTCGAAGGTGGGCATTACTTTGCCTAGCTCTTCGTATTCGAGGTGGGCGCCGTGGATGAGGTCTTTGGGGCGCATTGGGCGTTCGTCGCGGGCGGCGATGACGGCGGCGCGGACGATGGCGTTGCGGATGTGACCGCCGGTCATCTCGAAGCGCTCGGCCAGGGTGTCGAAGTCCGCATCATCACTGATGTTGGTGCCGGGCGGCAGCAGACGGCGCCACAGCTCGGCGCGCTCGTCGATGTCCGGCTCGGGGAACCGGACGCGGAAGTTGATCCGGCGCAAGAACGCAGGATCGATGGCGTTTTCCATGTTGCTGGTCAGGATGCTGATGCCGTCGAAGGTCTCCATGCGCTGCAGCACGTAGTTGACCTCGAGGTTGGCGTAGCGATCCCGCGCACTCTTGGCCTCAGTGCGCTTGCCGAACAGGCTGTCGGCTTCGTCGAACAGCAGCATCGCGTTGGCGCTCTGGGCCTCGTCGAAGATCTTGGCCAGGTGCTTTTCGGTCTCGCCGACCCATTTCGATACGACCGAGGACAAATCGATGCGCATCAGCTCCAGGCCGAGCTCGCCGGAGATCACCGATGCGGCCATGGTCTTGCCGGTGCCCGGCTCGCCGGAGAACAGGGCGGATACGCCGCGGCTGATGCCCAGATGGTCGCCGTAGCCCCAACTCTCGAGGATCGTGGTGCGCTCCCGCACCATGGCTATGATGCTGCGAAGCACGTCCAGCACGTCGTCGGGCAGCACCATCTCGTCGAACCGGGCGCGCCGGGTTACCAGGTGGCCGAACGAGCCGAGCTCGATGGATAGCTGGCGGCCGAGCGCCTCTTCGATGTCGGCGCGGTTCATGTGCGCGCCCTTGGCGGCGGCGAACGCCCGCGCTTCGGCCACGACTTCGCTCACCACGCCGGCGCCGACGACGTAGCGGGTGGCGAGGGCATCGGCGGCGTTGTCGCCCAGGTCGGCGTCGTCCAACGCGTCGAGGCCGCGGCTCCAGGCGAGACGGCGGTTGGCCAGGTTGGGCTGGGGCACGTGCACCAGCTGAAACGCCCGCGCGATTGGCAGCGATTGGCGGCCGCCGCGACGAGTCGACAACACCACCGGGCCCGGGTCGTGGTTCAGCGCGTACACTGCCGCGCGGCCTTCGTTGTCGGCCAGTGCCTCGGCATGGGCCAGATACAATACAGCGCCGCGCATGCGCGCTTCGCGCAACACCTCGGGCAGGATCGCGACCACCTCGCCGGCGTTGGCGGCGAGCAGAGGGCGCTGGATGCTCGCCGCGATGTGCTGTGCCAGCGCTCGTTTGCCCGAGCCTCCCGGGCCTTCGATCAAGATCGCGGTCGTGCCGTCCAGACGCTCCGCGGCCGCCGCGGCCGCCGCCTCCACCGCCTCCGGGATGTGGACGTCGATGGTCGCGTCAGCGGCAAACAGCGCGACCAGACCATCGATGGGAGCGGCGATGCGCTCGTCGCCCAGCAGCCAGTCCAGGATACGCCGGCTGCAGCTCAAGGCGCTGGTGGCCGGCCGGGTGTCGTCGTCCACGTCGACCAAGCCGTTGCGCCGCAGCCGCCCGGAGGGGTGGCTGACACGTAGCAGCTCGGCGACGTCGGCCAGCTCGGGAGCGAGCTCGGCGGTCACGTCGGCGTACAGTCGCGCCGCGCGGCTGCCCGCGATGGCATGGCATAGCTCGCGGCTGTCGCGGTCGAGCTGATAGCACACGGCGATCTCGAGCAGCGCTCGCTCGCCGGCATCGAGCCCGAAGCGATCGCACAACAAGGTGAGGCCCGTGCCGTCCTCCGGCCAGCTGGCCTCTGCGGCTTCGAGGGCGGCTTCGATCTCGGCCCGTTGATCGGCGTGTGTATCTTTGGGCCGCAGCGCCGACCGGCCCAGGCGCTCGCGGGCGGCGTCGTCGCGCAGGTAGACCTCTGCGGGAATCCGCCGATCGGCGAACCCGTAGCCGGCGTTCATGCGTTGCACCAGCGCCAGCTCGGCGCGCAGTCGGATCAGCTCGAAGTGCGGTGATATGGACATGGCTCAGCTACTCCTCGGGCTTGTCCTTGCCGCGGCGAAACAGCCGGCCAAGACGGCTCTGTTTTTTCTGCTTCGCCGGCGTCTGTTTGCCTTCGTCGCCGTCGCCGTCGCCGTCGCCGTCGCCGTCGTCCTCATCGTCATCGTCCTCGTCATCGTCCTCGTCGCCCTCGTCTTCTTCCTCTTCTTTTTTCTTGGCGCGCTTGCGGAAGCCGATGGCCTCGACGTTGATGTCGTCTTTGATCTCGGCGCGCAGCTCGGCGACCTTCTCGGCCGTGGCTTCGTACTCTTCGACCTCGAAGTTGAGCTGGGGCAGGCGGCCCATCGACAACGTGGGATACAGCACGGCCAGCGCCTTGTTGAACATTTTCATGCGCACGATGGCCGACAACTGAATCGCGGAGTTGGCCGGCGCGGCCTTGGCCTCGTACATCTGCTCGAGGGCCGCGCGTTCGGCATCGCTGAACTGGTCGAGCTCCAGGCTCGGCATCTTGCCGCTGCGCTCGTCGCAGATCGCCGCCACCGCGTGGGCCACTCGCTCGAAATGCGCTGCAGCGGCGACGGCGCTTTCCCGCGCCTGGCGCTCCCGTTCTTCCTCAGCCTCTTGTTTGCGCTTCTTGTCGGTCGACTCTTTGTCGACGTCGCGCTCCTGGGCCTGTTTGTCGAGGATCTCACGATCCATCGGCGTATCGTACGACGGTTATTCGCCGTCGTCCGGGATCTTTTCCCACCATTGGCACCACCACGACGCTCCCACCAGGATGCGCAGCTTGGGATGCCAGCAGTACGAAATCTTTTCGTCGGGATTCAGGTAATAAAGACAGTCTTTGCAGTCTTCATCACCGTACGGGACGCCCTTGAGCACGGCGTCCTCGGCGAGATGGCGGAGCTCGATCGCCTTTTTCTCGTCGATTTCTTTCGGTTCGGGAACTGGGAGCGGATCGTGGTCGTCAGCCATCGTCGGCGATTCTACTCGGACGCCGGGGGCTCGGCCAACCGTACCGGGCCGGTTACGAGCGCCGGGCTGTCGGCTGGCTCGCCGTTGTCGTAGCGTTGGCTCGCGTCCTCGCGCACGTGGCGCGGCGGCCGCGACACGCCGCTGCACAGGCGCATCCACTGACAGACCTTGAGGATGTAGTAGGTCATGTCGATCTCCCACCAGTAAAAGCCCTGCGCACACGAGCGCTGGTAGTAGTGGTGGTTGTTGTGCCAGCCCTCACCCATGGTCAGCAGGGCGAGCCAGAAGTTGTTCTTGCTGTCGTCGGTGGTGCGGTACCGCTGCTTGCCCCAAACGTGGGCCAGCGAGTTGATGAAAAACGTGCCGTGCCACAGCAATACGGTGGACACGAAGAAGCCCCACATCAGCGCATGGACGCCGCCGATGAGGTACAGCGCCACCGCGAACGCGATGTTGAACAGCAAATGGAACCGGTTGAGGAACCGCAGCTCCGGGTACTTGGCGAAGTCTTTGATCCGATCGAACTTGGTCTCGTAGTACTTGTTCACCAGGATCCAGCCCTGGTGGGACCAGTAAAAGCCACCGTAGCGGACCGAGTGGATGTCCTCCTCCTGGTCCGAGTATTTGTGGTGGTGGCGGTGGTGCGCGGCCCACCACAGCACGCCCTTTTGGGTGCAGATGGTGCCCAGCAGCGCCAAAAAGAACTGGAACGGCCGGGTCGCCTTGTACGATCGGTGCGAAAAGTACCGATGGTAGCCGGCGGTGATGCCGAACATCCGGGCGAAGAACAACGCCCCGGCCAGGATCAGCCCGGACCAGGAAAACCCGAGTGCGATCACGCCGATGATGGCGGTGACATGGACCCCCCAAAACGGGATGTTGTCGACCCAACGAATCTTGTAGTCGTCGCCGACACGTTCTACTGCGGAGTTGGCCATGTCCCCGTTCTAACGGAAGGGTCGTCAGCTCCATGTCACAGCTCCAACACAACTTGTTCCGATTTGGCCGAGATGATGCGTCATGTCGGCTAAATCGTTGCGTTCGGACGAATGGTCGAACCACTGCGAGCCGCTACTGGCCAGCCACGACCGCATAGACCTTGTTGTCGAAGTGGTCGGCGATGAACAGCTCGCCGTTGGGGCCGCTGGCGATCGAGCTCACCCGCGCGCCTTCGCCCGGCGCTCCCGGTGGGATCAAGTCCGGCCACTCCCGGGTGTTGGTCACCTCGCCGTTTTCCCATTTCAAGCTGCGGACGAACAGGTGGCACCAGTCGGTGTAGAAGTACTCGCCCTGGTATTCGGGGAAGTTGCAGCCGCGGTACACCGTGCCGCCGATGATGGCGCAGCCAACGTCGCGGCCGTAGTCCAGCGTCGGCTGCTCCAGGCCGGTCTGATCGCAGCCCGCTTCGCGGCACAGGCTGCCTTCCATGATCGGAAAGCCGAAGTTCAGGCCCGACTCGTCCGCGTTGACGATGTTCAGCTCTTCGCGGGTGGTGTCGCCCACATCCGGGATGTACAGGGTGCCCGTTTTCGGATCGACGTACATGCCCCACGGGTTGCGCAGGCCAAAGTGCAGAATCTCGGGCCGGATGTAGAGCATGTCCACGTACGGGTTCTCGGGCGGAATGCTGTAGTTCTGGCCGATACTGCGGTGATCGACGTCGATCCGCAGGATCTTGCCCAACAGCAGGGTCATGTCCTGGGCGGTGCGCAATTCGGAGATCGGACCGCTGAGGCTGTTGCCGATGGAGATGTACAGGTAGCCATCCGGCCCGAAGTGAATCGACCCCGCGTTGTGCTTGGACCATTTCTCGGGGACCGTGATGATCACCCGCGCGCTGTCCTTGTCGAGCTGGTCCGGGTTGTTGGCCATGGTGGTGAACTCGACGACCGACACGTCCCCCGTGATGGGCACGGTGAAGCTGATGTAGACCTTGTGGTTGCTTTCGTAGTCCGGGTGGAACGCCATGCCGAGCAGGCCCTGCTCGAACTTGTCGGCGATTTCGCCCTGCATGTCGATGAACGGCTCGGGCTCGAGCACACCGTCGCGGTAGATCAAGATGCGGCCGCGCTGGTTCTCCATGATGAACAGCCGGTCGTCACCGGGCGGGGTGTTGACGACGATGGGCTTTTGCACGTCGACGCCCAGATCCTGCAGGGCCAGGGGGACCTCGCCGGTCTGCGGCTCGCAGGTCGGAGCCGGCCCCATCTTGGAGTCTTTGCCACACGCGGCGGCTGCGACCAAAATCACAGCCAGCAGGAAGGTGGGGTGCCTCGACACCGCTGTAGTATAGGGTCGACGTCGTGAAGTTCGTATGGCTGGCAGTGCTGGGGGCCGCATTAGGCTGCGGTAATAACTCCGCGAGCACACCCGACGCAATGGTAGATGGCACACCCGCCGACGCCAAGCTGCCGGATCTGCCCATGCGGCTGATCGACACGGGGCTGTACGCGGACGACAACCGGGACACCCTCGCCGACGGCGTACGCGAGTACACGGTCAACTATCCGTTGTGGACCGACAACGCGGCCAAGCGGCGGTTCCTCTATCTGCCGCCGGGAACCCAGATCAACGCGGCGGACGTGGACTTCTGGCGCTACCCCGAAGGCACCAAGGTGTGGAAGCAGTTTGCGCTGGACGGCAAGCGGCTCGAAACCCGGCTGCTGTACAAAGCGGGACCGTTTACCCAGGACTGGAAAATGGTCGCGTACATCTGGAACGCCGACGAAACCGAGGCGGTGATCAGCGAAAACGGCATGGACAACGTACTGGGGACCGACCACGACGTTCCCGGCAGCGACGATTGCCGGCGCTGTCATCGCCACCAGCCCGACATTCTCATCGGTGTAAACGGCATCCAGCTGAACCACACCATGTCCGGTCTCAACTTGCCGGTGCTGGTCGCCGACGGCCTGATCACCAACGAGGTCCAAAGCGTGAGCTACGACATTCCGGACGGCGGTGATGCCAACACCAAGGCCGCCCTCGGGTATCTGCACGGCAACTGCGGCGTGTGTCACCACGACTACAGCGATGTGCCCGAGAGCATCAAGCTGCGCCTGTGGCTGACGGTCGACAGCTTGGCGTCGGTGCAGGACACGACCATCTATCTGACCGCGGTTGGCCAACCGTTGTCGTTGCCATTGACCGGCGCGACCAGCTTGATCGAGCCCGGTGACGCGTCCAAGAGCGCCGTGTACATGCGCATGAGCATGCGCGGCGATGGTCAGATGCCACCGTTGGGCACCGAGCAGGTAGACACCGCAGCGAGCGCTGTGGTCGAGACCTGGATCAACAGTCTCTGATCGCGCTTACGCCGATCCCAGGGCGGCTTTTGCTTCTTGCGCCTCGTCGGTGGCCGGGATGCTGTCGCCCCGGGCCATCAAGATCGGCAGCAGGTAGACCGACAGCATCTTGAACACATTGGCATCGGGGTTGAGCATCTTGCCAATGCCCTGGGCGGTGATCAGCGCGACGAACACCAGGGTCAAGTCGGTCACCGGATGGACGTGATGGCGGCGCCCCAACGCGAACATGTCGTTGAGCAGATCGGTGTGCTCGAGCTCGGAGATGTCCTGGGCGCGGAACTTGTCGGCGAACGCCTGAACTTCGACGCGCAGGCTGTCCCAATCGACGTTGTCCAGATAGGTGTGGTAGCGGCGAAAGTGGGCGACGACATCGTCGGGCGTGCCCATGGTCAGACACTTGGTCATGTCGATGAACTGGTCGAACACGTCCCCGGACAGGTGCTTGGCCAGGCCCACGTCGAAGATCACCAGTGCGCCGTCGTCGTCCACCAGCATGTTGCCCGGATGCAGGTCCGCGTGCAGGAAGCCGTCCTTGAAGCACATCTGAAAAATGGCTTCGCGGACGGTGGTGTCCAGATTGTCGAGCTTGTCCCGGTCGTTGGCGATGAGCTCGTCGATCTTGGTGCCACGAATGAACTCCATGGCCAGCACGTGCTCGGCCGACAGCTCGTCGATGACCTCCGGGAAGTGGACGTTCGGGTTGTCGGCAAAGTTCTTGCGAAACTCGACGTAGTTCTTCGCCTCGATGCGCAGGTCAGTCTGGTCGATGATCGCGTTGACGAAGTGTTTGAGGTGGCCCACCGGATCGGACATCCGGGCCTTGGGGCTCAGCGCCAGCACGTGAGCTCCCGCGAGCAAGATCGTCGCGTCGCGCTCGGCCTGGCGGCGAATGTTGGGCCGCAGCACTTTGACCGTCACCTCGCGGCCGTCTTTGAGTCGGGCACGGTGGACCTGCGCCACGCTGGCCGCCGCCACCGGCTGTTTGTCGAACTCGCTGAAGTGCTGTTCGAGCGGTCCCAGGTCGCGCTCGACGCGCCGGCGCACGCGCCAAAATCCGAACGCGGGCAGCCGGTCTTGCAGCACACGCAGCTCGGCGATGACCTCCGCCGAGAGCAGATCGGGCCGCGTGCTCAGGACCTGGCCCATCTTGATGAAGGTGGCTCCCAACGCGGTCATGCCCAGGCGCAGCAGCTTGCCGCGCAGCTTGCCCACGGCGCGACTGCGGCGCGCGCGGTTGAAGATGAACAGGGTGGCGATGCGGCCCAGCAGATACAACAGCAGGCACACCAGCACCACGATGAACACGAACACAAAGTGGAGCAGGTTGCCGGGCCAGCGCAGGATTCTCATGAGTACGTACGATGCCTCAGCCGAAGAATACGCTGCGTCGAGCCGCGAGTCCCGCGTCCATTTGCTTTTGCACCTGCGCTTCGACCTGGCGCACCATCTCGGCGATGGTCGCGTTCTCCTCGTTGCCGCTGCCGTCGAACCACATCGGCTCACCGAAGTGGAGTGACACGCGGGTGGGCAGCGGCAACGGCACGAGGGTCGGCGTCAGGGGCACGTACGGCACGCCCATCAGCCGCGCCAGGGGCTTGAGCTGCGAAAAGCTCAAGCAGCTTTCCTCACAACCGACCACGCCGACCGGCACGATGGGAGTGTTGGTCTCGAGCGCCAGGCGCAAGAACCCCTGGCCGAAGCCGACGATGCGGTAGCGATCGCGCACCGTGCGACCACCGCCGCGGGCGCCCTCGGGAAACACCAGCACAGCGTTGTCGTCGCGCAACAAGCGCTCGGCGTGGTCGGGTAGGCCGATGACCTGGCCCAGCCGGGTCATGAAGATGTTGACCATCGGCTGGCTGGCGAAGAACTTTTCGATCATTGCGCGTACGAACCGGGGGGGCTCGGCTTGCAGCGCCATGGCGGTGGCGATGAGCATGCCGTCGAACGGCAGCTGGCCGCCGTGGTTGGCGATGAGCAGCACCCGCCCGGGGGGGACGTGCTCAACACCTTCGGCATGCACACGAAAGTAGTGGCGGTACAGCCAGCGGGTCACCACCAACAGCCGTTGGGCCGTGGCCTTCGATGCTCCCCACGCGTCGTAGCCGTGTCGGTTGACGGGCAGGTCCATGCGCGCGACCACGTCGCGGATTTCGTCGTCTACCCAGCGGTCGAGCACGCCGCCGAATCTACCAGACCGCCAACCTATGTAGGTCGATCCGTGTGCTCGTAACCCCTCAGAATACCTAGCTCTACAGTGCGCACTGTGTATGTCGTGAAATCGCTATAGTGCAGCTTACAAAACGCGAAATTTTTGCAGACCTACAGGTGGAAAGTTCTTTACGCTCCGGAATTCTAGGGCTCAGAATGGGACATCGTCGGTTCTTATCAGGAGGGATAATGCGGTTACTCGACAATAAATACCTGTTTATATTTGGATGTATTACTCTGACGGCTACGAGTTGTACTGACCAGCCTGAGGAGGTCTCGAATACGACTCAGCAGAGCTGGGGCGGGAACGATCAGGCAGCCATCCAGCGTGGTCGAGACATCTGGTTCAACAACACGTATGGGGGCGAAAAGTTCTTCACGTTCCTGGCCAATCATCCAGATCCGGCCAAGCGGCTGAAGGTCGGTTTCGAGGCGGTGCTCAACACCCCGCGGGCCGTGCGCCACGACATCTGGGGCGTGATCAACGACCCGGACTGCTCGGCGAACCCCGCCGGCGGTCCTGACATTTGTCCTGAGCCGACGGCCACCGGCGTCATCGGTATTCGCCAGTCCAACGCCCGCGGCTTCACCGAGTACGGTGTTGCTTGCGCCGCATGCCACGCGGGTTTCGATCCGGTCCACCCGCCGGCCAATCCCAACGAGCCGACCTGGGACAACATCCACGCCACCATCGGCAACCAGGGGTTGAACACCGGAATGATCTTTGCCGCCAACCTGGACCTGTCCAACCCGACCGATGCGGTGCGCGCGATGGTGTTCGCCAGCTGGCCGAAGGGAACCGTCGATACGTCCGCGCTGTTCTCGGACAACATCAACAACCCGGGCGTGTTCAGCGCGTTCTGGGAGCACAAACACCGCAACACCTTCGACGTTGGTCTCGACGAGCCCAAGCTGCGCAACGGCCAGGGCGGCGAGGATGACATCGGCGGCGACACCGCGGCGCTGCGCGTCTACACCAACATCGGCGTGTGCTTCTTCGAGTGCGTTGCCACTCCGGCCGCGACCGGTGGCTCGATCAGCATCGAGCAGTGCCGCAACGACTGCGCCGACTTCCCGCCGCAGCAGGACCTGGACGACTTGAACGCGTTCCTCGATTCGTTCCGCGCGCCGCGCTACCCGGGGCTGCCGTGGCGGTTCTTCAAGTACGTGCGCGGCAAGCGGGTGTTCAACAACAACTGCCAGTCCTGTCACGACAACCGTGGCTGGGATCTGCACCACGTGCTGTCCAACGACGAGATGAACTCGCTGCAGGACATGGGACCCAACGCGACCAACGCCTGCCGCGCTTTGGGCA
>Ga0114931_10004715_pt1 | contig 16975 bp, 13 predicted proteins | sample 2SBtaG_FD_89579 | JGI IMG/M metagenome (GOLD analysis project Ga0114931, IMG submission 89579) | Deep subsurface microbial communities from Kolumbo volcano to uncover new lineages of life (NeLLi) - 2SBTROV14_V59a metaG | ecosystem: Environmental > Aquatic > Marine > Volcanic | place: Kolumbo...
CGGCAGCTGTCGTGCGTCGCGCTGCGCTTCTTCAACGTCTTCGGCCCCCGACAGGACCCGCAGGCCGACTATGCCGCGGCCGTTCCGCGCTTCTGCGCGGCCGCGCTCGCCGGTGCACCTGTCAGCGTGTACGGCGACGGCCGCCAGACACGCGACTTCGTGTACGTCGACGACGTCGTGGCGGCGTGTCTCGCCGCCGCGCGCCGTCCGGACATCGGTGGCGAGGTCTTCAACGTGGGAAGCGGGCGGCGCACGTCGGTTTGCGACCTCGTCGCCGCCGTCGGTGCCTGCGTCGGGCGCGAACTCCGGGTTCTGCGGCAACCGGCGCGGGAGGCGAGGTCCGCGATAGCGTCGCCGACGTGGCGCGCGCGACCGATGTGCTCGGTGAGCGCCCGCGCTTCGACCTCAAGGAAGGGCTGCGGCGAACCGTCGAGCACCTTCGCACACAGGAGTCGATGCGATGAACGCGACGGTGATCGGAACGGGCTACGTCGGACTGGTGACGGCAGCCTGCTTCTCGGAGTTCGGCGTGCGGGTGACGGCGGCGGACCGCGATGGCGACAAGATCGGCGCGCTCGTGCGCGGCGAAATCCCCATCTACGAGCCGGGTCTCGAGGACCTGGTCGCGCGCAACGTGCGTGGCGGCACACTCTCCTTCACCACCGACACCGCCGAAGCGATCTCGAGCGCGCTGGTCGTCTTCATCGCCGTCGGCACGCCGGCGGCTGCCGATGGCAGTACCGACCTCGGCTTCGTCGAAGCCGTGGCGCGTGAGATCGGCCGCAACCTCGACGGCTACAAGGTCATCGTCACCAAGAGCACGGTGCCGGTCGGCACGGCGCGCAAGGTACGTGCCTGGATCCAGGAGGAACTCGATGCCGCCGGGCGCGAAGCCCATTTCAGCGTGGCGTCGAACCCCGAGTTCCTGCGCGAAGGTGCGGCGATCGCCGACTTCATGCGTCCCGATCGCATCGTGATCGGCACCGACGCGGGTGACGAGCAGGCGCTGGCGATCCTCCGCGACCTCTATCGTCCGCTCTACCTGAACGAAACGCCCTTCGTGCTGACCAACATCGAAACGTCCGAACTCTCGAAGTACGCGGCCAACGCCTTTCTCGCCACCAAGATCTCGTTCATCAACGAGCTGTCGGGCCTGTGCGAGAACATCGGCGGCGACGTGCAGGCCGTCGCGCGTGCAATGGGTCTCGACAAGCGCATCGGTGCGAAGTTTCTGCACGCGGGTCCGGGCTTCGGTGGCTCCTGTTTCCCGAAGGACACGCTCTCGGCGGCGCACTTCGCGCGCGGCGTCGGGCAGCCCTTCGAGATCGTCGAGGCGACGATCCGCGTCAACGAACGTCAGCGCCAGCGGATGCTCGAGCGCGTCGTCGCCAGCTACGACGGCGACGTGGCGGGCCGCCGTTTCGCGATGCTGGGCCTCTCCTTCAAGCCCGAGACGGATGACATCCGGGATGCACCGGCGATCGCGATCGCGCGCGGCCTGCTCGAGCGCGGCGCCGCGGTGCAGGCCTTCGACCCGCAGGCCATGGCGGCGGCGAGCGCCGAGCTTCCCGAGCTCCACATGTGCAAGGACGCGTATGCTGCCTGCAGCGACGCGGATGCGCTGATCATCGTCACCGAGTGGAATCAGTTCCGGATGCTCGACCTCGAACAGGTGAAGCAGCGACTGCGCGAGCCCGTGCTCTTCGACCTGCGCAACATCTACGACCCGGCGCGCATGCGCGCCGAGGGCTTCCACTACGTGAGCGTCGGGCGGTGAGCCGAAGCGCAGGTGCGCCGATCCATGCCGTGATCCTCGCCGGAGGAGCGGGAGAGCGCTTCTGGCCGGCCTCGCGGCGGCGCCACCCCAAGCCCTTTCTCCAGGTCGTCGGTGGGCAGTCGTTGCTCGATGCGACGCTCTCGCGGGCGCGGCGTTTCGCGCCGGCCGAACGGACCTGGGTCGTGTGCGGGCACGAGCACGCGGGGGCCGTCCGTCGCGCTGCGCGCCTGCCGCGCGGCCACGTGCTGGTCGAACCGCGGCGGCGGAACACCGCCATGGCGATTGCCTGGGCCTGTCAGCGCATCGCAGCAAAGGAGGAAGGCGCCGTCGTCGCCGTGCTCTCCGCCGACCACCACATTCCCGACGAGCGCGCCTTCGCCGCCGCGATCCGACGCGCGGCGCGGGCGGCGCGCGACGCCGAGGTGCTCGTGACGCTCGGCGTCGAGCCGACGCGGCCCGAGACCGGCTACGGCTACATCGAACTCGGCGCGGCAGCGGACGCGGCGCACCCGGGCTTGCACCGTGTGCGCCGTTTCGTCGAGAAGCCGGATGCGGCGCGTGCGCGCCGCTACGAGCGCAGCGGCCGCCACCTGTGGAACGCCGGCGTCTTCGTCTGGCGCGCCGCCACATTCCTCGAGGAGGTCGAAGCCTGCGACCCCGGCCTGCACCGTGCTCTGGCGCCGCTGCGTCGCTCCTCGCGCCTGCGCAAGCAGGTCGAGGCGGCCTACCGGCGCGCGCCCTGCGTACCGGTCGACGTCGCGGTGATGGAGCGCAGCCGGCGCGTCTGGACGCTGCCCGTATCCTTTCGCTGGAGCGATGTGGGAACATGGGCGTCGTTGGCGGAGGAACTCGGAGTCGGCCGCAGGGGTCGCCCGGGTGACGGGAAGGCGTCCGACGACGGCAACGGCGTGATCGCGGGCGAGCTACTCGCCTGCGCCGCGCACGACAACCTGGTCTGGGGTCGTCCGGAGCGGCTGGTCGCGCTCCTCGGCGTCGAAGGCCTGGCCGTGGTCGACGCCGGAGATGTGATCCTCGTCACCCGGCTCGAATGCAGTCCTGACGTACGAACCCTGGTGTCCGAGCTGCGAGAGCGGGGACGCGAGGATCTCACCTGAGAGCCCGAGCGCCGGCTTTGCGCTTCGAGGAGGCGAGTGATGACGGGTCGTTCCGAGGCAGTCGAATCGCTGCGTGGCATTCCGCTCTTCTCGATGGTCGCCGACAGCGACCTCGAAGCCATCGCGTCGCGCCTGATCGAACGTCGCTTCCCGAAGAACGCGACCATCGTCGAGGAGGGCCTCGCAGGCGACTACATGTACGTGATCCGTGAGGGTCGCGTGAAGGTCACGAAGGCCTCCGACGACGGTCGCGAGAAGATCATGGACTTCCTCGACGCTGGCGCCTTCTTCGGCGAGATGTCGCTCTTCGACCAGGAACCGCGCTCCGCGAGCGTCAAGACGCTCGAGGAGGTGCGGCTGCTGGCGCTGTCGCGGCGCGACTTCCTGGAGTTGCTTCGCCGCGGGCCGGACCTCGCGCTCGCCGTCATCCAGGTGCTCGTGAAGCGCTTGCGCGAGACCGACGAACAGGCGAGCTCCATGTCCTTTCAGGGCGTGAAGGCGCGGACCCGCGGCCTGCTCGAGCGCATCGCGGAGGAGCAGGACGACGGTCGCCGCTTGACTCCCGCACTCACACACCAGCAGATCGCCGACATGATCGGCACGTCGCGCGAAACGGTGACGCGGGTGGTCAAGCAGCTCAAGGACGAGGCCTGGCTGAAGCAGGAGGGCAAGCGCTACGTCGTGCCTCCGGCTGGCATCGAGGTCCCCTGCTAGCGCGAACAAGAGCGAAGAGCGGCGCCTGTGCCGGGGCCGGCTCTCAACGCCCGTGCCCCGTCGGCCGATGCAGCCATCGTGACGTTCAGGCGCGACGACGACGACGACCACGCGGGTCCCGGCGCGCGGCTGCTCGCGCGCAGCGACGCGATGCGAGAGGTCGTCGAGCTTGCTCGACGCGTCGCCCCGGCGCGCTCGACGGTGCTCCTGACCGGTGAAACCGGTACGGGCAAGGAGCTCGTCGCCGAGCTGATCCACGAGAGTTCGCCGCGCGCTGCGGGGCCCTTCGTCAAGGTCAACTGCGCGGCGCTGCCCGAGACGCTGCTCGAGTCCGAGCTGTTCGGCCACGAGCGCGGCGCCTTCACGGGTGCCGAGCGCCAGCGCGTCGGGCGCTTCGAGGAAGCGAGCGGTGGCACGCTGCTGCTCGACGAGATCGGCGAACTCGCACCCGCGACGCAGGCCAAGCTGTTGCGGGTGCTGCAGGAGCAGGAGTTCCACCGCCTCGGCGGCACCCGCACCCTGCGCACCGACGCCCGCATCGTCGCCGCCACCAACCAGGACCTGCGCGAACGGCTGCGCGCGGGCGACTTCCGGGCCGATCTCTACTACCGCCTCGACGTCATCGGGATCCATCTGCGGCCGCTGCGAGAGCGCCCTGAGGACGCTCTCGCCCTGGCGGACCATTTCCTGGCCCACTTCGCCCGGGAACTCGGGCGACCGGCCCGGTGTTTCACGGACGCGGCACGTCGGCGGATCGGGCAGGCGCGTTGGCCCGGCAACGTCCGTCAGCTGCGCAATGCGATCGAACGGGCGGTGCTGATCAGCGAGCGGGAAGAGATCGATTCGGACGACCTCGGCAGCGGAGTCGTCCGGAGCGGGCGGGAGGAGGCCTTCCGTTTCGAGCTGCCTGCCGGTGGACTGGCGCTCGACGAACTCGAGCGTCTCGCCGTAGAGTCCGCGCTGCGCCGGACGGGCTACGTGCAGAAGGATGCGGCGCAGCTGCTCGGCGTCTCGCCGCGGAAATTGAACTACCGCATCCGTCGTCTCGGGCTCACGCATCCGTCGTGGCGCCGCAATCGGGACGGACGGGACGTCGGCGACCCGGGCTCTTGAATCCGCCCGGGGCATCGGATAAGCAGGGTCCCGCCCTCCCGCGGGCCCCCAAGCGAAGGAAGCGATGATGCGTCTCCAGACTCCCCCCCTGCTGCTGGCCCTCGCCGCGATCGCGGCCCTGGCCCTGGCCTGTCAGAGCGACGAGGCGAAGCTCGCCGACTTCCTCGAGCGCGGGAAGCAGGCTCTCGATTCCGAGCAGTACGAGGAGGCGGTGATCGAGTACCGCAACGTGCTGCAGATCGACCCGAACAACGCGGAAGCGCACTTCGCGCTCGCGAAGTCCTACACGCAGCTGCAGAAGCTCAAGGAAGCCTACTGGGAGCTGCACGAGTCGGTGCGACTCGACCCCGACAACCGCGAGGCGCGCGTCAGCTATGCGCAGTTCTCGTTGATTGCTCGCGACTACGACGAAGTGCTCGCTCAGGCCGATGCGATCCTCGAGCGCGAGCCCTCCTTCGCGGCGGCCTACACGCTGCGAGGCCAGGCGATCGCGGCGCTCGAACGCTTCGACGAGGCGAGCGAAGCCTTCGCGAAGGCGGTCGAGCTGTCCGACGAGGAGGACCTTCCGGGCCACCTGCTCAACGTGATCCAGTACGAGACGGGGCGCGGGAACAACGAGGCGGCCAAGCAGTACATCGACCGCCTCGTCGAGGTCGACCCGGGCTATCGCTCCTACGCGTCGCTCGCTCGATACTACGCGCGCAGTGGCGAACCCGAGAAGGCGGAGGAGGCGTTCCGCAAGTCGCTCGATTTCGCCCAGAAGAAGAACCGCGCCGCCGCCTATCGCACGCTCGCGGCCTTCTATTTCAACCAGGGACGTCCCGACGAGGGGGCGGCGACGCTCGAGAAGGGCATCGGAGACGTCGACGAGGGCAAGCTCGACCTCATCTACATGCTCGCCAGTTTCTACCGATCGCAGGGCGACGAGCAGAAGGCGGACGCGATGATGGTCCGCGCGACCGAGGCGGAGCCCGACGCGGTGGAGCCGCTGCTGATCCTGTCCTCGTATCGCGGTCGCAAGGGCGAGATCGATCTCGCGCTCGAAGCCGTGGATCGCGCGCTCGCGCTCGAGCCGGAGAACCGCGGCGCACAGCTCCGACGTGCCGAGCTGCTCGTCGATTCCGGCTACCACAAGAAGGACCCGGCGCTCGTCGACGAGGGGCGGTCGATCGTCGAGGGCGTGCTCGCAGAAGAGCCGTCGAACCCCGAGGCGCTCTTCGTCCGCGCCAAGAGCGAGATGGCGGAGCTCGACCCGAAGGCGGCCGTCGCGACGCTGCGCTCGGCGCTCGACGTGCGCCCGGACTGGGCGCAGGCGCGCTTCGTCCTCGGTTCGGCGCTCATGATGCTGGGCGATCGCAACGGCGCCCGTGCCGAGCTGGCGCGCGCCGTCGAACTCGACCCCTCGCAGCTGGAGGCGCGGCGCGCGCTCGCGCGCATCCACGCCGCGCTCGGCGAGCACGAGTACGCGATCGAACAGGGCCGTCAGTACCTGAAGGCGAAACCCGACGATGCGTCGATGCGCATCCTGGTCGCGCAGAGCCTGGTCGCGCTCGGCAAGCGCGACGAGGCCTACGAGGAACTCGCGAAGATCCCGAGCGAGGAGCGCAACGCCGACAGCTGGTACGCCTACGCTCGTCTGCAGCTGAGCGAGGGCAAGGTCGACGAGGCGCGCGCGGCGCTGATGAAGGCCAATGAGTTGCAGCCGAACCATCCGGAGATCCTGCGCTGGCTGCATCGGATCGACGTGGCGACCGGACGCGGCGAGGAGTCGAAGCAGCGCATCCTGGCCGCGGTCGAAGCCGAGCCGGACAACGCCGCTCTCGTCCGCCTGCGCGGCCAGCTCGCGATCGCGGAGGGCGACCTCGAAGCGGCCGAGGCCGCTTTCAAGCGCGCGGTCGAGCTCGACCCCGACGACGCAGGTGCGTACACGCAGCTCGCGAGCTTCTACCGTGCGACGGGTCGCCTCGACGAGGCGGTTCGGATCTTCCGCAAGTCGGTCGAGGACAACCCCGGCTCTGCGCGCCTGCACGAACGCCTCGGCATCCTGCTGGCCACGCAGGGCCGGACGGACGAGGCCATGCGCGAGTACGAGCGGGCCATCGAACTCGACGATTCGCTGGCCGAGTCGAAGAACAACCTGGCCTACCTGCTGGCCGAAACGGGCGGCGACCTCGACCGTGCGCTCGACCTCGCGCAGGAAGCGAAGGCGCTGCGGCCGGACAACCCGAACACCGCCGACACGCTCGGCTGGGTGCTCTACAAGCGCGGCATTCCCTCCGCGGCGATCGGCTACCTGCGCGAAGCCGCCGCGGGGATGTCGCCCGACGAGCCTGCGCTCGCCGTGGTCCGCCACCACCTCGCGCTCGCCTACGAGCAGAACGAGCAGCCCGACAAGGCGCTCGAGACGATCGACGCCGCGCTGAAGGACCTGCCGAGCGGCAGCGACGACGAGCCGGAGTGGGTCGGCGAGCTGCGCGCGATGGCCGAGCGGCTGCGCTCCACATCGTCCTGAGAGCGGCGCCGCCCCCTGCGGGCGCGTGACAGCCGACACCTGCGGCGGGGCCGGCTGCGGCCCGTGCGCCCGGGCGCGCGCTCACGCCTCTCGCGACGGCTCGGAGGGGCGTCAAGGGCCGCGGCCGACCGGCCGATATATCCTCGGCAAGCCTGCATCCGCGGAGCGTGGGGTCCGTGCCCACGCCCTGCGGCGCCGACCGTGAGGTTCGGAAGGCGCAGAGCGGAGGGGATCGCATGAAGTCCTGGAAGCCCATCCTGGCCACGGCCGCAGCGCTCGTGCTGGCGCTGCCGGCGCTCTCGAACGACGACGCCGCGCCCGGGTCGAGCGACGCCGAAGCGGCGACGGCGCCCGACGCGGCGGGCACGGTCGCGATCGAGTGGGGCGCCGAGCCCGCCGTCGCAGGTCCGGCCGCGCCGGCCGGGACCGCGGAAACGGCAGGGATCGCCGAGACCGTCGCGGCCGCCGAGAAGGTGGCCCCGGCCGCGACCGGCGAAGCGCCGGCCGGCGAAGGCACCGGCTCGGCGACTCGAGCACTGCGCGACGAACCGGTCGCACCCGACGTCGAAGCCCTGCACGAGGTCCCGGACGGCGTCGAGGCAAAGGCCGACCCCGACGGTCTGCACGGGGTCGTCGACGCAGCCGCGCCGACTCTGGCGGACTCCGCTGCCGCGACCGCTGATGGAGGTGGGCCGGCCGAGGCCGTGCCCACCGTGGTCTCCGGTGCGGAAGGCGTCGACGCGCACGGTCATCGCGGACGTATCCACGTGGTCGTCCGGGGCGACACGTTGTGGGGCATCTCCGAGCAGTACCTGCGAACGCCCTGGAGCTGGCCGTCCATCTGGCTCGAGAACGAGGACATCGCCAATCCGCATCGCATCTACCCCGGCGACCACATCTGGGTCAGCGCCACCGAGATGCGTCGCGTGACGCCCGACGAGGCCGCCGAGATGGTCGCCGCGGAGACGAACGCCGAGGAGGTCATCGCCGACACGGCCCCCGCCGCGGCCGCCGGTGAAGTGGCCGCGACATCGCTGCTCGACGAGCCGCCCGCGGCGATGGAGGACGAGGCCGAGCCGCTCGCGATCGCGCCGGCAGCGGCGCCGGCCGCGGCCGCCGAGACGCTCACCGTCTCGAGCATCAACCACGTGAGCTTCGTGAGCCCGAAGATGCTCGACGCCGCCACGAGCGTCGTCGACAGCTCGCTCGACCGCACGTACCTCGGCCAGGGCGATGAGCTCGTGATCGGGCTCGGCGAGGGAGACGTGGAAGTGGGCGATCACTTCAGCGTCTTCCGCGAGGCACGCCCGGTGCGCGACCTGCGCTCGTCGCGCGTGCTCGGCTACCACGTCGAGCGCCTCGGCTGGGTCGAGGTGACCTCGGTCGAGGGCGACTCCGCCACTGCGGTCATCCGCCACTCGTCGAGCGAGATCGTGCGCGGCGACCGCCTGATGCCGCGACAGCCGCTGCCGCCCGAGGTCACTCTCGTCGCGGCGCCGGACGATCTCGACGCGCGCGTGGTCTTCATTCCCTCGGAGCGCACCTTCGTCGGGCAGCTCGACTACGCCTACCTCGACCGCGGCAGCGTCGACGGGCTCGAGGAAGGCGCCCGCGTGGAGGTCTACGCCCCGGGCGGCGTCGCGCGCGACCGGGCGCGCGGGGTCGACGTGGTGACGCCCGACACCGTCGTCGCCGATCTCGTCGTGATCCGTGTCGAATAGACGACGCCCGTGGCCTACGTGCTCGAATCGGATCGCGAACTCCACATCGGTGACGCGGTGCGTGCGGCGCACGAGCGGGTCGCGATGCGCTGAGCGCTGCGGCGCGATCGGCCGGTACGAGCAGGGCGCGGAGCGGGCAGACCCGCCTCGCGCCCTGCGCTATCCAGGGGTCCCCGGTCCCGGAGTACCGTCTCCGTGCCCACCTCCGACGCGCGCGGCCGCGCGCAACCCGCCCGTGATCTGCTCGACCCCGCCGACCCCGACGACCGCGATGAGGTCGTCGCATGGCTCGCCCTGCAGGCCGCCTGTGTGCTCGCGCCGCAGCAGGCGGTGGCGGGCCTGCGACGCGGCCTCTCGCCGCGTGCACTGGTCGAGGCGGCCTCGCCCGCCCGCCGCGCCCGCGCACGGCGCGCACCGGCCGACGTCCCGGCGCTGTGTGCGTGCGGCGCGCGCGTGCTGCCCTGGACCTCGACGCTGTATCCGGAGCGGCTGCGGCGGCTGGTCGACGCCCCGCCCGTACTCCTGCTGCAGGGCGGCCCGGCGGTGCTCGCGCAGCCGGCCGTGTCGATCGTCGGGGCGCGCGCGGCGACCCGCTACGGACGGTCGGTTGCGGGCGACTTCGCGCGAGCGCTCGCGGGCGCCGGCGTCACCGTCGTGTCGGGGCTCGCGCGCGGCATCGACGCGGCGGCGCACGAAGGCGCGCTGCAGGCGGGTGGGCGCACGCTCGCCGTCCAGGCGCGCGGCCCGGAACGCGTCTACCCCGCCGCACACCGCGACCTCGCGACGCGCATGCGCGCCGCGGGCGGACTGCTGACCGAGTTCCCGGTTGGCATGAACCCGCGCCGCCCCTTCTTCCCCATGCGCAACCGCATCATCGCGGCGCTCGGGCGCGTGGTGCTGGTGGTCGAGGGACGCTTTCGCAGCGGCTCGCTGGTGACGGCACGCCACGCTCTCGACCAGGGCGGGGAGGTGATGGCGGTGCCCGGACCGATCGGCGTGCCCACGAGCGAGGGGCCCAATGCGCTGCTGCGCGACGGCGCATCGCCAGCGCTCGAACCCGCCGATGTACTGGCCGCCGCTGGCATCGCTTCGCCGCAGCCATCGCCTGCGTCGCCGCCGGAGGCCTCGGCGGGAGCCCGGTGTGCGGCAGTGGCGCCGGCGAGCGGACTCGGCGAGCGCATCCTCGATGCGCTTGCCGACGCACCGGCCACGGCCGAGGAGCTGGCGCGGCGGCTTGCCGTGGCGCCCGCCGAGCTCGGCCTGCCCCTGGCGGAACTCGAGATCGACGGGCAGATCGAACAGGAACGCGACGGGCGGCTGTGTCGGCGTGGCCGGCGGCGGTCTGGGGCGTCATGCTAGCGGCGCGGTCGGCCGCGCCGCGGTCCGCTGAGAGGCGATTGCGAAGGCTGTGGAGCAGCCGGGAAGGCGGCCTGAGGTGTCATCGCAGATGTCGAGTGCAGCGGGCTCCTCGCGGGTGACGGTGGTGGGCGCGGGGCTCGCGGGCTGCGAGGCCGCCTGGCAGCTCGCCTCGCGCGGCGTCGAGGTCGCGCTGGTCGAAATGAAGCCGCTGCGGCGTTCGCCCGCCCATCACGTCGACGATTTCGCGGAGCTCGTGTGCAGCAACTCGCTTCGCGGTGCCTCGCTCGGCAATGCCGTCGGCCTGCTGAAGGAGGAGATGCGGCGGCTCGGTTCGCTGGTGGTGCGCGCGGCGGACGCCACGGCCGTACCGGCGGGGCGTGCGCTGGCGGTCGACCGTCGCGCCTTCTCCGAGTTCATCACGCAAGCCGTGAACCGCCACCCGCGGATCGAGGTGCGTCACGAGGTGGTCGACCGCCTGCCCGATGCGCCGCTGGCCGTGCTCGCGACCGGTCCGCTGACCGCGCCCGAACTCGCCGATGCGCTCCGCGAGCACTGCGGGCAGGAGCATCTCTACTTCTACGACGCGATCGCACCCACCGTGTACGCGGACTCGATCGATTTCGACGTGGCATTTCGTGCGTCGCGCTGGGAGGACGCGGCCGCGGGGGCGGGCGACTACCTCAACCTGCCACTCGACCGCGACGAGTACGAGGCCTTCGTCGATGCGCTGCTGGCAGCAGACACCGTCGAGCTCCACCCCTTCGAAGCGGCGCTGTACTTCGAGGGCTGCCTGCCGATCGAGGAGATGGCCCGGCGCGGCCGCCGGACGCTGGCCTTCGGTCCGATGAAGCCCGTCGGGCTGGTCGATCCGCGCAGCGGTCGGCGTCCCCATGCCGTCGTGCAGCTGCGGCAGGAGGACAAGCACGGTGTGCTGTACAACCTCGTCGGCTTCCAGACGAAGCTGCGCATCGGCGCCCAGCGCTAGCTGCTGCGGAGCCTGCCGGGCATGCGCGAGGCGGTCTTCGCGCGCTACGGCAGCGTGCACCGCAACACCTATCTGGACGCACCGCGCAGTCTCGCGCCGACGCTCGAACTCGTCGGCCGGCCGGGCCTGTTCGTGGTCGGGCAGATGGCAGGCGTCGAAGGCTATGTCGAATCCGCAGCGCTCGGCTTCGTGGGCGGGATCGGCGCGTGGCGCCGGGCGAGCGGCGCCGCACCGGCGCTGCCGCCGGCCGAGACGGCCCACGGCGCGCTGCTCGCACACCTTCGCGGTGGCCGCAGCGGCGACTTCCAGCCGACCAACGTGAACTACGGTCTGTTCCCGCCCCTGCCTCCGCTCGAGCCCGGGCCCGACGGCCGGCCCGCCGGGAAGCGACGCAAGCGCGAGAAGAACGAGCAGCTCGCGCGGCGCGCGCTCGCGGCGCTCGCGACCTGGGCCCGCGAGATCGGAGCGCCCTCCTCATGAACGGCGCGGCTGCACAGTGGAACGAGGCCATCGACGCCTTCGACCGTCACCTGCAGGTGGAACGCAACCTGGCGTCGCAGACCCGACGTGCCTACCGCGGCGATCTGCGCCAGCTGCGCGACTTCGCCGCCGGGCGTTTCGGAGCGCCCGGTGACGTCGGACGGCGAGAGCTGCGCGAGTGGCTCGCCGGGCTCCATCGCACGCACAGCGCCGCGACCCTCGGCCGCAAGCTCTCGTCGGTGCGGGCCTTCTACCGCTACCTGCTGCGCGAGAGCCGCGTTGCCGGCGATCCGAGTGTCGGGCTGCCGGCGCCGAAGGCGCCCGCGCGCTTGCCGCGCCCGCTCGGCGTCGACGACTGTGCGGCGCTCGTCGAGGTGACCGAGGACGCCGGGCGCGAACCCGGGCAGCCCTCGCTGCGCGCGCTGCACGACCGCGCACTCGTCGAGCTGCTCTACGGCACCGGTATCCGTGTGGGAGAACTCGTGGCCCTCGACGTGCGCGACGTCGACCTGCACGCAGCGCAGGTGCGCGTGCTCGGCAAGGGGCGCAAGGAACGTGTGGTCCCGCTGCCGGCGCTTGCGCTCGAGGCGCTGCGTGCCTGGATCGCGGCGAGGCAGGCGCCGGGCCTGCTCGGCGAGGCGCTCTTCCTCGCCGCCGGCGCCTTGCGCGCACGCAAGGGGGCGCAGGAGCGCCCGCGCCAGCTGCCTCGACGCATCGGCGATCGCGGCGTGCGACGCGTGCTCGAGCGCCGGGCGCTTCGCGCCGGCCTGACGGAGCGTGTCCATCCGCACCGGCTGCGCCACAGTTACGCCACGCATCTGCTCGACATGGGCACGGGCCTGCGCGAGATCCAGGAACTGCTGGGGCACGCCAGCCTGTCGACGACGCAGAAGTACACGGCCGTTTCGGTCGAGCGGCTCCGGCAGGTCTACGACGGCGCGCACCCGCGTGCGCGCCGGCGGCCCGGCACCGGGGCACAGCCGCCGAAGGGGGAGAAGTGATCGCGTCGCAACGGGTACGATCGACCACGGTGGTGGCCGTGCTGAAGGAGGGGCGGATCGCCGTCGCGGCGGACGGCCAGGTGACCGTCGGCGAGACGGTGATGAAGCAGCGCGCCGAGAAGGTGCGCAGCCTGGCGAAGGGCAGGGCGGTGGTCGGGTTCGCAGGGGGCGCGGCCGACGCGCTCGCGCTGATGGAGCGCCTCGAAGCGCGTCTCGAGGCGCACCCGGGCCAGGTGCGGCGCGCTGCCGTGGAACTCGCGCGCGACTGGCGTACCGACCGCATGCTGCGCAGGCTCGAAGCGATGCTCGTGGTGGGCGACCCGGAGACGCTGCTCGTCGTCTCGGGCAACGGCGACGTGATCGAACCGGACGACGGCATCGCCGCGATCGGTTCGGGCGGGCCCTACGCGCTGGCGGCGGCGCGCGCCCTCGCACGCCACAGCGGTCTCGGCTGCGAGGCGATCGCGCGCGAGGCGATCGACGTGGCCGCCGGCATCTGCATCTACACCAACTCCGAAACGAACGTGGTGACCCTGCCGTGAAGAAACCTTCTCCCCCGGTCGCCTCCGCGCCGAGCTTCACGCCGCGCGAGATCGTGTCCGAACTCGATCGCTTCATCATCGGACAGGCCGACGCCAAGCGCGCCGTCGCGATTGCACTGCGCAACCGCTGGCGTCGGTTGAAGGTGCCCGAGGACCTGCGCGACGAGATCGCGCCGAAGAACATCATCATGATCGGCGCGACCGGCGTGGGCAAGACGGAGATCGCGCGCCGCCTGGCCCGCTTGTCGCAGGCGCCCTTCGTGAAGGTCGAGGCGTCGAAGTTCACCGAGGTCGGCTACGTCGGCCGCGACGTCGAGTCGATGATCCGCGACCTGACGGAGACGGCGGTGGCGATGGTCGCCGAGGAGCGGCGCAAGGACGTGCACGCGCGCGCCGAGGAGCTCGCCGAGGAGCGCGTGCTCGACGCACTGTTGCCCGCGCCGCCCGTCGAGGCAGCGGGCGCGGGCGCTCCTGTGCCGCCACCGACCGCTTCGAGCGAGACACGCGAGAAGCTGCGCAAGCTGCTGCGTCTCGGAGAGCTCGACGAGCGCCAGGTCGAGATCGAGGTGCAGGACGATTCGAGCGGCGCGCAGTTGTCGATCATGACGCCGCAGGGATTCGAAGAGATGGGCGTGCAGTTCAAGGACATGCTCGGGTCGATGCTGCCGCCGAAGACGAAGGCGCGGCGGGTCGACGTCGCCACGGCCCTCGAGCTGCTCGCGGCCGAGGAGGCCGAGCGCCTCGTCGACCCCGACGAGATCCGCGAGAGCGCGGTCGCGCGCGTCGAGCAGAGCGGCATCGTGTTCATCGACGAACTCGACAAAGTGGCCGGTCGTCAGGCGGGCGGTGGCGCCGGCGGCGGGCCCGACGTTTCACGCGAAGGCGTCCAGCGCGATCTGCTGCCGATCGTCGAGGGGTCTAGCGTGCAGACCAAGCACGGTGTCGTGCGCACCGACCACGTGCTCTTCATCGCGGCCGGAGCCTTTCACGTGGCGCGGCCCTCGGACCTGATCCCTGAGCTTCAGGGGCGTTTCCCGATTCGCGTCGAGCTGCAGAGCCTCGATCAGACCGATCTCGTGCGGATCCTGCGCGAGCCGGACAACTCGCTGGTGCGACAGTACCGCGCGCTGCTCGCCACCGAGGGCGTCGATCTCGAGTTCCGTGACGACGGTATCGAGGCGATCGCGCAAGTGGCGGCCGCCGTCAACGAGGCGACGGACGACATCGGCGCGCGCCGTCTGCACACCGTGATGGAGCGGCTGCTCGACGACACCAGCTTCGAAGCGCCCGACTGGAGCCCGCGCACCGTGGTGATCGACGCCGCCTTCGTGCGCGATCGCCTCGGTGACCTGGTCGAGGACCGCGACCTCTCGCAGTACATCCTCTGACGCGCACGGATGCTCGGCCCACGCGCTTGCTGCTAGGGTTGCGAGCGGCAGGGGAGGGGGCATGGGAGAGCAGCGCACGCGCGTCCTCGTCGTCGACGACGAGCTCTTCTTCCGTGAAGCGATCCGCGACGTGCTCAGCGACGAGCCGGTCGAGGTCATCGACGCGGCCGACGGCGAGTCGGCGCTCGAGCTCGCGCGCGACACGGCGATCGGCGTTGCCGTGCTCGACATCCGCCTGCCCGGCATCGACGGGCTCGAGGTGCTGCGTCGGCTACGCGAAGCGCGGCCCGAGCTGCGCGTCATCATGCTGTCGGCCCACACCGACCAGGAGCGCGTACTCGAGGCGCTGCGCCTGGGTGCTTGTGACTACCTCGCCAAACCGCTTCACGACGAGGAACTGCGTCTGGCGGTCCGGCGCGCCGCCGAGGGTTTCTCGGTCGCCGAGGACTGGGGGCGGCTGCGCGGTCGCGTCGAACGCCTGGCCTGTGGGCTCGAGGACCTGGCCACGCGCGCGGCCGAGGCCGCTGCCGACGAGCGCCGCGAAGTCGTCGGGCGGGCGGCCGCACGGGTCGCTTCCGAAGTCCTCGAGGCGGCGCGCACGTCGCTGATGCTGCTCGACGAGAGCGAGGGCGAGTTGCGCGTCGCTTCGGCCGTCGGCCGCAGCGTTTCGAGCGACGAGATGGCGCCGGTGGCACTCGGCGACGGCGTCGCGGGTCTGGCCTGTGCGCGCGGCGAGCCGCTGCTGGTGCGCGATCTGTCGGAGGACGAACGCTTCGCCGAGCGCACCGCCGCCGAGGCGGAGGGCCGCTACGAGTCGGATTCCTTCGCGGTGGCGCCCGTCGGTCGAGGTGACGCACGGCTGGGCGTGCTGTGCGTGACGGACCGTGCGGGCGGCGGGCCCTTTTCGCAGGAGGATCTCGGGCTGCTGCGCGTGCTGGCACAGCAGGTCGGTGTGTTGCTGCGACACGAGCCGCGCGGCCAGCCCGTCGAGGCGTCGGCGGCGACCGGCCCGGCGAAGGCGCCGGACGCGGACGTCCATGAGATCGAGGTCGACGGGCCCGGGCGCGGCGCGGACGTCGCCGAGCTGGTGGCGGCGGTGTGCGCGGCGATCGTCGACGAAGTCGATCCGCAGCGTGTCTTCGACGCCGCGCTGCGTGAGCTGGCGCGTGGGCTCGGCGCTGCCCCGGCGTCGATCTTCCTGATCGACGCGGCACTGGGCGAGTTGCGCTGCGAGGCGAGCTGCGACGGCGGCGCGCGGCTGGAGCGCGAAGCGCTGCCGAGCGACCGCGGGCTCGCGGGCAGTGTGGTCCGGACGGGCCGCATGGTCGCGAGCGCCACGCCCGAGGCCGACGCTCGCTTCGACGCCGAGGTCGACACGCCCGCCGACGGGCGGGCCGGGCCCTTGCTGGTCGTACCGCTGGTGCTGCGCGGCAAGGTCGTTGGCCTCTTCCGCGCCTTCCCTGAAGACCCGGCGGACGCGGCGCCTGCCGTGGGCGAAGCCGTTGGCCCGGCGCTGTCTGCTGCGGTGCGCAACGCGCTCCTGTACCGTTCGCTGCTCGATTCGATCGAGGAGCTCGCCGAGGTGCGCCGCAGCGCGCGCGCCTGATCACGGCGCGCAATCTCTGCGTGGAGAGCCCGGTGAAGGAGCTCGTCGACAAGGCGGCGGTGCTGGTCGAGGCACTGCCCTACATCCGCCGCTTCTTCGGCAAGGTCGTCGTGATCAAGTACGGCGGCCATGCGATGAGTGACGACGCGTTGCGGGCTTCGTTCGCGGTGGACGTCGTGTTGCTGAAGTTCATCGGCGTGCAGCCGGTGATCGTGCACGGCGGAGGGCCGCAGATCGCTCGGACGCTCGATCGCCTCGGCAAGCAGTCGCGCTTCGTCGGCGGCCTGCGGGTGACCGACGACGAGACGATGGACGTGGTCGAGATGGTGCTCGGCGGCAAGCTCAACCAGGAGATCGTCGAGCTGGTGCAGCGCGGCGGCGGTCGCGCAGTCGGGCTCACCGGCAGTGACGGCGGCATGCTGCGCGCCCGCCCGAAGCGCGTCGATGGCCACGACCTCGGCCGGGTCGGTGAGGTCGTCGAAGTCGACCCCGGCGCGATCCGGGCCGTGGTCGACGCGGGCTTCATCCCGGTGATCGCGCCGGTGGGCGCCGATGGTGACGGGACGACCTACAACGTCAATGCCGACGAGGCGGCGGGCGCGGTCGCGGCGGCGCTCGCGGACGAGAAGCTGATGATGCTGACCGACGTCGAGGAGGTGCGA
>Ga0114931_10004716_pt1 | contig 16974 bp, 14 predicted proteins | sample 2SBtaG_FD_89579 | JGI IMG/M metagenome (GOLD analysis project Ga0114931, IMG submission 89579) | Deep subsurface microbial communities from Kolumbo volcano to uncover new lineages of life (NeLLi) - 2SBTROV14_V59a metaG | ecosystem: Environmental > Aquatic > Marine > Volcanic | place: Kolumbo...
TAATAAAATGGCGTGATTTCAAAAGAAGGGGCTTGCTAATGGATTCACTCATAAAATTTATCAAAGATGTTGTCATTCCAGTTATAACGGTATTAACCGGAGCAATGGTAGTCTATCTTAACAATTCCGTTTCAGAGATAGATTCAAAACTCAAGGCAAGTCAGGAGCAAAGGGCGGAGAGAGAGAGTTTTCAATCATTTGACCTAAAGATTTACGACAAAGTCATCGCCTCCCTGGAGAGCGATAATCCGAAGCGGCAGAAGGTAGCAAAAGCATTAGTTGTCGTCATGGCAAGCGATAGTTTTCGAACAAGACTTCTCAATGTCCTGGAACAGGCTGCCACTGACACCGTGAGACAGGAGGTGAAGAGGCTCATAGAACAGGAAAGCAAATTCAAAGCTGAAGAAGAATACGTAAAAGCCCAACCGAAGGCACATTCAGAGAGTTCAAGCTGGAAGAATTATAACTATGATATTTTCTGGTGTGAAAAATCAGGAGAGAAGGCCAAACAGTTTGCTGAAGACGTAATCGGCCTCTTAAGAGAGAATGGGGCAAGTGGCAGACTCCGCGTTCGCGAACTGCCTGAATCCGTTAATGCCCGGCGTGGATACCAGATTGCGGGCTATGTAATCCGTGCAAATCAAAACGAAATTGAAATTGCTAAGAAATTGCAAAAAAGTGGGAAAGCAATAGTAGATAAGGAGTTTGTAGTAACTTTTTCCGCTCAAGCTACACCATTGTATATTAGCGCATTCATTTGCCCTTGATATCTATATCATCGTTGGCCTTAAAAAGTTCTGGGAGAAACCAATGAAACAAGTTCTGATCCTGCTGCCAACCGTTTTGCTTTTGAATCTTTCCGCTGCCGGCTCTGAGTCGGAAGAAACCAAGGACCTGCCATCTCTGGAATCCAAAACCAGCGCGATGCAGGCTTACTCCGGCTTCTTCAATTTCTATTGGGATGCGAAAGCGGGCAAGCTTTGGTTGCAAATCGACGAATGGGAAACGGAATTCCTTTACATAAATTCACTAGCTGCCGGCGTCGGGTCGAATGACATCGGATTGGATCGTGGACAACTTGGGGAATCAAGGGTGGTCAAATTCGAACGAATCGGACCCAAAGTCTTGCTTGTCCAGCCCAACTACAGCTACCGGGCGATTTCCCAAAACGCGGCGGAGAAAGAATCAGTTGAACAGGCCTTTGCCCGGTCCGTCTTGTGGGGCTTCGAGGTTGCCGCTGAAACCGGCGACAGCGTGCTGGTCGATGCCACCGATTTTTTCATGCGCGATGCACACCATGTTGTGCGCACACTCAAGCGCACAAAGCAAGGCGACTATAAACTGGATGCCACACGCTCCGCTTTCTATCTGCCTCGCACAAAAAGCTTTCCCAAAAACAGCGAGGTCGAAGTGACACTCACATTTACCGGCGACTCACCGGGGGACTGGGTGCGTTCCGTCGTGCCAACCCCGGAGGCGATAACCGTGCGGCAGCATCATTCCTTTGTCCAACTGCCGGATGATGATTATGAACCGCGCCTGTTCGATCCACGCGCCGGTTATTTCGGGATCAGTTATCAGGATTATGCCACCCCTATTTCGGCACCCCTTACGAGAAGATTCGTCTCCCGCCATCGCTTGAGAAAGAAAGACCCCTCAGCCGCACTGAGCGAACCCGTGCAACCGATCATCTACTATGTCGATCCGGGCGCGCCGGAACCGATACGTTCCGCCCTCGTAACCGGGGCCGGCTGGTGGAACGCAGCCTTTGAGGCCGCCGGTTACAAGAATGCGTTTGAGGTAAAAATTTTGCCCGAGGATGCGGACCCGATGGACGTGCGTTACAACGTCATTCAATGGGTGCATCGGTCGACGCGTGGCTGGTCCTACGGCGGAGGCGTGATCGATCCAAGAACCGGGGAGATCATCAAAGGGCACGTTTCTCTCGGTTCATTGCGGGTGCGCCAGGACTTTCTGATCGCACAGGGCTTGTTATCTCCCTACGAATCAGATAAAACGCCTCCAAACACAATGCAGGAAATGGCCCTCGCCCGTTTGCGCCAGCTTGCCGCCCATGAAGTCGGACACACGCTGGGCCTGTCACACAATTTTGCCGCCAGTGTCTCCGACCGTGCCTCCGTCATGGATTACCCTCACCCCTATGTACGGGTTAAACGGGACGGTTCGTTCGACTTCTCTCAGGCCTACGGCGTCGGTGTGGGAGCCTGGGACAAAGTGGCGATCGAGTACGGCTACCAGGATTTTCCGGAGGGTCGCGATGAACAAGAGGCGTTGCAACAAATCATCGCAAAATCCATCGCGGCTGGCTTGATTTTCATCACCGATCAGGACGCGAGACCCGCCGGCGGGGCTCATCCCCTGGCACATCTGTGGGACAACGGCACTGACCCGGTCGATGATTTGGCTCGCATCATGCAGGTGAGGGCGATCGCTCTCAAGAACTTCTCGGAAAAAAACATCCCGCAAAACAGGCCGCTCTCCACTCTTGAGGAAGTTTTCGTGCCGCTTTACATGTCGCATCGTTATCAGGTCGACGCAACTTCGAAGTTGCTGGGCGGCATGTACTACACGTACGCCCTGCGCGGCGATGGCCAGAAAGTCGTCAAAATCGTTTCGGCCGGCCAGCAGCGGCGTGCGTTGCGCGCTCTGATCGATACGATTCAACCCAACGCACTGGCTATTCATGAAAGAATTCTCAATCTGATTCCGCCGCTGGCCTTTGGCAGCGACCGCAATCGTGAAATCTTCAACATTCGGACCGGGGTCACATTTGATCCGCTGGCGGCGGCCGAAACGGCCGCCAACGAAACGGTGCGTTTTCTGTTCCACCCTGCCCGGGCTGCCCGTCTGGTGGAATTTCATGCGAGAAACAGTAACAATCCGGGGCTGGTCGAAGTCATCGAAGACGTAGTCACAGCCACCTGGAGGGCCCCCCATGGTTCCGGATTTGACGCCGAGGTGCGCAGGGTTGTGGACAACGTTGTCTTGTACCATTTGATGGCGCTTGCCGCGAACGAAGAGGCTTCAAATCAGGTACGGGCCATCGTGCATGAACAGCTTTCGGCATTACTAGAATGGACCACCGCGGAAGCCAGGAGCTTTAAAGAAGCGTTAAGAGCCAGAGAGACTCTGAAATCGAACGATGAAGCCCAGCGCTCCCACCTGGATTTTGCCGCGCTCAGAATTCAGCAGTTCCGTGAGCATCCCGATGATTTTCATCTGAGCCGTCCGGTGGCGCCGCCGGCGGGGTCGCCAATCGGTTACGATCTCCGCTATTGCCAACTGGAACAATTTTGAATAAGGTGCCGTAAATGAGACATCCTGAAAGCACTAATCCCGGAAACAGGCAAAATCATCACAAAATAATTTCGGTCCGTCCCGATTCTCTTGCATAATTAGTTCGATTTATTCATTTTGTCAACCCGACTAAATCGGTCCTTTTCAGTTAACCCTAAGAATGGAGGGAAGCATGAACTTCCTGGCAGTGAGATTCAGAATTTCCGGTTACGTTTCAAAAGTTCTAGGAGGAGCGCTTGTCATCGTCCTGCTCGTTGCTACACAATCTTTCGCACAGCACTGGCAGTGGCCAGACAAACCCGACAACCTGAAAGTGCTGCCAAAGAATACCTCGGCGAAGGAGCTCCGTGGCACGATGGTTGGATTTGTGACCGCTCTGGGTGTACGTTGCAACTTCTGTCATGTCGGTGAGGACGGACAGCCTTTATCGACCTTTGATTTTATGTCGGATGAGAAGGAAGAGAAGCAAACGGCACGTATCATGATGAAAATGGTACACGCTATCAACAGCCAGTTTCTTACCCAGATTGCGGAAGACCATGACGAAGAGGAGCACGGCGAAGAGGAACACGGCGAGGGAGAACATGAGCACCTTGCCGTCAGGTGTGTCACTTGTCATCAGGGACAAGAGCGACCAACGACGCTTGAACATATCCTGTCAGAGGAGATCGAAAAAAACGGCGTGGACGCGGCCATTAGCAAATACCACGCCTTGCGGAAACAATTTTACGGTGGCTTCACATACGACTTTCGGGAAGGACCGCTGAACACAGTCGGTTACAAGCAACTTTCCAAAGACGATTTGGCGGGAGCTACAAAGCTTTTCAAACTAAACGTCGAAATGAACCCGGAGTCGGCCAACGCGCATGATAGCCTGGGCGAAGCTTACATGAAAGCCGGCAACAAGGAACTGGCGATCCAACACTACGAAAAATCCCTGGAGCTGAACCCCCGCAATCGAAACGCTAAGCAGATGTTGGAAAAACTGAAAGAGTAGTCGGTTCAATACTCACTCTTTTAATGGTCTTTCAGAACAGGCTGCCCCCGGGAGAGGGTAGCCTGTTTTGTCCTACCAACCAAACCGCCTCCGCCATTATAATAAATTTGGTGACTGCGGCACGGTCTTGATGCCGTGACCGTCTTTGCGGTTTCCCGCGTAAAAATTCGTTGCTTAATTAATGAATCATCGTATCTTTCTGCTCACCTACCCCGGACAAATAAGCGTCTGATAAGATAAATTCCGTGAGGATATGACAAACAACAAGCTGGCGATTATCGATTCACACACGCATTTTTTTTCATACACGTGGCTTGACTATTTTTATCAGGCAGCGAAAGATAGGTTTGGTTCCGTTGACGAGGTCGCGAACCATCTCGGCTGGGAAGTCCCTCCGAACGACCCCGTTGAATTGGGCAGACGTTGGCTCGCCGAACAGGACAAGTATCATTTGGATAAACAGGTCCTTTTTGCCAGCAAGTTAAATGATGCCGAGTTTTTGGCCGCTGCCGTACGCGAATATCCCGACCGGATGTTCGGGTACGTTCTGATCGATCCAACCCAGGAATCGGCGCGCAATCAGGCCATGTACGCTTTTAATATCCTCGACATGAAAGGGGTTTTGCTGTTCCCCGCCATGCACCATTTTCACGCCAACGATGCTTGTGCCTGCGTCATTTATGAAGAAGCCGTGGCGGCGGTGGCACCCATTTTTGTTCATTTTGGCCACCTCAAAATCCCCATCTTTGAAAAGCTCGGCCTGCCTGAGAATGTAGACCTCAGTTTTTCCAATCCCTTGGATCTCAAACCCGTCCTGGGAAATTTCCCGGAAGCAACTTTTATCATTCCGCACTTCGGCTGCGGCCGATTTTAGGAAGCGCTTGAGCTGGCCGTCGAATTTCAGAACGTCTATTTGGATTCATCGAGTTCCAACGGTTGGATACGGGAACCTCAGACACTACAGGATGTCTTTAAGAAAACAGTCGAAGCGATCGGGCCTGAGCGCATCTTGTTTGGCACGGATTCGTCATTCTTTCCGCGCGGGTGGCGCAAAGATATTTTTGAGCAGCAGCTTGAAATCGTGAAGAACATCGGGTTGAGTTTGCCGGATCAGCGTTTGATTTTCGGTGGAAATATTGCGAGAATCCTGAGCCTGTAAGGACAGGACCCGGGCCGGAGATAATCATGCCGGAACTTCCAGACCTTATTTATATCGAGAAGCACCTCGCCGGAATTTTACCCGGTCGCCAAATCCGGGCCGTCCGTATTAAGGAACCCATTGTTCTGCGCGTGCTGGTCAAAGACGCGTTCGACAAAACGCTAACGGCTTGCCGCTTCCAGAGGGTTTTCCGGCATGGTCCCTTCATGACTTTCGAGTTCGAAGACGGCAAAGTGTTGATTATTCACCCCATGCTTGCTGGCCGATTCAAGATTAGCACGCAAGGCGGCGCGGGAGGCAGAGGGCTTTGCTTCACCCTGGACCTGGACAACGGGATTTGCCTGCAATACCTCGACGACAAACGCATGGGAAAAGTCTACCTGACGGACGCCGAAGACAACGCTCTGATTCCCCGCTATGCCACTCAGGGCGTCGATATCTTAGGCAGGGAATTTACTCCTGACCTATTGAAGCGGCTCATCCAAAAGAAACGTAACCAGGTACGCGTTTTCTTGATGGACCAGACGGTGCTGAGCGCCATCGGAAACGCCTACGCGGACGAAATTCTCTTCCACGCCGGACTTCATCCCAAGACTTTATGCAACCAACTCGACAAGCCGGCGGTCGCGCAACTTTACCAGAGCATTATTGAAGTAATGAAGTGGGGCATCTCTGAGGTAACTCGGGCCGGTCAGCCAATAGAAAAAAAGGTTAGGGACCACATGCAAGTTCGAAATAGAAAAGGTCAACCCTGTCACCGTTGTGGCGATACCATTCGCAGTGCAGGCGTCCTGGGCCACGACGCATTTTTTTGCCCCACGTGCCAACCGCCACAACGCCGTCAATTCATTCAATGGTGAACATGGCACCATGAAAACCTACCTGAAGCGACCACTATATTGGAGGGATCTGGTTAAGAGAGGATTTCGGCCTTTTATCATTATTCTTTCCCTCCTCCTATTTCTGGTCATCATCTCTTTGCCTACCCCATCCGGATTGTCAAACCAGGGGCAAATTTCCATCGCCATTTTCGTGGTGGCCATTACCCTTTGGGTAACACACGCTTTGCCCCTGATGATAACGAGTTTGTTGGTGATCATTCTTTTCCCGTTGACCGGCGTTCTGAGCAGTGGTGAATCGTACGCTCTTTTTGGCAACGAGGCAATTTTTTTTATCCTCGGGGCGTTCATTCTCGCCTCCGGTATCATGCGATCCGGACTCAGTACCAGGCTTGCTCTCTTAACGCTGAGATTTTTTGGCCGGTCCGCTAAATTTTTGATTTTGACCTTTCTTTGTCTTTCCGCCTTCCTGTCTTTTTGGATGTCGGAGCATGCGGTTGCAGCCATGATGTTTCCGATCGTGCTTGAGGTAGCCGACGCCTTGCAACTCCGCCCGCGGCAGAGCAACTATGGCAAAGCACTTTTTCTTGCCATGACCTGGGGCTGCATTATCGGTGGCGTCGCAACTTTTTTAGGGGGTGCGCGGGCGCCGCTTGCCATTGGAATCCTGCAACAAACGACCCATCAAACGATAGATTTTCTTGCCTGGTCCCTGGCGGCTCTGCCCATGGTGATGCTCCTCTTGGTGGCATCGTATTTTCTTCTGATAAAATTATTCCCATCCGAGATTGACAAGATCGACAATGCGCACGCCGTCCTTAAAAAGAAGCAACTGCGGCTTGGGCATGTGACCGCGCGCGAAAAAGGTCTGGGCGTTTTGATGTTGTTGACGATTGCAACCTGGATTGTTTTCGGAACCAGACTGGGACTGGCGAATATCGCCATCGCTTCTGTTGTCATTGCCTTTGTTTTTCAACTGCTGGACTGGAAGGAAGTCGAAGAAGATGTGAACTGGGGCATTTTCCTGATGTACGGTGGGGCAATCTGCCTCGGTTTTGCGATGGAGGGAACAGGGGCTGCTCACTGGCTGGCCGAAAAATCACTCGGTCCTTTTGTCCACTCCGCTTTCGGACTTGTGGCGGCACTCGCGATTGTATCTCTCTTTCTGACTGAAGCGATTAGCAACACCGCGGTCGTGGCGCTGACCATGCCCCTCGCTCTTGGCCTGGCATCTGACTTTAAGCTCGATCCGAGAGTCGTCACCTTGGCCCTCACCATTCCATCCGGCCTGGCTTTCCAGTTGCCGATGGGAACGCCCGCGACGGCCATTGCCTATTCATCCGGGTTCGTACGTTTGTGGGATACGGTTCTGAGTGGCTTTTTGTTAAAACTCATCGCGTTCGCTCTCTTCATCGCGTCCATATTATTTTATTGGCCCCTCATAGGTTTCCACCTCTAGGTCTCATTATGAAGAAGATTTTATTGATTTTGTCCTATTTGCGCTACACGCAAAGCACGGTAACACAGGCCATCCGAATCGCAAAAGAAGAAAATGCAGAGCTTATTGCTCTGTTTGTCGTCGATATTGAATTTGCCAACGGCATCGTCCACAAATTGACGGACGAAGGGTGGATCGGCGGCAAACCCAGCCAACAGTTCTACGGATCCCTGCTGAAGGAATACGAGTTGCAAGCAAAAGACAAAATCGCTGAAATTGAGAAGCAAGCCGCGGAGCACAACATCCGAATGCAGGCCATTATCAAGAACGGCCCTCTTCTGCGGGAGGTGCTCAAGCTGGTCGAATTAGAAGAACCGGACCTGATTATGATCACCCGCCGCCGCCGTTCCAACCTGTCCCGCAAAATTCTTGGGTCTCTACCTGATGCTTTGAGCAAGCAGGTCGACTGCGAAGTCAAAATCATCGATGCGGACTAATTTTGAACTTGCATGCTGTTTGCCGGTCGTGTATATTTCACCTTGTTTTAATTCACACAAATCGTGACTTTCTAACACAAAGGAGGTTTTGAATGCCAGAGGAAAGAATTGGCGGCGCCACATTTAAAGGTAATCCAATGACCCTGGTGGGCCCGGAAATAAAAGTGGGCGATAAGGCTCCCGATTTTAGTGTACTTGCACAAGACATGTCTGAAATAAATCGCGGCAAGGATGCAGGCAAAGTGCGTCTTTTCCTATCGGTACCCTCCCTCGACACACCTGTCTGTGACACCGAAGCCAAGCGCTTTAATGAGGCGGCCGCGGGTTTCGGAGAAAATGTCCTGGTGTACGCGGTTAGCGTCGACTTACCCTTTGCACAGAAGCGTTGGTGCGGGGCGACCGGCAGCGATCGCATCAAGACCTTGTCGGATCATCGCAACGTGAGTTTTGGAGAGGCTTTCGGAACGCATGTAAAAGAGCTACGCCTGTTAAGCCGGGCGGTGTTCCTTGTCGATCCGAACGACGTTGTACAGTATGTCGAGTATGTCAAGGAAATCGGTGAAGAACCGAACTATGAGGCTGCGTTGGCCGCCCTTAACCAGGCCGCTTCATAATAAGGTAAGTGTTCATGGCTTTCCCAAAAGGCTCGAAAACGAGCCTTTTTTTATTTCCGCGATTATTGGTAAATGTTGAAATTGGGGTCATGCGAAGCACCCCCCACATCGACAGGATGAACGATTGCGCAACTCTTATATAGAATGACGTCAATTATTGCTTTCTATTCATGATTTTATCTTGACTTTCATGCAATTGCACCGTATATTTTTTAACCAATTATCCCTAATAAGAATTCTCTTTTTGCTTTAATACCAGGTGTGAATTTAGGACGTTTTCAGACAGCCTGTCGCGAAGTGCTGCAGTGTCTGTAAAGTGGTTGCATGAACAAGGGTGGAATTGCGCCACGGTGTGTAAATAAAATGAATCCTATGTCCGTCTGAATGGGTTGGCTCATTATTTCGGGCTATTCCCATTTTACTTCTGGCATGGTGCCCCCAGAGTTTCATCTGAGGTTTTTGCACTAGGGGAACTTCATTGTGGGGGCCCTACCAGCTTCTTCTATTTGTTATTGTGGGGGATTAGTTTTCCATTCATCCCATAACTATTTCTTGTTGTGCCAAACGTTCGGTCAGTAGGTCAGCAACGACACCTACCTGATAGAACCATGTAAAGGACTGGCATTATGGCGTTCTGATTCGAGACCGGATAGCGAATTGCACCTATGACAACATTACGAATTCTCATCTTCGCGCATGACAACCAGGGGCTAAGCAGTACATCGAGGGCGATCGATATTGCGACTTCGATCAGTCGTTTCATTAACAACTGTTCCATCCTTCTTTTGACTGACGTGCCGGTCATTGGCAAACTCAAACTGCCGGACCGGTTGGATTACGTTCATCTCCCGACTATCGCACGTCGTCACCATGAAGGAACGTTGGGACCCAATTTGAATATTGAGATCAAGGACGTACTCAAAATTCGACGAAAAATTGCCCAGAGTACCATCAAGACGTTCAAACCGGATCTGTTTTTTATCGATTGTCACCCCCTTGAACTTCCAAGCGAGATGGAACGCATTCTTGCTTATGTCAAGAAGGAATTCCCTCATACCCAAATTGTGTGGGGGTTACCCGACACAATCGGTGATGATAGAACAATCCAGTAACTTTGGAACCATAGCAATGGTTTTGCCTGGATGTCGCGCATGTGTAATGAAATATGGGTCTACGGGTCACCCGAGGTTTTTGACTATCAAGAGGCTTACAGGCTAGATTCCGACACCAACAACAAATTGTTCTATACCGGCTATCTCAGTATGCCGCATTCTCGCTCATCAGGCATTCAGGAAGCCGTCGAGAACGATCGCGATGAAGCGCGGATATTACTTGTAGCTGGAAGTGGCTCTGGAGGCTTTTCTCTCATCGAGCATTTTGTTTCATTCATAGAATCGCACAGCGAGACCGTCGCTTTCAAAAGCACCATCGTGGTGGGTCCCTCAATATCGTCAGATAGTAAGAACAAGTTACAGGTACGCATCAATAATCTACCCAACGTCGCCCTTCACCGTTTCAGCAAACGCTTTCGTACTTATGTCCATGATGCGGATCTCGTTATCTGGACCGGAGGGTATAATCTGCTTTGCTCAATTGTCACCTACCACAAGAAGGCACTCCTCGTGCCAGACAATGGCATTTGCCATGACCACATCAGCCGGGCCGCCATGCTGCAAGGAATTGGGTTGGTCGAAATACTCTCTCCGCGGGAACTGACGCCGCAACGATTGGGACAAAAAATGCTGACCCTCCTGCGCGGCGAACAAGATTTCAACGCGGAGTTACTGCCAATGAACGGCATGGAAAGAATCGTTGAACAGGTTAAACAAATTAGCCACGACCGGGGAAGTCTTGCGCTAGATAGGTGTTAACGCATTTCATAAGGAGCGGGTAATGGGAAAATCGGATTTTAAAGTGCTCATTTATTCCCAGGATGGTTTTGGTCTTGGTCACCTCAGGCGCAATCTTAACATTGCCGGTCGCCTGATTCAACAGCATCCTTCCTCATCGATTCTGATCATAGCGGATTCGCCGGTGGCGCCTTTCTTCGACTTGCCGCCTGAATGCGATTTTGTGAAAATTCCTACTATCATAAAAGTGGATTCAGGCATCTGGAGAACGGACCGGCTGCCCGAACAATATGATCATATTCTAAAAATTCGTTCTGAGATCATCAAAGACGTTGCGTTGAGTTTTAAACCGGACGTTTTCCTGGTTGACCATATGCCGGGCGGCGCAATGGGTGAGCTCGTACAACCTTTAGAAGCGCTGAAGCGTGATTTGCCGCAAACGAAGATTATCCTTGGACTAAGAGACATATTGGGGGCGCCGCGGACGATACATGACCAATGGAATCGTGAAGGCGCCTACGCGGCGGCGGAACAATTCTACGATGACATTCTCGTCTACGGCTGTTCCGACCTGTTCGACGTCCCTTCAAAATATCGATTCCCGCCGGAATTGCTTCCCCGCACATCTCATTGCGGCTATATTTGTCAGACTCCTCCCTCAGCAGACGATCTTGATGAGGAAGTTCTTCTCAAACTATTTACCAGTCCGAGGGGTCCGTTCGTACTGGTAACCGGGGGAGGTGGTTTCGATGCATATCATTTCATGCGTACATTTCTTGAGGCCGTTCCTTTCGTTCAGGCAAAAATTCAATTTCACGCCATGGTCGCTACCGGGCCTTTCATGCGCCAAAAACATTTTGTGCGACTTACCGAGAAAGCCATTGGCCTCCCCGTTATCGTGACCCCGACCGGCCCTGATGCCATCAACCTGTTGCACCGGGCGGATTTGGTGATTTCCATGGGAGGGTACAACACCGTCAGCGAGATTCTCTTTCTTCGAAAAAATGCCATCGTTATCCCACGCAAAGGGCCGAGTGCTGAACAGACCATGCGATGCAAACTGATGTCGGAGAGGAATCTTTTTGCTTCGATAGAACATGGCAAATTAACGCCAAAACGCCTGGCAAGGAGAATATTGAAAAAACTGAACGCGAGCGAGCGAATGCCAGAACGCATGATTCCGGAGATGCGTGGGTCTCAAAACGTAGCCTCGTTCATTTTGTCAAAAACACCCGGACACCAACTCGCACCGGAGTTGGGACTGAGTGTAGCCTAGCGGCCGTCGTTAGAGAAGAGCACGAAAATATGAATGATACATCTATGGTTGTGCCAATTTGTTCTTGAACAAATCTTGAACTCATCAATCATTACGTTATTTTGGAGGACCGAACGTGAACCTAAATGATCTCAAAGTTGGCCAGAGGGTGAAAGTGAAAGGCAAACCGGGCGAAGGCAACAAATTTGTTGCGCTCGAAATCAGCCAGAAAGCCCCAAAAGATCAAGCAGAAATCGAAGGCGTGCTACAAGCGATTGACCCTGGAAACAACTCGGTGCGTATCCTGAATCATGAGTTTTGTCTGCCGGCGGATCTCAATATTCAAGATTTGCAGCGCAACAGTATCACTCTGGGTGACTTAAAATCGGGTGAACTCGTGAAACTGAAAGGCAAATATTCTCAAGCTGACGGACTCGCGTCGGAAAAACTCAAGATGAAAGAAACCATGGGTTTCATGGTGGAGGAATTGCAGGGGACCATCGATAAAATCGACCCTGCGGGAAAGAGGCTAGACGTTGTTGGCTTCACAGTTGTCGTCAATGATAAAACCGTCATCGAAGGCTTTTAGCGAACCGTACTTTATGGTCAGAACGCCAAAAAACGTGATTGGTTTTATCCTCAAAGGTTATCCGCGCCTTTCGGAAACATTCATCGTCAATGAAATTTTTCTCCTGGAAAAACTTGGCTACAAGTTGCATATATTTGCTTTGAGAAATCCTGGTGAGGCAAAAGTACACGAAACCGTCAGCCGCGTGCAAGCAGAGGTAACTTACGTTCCCGATTATTTCTGGAGATTCCTCTTCGCTTTCCTGAGCGCAAATATAAGATTGTGCGCGCGGAGGCCGCGTTTGTATTTACCGGCATTTCGCTTTGCCGCCTTGCGCAGTTTACGGCGACGGAGTTCGTCCACGATCAAACGCTTCACGCAGGCCGTCTATCTTGTCGAAAATTGTTTGACGGATACGGGCGTGTCTCATTTTCACGCGCACTTTAGCCACGGGCCGACGACAGTCGCATTTTTTGCCGCCTGGTTGCTTGATTCAAGCTATAGCTTTAGTGCGCACGCGAAGGACATTTATCTGCAGGAAAACGTTTTTCTGCGACAAAAAATCGAACGCGCCAAATTTGTAGTGACGTGCACGGAATTTAACCGGCGCCATCTTTTAAAGGTGGCGGGAGACCAGGCGCCCATTTTTCGGTCCTACCACGGCATCGACGTTCAACGGTTCTCTCCACCCCACTCCCAACAGCAAAAAACCTCCTGCCCCGTGATTCTTTCCATCGGCCGGTTTATTCCCAAGAAGGGATTCCCGGTTCTATTGCAGGCGCTTGATTTGTTGACACGGCAAGGGATTCAGTTCCATGCCAAACTGATCGGCGGCGGTCCGCTGCACGGGGAATTAAGCAAACTGACTTTGGAGTTGGGTCTCCAGGATCGCGTCGAGTTGTTGCCGCAAATGACGCAAAGTGAGCTGATGTCCTATTACCGCCAGGCGGATATGTTTGTCCTGGCCTGCGAGGTGCAGAAAAATGGCGATCGCGACGGTATCCCCAACGTCCTGGTTGAAGCCATGGCAATTGGCCTACCAGTGATTTCAACCGCAATTTCTGGCATTCCCGAACTGATTGAGCATGGCGTGAGCGGTTGTTTGGTAACGGAAAAAGATCCGGACGCGTTGGCCGCCAGGATAAGGGTTTTATTGCACCAACCCCAAATGGCGGAGCGCTTCGGTAAGGCAGGCCGGGCAAGAATTGAGGCTAGCTTTGATTCGAAAAAAAATGTAAAGAGAATAGGAGAACTCTTATCAGATGCTCTGGTTGGGCGCCGTTTGGAAAACAATGGCTCTCAAAAGTCCAGCGTTATGCAGCCAGCAATTATGACCTAAGCTGAGCGGTTCGAGCTTCGACAGGCTCGGCCAGCGTAGGTTGCCCGAGCCTGTCAAAGGCAAAATTGCTCAATTCAGGTATGAGTTAGTGGTTTATCGAGTGAGAGATCATTCATGTTCTCTCATATCTACACCCAAAAGAGAATGAATCGTATGGCATTATCCGCACCTGTGATCTCAGACAAATTGTTTACTCTGAAACTAGCTATAGACGAAAGTGAAATGCTACCCATCTTAAACTCGCTCTTCACCAAGCGACTGGACACGGACATTGAGGCCAGAAAAATCGACATCGAAATTATGCGACGGCGCAACAAACGCTGCGTCATCCGCTACCGAGTAGAAGCTTTTGATGGCCAAAATCAAGCGCCGATCGACTTGCGAATCATTGGCAAGGTTTTCAAACAAAACCGAGGTGAGCGCGTCTTCGAGATGATGCGACAACTTTGGGAAAGCGGCTTCTCACGTGACGCCGGTGACGGATTGAGCATTCCTGAACCCCTGGACTTTTCAACTCCCCTGTGTATGCTTTTTCAGGAAGAGGTTCCGGGGCGGCCGCTTAAGAACCTGATAAAAGAATCTCCCGACCCGGAACATTTGAAATTGCTGGCGCGCGTCATTGCCAAGCTGCATCAATGCCCGATTATTCCAAATACTCCCATGACAATACAAGATCATCTGCTGCGCTGTCATCCGCGCTACCCGACTCTGGCGTTGGCTTTGCCTGAATCTGAGACCAGGATAGATTATGTCATCAGAAAAGCCGAACAAGCGGAGACGCTGTTTGGGGCGGTACAACACACCCCAATCCACGGCGATTTTCATTTGGGGCAGGTTCATCTTGAGGATGACCGGATTTGGCTCATCGATTTCGATGCGATCAGTTACGCCGACCCGGCAGCCGACCTGGGCAATCTTCTGGTTTTTATGAAGGCAAAAACCAAGAAGAATCCGCAAGTACAAAACCTTATCGAAGCATTCCTGGGTGAGTATTTTTCGATTATGGACCGATCCATCGCCGACCGGATTCCGATTTATGAAGGATTGACTCATCTCCGGCGCGCCTGCAAATGCCTGCGCTTGCAGGAAGAAGGCTGGCAGCGCAAGGCAACCCGGATGATCGAGAAAAGTGTCGCATGTATCGATGCCGTCGGGATTCGGCGGCCCCCGGACTCAAATCACGAAATGAACGGACGGAATGGATCGCTTTAACACTGACATGCCGCTACATGATCGCAAACTACCCCAACTAGCGTCCGCGTTGGATGACAGGAATATGAAAAACGTTCTCTCCAGACACGTGGGTGCAGTCATGGCGGGAAATGGCATCGTAAGCGTGCAACATGAAATCTTGAAACATACTACCGGCAAGCGCTGCGTCATTCAGTATTCGCTCAATTCCACAGCGCACGCAGCCACTAGCATCGAAGTCATCGGCAAGTTGTATCGCAAGAATCGCGGTGAAAAAATATTTGAAAATATGCTGAATCTTTGGTCGGTTGCCAACGCGGAGGAGCAGCCGTTCAACATGCCGAAGCCACTCACCTATTTGCCAGATCCAGGGATGGTGGTACAAGAGTTGGTCTCCGGTAGATCCCTATTCGATCTGGTTGGCGAAAGGAGCTTTGTCAGCGGCGTTAAGCTGGTCGCTCGGAACATGGCACGACTGCATCGCTTGAGTGTTCCGGGCCTGAAAGCCAGGACGATGAAGGACCACATCAAAAAATACTGCCGTCCGGGTCCGGATGTTTTGATGTCGGCGGAGCCAACCCTGGCCCCCCTTGTGGAGCATATTTTGGCATATCTATTAGAAAACCAACAATTGAGAAATCAGCCACTTTGTCCGGTACACGGTGACCTGGGTCTTAAGCAAATTCTCATCGCGGAAGATCACGCCTTTTTTGTGGACTTTGATGGTTTGAGCCGGTCACACGCAGCCCTTGACGTCGCCCATTTTCTGGTTACGTTGAAAATTTATCTGGGACAGCGGGCGGACGAGCTGGCTGAAATGTTTCTCGATACTTATCTGCACAATGGCGGTGCGGAAATGCCTGGCAGCTTAAATCCCTATAAGACTTTTGCCTATTTACGTCGGGCGATGATTTGTTTTCGAACGAACAGCGGCATAGACTCCCTTACGCGCGTGCGGACGCTGCTTGAGGCGGGACATGAAACTGTTAACGAAACCGTTATGGAGGCCGCAGAATAGTGAAACGGACGACCAGGGATCTTTCGAAATTAAGAAAGATGGGCCAAAAGAAGAACAAAGAAAAGCTTGATCTAAAGCTGCTGATCAAGATCTATAAAGTATTTGGTCGCCACTACAAGAACTATTGGAAAACGCTGGCGGTGTCGTATGTCGCTTTGTTTGTCACCATCCTCATTAGCCTGGCAGAACCGTGGCCTCTGAAACTTATTTTGGATCATCTCATTCTAAAGAAGCCATTACCGGAAAGTTTTGGCTTCTTGAATCAATTGTACGAAACCAATGCAGAGCTCCTTCTTGTCCTATTGGCTTTGTCCATAGTTGTTCTCACCTTATTGAATTCTGGTTTCTCATACATCAATAAGTTCTGGGCATCCGTCGTCGCCTCGAAAATAATAGCGGAAATCCGGGAGCGGGCATTCGCCCATTTGCAGCGTCTCTCTTTGTCTTTTCACGAATCGAGCAAGTCGGGAGATATCATCGTTCGGCTGAGTTCAGATGTCAAGGAAATCAAGGGCATTCTGCTGAATCTTCCACAGCAGGCAACGAATCGTCTGGTCCGCATCGGTGCTATCGGAAGTATCATGCTGGCAATGGATTGGCGGTTGGCTCTCATCGGTTTTACCTCTGTTCCTTTGATATTTGTCTTTACGCGGCACTTTGGAATCGGTCTCAAGAAAGCGACGAAGAAGATAAAAAAGCAAGAAAGCGATGTCAATTCGATCATCTTTGAAAACGTCAACTCCATCGCGCTGGTACAGGCGTATGGCCGGGAAAATCTTGAAACGGAGCGTTTCAACGCTGAAAATCAGAAAAGCCTGGAAGCCAAAATCGAAAGCAATCGCTTGTCCAAGTCATACAAGCGCATCCTGGATTTTGTCATCGCCGGCAGCA
>Ga0114931_10004717_pt1 | contig 16973 bp, 13 predicted proteins | sample 2SBtaG_FD_89579 | JGI IMG/M metagenome (GOLD analysis project Ga0114931, IMG submission 89579) | Deep subsurface microbial communities from Kolumbo volcano to uncover new lineages of life (NeLLi) - 2SBTROV14_V59a metaG | ecosystem: Environmental > Aquatic > Marine > Volcanic | place: Kolumbo...
CCTTGTTTCTGGTATTAATCTTTGAAATCTCCAATTGTATGCCAGTCTGTTCCTTCAATATTTATTTTACATCCTGAGTCCCTCAATCTTAAAGCAAGCTCTTGACGAGATGCAACTGAATTATCTATCTTAATAATATGACGCCCGGCAATATCAGAAATTGGACGAATAGTTCCAACTTGAGCTAAGACAGTTCTTTTAGGATGTCGTGCCAAGGCCATGCCTGCTTCAAATAAAACATTGGGTCTTGCTTGGGGAGTAGGTTTTTTTTCATAATAAGGGTCATCAGATGAAATATACTTGTCTTTTAAGTAGGCTAAGTCATCACCAGTAAAAATTACAACAACGGCTTGTGCACGAGAAAAGGCAATATCTAATATTTCTCCAATATAAGGAGATGGATTGCCAGTCATTATTCTTGCTTCTGACCATTCTATAGGTTGCAAACCAAATGCGCGTAAAAGATTAAACATAGATTTTCTTACGACTTTATTTCTTCCGTGAACAACAAAAACACTCTTGCCCTCGATATTTTCATCAGACGATGGTAAACTGTAAGATTCTAAATTATCCAACAATTCTACTGCGTTTAGAACTATATTTGCCAGAGCTATATGATTATCAATATACAACTGGATAATAAAATTAGGTGGACCAGATAATTGTGCGGCTTTTTCCCATTCATTCATCAATCTGTGATGATTTCCAAAAATAACTTCAATCAAATTTCCCAATTCCCCTCGAGCCGTTCGGGCTTCTATGGAGAGAGTTTTCTTTAACCCAATATTAGTAGAATTTAATTGGTTAATTATTTTAGTAAGGTTTGCTTTTACTTTATCCTTATCCAATTCAATTCCCTTGATTAGTTGATAAATGTAATTCAACAAAAGTAGAAAGTGAAGCAACTATTTCAGCTAAACCAATTTTTACTTGGCTACATATTTGTTTAGTATTATCAGTAGCTGGCCAAACTGCACTAATACCTCTACCTGTGGACTGGCCAGAAGGCAAATAATTATATGAAATTTTAGGTAAATGATCTATTGAATTCTTAAATGCCTCATCTTCATAAAGCACAGATTTAGAATCTTCCATCAACTTGTTATATTGATCAGCAATTTGCTCACCAACTCCAATCGGTGCCTTGCTGGGAATATTATTTTTCAAAGAATCCGCTCGATTTTTTAATAGCAATGCCTTACGTGCAAGTAATTCAAAATCCACAGCCATAGATTTCTCCATTCTGATGCATAACAGCAACCTTTAACCGAACAAACTGAGTAGTTATAATAATTCTCTTTGTAAGTTTTGTAACTTTGCGGCTTAGCGTCTTTGCCGTAGCATTTTATTAAGAATGAAAATTAGCTCTGCTTCGCTTCCGCCAATCTTTTTACAAGCTTGTCATACATCGCCTGATAGGACGTTTTTGCGATTTGTTTATAAAACGAACCGCGATAATTGCGCGCAGTACTCAGCCCGTCGATGACCATATCGTAAATTTTCCATTCGCCGTCAACCCGGTGCATTTTGTAAACAATCTCAACATTTTTCCTGCCCTTATATGCAATGGTTGTCACGGTCACTTTATCGCCGTCAATCTCCGGCGATTCATATTTGATACGATCAGCCCGGTAAACTTCCAATTTTTTCACGGAAGAATTGCGGATAAGTTTTCGGAAAACATTGGTGAATTCTTCTTTTTCTTTTTCAGTACGTTCTTTCCAATATTTTCCCAATGCCAGTCGGGAAAGCTCGCGAAAATCAATCAATTCGTTGATAATATCTTTCAATTTTTCCCGCGTTTGATCATCAATGTTGTCGCCCGCGTTGTCAATAATTTTCTTAATCGTGTTGTTCCGTGCTTTGATAACCGCTAATGGCGATACCGTGCTTGCGGCTGAAAGTTCAGTGAATGTAAATAGCAGCAACAAAATACCGCCCAGGGATAACCAGCGTTTATAATTGTCAAATTTCATTCTTTCAAACTCCTGTTTTTGTCCGTTTTATTGGTAAAGATCAAATCCGATTGCCACGCTCAGTTCGGCAACTTTTGTATTAAACTCATAGATATTCTTTAAATGTTCTCCACGCATGGTGCTGTTTGCCTTGAATGCATCGATCAATTCCTTAACTTCCGTCAGCCCCAGATCAAAAGTCATAGACACAGAACGCAGCCAGTTTTTGCTGGCTTTCAGCGCTTTTTCGCTTTCCCGGATATTCTTTTCGGCAGCGATAAGCTCCAGGTATTTTTTTTGCACATCTAAATTTATTTTCTCAACCAACAGTTTCTCTTTATAGGCTAATTCGTGATATTTCGCTTCGCCAAGCCGCACTTTGTCGCGGGTTTGTAAAAAATTCAAATTCAGTTTAAAACCGAGAAGAACGCCGGGGCGGAAAAAATTCGTCGGATTATATACAAAGGGATTATTGGGATCATCCCGGTCTTGCGCGTAGTTATATTTTACGCCGCCGGCCAAAAAAAACTGCGGATAAAAATCGCTTTTGGAAACGCCGATGAGTGCCCGGTTTGCGCCGAGCCCGGCTTGTAATTGGGCTAATTCCGGCCGGTTTTGTTGTGCCAGTGCCAAATAGTTCGGCAAACTGTCGATTGAGGTTTCCAGCGGCTCCAGGTATTCTGTGCTGAGTTCAACTTGTGTGTTTTTTGGCAAGCCTAAAGCAGCATTCAGACCGGCCGCGGCAATGGAAATATTCTTCAGCGTTTCCCGGTGTCGTTTATTGACTTCGTATTTAAAAATCTGCAATTTAAACAAATCTTCCTGGGAGACATCTTCGTCCCCTTCGTCCAGCTTCTCATTCAGCTTATCTTCGGCTTTTTGAATTTCCTTCCGCGCATCTTCAATGACAATTGTGAGCTCTTTTCCCAGTATCAGTCCCCAATAAAGCTGCCGGGTCATCAAGCGAACCTCGGCTGTGGTTTTTTCAATATTTGCCTGACTCGCATCGACGCCAAATGAGGCCGCTTTGCTGAGATTGCTGAATTTTCCGAAGGTAAAAAGCGGTTGGACAATACTAAAGTCCACCTCGGTCAGCAGTCGCAGGTCGGAAAATCCGGTGGAAGTATCCGGGGAAGTCAACACGCCGGTATCCGTAAATTCTGCCCGGGCCCGGGGGATTGTGCTCCAAATATTTTTTAATTCAAATTTTGGTAAAATACCTGCGTTCACAGCTTGTGTTTGTTGGTAGCGAGATCGCTCTAAGCCGAGCTCCGCGGATTTTAGCAACGGGTTATTTTTAAGTGCTAGTGCTTCACATTGCCTGAGGCTGAGAATCAGCTTTTCTTTTTGCTGCCCCATTGCAGGCGGCGTGGAAAAGAGCACACAGCTTAAAAATAAAATTAACAGGTTGCGCATCGAATTCCTTTTTTATTATTCAGCTTCAAGTATTTTTTTCACGCCGGAGTCTGCGTTGGCATTTTTTAACGCACGGATGTCGTCGTAATCCGCATACGCCAGGGAATGCGTTGAATTTGCATCGGAAAGGATGCCAATGCCAACCGTATCGTCCGGCGGATTTCCACCAAATGTTTTTTGATAAGCCTCGTACGCATTAAAAACATAGGTGCGCCATTCACCGAGGTGATCTTCGCCCGAATCCGCCACCACCATCCACGGTTTGCCGATGCCGCTGCGGCGCATGGCTGACCCAACCGGCAGGGTTGAACTCCAAACATATTTCACAGATTCCGGGATAAGCCCCAGTTTTTTTTTATAAATAAAGTAAATGCCGGCGGCGCTATCCACGGTTTTTCCGTAGCGTTCATCCCCGCCTTTGGGAATTTCGTGAGCACGCCAGCGGAAAGAAACATAAGGATATTTTTTGATATTCCATTTGATGGCTTTCCCGATTATCACCGATTCACCTCTGTCTGTCGCTTCGAGGTATTTGTTGTGATCTTCCGATTTTACCACGTAAGGTTTTCGTTCGGGATTATCGCTGCTTTTCCATGTCCAGTGCGGGGGGATTTTGCCGACAGTTCCGGCTTCAAAATCTTCTAAAACCACATAATTGTAGCCGCCCATTTCAGCAATGAGATACGAAACCGAATAATCATCAAGTATTCGTTTACAAAACTTATAGTAATGGCGTACCAGGCTGTTTTTATTCGCAATTTTTACATTGGTTATCTGCCATTCGCCATTCGGGCTTTTTAATAGAAAAACTTTTATATTCGATTGGCGGTTTTTTCCAACAAAATCAAAATCCAGCGTGGCGTTATTTTCCTTGATCCTTTTATTAAGCAAGTTTAATTGCCAGGGGAAATTCGAATCCGCAAGAAGCGGGCTGTTTTTTATTTTTTTTGCGATGTCTTTCCGAAGCGCGACACTAAAACGTTGTTGCGTGTATTCGTCAAGTTTTCGCCAGTCATTCGACAAAAATTGCCGGGACAGCCGTTCAATGTTGAATAAATCATCAACCATTTCTTGATATTTTTGATTTTTTACTGAATCCGAAAGGGTCGGATTTGTTAAAACCTTTTGCCACATTTCAAAATATTTTTGCACCATTTCCTGCGGATCCGCGGTATTGTTGAGTGAAAAAACCGTCGGTGATGAAAGAAATATGGTCATTATGCCAATAAATGCAATGCCTGTCAATATTTTTCCTTTTATATAATTATTGAGCCTTCCTCGCATTATTTCTCCTGTATTTTTCCCAACGCGGGGTTAATCATTTGTCTGAATTGTCGTTGAACAGCCGTAAACTTTTGCTGAATTTTAGTGAACCTTGGTAACAGTCGCGTTACGATTTTCGAGCCACTGCACAAGCGCCGGCAGCACCACGATTGCCGTAAGAAATGTCGCTGTAATGCCGATAACCGCTAAATCCCCGATCGAGTTTAGCCCGGGATGTCGTGCCATAATCAAACCGGAATACCCGACAATGGTTGTCGATGTCGTCATAAAAATTGCCCAGCCGGTGGTTCTGAGCACATAATACAGCGACCCCGGGCCTTCTTCTATATAGCGATGGTAAAGATGGACGCCATTATCAACGCCAATGCCGATCACGCTGGGAATCACCACAATATTGAAAAAATTGAACTTCATTTCCGTTAGATACATTATCCCGCCCATCCATAAAATGCCGATCACCAGCGGTGAAAGCACCAAAAGCGCTGCTTTGAAATTTCGAAAATCCATCAATAAAACCAGGAATACCACAAAAAATGTCAGGATAACGGCATATCGCCCTTCTTTAATCAGGATTATCAGCATATCGGCAAGGATGATGTTCGAGCTGGAAGCGTGAAAAATTTTGCCGCTTTCGGTGCGTATCGTTCCCACATCATTTCGAAAATCGATGGCATTGCGCCCGTCGCGCAAAGCAACGCTGGGATAAATGAACACAAATTTTCCGATTTCACCCTTCTTGTTGATAAATTGCCGTTTATCTTTTTCCGGGAAATCTTTCCAGGTAAACGGGTGATCCACTTTCAGGTATTGTTTCAATTCGTTTAACCTTTCTTTGTCCTTCCCGGTCATCACATCGTCAGCTTCATTGTTAACCAACTGCCTGATTTTTCTTATCTTAGCAAGGCGAACTTGCTGATCTTGCGGAACCAGGCTGTAAATAAAACGGATGCTTTTGATGGTAGGCGTCACGGTGTCGGTTTTGATAATATGTTTCACTGCCGCGGCGATCTCTTCCATCTCATCAACTGAATTTGCCAAAACCACGGCCGGCGATTCGGACAACGTGAAAACGCCTTTGGTTTTTTGGTCAATCAGTTGCCGCTCCTTGGTGATGGCGCGGAGTTCGGTAAAATCATACTGAAATCCAACTTGCGAAAGTCCGTAAATTGAAAACAGGGTAAACAGTCCGGAAATCAGCAGAATCGTTTTCGCATGGCGAAACTCTTCCGGTTTGAAGTGGCGTTTCTTATTGGAATTCGGTTTGGGTTTCAATAATTTTAATCTTTCCAACAAGATGATAAACGCCGGCAGCACAATTACCATTGCAACCAAGGCAAATAAAATGCCAATTCCGGCAATAAAACCTAAATCAGAAAAACCTTTAAAATCCAGCAACATCAGCGAAAAGAAAGCCAGGGAAGTGGTCAGCGCAGTCGTGGTCAGGGCTTTGCCGGTGTTGCAAACCAGCACCTCGATGGATTCCTCCAGTGATAAACCGGCCAAGCGGCTTTCCGAATAGCGGGCAAACGCATGTATCCCATAGTCGATGCCTAATCCGAACAAAATGACGAATAAAAACCCGGTGATGGTATTCAATTCGCCCAACACGCCATACGTGACGCCAAATGTCCACGCCAAAGAAAAGAGCAGGGTAAGACTGATCAGTAATGCCCCGACTAATCGGCGAAAATAGATGACGATGAGCAGAAAAACGCCGCCCAAACCATAAAATGCCGTTCCGAGAATGTCGTTTTTGATGGTTTCAAACTCGTCAATTTTGTTTTTGAAATTGCCGCCGTAATAGATTTTTATATCCGGCGCATATTCCTGGTAATTCGCGGCCGCGACAATGTTTTTGACTTCGGCGATCATTTTTTTGATAAAAGTCAGGTTGGAATTGGGTTCGGATGCAAAAATTTTCATCACCAGCACAGTGCTGTCGGCATTGGCATAATATTCCTTGGGAATTTTCTGTTGGTACTGCGCGAGTGTCTTCTCCAACGTGCTATCCGATGATTCCGACGCATCATCGTCGTCTCCGAATAAATCATCCACGAACATGGGGTTGAGCTTTTGTTTCTCCTGACCAATCTTATCTTTTATTTGGTTGTAGAGTGTATCTAATTCGGCCGGTTCTAAAAACAGCAAAGCATTTTTTCGATAAAATTTTACGTCATTTTTATAATCCACATATTTGATGAGTTTACTTTCCAGCAGACGTGGCGTCAAATCCTCGGCGAGTCTTTTTGCTGCGCTAAAATCCTTTGTTTCAATCACTAAGCGTAACTGACCAAGTCCCCCGACTTCCTCTTTGATCTTGTTTAAAGCTTTGACGCTCTCAAAATTGTCGGGCAACAATGCGGTCAGGTCTGTCTGTAATTTTAGCTTCGATGCATAGTATCCGCCGATGATTGTGCCTAACACGGCAACAATAAGAATGGGAACGTAATATCTTGAAATCGAATGGCACATTTGACGGGGATCTAACATTTAAACCTCTATTGTCTGAATGAATTTTTTATATAATCAGATTTTTAAAGCCTACTATATTACGAGATAAAGAGTTCCAACATATTTATAAATCAGTGCGAATATAGAAATCGCAGGTCACAATTTACTCGCTAAAGAAACACATTTTCACAACAGTGTTGATTAAAATAGGCGTATAAATAAATGTGCCCCGCAAAGACGGGGCAAAATATAGATGCAAAAATCGGTCCAATAAAATCAGGTGCCTTTACAATCATCACAAAGCAGTCCGTCTAATTGCTTGGTCCGCCAACGCTGGCGTAAGTCCTGATACAGGGGATCATTCCAGACTTCTTTGACGGAACGTTCCCGGCAGTTGCCAAGCAGATTGCTTCGTTCCTGATCCACACAGCACATGATCATGTCGCCGTTCCACATTATCCAGGCACGCCAAAAAGGAATGACGCAAAACGGAACCCGCACAAATTCACGGTCGCCCAATCCCAACTGTTCAATATCAATGCTTGCCCGGTTGTCTAATTTCCGGGCTTTAAACCCGATGCCAACCTTCTTCCAGTAGGCCTTTTCGTTTTTCAAATTTTCAATGACCGAGTTGGTTTTTACCGTCCAAACGGTCAGTTTAGGCTTTTTGCCGTTAAATTTATCCCACTGTTCTTTAAAACGTAAAATGTTTCCCATCACCCGGTCGAATTTTAAGGGCGGCATCATTTCTTCATAAACTTCCGGAATAATTGAATGAAAACTAATGTTGACCTCATCCAATCCCTGGGAATGCAGCAGGCGATACCCCGTTTCTTCGCTGAGAAGCCCGGCATTTGTGGTAATCCGAATTTGCGGGTTGGTGCGTTTCCCTTTTTTTTTAGCGATGTACTCAAGCCGCTCCGGCATTTTTCGATCCACCAGCGGATCGTTCAAAAGGTAGGGATCCAGCCGTCGCAGGTTGGGGTATTCAATGACTTCATCAATGATTTTTTCAAATAGTTCATCACTCATTCTGCCGTGGATTTTATTTGCTTCCCTTCCAACGCCGCAGAATGTACAGCGTGCATTACACCCGCTTTGGGTTTGAATGTCGATCGATTGCGGATAATCCGGGGTGAACTTCGTAAAACGAATCCATTTAATATATTCACCAAAGGGAAGACTGCTGGATGACGGCGAATTTGGTAAAACAATACGTCCTATTTTGTGTTGGATTCGCTTGATCTTATTTATTTGCGACCTTTTTGGTGGTGCGGTAATTGTTTCAAAACTCATTTTCGACTTTCTATATTTTATGGCGTTCCGGTTTGGCCGGTTCGCTGCTCATTTCTTTTTCGGGTTGCAGTTCCATTTCGGGAATGCCGGGTTCGGTTAACGAATCCCAGACCAGGTATGTGTAGCGTTTTAATGAACGCAAGGGATGAAAACCGTCAGGCTTGGAGAGCATATACAGAGCGGAGATTGAAATTCCAATACACATCACCAATACACTCCCTGTCATCAGCCAATAGTAGACAACGATGTTTCCGGATAACATAATAAGAAATGTCAGAAAAGAAAACATGTCTCTTCGTCCAATCGGACTTAAAATGCTAAAAAGTTTTAAATACCAAATTTGTTCAGGCTTTTTGTTAAACGAAACCATTGCCTGATTTAAATCCCTCAAACTTCCGGAATCCTGTTTTTTGATATATTGAAGGCCAAATTTCAGGGCAACTAATAAAAACAAGATCAGACCGCCCGTAATGGCGAATACAAGTTCGTTTTTGGTTGCGCGATATGTGCCAACGGTTACTCCAATGATAAATGCAACATAAGAAATCTGATCTGTGATTGTGTCAATCATCGCGCCGCGTTTGGAATCTTTATGTTTAATAACCGCTACTTCGCCGTCACACCCATCAATGATCGAAGACAGTTGAAAGAGAATGCCGCCGATGATTGTATTCAATGGTTTTCCGGCTGCTAAAATCCACGCCGTAAAAAACGAGAAAAACAGATTGAAAATTGAAATTTGATTCGGCGTAATGGACATTTTTATTAGCCATTTTGATATCCGGTTGGAAATTCGCCGGTTGATTGTCTTGGCAATGATCCCGTCATTTTTTGACCGCGTTGAATGCAGCAGCAGTTTTTCAGCGTATTTGATGTCTGAGACGGTATCAACATCCTGCCAAAAAGCGTCTCCGATATCAAAAGTGCTCATTTTTCCTTCCCGGGCGAGAACGCGAATGCCACCGGAGAGAGATTCGTCGCCTTCTGCCTGGCTTTCGCGAAGGGCGTTGAATAAATGCGGCGTACAAACAAAAATGCCAATATCAATCGCATTGAAGGCTGTTAGTTCCTTACTCAAATTAACCAAACGGTCGTTTTCGGTGTGGACTTTGGTTGCATCCTCCAGATCATGAACGCGATCTGTGTCATAATCCACGCATAAAATGCCGCTATCGCCATTCAATTCATGTTTTTGAATACGTTTTAAAATGTTGACATCAAAAACATGGTCAGACATGAAGAGGAAAAATTTATCGTCAAGATATTCTTCAGCTTTTAAGGCTGAAACACCATTTTGCTTTTTCCACTCATGGTTGTATATCCAGTTGATCTTTACGCCCAACTCTTTTTCATTGATTGAGGCCTTGATTTTCTCAGCCTGGTACCCGATGACAACAAAAAACTCTGTCACACCCGTTTTTTTGGCTGACAGAATCACGCGTTTTATCAAGGGAATGCCCCCAACAGTGACAAGCGGTTTCGGGCAATTTTTTTGGTATCCGTTTAATCTGCTGCCGTTTCCTGCTGCAACGATGACGGCCTTGGTAATATTTGTTTGGCTGCTTACATGCTTTTTATTCTGCAATGTTTCATCTTCTAAAGTAATCGCTTCAGAAAGTATCATTTCATCCCGTAGATTTAATTCCATACATTTCTCTCCATTAAATTATCCGTTTGATGCAACCCGAATGAAAAAGTTTCTCTTATAAATTTTTATTCCGCGTTTTATGTAACTTACACTTCCATTAAAAGCAGATATTTTCAAACAAACGCTATAAAACAACATGATTGATTAATCCCGGTAAAATAATGAAGAACTGGTAATAATCACAAAACTTTTTTTTCCTACCGAATTTATCATAAAGATTGGTTCTAAAATGTTTAATAACTTAATTACAGTGTTTACCATTAAAACGCTGTAATGAAGCTAACCCGGATTCTTTTTTAGAAATTTACTGTCAGGAAAAATTTTGGCGTGTTTCCCCCACTAAAAAACCCGGCACACTTCTTTTACGAAATCGAAAATTGCTTTGTTTTTATTGAAGCAATGCAGCTTTCTATACGATTAATATCCAATATCATTGTTTACCATTTCATGTTACCGGCAAATTTCCCCAAACAATTTGATAAATCACAGGTTCACCCAAAAAAGACTCAGGAAGATATTGCATACATGTTTTAAAAGCAAGTGACATTATGGTATTTAAAAATTGATTTTAAGACGGTATATTTCGCTGTGAATAGCACCTTTATTCTGTTAATTCATGCACAAAATTATAGAACATATCCATTTTCGGAATACGGCATTCTGTCGCAAAGATGTAAAAAGTGGTGATTTTTTACAAACTCTTTGACAAATTTTGCTAATAATTATAATATTTAAGATAAGGTAGGGGTACCGGTGGCTTGGATAAAGAGACTAAAAAAGAAAATTTTTGAAGCGTCTTCTGAAAAGGGGACCATGACGGTTGATGCAATTCTCATTGCCGATACAGATGACCAGGTGTTAGTTGAAATTGAAGATCACCAACAATGGCTGCCTAAGAGCGACATTAAAGTTTTCGAATTTAGTGATAACCAGGTGATTGTTATTATGCCGCGGAAATTGCTAAAAAATAAGCCGCCCGAATCAAGAGATTAGAGATTCACTAAATTCCGGTGTCTCACTTTTTGGCAGAGAGAGACGTAATTTACTTTTGTTGAAAAGTTGATCAGCGAACGGAAAAGAAAAGGATTGTTCGCAGCCAGTATTCTCCGGAAAGTGCATCTTTCTACGTTATATTACGGGAGAAAAATCAGCGCGGAATGAGAACGGCTTAATTCCACGGGGCAAGATGCAAAGCAAATCCGTCCTGAAACGGCCGAGCCTTGCCCATCAGATTGATCTTTTGATAAAAATTTGCGAATCCCAAAATCGAAGCTGAACAAGATGTTCAGACAAAAATTTGCCGATCAAGTGAATCTTTGCTAAAACAAACACGTGTAGTTAGTTTGCTGTGTTTATTCATCGCTGCAGCGATGGATATTTGCTTGGAGAAAGTGTTTTTAGTAGCTTCTGTAACCGCCCCCGCCGCCACGACCCCCGCGACGATCATCATTCCGTGGACGTGCTTTGTTGACGGTGATTGAACGGCCTTTCATCTCTTGTCCGTTCAATGCTTCCATGGCTGCTTCTGCTTCTTCATCCTTCGGCATTTCTACGAAGCCAAATCCTTTTGAATTGCCGGTGTAGCGATCCGTGATAATTTTGGCGGAATCCACTTCGCCAAATGCTTCAAAAGCCGTTTTCAAATCATCTTCCGTGACTTGATAAGACAAATTACCGACATAAATATTCATTCTGACTCCCTTTTTGTGAAAATGGTGAGGTGATTAAAAATCCGGCAAAAAAACCGGAATATGACTCGGTTTATCGTGATGATTCGATGGGTTCTTTTGATGTCTGGAGCGAAGTGTATTTGCATAATTATCTGGCGATGGGATTGATATGCCAGACGGTGTAACGATCAGGAAGATTTCGAAAATGTGATTGCTAAGTCCGGTTGGCAATTTCCTCAACTTCACTGAACGACAGTGACTGGCGTATGGTTAGGTAAATATTACAGAATGATGAAACTCCTCACTAATTATTCAGTGACTACAAAGTAATGTTTTGAAACCGGGAAAAAAACATTTTTTTTGAAAAAAGTGAACCTTATACGTGAAAACTCAACATTTATAAACTTTTTTTGTGAAATTTTGCAAGAAACGCCAACTCGTGCTGTCTAATCTTAAAAATATCAGCATAATAAAAACAAGAAGGGAGTACGTGCAGATAATTGTTACAACCCGGGTAAATATTAATTAAACGTATCATTCAGCTTTTATCAAATAATTTAGGGAGATTAATAATGATCAGAAAATATTTTCAGCAAGTGCTGGCAATCGCCATGCTTGCACCGTTTTTATTTTTCGGGTGTAACGACACTTCAACTCAACCTGTTGGTAACAATGGGTTATCCGCTGACGCGTTAGGTAATTCTGTGGTTATCTCAGATGATCTGGAGTTGCTAAAAGATAGCGGCATTGCGACAGACACGGTTTACGGCGTGTTTTCAATTGGCTGGAATCAATTCATTGCTCCGAATCAACAAACTTCGCAAACCAGCGGTCATGCCTTTGCCATTGCAACGGCTGAACAACAAGCTGTGCCAGGTGATCGTTTGCGTCGTGCCAGTGGACTCGATTTGGGTGATGTCACGGTAAACTATAGCGGAAATAGCGTTGTACTAAAAAAACGCGAAACATTCAACGGCGGATTTGTGTATTCGCTCTTCCAAAAGCATCGTGATACCAGTGCCGTCGCGTTGGATTATGTGCCGGGCGCGGCCTATGATTTTGTCGTGAGCGGCTCCGGTGATTTCAATCCGTTGACCGTAACGCTGGTTGCTCCGGATGCCTTAATCGACATCACCAGCAATACTTCGGGGGATACAATCAGCGTCGCTGAGGATTTAGCGTTGACCTGGAACGGCGGTATTGCAGACCAGGGTGTTGTGATAAAAATTACCCCGCATTTTGGACGTCGCGGTGGGTTTGGACATGGCGGAAAAGGACCGAAACCCGGGCAGCCTGGCGGATTTGGACATGGCAACAGCCGGCCGGGAAGCGGCGATTTTTCAGGAGCGCAACCCGGTGACCGACCCATGCCGCACCAGCGTCCGGGCGCTATTTTTGTTAAGTTGGATAATAATCCCGGGGAATATACCATCACAGCGGAACAATTGCAGGAATTGTTGGGCGATTTTGACGGTCATCGATTTGCCGTTCATATTTCCCAATTGATTGCGCAACCTTTCGAACACGATGGCAAGCCCTATCATGCGGTAATGCGCAACGGCGACCGCGTGGCGTTGACCATCCAGTAAAACTGACGTGTATGATTCGTGTTTTTGATGTTTCGCGGGTCTGATTGTAAACATCCACACAATGTAGGGAACGCAAATTTGCGTTCCCTATGTTTTTTCAACAAGCACAAGCCAGTCAAACAAGCGTTGTTGCTGCGGATCTGTGGCGGATGACATTTCCGGGTGCCACTGCACGGCAAGCAGGTTTGGGCGGCCGGGCATTTCCACGGCTTCGATAACGCCATCGCTGGCAAACGCCACCGCTTTTAGCCCGCCGGCCACCTGTCGAATGGCCTGGTGATGCCAGGAGATGCCTTCTGTTTTTTGCTCCCGGACAATCTTCACTAATTGGGAATCGCGGTCAATCATTACCGGATGCGTGATGGTCAGTCTCGGCGGTTTGCGGTGGGGAACGGTTCCGGGAATTTCATCGGGCAAATGCTCAATCAACGTACCGCCCAAGGCGACATTCAGCAATTGCAAGCCCCGGCAAATGCACAAGGTTGGCAGATCGTTCTCCAACACTTTGTCAATCAGCCGCAATTCTGTTTCGTCGCGTTCCCCGTCAATGCGATCGATGGCATCGTGCATTTTGCCGTCGTAGCGTTGCGGATCAATATCCCCGCCGCCGGTAAAGATGATGGCGTCGAGATGCGCGAGAATCTCAGCGAGTCGCGGTTCTCCCGGCGCAATCAGCCAGGGCAGACCACCGGCTCGACGCACCGAAGCGACGTATTCCGCCGGTAAATGATAGCGGTTTTCCGCGTTTCGCCCGTAGGTGGTCAGACCGATGATGGGGAATTTGTTACGGGATTTTTTCATTATTTCAGCAAAATCATCTTGCGCGATTTGACAAACTGCCCTCGGCTCACATTCATCTCGGCTGAGGCTGTGAGGCGATAGAAGTATATTCCTGAAGTTACGGTGACGCCGTTGTTGTCACGACCATTCCAGGTGACGGAATAGTGACCGGGTGATTTGCGTTCGTCCAACAGGTTTCTCACTTTTTGTCCCAGCACATTGTAGATTTCCAGCTTCAGCCGGGTTGCAAGGGGAACACTGAATCGTATTTCCGTGGCGGGGTTGAATGGGTTGGGGTAATTCTGCTCAAGCTCAAACTGTTGAACAATTTCCGGTTGATCGTCGGGAATAGCTGTTAGTCCAGAACGCCAACGGGCAAACCGCGAAGCCGGCTGACCGCCTGCATTGGTAAACCATCCTCCGGCATAGACATCACCGTTGACGATCGCGATTGTTTCCACCTGGTTGTTTACTCCTTCGCCGAGTGCTTCCCAGTCATTGCCGTTAAATTTAGCGATATTGTCAACGTTTGTATTGCCGCCGGCATCTGTGAATATTCCACCCGCAAAAACCGTATTTCCGCTGACCGCTATGGTATAAACCCAATTATTCAATCCTGTTCCCACGGCTTCCCAATTGCTGCCATTCCATTTGGCAATATAATCGGCTGACGGGTTCCCACCGGCATTTGTAAAACCGCCTCCAACATAAATGTTATTATCACTCATCGCGATAGCATTTGCATCGAAATTCAATCCCGTTCCCAAAGCTTCCCAATTGCTTCCATTCCATTTGGCAATATAATCCGCATTCGGATTATCTCCGGCATCGGTAAATCTTCCACACACATAAACATGGTCGCCGCTGACTAAAATGTCAGATACGAAATCGTTTAATCCTGAACCCACGGGTTCCCAATTGTTTCCATCCCATTTGATAATGTAATCAGCATCCGGATTGCCACCGACATCTGTAAACCAACCTCCAACGTAAACATCTCCTCCATTAAAGGCAATTGCTTTGACGTAACTATTTAATTCCGCACCCAATGACTCCCAATTGTCTCCATTCCATTTCGCGATATAATTAGCATCAGGATTACCACCGGCATTTGTAAACTTACCCCCAACGTAAACATCACCTCCATTAAGGGTAATTGTTGAGATACTGTTATTCAATCCGACGCCTAAAGTGTTCCACTCACCTTCGTTCCATTTTGCGATGAAGTCAGCATCCGGATTGTTACCGGCGTCAGTAAATAAGCCGCCTAAATAAATAGCGCTGTCATTCGCAGCAATCGTAAAAACAGGGTCATTTAATCCGCTTCCAAACGCTTCCCAAATACTGCCCGTCCATTTCGCAATATTATCAGCACCTGCATTACGCTGGGCGTCTTGAAAAGCGCCTCCGACAAAAATATCATTACCATCTGGCTTAATAGCATAGACTGTACTCTCTAATCCCACTCCCAGAGCTTCCCAACTGCTGCCGTTCCATTTCACAATGTTGTTTCCACTTGAATTGTCACCGGCATTAAAAAAATACCCCCCAACATATATGTCGTTGCCACGACAGGCAATTGTAGTAACAAAACCGTTTAAACCGGTGTCTAATGTTTCCCAACTGTTGCCGTTCCATTTCACAATATTGTTTGCATATAAATTTCCTCCAACGAAAAAAAAATTTCCTCCGGCATAAATATCATTGCCGCTCACCGCAATAGCGAAAACAAAACGGGAATTATTATCGCTATATCCCATATCCATCGCTTCCCAGTTGCTGCCATTCCATTTTGCGATGTAATCGGCAGTCGAGTCCCCCCCGGCGTTTGTAAAGTTCCCACCAACATAAATATCATTTCCACTTATTTCTATCGCTCGAACAAAACCGTTTAACTCGGTACCAACGGTTTCCCAACTGTTGCCATTCCATTTCATTATGCCGGTTGTAAAATCACCACCGATATAGATATTGCTATCATTCGTAGCAATCGCATAAACGACATCGTTTACTTGATTACCCATTGCTTCCCAGTTATTGCCATTCCATTTAGCAATAAAATCGGCATTTTCATTATTTCCGGCATTGGTGAATGCACCACCAATGTAAACATCAGTGTCGCTAACTGTAATCGCAAAAACCGAACCATTTAAACCATCGCCTAAAGCCTCCCAACTACTGCCATTCCATATAGCAATTTTGTCGGCTTTATCATTTCCACCGGCATTCGTGAATTCACCTCCAACATAAATATCGCTACCATTAACGTCTATGGCAAAAACTTGTCTATTTAAACCTGGCGGCATGCCGCCAAGCGGCTCCCAATAACCGCTATCACTGACAATAAAATGGGGCGCATCCATTTTGTCATTTCCTATCCGAAAATTGGGGACGTTAAAAGTGCCTTGAACACCCATTATCTGTCCATTGATATCAATCGTTTCTTGTAAATCGGACAATGGGTTATCTTGTGCCTGCATTACGGTAAGCCCTAAAAAGAGAATAAACGTGAAAATATTAATGATCATCCGCGTTGTTTCCTTCACCCAAAAAATTTTCCGGATAAAGCGCCCGAAAACCATGCTGATCAGGATCACGCTCCGACTGTTTTGCACCTCGCCTCCTTTTGCAAAAAACTTTGCTGATTATTTTGATTCGTAGATATTTTTGTGTTCAAATTTTGAAATTACAAATTTCACTTTTAAGGTAAATACATCTTTTTTGACAGACAAAGCACAATCAAAGGCTTAACGGATTAAAATCATCTTTTTGTGATCGATCAATTGCCCGTCAACTCGTAATTCATAGAAATATATGCCGCTGGCAGCCTGAGAAACGCCAACTGCACCACTGCCGTCCCATTGAACGCGATAGTTGCCGGTTA
>Ga0114931_10004718_pt1 | contig 16972 bp, 9 predicted proteins | sample 2SBtaG_FD_89579 | JGI IMG/M metagenome (GOLD analysis project Ga0114931, IMG submission 89579) | Deep subsurface microbial communities from Kolumbo volcano to uncover new lineages of life (NeLLi) - 2SBTROV14_V59a metaG | ecosystem: Environmental > Aquatic > Marine > Volcanic | place: Kolumbo...
TCAATGCGTTTTTTTGACCCGTTCTCTCTCATTGCCCAGTGTTGTCCAACTCTTGTGGCCCCTGGCTCCGCTGTTGCTACTGTGGAGCGCCGCTGGTCAGGCCGGTCTCGCAAGACCCGAGTGTGGCGCACTCGCAGCCTGGTCGGCACAGTACGATGCCAAGCATACCTATCAGGCCGCGCCCTCCATTGCGTTGCCACAAGCGGTCAGAATAGCACCGTTCCATAAGCTGTTCGGTGTGCCAGTTGAGGAATGGTCGAAGAAGGATTTCGCGGACTTCGATCGCCAACTGAAAGTCTGTCAGGGAAAACTGTTCAAAACAAACCGAAAGCAGGCCAAGCAATTGAACGCCATCCGCAAACAATTCCGCCGGCTGGCGCGATCGACCCAAGTCCTGGCGAAAGCGGCTAAGCAGGGCAGGCAGGCGATCGATAGGATTGCTGCGTTACCAGACACGAATTCCCTGGCGGTCGTATTGAACAATGCCGCAGCTGTATTGCGGGGTGAGGAGAACAAGCCATCGTCTGGTTTGCCGCGCAAAGCTGTACAGGCACTGAATGCGCTGTCACGGGCCTACCCGCAGATGGCCGCCTCGCAATCTGAGACCCTGTTGCAGCGCATCGACAAGCGCAGGCAGGCGCTGCAGTCGGCGCTGGCAGCCGAGGCGGTAGCCCAGCAACAGGACGAGGAGCGTGCGCGTGAGCAGGCGCAGCAGCAACTGAAGGCAGCACGTAAGGCACTAGTCGAGGCACGGGAGAAGTTGCAAGCACTGCCTGTCGCGTCTGAATCGCTTGCTGAACTGGAGCATCTGGCGGCACTGCCGGCGCTGGCTCGGGTGCCGGAAGCAGAGAGCCAGCCATACCGCGATGCGCTGAAAAAAAAGCGCACGGCCATCGATGCCATCGTGCAGCACAAGCACACTGTCCAGATCGCCGCACAGATCGACCGGCAGATCGCCCTCCTGAATGAGGCCACGATCGACAAGCTGGCAGACCTGGGTGGCTATCGGCGCAATTATGCGATGCTAATCAAACTGCTCAGGGATCCGAAAAATGCCAAGGCCATCAAGGCCAGCCGGTATGCCGAGTCGGACAGACAGCGTTTCGAGGTGGTTTTCGGGCAGGCTGTGACGCGTCTGCTGCCGCAGTTCGAGCAACAGCTGGAGCAGGTTCCCTCGAGCACAGCCGGCCAGCAACAATTGCGCAATATCGTCGTCGATGTCACGGGCGTGGGACACGGTGTCGCCGCGATGAAGCCTTATTATGCGGCGGCCAGGAAGCGTTACCAGGCGATCGAAGCGGCCTTGAAGCATGCGGAACAGTGGTATTCAGCCGTACCCAGACTGGAGCAGCTATTGCCGCAGGATGAGGTCGGTGAGGCCACGCTGAACGGCCTGCGCCTGGGTGTTGCCGAGGCCGATGCAGTCGCAGTGGTACGCAGGCAGTGGCACTTCCAGGAGCGCCCGCGCCTGAGCATGACCAAGTCCTATGGTCCAGGGCGTGCCGCAGTACCACAGCTGAAGAAGGAACGACGCGACGGAGGTGTAATCACCTTTAAGTCGATGCCCGACCAGGTAGGTCAGATCGAGTGGGTGGAACATTACAAGGCTCAATTGGAACTTGCACCGGTCAAGCGCTGGCTAGTTGAGCGTTTTGGCAAGGCGGACAGTGAGCAGGCGGAGCCTTTGGGCTTTAACTGGACCTGGAAAGATGGCGATCAGCGTGTGCAGGTGGCCGCCAGTAATCAGGTCGATGTGTTTGCTGCTTCGGCCAGGTACCGCAGCAAACTGCGCATCGCCTTGTGGAATGAAGACTATGAGGACTATCTGACCAAAGTCGACCAGCGCTGCGACGAACTGCGTAAGACACCGCGCCGCGAACTCAGCATGGACGATTCCATATTCTTTATGAAGGCTGATTGTCCCCTGGTGGATGGACACCCGAAGCAAGCGGGATTGGATAATTAAAAGCGGCAATTAAAAGGGAATAAGAAGAATAAACGGCCATTTTGCCCAAGTCCTCAGCAGCTTACCGTCTGCGCCCCGCTAGTTCACCGCCCGATCATCCTGAGTGCGGTCCGAATTCCGCGGAGTATTTTCGGCGGCCCCCTTTCCTGACCAGAAGCCAACGGAGTTCCAACTGCGCATAGTCAGAGCCCTTCCAGGAAGTCCAGCAGCCGATCTTTGGCTTTGAAGCGAACGGGTTTTGACGATGGGACATCCATCCACTTGGCAATTCTGCACAATTCTGCAATTCTGGGGACACGATACTTAATTATGGGGCAATGCGATGAATGTGGTGAGAATAATGAAAGTAGCCAAGTTAAGTATCGTGTCCCCGGGATTCAATCATGAATATGTCATTATGAATCATGGTGATAACAGCTTCACCATAGAGGACCTGGTTGCTGATCGAGATGGTTCAGATAGAGTGTCAGGCATAGAGCGGTTCAGGTTTGCCGATCGCTCATACAATCGCGATGATCTTCCGATTAGCGATACAGATGAGGATCATGGCGAGGAAGATGACAATCGTGATGTGGAGGGTGATAGCCATCTTACTGAAAGTGAGGATGGTGAATCAGAATCTCACATGGAAATGCAGAGGACAGCTGGAGACAATGAGCTTAAGGGTGGAGACGGAGATGATCACCTGGGAAGGAGCAGCTGGAAATGACGAACTCGCAGGGAAGGAGGGCGATATTTCCCTGGTTAGTGGTGATGGCAACGACTGACTGAGTGGTGGAGATGGAGACGACCTGCTGGTAGGCGGCTCAGGGAATGACCAGGCGGAAGGAGGCGATGGGAGTGAGTCGTCTTTCGATGGTATCGAAAGGATCAAGTGGTGACCGAACCGCCCTGGCCATCACCGTTCATGCTAGGCGGTTGTCCGGATAGCTTCCCGATGACCGCAGCCCCACCGTCGGCCGGTTTTCGAGTATCATTGGCCTTTCTCAATGACGACAGCAGCAAGGCACGACGATGCTCATTCTCCGTGGCGCACCCGCACTTTCCGAGTTCAGACTCTCGAAACTGACCAGCAGGTTGCAGCAGGCCCTTGGGCGAAGCCTGTCCCTGTATGCGGAGTATGTACACTTTGCCGATTTGGATCAGTCACTTAGCAAGGAAGAGAGGACCGTGCTCGAGGCCCTCTTGCGGTACGGCCCCAGGCGGCACGGGCATGAGCCGAACGGTGTCTTGCTACTGACCATACCGCGCCCTGGAACTCTCTCTCCCTGGTCCACCAAGGCCACTGACATTGCCCATCATTGCGGCCTGCAGGGCATCCGGCGACTGGAGCGTGGGGTGGCCCACTACGTTGCCTGTGACGGTCCACTGGACGACGATGAACTCACCCTGCTCATGGGCCTGTTGCACGACCGCATGACCGAGGTGGTGCTGAACGAGCTGGAGGATGCCAGCTGTCTCTTCTCCCATGCCGAGCCCAGGCCCCTGGTACAGGTGGATGTGATCGATGGGGGACGCACCGCCCTGGAACAGGCCAATGGGGAGCTGGGGCTGGCTTTGTCGCCGGATGAGATCGACTACCTGGTGGAGAGTTTTCAGGGGCTTGGCCGCAATCCCACGGACGTGGAGCTGATGATGTTCGCCCAGGCCAATTCGGAGCACTGCCGGCACAAGATCTTCAATGCCGACTGGGTGATAGACGGCCGGCCCCAGCCGTACTCCCTGTTCCAGATGATCCGCCACACCATGGAGTGTTCACCCTACAATGTCCTCTCCGCCTATAAGGACAATGCAGCGGTCATGGTGGGGCATCGGGCAGAGCGCTTCCTGGTCGACCCGGCCAGCCGCACCTATGAATTCGGTGAAGAGGATATCCATATCCTCATGAAGGTCGAGACACACAACCACCCGACGGCCATTTCACCTGACCCCGGGGCCGCAACAGGATCGGGTGGCGAGATCCGCGATGAGGGGGCGATCGGCAAAGGATCCAAACCCAAGGCCGGGTTGTGTGGCTTCTCGGTCTCGAATCTGCGTATTCCCGGGGGCGAGATGCCCTGGGAGACGGACCATGGTAAGCCGGATCGTATCGCCTCCGCCCTGGAGATCATGCTGCAGGGTCCGATCGGGGCCGCCTCCTTCAACAATGAGTTCGGTCGTCCAAATATCTGCGGGTATTTCCGGACCTACGAGGAGTCGGTGCCAGGGCCCGCTGGCAAGGAACTGCGCGGCTATCACAAGCCGATCATGCTGGCCGGTGGCTTGGGTAATATCCGCCCGGAGCACATCGAAAAGACCAGCTTTCCCTCAGGTTCCCCGCTGGTGGTGCTGGGGGGACCGGCTATGCTCATCGGCCTGGGGGGTGGGGCCGCCTCGAGCATGGCCAGTGGCACCTCGGCGGAGGATCTGGATTTTGCCTCGGTGCAGCGCTCCAATCCGGAGATGGAGCGGCGCTGCCAGGAGGTGATCGATGCCTGCTGGGCCCGGGGGCAGGAGAACCCCATCCTCTTTATCCACGACGTGGGGGCGGGAGGGCTCTCCAACGCCCTTCCGGAACTGGTGCACGACGCGGGCAGGGGCGGCCGTTTCGAATTGCGCGCGGTGCCCAATGACGACCCGGGCATGTCGCCCATGGAGATCTGGTGCAACGAAGCCCAGGAACGCTATGTCATGGCCATCGACAGCGATCGGCTGGAGGAATTCAAGGCCATCTGCGAGCGCGAGCGCTGCCCCTATGCGGTAGTGGGCGAGGCGACTGAGGATGAGCGCCTGGTGCTGGGAGACGCCTACTTCGACAACAACCCCATCGATATGCCGATGCCGCTGCTGTTTGGCAAGCCGCCCCGCATGCTGCGCGAGGCGCATCACCGGACCTTTCAAAAGCCGGAGCTGGACTTCTCCGGGGTCGAACCGAAACAGGCGGCCCTGCGCCTGCTGCGTCTCCCCTGCGTGGCCAACAAGACCTTCCTTATTACCATTGGGGATCGTTCCATCACCGGCATGGTGACCCGGGATCAGATGGTCGGTCCCTGGCAGGTCCCGGTGGCGGACCTGGCGGTGACCGCGTCGGGCCTAATGGGCTACACCGGCGAGGCGATGGCCGTGGGGGAACGTACCCCCCTGGCGCTGATCGACGCGCCGGCATCCGGACGCATGGCGATCGGTGAGACGATCACCAACCTGGCCGCCGCCCGTATCGACCGGATAGGTGACATCAAACTGTCGGCCAACTGGATGGCGCCAGCGGGCCATCCCGGGGAGGACGCCAAACTCTACGATACGGTCAAGGCGGTGGGCCAGGAACTCTGCCCCGCCCTGGGGATCGCCATCCCGGTGGGCAAGGACTCCATGTCCATGAAGACCGTCTGGGAGGAGGGGGGTGAGGAGCGTGCGGTGACCGCACCCCTCTCACTGATCGTCTCCGGGTTTGCCCCGGTGAGTGATGTGCGGGGCACCTTGACTCCCCAGTTGCGCTCTGATCTGGGGGATACCGATCTGATCCTCATCGACCTGGGCAAGGGCAGAAACCGCCTGGGGGCATCGGCCCTGGCCCAGGTCTACAAACAATTGGGACACCATGGCGCCGACCTGCGTGACCCGGCGGCACTGCAGCGCTTTTTTTCCAAGATACAGGAGCTCAATCGCAGTGGCCTGCTGCTGGCCTATCACGACCGCTCCGATGGCGGCCTGTTCGTCACGGTCTGCGAAATGGCCTTTGCCGGCCACTGCGGCGTCACCATCGAGCTGGACGAGTTGGGGGAAGAAGACCTGCCAATCCTCTTCAGCGAAGAGTTGGGGGCGGTGATACAGGTCAGACACAACGATACCGACGACGTGCTCAAACAGCTGCACGACGCGGGGCTGGGCAGATACAGCCACGCCATCGGCACCCTCAATGACCGCCAGAGCATCGAATTCAGACGCAGCGGCAGGGCGATACTCAGTGGCGCCCGGGTGGAGTTCCAGCAGGCCTGGTCCGAGACCACGCGCCAGCTGCAGGCCCTGCGCGACAACCCGGCCTGCGCCGACGAGGAGTTCGCGCGCATCGGCCGCGACGACCCGGGCATCCAGGTCTCCCTGAGCTTCGATCCCGGGGAGGACCTGGCCGGTCCGATGATCGCCACCGGGGTGCGCCCGCGCCTGGCGATCCTGCGCGAGCAGGGAGTCAATGGCCAGCTGGAGATGGCGGCGGCCTTCCACCGGGCCGGCTTCGATTGTGTGGATGTGCACATGTCGGACCTGATCGAGGGGCGGGTCAGCCTGGGACAGTTCAGGGGGCTGGTGGCCTGCGGTGGTTTCTCCTACGGTGACGTGCTGGGGGCCGGTGAGGGTTGGGCCAAGTCGATCCTCTTCAATCGCCGCGTCCGAGACCAGTTCCTGGCCTTCTTCACCCGTCCGGATACCTTTGCCCTGGGGGTCTGCAACGGCTGCCAGATGTTGTCGAATCTGCATGACCTGATCCCAGGCGCCGAACACTGGCCCCATTTCGTACGCAACCGTTCGGAGCAGTTCGAGGCCCGTTTCGTCACCGTGGAGGTCATGGAATCACCCTCGATTCTGTTGCGGGGCATGGCCGGCTCCCGGTTACCGATCGCGGTGGCGCACGGCGAGGGCCGGGCGGAGTTTCGGGACCTGGATCACCTGGCGAAAGGGCGCTCAGCGGTCAGTCTGCGTTTCGTGGAGAACACGGGTGAGGTTGCGACCCGCTATCCGGCCAATCCCAACGGTTCCCCGGAAGGGATCACCGGCCTCACCAGCAGGGACGGACGGGTCACCATCATGATGCCCCATCCGGAACGGGTGGTGCGGAGTGTGCAGAACTCATGGCATCCGGACGATTGGGAGGAGGACGCTCCCTGGATGCGGCTGTTCAGGAATGCCCGGACCTGGATCAGTTAGTGAAATATCGTAATATATAAATATAATAAATAAATAACTAATTGAATTTATTCCAGTTTATTGCGGTTTTCCCTGATCGTTGCTAGGATAATCCAAGCTCCATCCATTTAAGAATAAGCAGTACTTGAGGGGCGAAGCCGTTTCCCTGTCAATTGCACGGGAGATCTTCTTTCAGACACCAAATAGGGGGTTTCATAATGGGTAGAAATACCTTTGTACTCACGGCGCTCGGCGTGGCTGTCGTTGGGTGCACGACTCAGCAACCGGCCGAGGATACCGCGGCGAGCGCCAAGCCGATGGCCAGTGCACCCAGCGTGACCATGGCGGCACCGAGCAATTCGAAGATATTTCGCTACGAAGGCCCGTTGGTCGCGGCCGATATCCATAAACCGAAAAACGATTACAACATCACCATCAACTATGAACTCGGTATGCACTGTACCGGCTTCGATTTCACCTACTGCTGCGTGTTGCCGCCATATAACTCCATCCAGTCTCAGGTTATCAAGACGGCCACTGGTAGAAAGAAATACCCCGAGGTTCTGGAGGCCGACGAGAAAGACCCGATGGTCGTCGTCGATGGCAAAAAACGCTTCAAACTCGACTATGGCATCATCGACAACAACTTCTCTGAAGGCAACAAGCTGAAATATTGGGATGTCCCTTATGATGTCAATGGTGATGGCAAGTATTCTCCCAATGAGAACGTAGCCAACGCCTATTTTACCCACTTGTATGTCTACAAGGATCTCGAAGGTAGTAATCCAAAGGGCACCAGTGCCGACAGCGAAAAGAAGTTCGTGGGTATCCAGATACCTATTCCGAAGGATAACGGGCCGGCTGGCGCGGCGGTTCCCAGCCCGATGCACGGTGGTCAGATGCACTATTCTGGTGAAACGGGAACCATCGTCTTTACCAAATCACCTGTACTGGACAATGTGCCGATCGTACTGACCAATCCCGGTATCTGGGAGGCCTTGGGCCTGCCGATGACGGCATTCAGTGATACCGTTGCAGCCAAGGATCCATTGACGCTGGTCGAATCCGATGTACAGCCGTTTCAGGAGGCTTGGGTCAGCCTGGTGGATGCAGATAGTGGCAAGCCGGTGCTCGACAGCCACAGCGGCAAGCCCATCACCTTCGTGGGTACGGAACCGATCGACGTGCCTAATTGCGCCAGATGTCACAGCAATAAAAATGCCAATGGCGACAAATTTACCCTCTACAAGCAGGAGAAGGCCTTTTGGAAGGGCCTGGGCGCATCCGACTGGATCGCCAATCTCAAGGCGACCTCCGTCTCTATCCTGTCAATGCATGACGATCGCAATGGTACCGACTTCATGAAGAACTATGATCCGAACAGCCGCGCGACGCTGAACCGGCTCGGTCGTGATCCGGTGCTCTGCCAGAAATGTCATGCCGACAATGTCATCGGTGTGCTGCAATCCAAGAAGTTCAAGGATCCAAAGACGGGTAAAGAGAAATTGATCCCACCCTTGACTCAGGTGTTACATACCGCGCATCTGAAGAACAGGCCAATGCCTGATTCACATGGCCGGACCGGCGCCTGTCAGGGGTGCCATCCAGTACATCGCCAGGATGGCAGTCTGAAGGGTTACCCGATTACCCTGGATGGCAAGAACGCCTATGCGGATGCGGACAACCGCGACGCGGCGGGCGGCTGTTTCGTGGGCCGTGACGTCCACTCCAACCCGAATAAGGATCACGACGGCGCTGAAACCCCGGAACACCTGAACGCCATCGGTGAGTGGATCCAGGAAAATGTCTCCATGATCGGTAACAAGAAGGGTGGCAAGGGCCTCTGGTGCACCAACTGCCACAACCAGTTGTCCCGTGAACTCTATCAGTACGACAACCTCTCAAATGCCTTCAAGCAGGAGGGCAAGACCCTGCGTAACAAATCATTGGCGGAGATTGCCAAGGCATTGGGTCACAGCCTGCCTGAGCTCAAGCGGATGATCGATCCGAAGGTCGTACTCGATGCCAAGGGACACGATACCCCCGGAAAGTCCCACATCCTGGAGACCTGGAGTGGCGACCGCATGGTGCCGGACATCGCGGTCATCGCGCTCAAGGGTAAGGGTCCGATGGTGAGCAAGGACGAGGATGGCGATATCAATGTCGTACCGTTGTCCGCCAACCCAGCAGTCGATATCGCCTCCCTGAAACTGCCTGAGGGTGCGACAGGCGCCGCAGCGGTGCCCTATACGGCGGCTGACAATGGCTCTGATTACTGGTTGGCGGCGGGTGTTCCCCACTGCGGAAACTGCCATGCGGCGCCTTATACCGAAGGGCAGGGCGGTGTGGCCTTCCCGATCAACCAGCCGGGCAAGCTCTCCAATATGCGTTACAGCAAGGGACATGCGGGGCTGGCTTGTCAATCCTGTCATCAGTCCATCCACGGCCTCTATCCGGTGACACCGCGTACCGACCTGACGACCTACCGACAGGCGCCGCAGTACAACCCGGATGGATCACATGGTCCTTTGAAGTGTGCCTCCTGTCATGAGACCAATGAGAACGGCGTCCCCTTCCTGGCCTCCAATGTCAAGAAGTACAAGTGGAAAGGCAAGGGTTTCATGGACGACTTCGATGCGGCGGTCTCCTGGATGCATGCCTCCGCACTGGATCAGGGCGGCAAGATCCCGGAAGAAGAGGACGACGATGACGACGAGTAGGCGCGGCATCGACTAGCCAGGACAGGGGGTCCACCTGGAATTGATTCCAGGGAAAAGATCGGGGGGGCACCGCCCCCCCGTTTTTATTGATTGATCAGATATAGTTACGTTTTTCTACAGGAAGACCATTCATGAAGTTGATCGTAATACTCAAACGCACCCTGTTGGTCGTCTCACTGCTGTCGGCTGCTCAGGGCTTTGCAAAGGCTGACCCACAAGTCCTGGTGACGGTCGACGGCATCCCGGTCACAGCGGACGAACTCCAGTCGGCCATGGCAAGCGCGCCATTCGGTACCCGGTTCGCCTCCATGGATCGTGATGCCCAGGCGGCCCTGCGCGGCGACATGCTTCAGCGCCTGGTGGCGTCGAGGTTGCTCTATCAAGAGGCGCTCGACCTCGGACTGGATCGATCACCCGAGTTCCAGCGGGATGTGGAACAGTTCAAGCTGGGCCTCCTCTATCGCTATTTCATGCATAAGCTGCGCGCCGGCATCAACATCCCAGAGGATATCCTGGAGAGTATCAAGCAGCAGAATCCGGATGATGCGGATGGGGTCGCCGCGGCAAAGGCGATGTATGTCTCCAGTCGCTATAAGAAGATGCGTTTCGCGGCCCTGGACAACCTGCGGCGCAGATATCATGTCAAGATCCTTGAAGAGAACGTCCGCCCGGGCCAGATGACCGATGACACATTGTTGCTGCAAGGGGATGGACTGAAGGTCACCTATGGGGATGTCAAGGGGGAGTCGGACAACCGAGAGGCGATTCTTGGCCGGCTCTACAAGGCAGCAGAGCTGCAGGTCATCGCCAAGGCGACAGCCGAGGAGGGGGTCGACGTAAGCGGGCGTATCGATCGCTATAAGCATGATCGCCTTCCCGCTATGTTGATGGAGAGGAAACAGAAGGAGTGGTTGGCTGATCCCTCCACTCTGCGCGACTATTACGACCAACACCCGGAGATTCATCGTACCTTGGAGAGATGGCATATCGGTCAGATCGTCCTGGGCACCCGTGACCAGGCGGAAGCGCTTCACAAACGTATCCTGGGAGGGGAGAGCCTGTTCATCCTCGCCTCTAAGTACAGCATCGATCCTTATGGCAAGGCGCATAACGGAGACATGGGCTGGGTCAGTGAGGGGACTGGGAATCCGGCCATCGAAAAGGCCCTGTCGGGCCTGAAAGACAACCAGATCAGTGAGATCGTGGAGACCCCCATGGGATTCCATATCCTGACCATCCTGGAACGCAGCCCAAGCCTCAAGCGCAGCTTCGCCAGCGTGCGTGACAAGGTGGCGCAGATGCTCGTCAACCAGAAGACCGCGGAGTATATGAATGAACTGAGCGGCCGCCACAAGGTGACCTGGAATCTGGTGGACAGCAAGCAGAAAGGAAAATAACCCGGGGTCCTATGATCCTAGATTCCTCAGTTGACCGCTCCATTCTGAAACTAACGGTCATGGCGAGAGGCCACCAAAAATGATGAAACATTCTTGCCATGACCGTTCCCTCACCCCGGCCCTCTCCCAGAGGGCGAGGGGGGAAGGAGACGCTTCGCGTTGTTCCACACTAAGTGATTGATATGAAAAACACTCACTTCGATTTATCTTATCACCCGTTGGGTGAATCACGCTACAGAGCAAATTGCACGCCTGCGGTGGCGCATGGCTGCGTAACAACTCCTTGGAATAGTTTAACTATTCCGCGTCGTTGCGCCTTTCCCTGCACCACCGCAAACGCACACTTTACCCTGTCCAACTGAGGATTCTAGGATGATGCGTTTTCTGCCAAACTGCCTGTGCAAAAAAAATCTTGCCATCCTCCTCCTGATGCAATGCCTCGCCATCGGCCCAGTGGTGGCCAGCCAAGAGGCCCCTCTGCTCCCGGATGACTCCTATCGGGGCCTGGATGGCAAGACCCACTCCCTGCGGGAGTGGCGAGGTAAGGTGGTGGTGCTCAATTTCTGGGCCAGTTGGTGTGCCCCCTGTCTGTATGAGGTCAAGGACCTGGTGCGTTACCAACGGAAGTATGCCCGGCGTGGATTACAGATCATTGGCTTGGGCCTGGATGACGAGCGAAAACTGAAAAATGTCAAACGGACCCTGGAGATCAACTACCCGGTCTTGCTGGTCGACACCAAAGGGAGCCGCAAACTGCTGGCGGGTTGGGGAGATCGGCGGGGGATGATCCCCTTTAGTGTGATCTTCGGTCGGGATGGCCGCTTGGCCGGCGCCCATTTTGGCGTGATAGACGACGAGGTCTTCAGCGAAACCATCCTGCCCCTGTTGACACCGCCCTCCTGAAGGCCAAGGGTCAACTGCCGGGGGCCGGCCACAGGGACCGCGTTGGCCGCAATGCCTGGATCGCCTGGTGGCTCGTGGCGAGTTCGATCTTCAGGGGTGAGTTCAGAACCGGCCACTGCCCCTTCAGCCGGTTGTCCGGTCGCTGGCCGCTGAAGACCAGATAGCTGTACTTGCCGTAATGGGGGAGCTTGCGCCTGAGACCCTCCAGGGCCGCGACACTGTCGCTGGCGAGCAGGGCCCGATTCCCAGAGGTCAGGACCAGGCTGTTGTCGCGGCGCTGAAAGGCCTTGCCGGTGACCTGGAAGCGATCGCCCGCCAGGCGGACCGGGTTGCCGTCCAGCCGTTTCACGAAGGATTCGAGAAAACGGTTCTCCCACCCCAGCAGCCAGACCGAGGCCTTCTCGGGAAGCCTGTCCAGATCCCTGTCCAGGACGATGGACGCCTCTGGGTAGCCCTCGCTCCACCCCCCGGCCAGGCGGCGGTAGGCCGCCAGGGTCTCGGAGGGTGCTTGTGCGGGCAGTACGAAGACGACCCGCCGGGCCCCGAACAGCCCACCTAGGGTAGAGGGGACCTCCCCGGGCAGAAGCAGCCGGAACAGGTCGAACCAGGGGTCGACGTCGATCCGTGCCGGGGCGCTGGTCAGTTCGATGCTGAAGGATTGTCGCCGCTTCTGCATGTGGATCCGGCGCAGGATGGGGGGTTGCTGCGACTGCGGATAGACGATCAGGGGGACCTGCAGATCGAAGGGGGCGTCCTCCTGGCCCTGCACCAGGGTGCCATCCAGCCGGTACCCCCCCTCTCGCTGGCTGACCCGCACCGCCTCCACCGCGAGTCGGGGGGCCCCGGTGCGCCGGGTCCACTGCTTGAAAAATCCCCCCAACCGCTGGCCGCTGACGGCCTCGAAGGCCTCTTGCAACTGCGCGAAACCCGCCTGCTGGAAGCGATTGTCCCGGTAGAAGCGGCGCAATCCGGCGATGAATGCCTCATCACCCAGGCGGCGTCTCAGCATATGGAACAGCATCAGGCCCTTGTCGTAGCCTACCGCCTGGCTGGCGGCGGAGTGGCGGGCGCGAAACGCCCGCAGGGGGAAGTCGTTCTCCTTGCGCACGAAGTCAGCGAACCGTTGCAGGGCCGAGCGGCGGTATTCGATTCCCTTGCCGCGCTGCTCCTTGAGTAGATGGTCGGCCAGATAGGCGGTGAGGCCCTCGCTCCAGTTGCCTGTGGCGTAATCGACATACACCCCATTGCCCCACCAGTTATGCAGGATCTCATGGGGAAAGGAGGTGTGGACGATGAACGGCAGGCGGATCACTCCCGGACCCAGCAGGGTGAAGGAAGGCATGCCATAACCGGTCTCCCAGAAGTTCTCCACCAGGGCGAACTTGGGGTAGGGGTAGGGACCAATGAGTGACGCATAGAGGGCCAGATAGCGGTGGGTCGCCGCCAAGTAGCGCCCCGCCAGGGCCGGGTCGTCCTGGCGCAGGAAGACCTGGGCCTGGATGCCCTGTGCGTCGCTGGAGTAGAAATGGAAAGGGGCGGCGACCAGGTAGATGTCGTCTTGGGGGGTGTGGGCGCGCCAGCCGACCCGGCGCTGGCCAGCCTGGATCTCCTCTTCCGGCCCGGCGCCCTGACTGACGGCCCGCCATTTCTGAGGCAGAGTGACTGTCAGCGAGAAGGTCCGCGGCTCATCCCCGAAGCGGGGGTACCAGGCCACCCCGGCGTCCAGGAACACGCCCCGAGGAGAGACGGTGCCCGATAGGAGTTGCCGGTTGCGCCCCGGACTCTCCTTGTGAGATTTCAGCCGATAATCGATCTTGCCAGCATATTTCAGGGTGAAACGGTCGCTCCCGGCTGGTAGGCTGACCCGGTAGCGCTCCACCGGGATATCGCCCACCTGGGACTTGGCGATACGCGTGAGGGTCACGCCCGGCGTCAGCACTCGCGGCTGGAACCCCGCATGCAGTAGAAACTCCCGGGTCCCCCTGGAGGGCAGGCGGATCCGATCCTGGACCCTGAGCTCATGTCGTGCGGGCATCAGCTCGACCTCCAGCTGGTGATCGATGAAGGCCGTTCCGGGACGGCCGTAGAGGGGCCCGCAGGCCACTAGCAGTATGCAACAGACGATGAGCTTGTTTGTCATATCGTTATCCCGTGGGTTGACTATGTGAGTGATTATGCAGAGTAACTACTCGGCCTGTGGCTCGTGATGGCGTTGCACGCCGTCACGAGCCACAGTCGCTCTGCGACGCGGCGCCTCCACCCTACCACCGGGCGTACGACACCCTGGAGATGGGTGACACCGGTCACCGGCGCCACCAGCCAGTGGTCTGAGATTATGGAACAGATACAGAGATGCGAAGATTATTCACTAAGCGCTTGAGAAATGGGAGCCGTCATGGGCTCGTTGGATACCTGACCCTTGTCCTGTTGACGGGTCTGACGGGAGGGGTTGGGGCAGCCGAGTCGACTGCACCGTCGATCATCGACCTCTCCAAGCTGATGAAGATGGGAGGTCTGCTCGATGCGATTGCAGACCGCCGGGTGGTGTTCGTCGGAGAGAGCCACAACAGCTACGCGCACCACCTGAATCAACTGGCGATCATCAGGGGGGAACACGCGCGCCACCCCCATCTGGCGATTGGGCTGGAGTTCTTTCAGCAGCCCTTCCAGGGGGTCCTGGACGACTATATCGCCAAGCGCATCGATGAGAAGGAGTTTCTCAAGAAATCGCAGTACTTCGAGCGCTGGAGCTACGACTACCGGCTCTATCGCCCCATCTTCCGCTATGCCCGTGAGCAGGGTATTCCCCTGGTCGCCCTGAACATACCCCGGGAGATCACCGATCAGGTCTCGGCCAAGGGGTTGTCGAGCCTCACGGCGAAACAGCGGGCGGCCATACCCCGGGAGATCGACCGGAGTGACCAGGGCTACCGGACCTGGCTGCAAGGTATCTTCAGTCAGCATCCCCATTCCAAGCAGGCCGACTTCGAGCACTTCCTGGACGTGCAGTTGCTGTGGGATGAGGGTATGGCGGAGCGCGCCGCGACCTGGCTGCGCGAGCATCCCAGGGACTACATGGTGGTCCTGGCGGGGGTGGGGCATGTGCTGCATGGATACGGCATCCCCAACCGGCTCAAGCGGCGGCTGCCGGTGACCAGCGCTATCGTCATCAATGCCAGTCCAGGCAGCGAGGTCGATGCGGCCATGGGCGACTACCTGATCATGACCCAGGACCAAAAGCTGCCGCCAGCGGGCAAGCTGGGGGCCTTTCTCGATACCGCTGGTTCACCCCCAAAGGTGACCGGTTTCAGCCGTAACAGCGGCGCCGAGGAGGCGGGTATCGAGAAGGGCGATACCATCCTGCGCATCGACGAGAAGCCGATCTCGAGCTATGCCGACATCCGCATCGCCCTGCTGGACAAGCAGGCCGGTCAGCACGTCAAGGTGGAAGTGGAGCGGAAGACCCTGATCCTCGGAACCATGGATCACTCCATCGACGTGGTGCTCAGGTGACCGGCCGGCCTCACCCGTGCGACCCATGAAGCGGCCCGAACTGCTGGCGCCGGCGGGTACCCTGAAGAATGCGCGCTACGCCTTCGCCTATGGCGCCGATGCCGTCTACGCCGGGCTGCCCAGATACAGCCTGCGGGTCAGGAACAACGACTTTCTCCCCGAAAATCTGGCCCGGGGGATCGCCGAGGCCCACCGCCTGGGCAAGTCCTTCTTCCTTGCCTGCAATGTCATGCCCCATGACGCCAAGCTCAAGACCTTCACCGACGACCTGGAGCCCATCGTCGCCCTGGGGCCGGATGCCCTAATCATGGCCGATCCGGGGCTGATCCTGCTGGTGCGGGAGCACTGGCCCGGGCTGCCCATCCACCTCTCGGTCCAGGCCAACACCCTGAATGCGGCGGCGGTACGCTTCTGGGAGCAGCAGGGTATCGCCCGGGTGATCCTCTCCCGGGAACTCTCCCTGGACGAGGTGGCCCGGATCCGCCAGGAGTGCCCCGATATGGAACTGGAGGTCTTCGTCCACGGAGCCCTCTGTATCGCCTACTCCGGGCGCTGCCTGCTGTCCGGCTATTTCAACCACCGGGACGCCAACCAGGGCGCCTGCACCAACAGTTGCCGTTGGGACTACCGGCTCGGCGCGTCGGTGGAGGTACAGACCCCTGTCAGCCAGCCCACACCCCCATCGCGCCACCCGGCCGCGGATGGCCTCTACTATCTCGAGGAGCGGCAGCGTCCGGGGGAGTTGCTGCCGGTGTTCGAGGACGAACAGGGGACCTACATCATGAATTCCAAGGACCTGCGCGCTGTGGAGCACGTGGCCCGGCTGGTGGATATCGGGGTCGACTGCCTGAAGATAGAGGGGCGCACCAAGTCACACTACTACACGGCGCGCACCACCCAGGTCTACCGCCAGGCCATCGACGACGCTTTGGCGGGGCGGCCCTTCCGCCCGCAGTTGTTGAGCGACCTGGAGGGGCTGGCCAACCGGGGCTATACCGATGGTTTCTATCAGCGTCACGCCCCCCAGGAGCTGCAGAACTACCGCCTGGGCAGCTCCCAGGGGGAGCGGCAGATCTTCGTCGCCGAGGTCGCCGGTTACCATGCGGCCTCGGGCATGGCGGAGCTGGAGGTCAAGAACAAGTTCGCCCTGGGAGACCGCCTGGAGTTACTCACTCCCAGCGGCAACCACCGGTTCACCCTGGAGCAGATGGAAGATGCCCAGGGGAATCCTCTGCAGGAGGCGCCGGGGGGTGGCTACCGGGTACGCGCCAAACTTCCGGTGGCGGTCGCAGAGCAAGGGCTGCTGTGCCGTTATCTCAACGCCTGACAGCCGATCGATGACGGATCGTTCTGCCAGGCCTTTGGTCTGTAGGTGCGCCGTGCGCCCCCTGTTGTTCGGTCGCGTGACAAAGGTGGATTGTGATTAATCGCCCCACGTAACCCGGAGATTTCATGAATTTATGCCGAGATTGCGCAGTACATTGGTTTCACAAGGAAATTTTCGAAGGAGTGGCGTATCGCTGATTACGGCCGACTGAGAAAATATTTCTTGTGGAATCAAGAGACAAGCAAGATCGGTACAAATTTGTGAAAGA
>Ga0114931_10004719_pt1 | contig 16968 bp, 12 predicted proteins | sample 2SBtaG_FD_89579 | JGI IMG/M metagenome (GOLD analysis project Ga0114931, IMG submission 89579) | Deep subsurface microbial communities from Kolumbo volcano to uncover new lineages of life (NeLLi) - 2SBTROV14_V59a metaG | ecosystem: Environmental > Aquatic > Marine > Volcanic | place: Kolumbo...
ATCAAAAACATGTGCTGGCGCAGATTCAAAATGGAATTGATAAAGAAGAGTATCGGGGCTTCCTTCTACACGGCGTTACCGGAAGCGGCAAAACCGAAGTCTATATTCGTGCAATGAAGCGCGTTCTGGAAAAGGGAAAATCCTCTTTGATGCTCGTGCCCGAAATTGCACTTACGCCCGTTTTTTCAAAACGCTTGCGGGCCGTGTTTGGAAAAAAAGTTGCGATCTTGCATTCTGCTCTCTCTAAAGGAGAACGTTTTGATGAATGGCGCCGAATTCGAAAAGGCGAGGCAAAAGTTGTTATAGGCACACGTTCTGCGGTTTTTGCTCCTTTAGAGAATCTGGGCTTAGTTGTGATTGACGAGGAACATGACACCTCATATCGTCAACACGAGATGCCCTTTTACAACGGACGCGATGTTGCGATCGTTCGGGCAAATTTGGCTTCTGCCGTCGTTGTTTTAGGCTCAGCAACACCCGCGCTCGAATCATTTCACAATTCACAGGTCGGAAAATATGAATACTTGAGCCTCCCAAATCGCATCGGAAACCGTCCTTTGGCAAAGGCAGAACTGATTGACATGCGTGAAGTCTTCGAAAAAGCGGGCAAGGACCCAATTTTTGCGCCGGAGTTACTCGAGGTGATTGAAGAAACCTATAATCGTGGTGAGCAATCTATTATTCTTCTCAACAGGCGGGGCTTTTCACGTTTCGTTTTGTGCCGGAGTTGCGGCGAAACTATCAGCTGCAAAAACTGCGAAATCACCTTAACCTATCATAGAGGAGAGTCAAAACTAGTTTGTCATTATTGTAATCATAACGAAACCGCGCCCGATGAATGCGCCTCCTGTAAAAGCAGATTCCTATATTTTATGGGCGAGGGTACAGAACAAATCGAAAACCTCCTACAGCAAAAATTTCCCGATTTAAAAATTGCGAGAGTTGACCGCGACACGATGAAGCGAAAGAAAGAGCTCGAAATGACCCTAGAAAAATTCAGCCGTGGTGAGACCGATATGCTCGTTGGTACCCAAATGCTTGCGAAGGGACACGACTTTCATAACGTCACACTGGTTGGTGTTATATCAGTCGATGCCGGATTGTCATTGCCGGATTTTCGTTCGTCAGAAAGAACATTTCAACTCCTAACCCAGGTGGCAGGACGCGCGGGACGCGGAGAATTACAAGGTCGCGTGCTTATTCAAACCTATTACCCTGAACACTACGCTCTCAAACATTCGAAAACACAATCGTATGAATCGTTTTACAATGAGGAAATTGAGTTTCGAAAAAGGTTGAATTATCCGCCTTTTGTCGCGCTTTCTTCAATCTTGATTAAGCACCCTAATTACAATTATGCGCTTAGAACGGCAGAAATTTTTCGCGCCGCTCTAGACGCCGCTAACCTCGAAAAAAATTGCATTATATTGGGACCAGCTCCGGCTCCGCTTTCAAGGTTAAAGGGAGAACATCGCCTTCAAATCTTGGTTAAAGCCCGAAATCGCATGCATTTAAGGGGCGTGTTAGATTCCGCCCGCACCAAAGCCGAAGAAAACAAATGTGATCAAAAAATCGTTTATGTCGAAATCGACCCGATCAATTTACTTTAGCCTGGATATTGCACGAATGCGATACAATAATTCCGATAAATACTCGGTTTTTCATCATGTTGCAAGAGAAAATCGAGGTTTTCAAAGATTACAGTTTGTATCTGAACGGATTTCTTACAAATCTGGCTTTGAGAGATTTTGAACAAGCCTCTTTACCATATTAGCCAGAAAGTCCATTCCCTTCGTGCAATATCCAGGCTAGATTAGAATTGAGGATTGCGTGACATCTGGCGTGGCTTTCCTACTTTCCCGATTAGCGTTAAAATCGCTTTATGAAACTTTCTGATTTGGCAGAAAAGACTGCTTCCGTAGTAGAAAATGGTGATCCGGGATTAACGGTTGAATCCGCTGCTGGGCTTGATATTGCAGTAGGCGGGCAAATCACCTTCCTTGCCAACCCGAAATACACGCCGCAAGTTAAAGACACAAACGCAAGCGCGATTTTTTTAAGTGCGGATGTCAAAATCCATCGGGACGATATCGCAGTTCTAAGAGCGAAAGATGCCTATGTGGCGTACACCCAAGCTCTAAGGCTTTTTCACCCAACGCCCAAGATAGTTCCGTCGATTCATAAGACAGCCGTAATAGATGAATCTGCGATTATCGCCGACGAAGTGGAAATCATGGCAAACGCAATGATCGGGAAAAATTGCGAAATCAAAAGCGGCGTGAAAATCTTCCCAAATGCAACGATTTATGAAGGCACTGTCATTGGAGAAAACTCGATAATCCATTCTGGTGTTTCCGTTCGGGAAAACTGTGAAGTCGGTGCGAATTGCATTATTCATAACAATTCGACAATCGGCTGCGATGGTTTCGGCTATGCGAAAACTGAAGAAAAAAGTTGGTTAAAAATCCCACAAGTTGGGCGTGTGGTTTTGGAGGATGATGTTGAAATCGGCGCGAATACGGTAATCGATTGCGCAAGCGTTGGCGAAACACGAATAAAACGAGGTGCGAAAATAGATAATCTTGTACAAATTGGACACTCCTGCACGATTGAAGAAGACGCTTTAATTTGTTCGCAAACGGGGCTTGCGGGAAGCTCAGTAATCGGAAAGCGCGTTGTGTTAGCTGGACAGGTCGGGATCGCCGGACATCTTAAAGTAGGTGATGATGCGGTCGTAACGGCTAAGTCTGCAACTTCACATGATGTGGAAGACGGTAAGGTTATTTCGGGCATTCCAGCTTTTGAAAATCGAAACTGGCTAAGATCAACCGCCGCCTTTAGGCGCCTTGCTGATCTTGCGAAAACCATTAAAAAATTAGAAAAAAGGATTTCAAAAATTGAAACATAATTTTTTTAATTTTCTTTGATGGGTTAAGATACGACCAATCGTTTTAACTACTTTTTGATTTCTTCAGGCAAAATGGAAAAAAGAGAAAAGATTCTAATAGGATTGTGCGCTCTTGCGACAATCTTAGCAGGCGTTACGCATTACGTACACATGAACGCAGTTGTGGCATTTGTTGTGGCGGCGGCGGCGCTAGCCTTGCTTGCAATGGTCGTCGGAGATGGCACTGAGCAACTCGGAAGTCGTTTAGGACCTGGAGCGACAGGAATTCTTCAATCTGGTCTTGGAAATTTACCTGAGCTTTTCGTGGCGATTTTTGCCCTACGTGCTGGACTAGACACGGTCGTTCAAACAGCATTAATCGGTTCGATCTTAGGTAACTCTGTTCTTGTATTTGGACTCGCAATTTTTTTTGGCGGATTAAAAAATGGAACTTTGCGATTCAAAACGGAACCACCTCAGATGATTGTTACCCTGATGCTTTTAGCTTTTGCTGCTCTAATTATTCCAACTCTAGCTGCGGAATTGCATACGCCCGCGGCAGACCACATTAACCAACTGGACATTATTGTCGCCATTGTTCTTCTAATAGTTTTGGTTGCCAGTATTTATTTTTCTCTCAAGGGAGACCCTTCAGTTGCACCTCAGGAAGATGTTATAGGACACGCAGAATGGTCGTTAAAAACAACTATTATTGTTTTGGCTTTTGCGGCGGTGGGAGCGGCTTTAGTTTCCGATTGGTTTGTTGAAGCACTACAACCCGCAATGAAAGCAATTGGAATCTCTGAAGCTTTCGCAGGCTTGGTAATTGTCGCAATTGCCGGAAACGCGATTGAAAATCTGGTTGGAATACAACTCGCTTGGCGAGGTCAAGCGGATTATGCTGTAAGCGTGATAATGAATAGTTCCTTGCAGATTGCTCTGGGACTCTTCCCCGCGCTCATTCTTCTATCGTTTGTGTTGGGAGGTTCGGTACTAACCTTTGTCCTGTCTCCTCTACTAGTTGCCTCACTAGCGTTAGCGGTAATCATACCCGCATTTATCGTTTTTGATGGTGAAGCGATTTGGCTTGAGGGGCTTGCATTAATTGGGCTATATGCGATTATCGCGGCAGCCTTTTGGTGGGGATAGAAAACCTACTGCTAATAAATTATAAGGTATCTATGATAGAAAAAGACATACACAAAAAGTCTAATTCCGGCTTCGACATAACTCCAATCAGCAATCAAGAAAGAGAAAAACTAGCGCAAGATTTGGATAGGGAGTCGTATCGCGTCCTGCTCGAACACGGCACCGAAGCACCATTTTGCGGAAGTCTTTTAGACAACAAGGAAACGGGTACATACGTCTGTAAATTGTGTGGTTTGCCGCTTTTTCATTCCAAATCGAAATTCACATCGGGCACAGGTTGGGCGTCCTTTTATGAAACAATAGATAAGGACCATATTAGATATATCACTGACAATAAATTCGGCATGTCTCGTACAGAAACACGTTGTGCCCGTTGTGATGGACACCAAGGACACGTTTTTCCTGACGGTCCGCCCCCAACCGGACAAAGATTCTGTATTAATTCCGCAGCGTTGGATTTTTTCGAAGAAGGTTTGGAGATTCCCCAAAAGAAACCGGAGTAGATTCTACGCATCTTTATTTTTAATGAGCTTGTATCGAACTTGGAGCTTGTTCCACAAGTTTCTAATTCCCGTGACGCCTAGCCTGGATATTGCACGAAGGGAATGGACTCTCTGGCTAATATGGCAAAGAGGCTTGTTCAAAATCTCTCAAAGCATAGCCATAGCTATGGTTTGAGAGATTTTGGGCAAGAATCAAAGCCAGATTTGTCAGAAATCCGTTCAGATACAAACTGTAATTTTTGAAAACCTTAATTTTCTCTCGTAACACGATGAAAAATCAAGTATTTATCGGAATTATTGTATCGCCTTCGTGCAATATCCAGGCTAGGATTAATTTCACATCAAACGCGCGAACCTAAAGTTAATAGCTGTTTCCGCCGATAAGTTCTCTTGAGCGGTGCAGCCGTTTTTTGCCTAGTACCCCAACACTTTTAACCTCATTGCAACAAACCCCGCTCAACGCATTTTCAAAATGCACAGATTCCCCCACCCGCAAGGTCAAATTATGAAAAAATCAACTGTCATTTCATTTTTACAGACTCACTTGATGTTTTTACTTTTATTCACCTTCTTGATCACTACAGTTGGTTTTTCGACTAGTTGCTCATCTGGGAAAACGAATGCAGAAAAAACAAAAAAGAAAAAGAGGAATCGGAAACGCCGTAGAAAAAGGAAGAGAAAAAAGAAAAGAAAAGCCATAACGAAAGATTCTCACAATAAGGATGAAGAATCCTCAGGCAATGACATAGAAAATAGTAAGTCTAAAGACTCACATAAAGGAGAAGTTTCGTCAGCTATCGCGAACGAGATTTGGAAAGATTTGATAAAAGGAAATCGACGATTTGCATCAGGAAAACACACAAACGGACGATTTGTCTCCTCACGTAAGAAACTCCTTAAAGGACAACATCCAGAGGCAATTGTAATAGGCTGCGCGGATAGTCGTGTCCCTCCAGAACTTATTTTTGACAAAAATCTAGGTGATCTATTTGTCATCCGTACGGCTGGAAACATCGCCGATCCAATTGCTCTGGGAAGTATCGAATATGCCGCGGAACACCTTCATTCCAAGGTTTTCATCGTGCTAGGTCATGAGTCATGTGGAGCGGTTGGAGCAGCACTTTCAAAAGAGAAAATGCCAACGAGAAATCTAAAAGCAATCGTTAATCCAATTCGGCGTTCCTTCAAATCCGATGAGGATTGCAAACGTGGGAGCAAGAATAATATTAAGTGCGTAAAACTAAATGTCGCGAGAAGTGCACAAGATATTATTTCAAAAAGCCCAATAATGCGAAGGCTCGTAAAAGACAAGAAAATTACGGTCATTGAAGCCGTTTATAAAATGGAATCCGGAAAAGTGGAAAGGATAAACTAATCTTGTTCTAAACCCGGATAAATTTGAAAGTCGAGGACCCCCATCCTCGGCTAATTTTTTGATTTGATCCCGAGATTTTTCATGCGGCGATATAAATGGCTTCGATCAACGCCCATGAAATCTGCCGCTTTTGTTACATTTCCATCCGCCTCAGAAAGCTTATGTAAAATAAATTCGCGTTGATACGCATCGGTAGCCTCTTTGAAAGATGGAAAACGAAAACTGGAAGCTGGAGCATCTTCCAAATTACCTGATTTCGGCAAATTATCCGCGCTAATTTTTTGTCGTTTCTCCATGATTACGATTCGTTCAACTGTATTACGAAGTTCCCTAATATTTCCAAGCCAAGGATAATTCTGCAAGGCATCAATCGCACAAGAAGTAAAAGTTTTTTTCCTTTTCCCATACTCGCCCGAAAAACGCCGATTAAAATGTTCGATTAGAAGAGGAATGTCCTCGGTGCGTTCGCGCAAAGGCGGAATCTGAAACGGAATAACATTTAGACGGTAAAAAAGATCAGTTCGAAAATTCCCATTTTCAATCAAGTCCTCAAGCCTTTTATTCGTTGCCGAAATTACCCTAACATCTACATTCACAGGTACATTGCTGCCAATAGGCTCAAACCTCTGTTCTTCTAAAACACGCAACATTTTCGCCTGAACCTTTTCACTCATATCGCCGATTTCATCAAGAAAAAGAGTCCCTCCATCGGCGATTTCAAACTTGCCTTTTTTTGCTTTCATCGCCCCCGAAAAAGCACCTTTCGCGTGACCAAAAAGCTCCGATTCAACCAAGTCTTCGGGAATCGCTGCTGAGTTTATCTCCACAAAAGGAGTATTTTTTCGTTTAGACTGCGAATGAATCGCGCGAGCCACGAGCTCTTTTCCCGTTCCACTCTCGCCTGATATCAACACTCTTCCATCGGTAGGAGCAACAATCGAAATCTGTTTTCTAAGAGCTCTCATCGCTACAGATTTTCCTACCATTTCGTAGTTTCGCCCAATTTGTTCGGAGAGATTCGCATTTACCCTTTCAAGAGTGTTTCTTTTAATCGCATTTTTTACGGTTAGAACCGTTTTTTCAAGCGAAAGCGGCTTCTCAATAAAATCGTAGGCACCGAGTTTGGTCGCATTAACCGCTGTTTCAATATTCCCATGCCCCGAAATCATAACAACAGGCGAGCTATTTCCTTTGTCACGCATCCTTCGCAAGGTCTCCAATCCATCGATTTTGGGGAGCCAAATATCAAGTAAAATGCAGCTATAATTCGCGGACTCGACCGCTTTTAAGCCTTTTTCACCCGACTCCACTGTATCAACGTCAAACCCTTCGTCTTCAAAGACTGAACGAAGAGTTTCGCGTATCCCTGGTTCGTCATCAATTATAAGTATCGAGTTAGACATTGGTAGGCAATTCTATAATAAACTTCGTCCCTTTTGGAGTGTTCGAAACCACTTTTATCCTTCCGTCATGTTCGCTTACAATTCTTTGAACGATCGCTAAGCCAAGTCCGGTTCCCCTTCCCTTAGTTGAAAAATAAGGCTGAAACAAACGCTGAAAATTTTGAGGATCGATTCCCTTTCCATTATCTGATAGTTCCGTGACAACCAAATCGCGCACGGAATCGCTCCAGGTTTTAATCAAAATGCTGCGCTCTTCTTGTGATTCATCGAAAGCTTCGATCGCATTGTCAATTAAATTTACAAAAACTCTTTTCAATTGTTCTTCATCGATCAATACCTTAGGCAAATTTTCGTCAAGAATCAATTCTATCTTCTCGTCAGAAATTCTATCTTGATAAAGCATCGTTGCCTGATGGATTACATCATTAACATTTCCCTCTTCTAATTCCACATTGGGCAGTTGGGCAAATCTTGAAAACTCATTTACCATCGATTTTAATGAAGAAACCTCTCGCAATATCGTTTCTGTTCCTTCTTTAACAATTCTTTGCGCCTTGAGTTTCTTATTGTCCAAATCCGCGGTTGGCATCTCAGACTCTTTAGATTTTTCTTGCGCTATCGCATCTCCTCCATTAGAAGTTGAAAATCTCTTAGCTATCCGCTCAGCCGACAGCTGGATTGGGGTCAGTGGATTTTTGATTTCGTGCGCCATACGCCGTGCGACCTCTCGCCATGCTGAAGCTCTCTGTGCCGCAATAAGCTCAGATAAATCCTCAATTACAAGTACTGCACCATTTTTATTCGGAAGAGCGGTTGCAGTTAGCGCAACCGGAAGATCTTCACCTTTTTCAAGATTTCCATCTGGATTCTCGCGCACTAAAGTAGTTTGCTCCGTTGCCTGCCCAACACGTTTTGCTCTCGCTATCATTTTTTTTAACGCCGATTCATTTTCGTCATTGACCATTCTCTTCAGTTCAAAATTTGTAAAATCCGCGTCCTTAAGTCTGAGCATTTGGCGGGCGGCATCATTAATGGTCGTCACCCTATAACTATCATCAAACGAGATAACGCCCGTTGAAAGCGATTGAAGCACTGTTTCGATATATTTTCGGCGCTCCGCAAGCTCTTCAGCGTTTTCATTGAGACCGCTGGACATTTCATTAAAAGCCTTCACAACAACATCTAGCTCGTCGTCCGCAAAAACATCGACTTGATAACCCAGATTCCCACGTGTTATTTCATCCGCACCTTCAGCAAGTGCAAGTATTGGTCTGGTTAAGCCTTTCGCAAAATACCGTGCCATCCATGAAGCTACAAAAATAAGAAGAAAACTAAGTAGTCCTAATATCAAAATCCCGTTTAGCCGTATAGACTGCTGTAGTTTTTTCTGATTCTCAAACCGAATCAAAGAATCCTCAACAAGCCGACTCCAATCTTCTACCGAACTAACGTCAGCAATCGCAACCAACTTTCTTCCGCCCGACATTTCTGCCAGGGCGACGTAATAGTCTCTTCCCGCCCTAAAACCGGGCTCCTCGAGTTTACTCCTATGGATGAGTGCTACAGCCTTCTTGAGATCGAGATTACGTGTTCCCTTCAGTACTTTTTCTGCGGAGGCAATTATCCGCGAATCTGAAGAAATCATCTCGATGTGCGCTAGACCTCCTGTGTCAATAACATTCCGGAAATCCCGATTATCAACCGTTTGCTTGTCAAAAGCTTTAGCAAGCATCTTGGTTGTTTGCTGGAATTTTAGAATTTGATTCGCGGCTGCTCCTTCCTGCAAATCTCCGGCTCCGCGAATCACATCATCGGTCGGTTGCGTAAACCAACGATCCATCGCCCGATTCATAAACAAAAAAGAAAAAACGGGCATCGCAATTAAAGGCAGGAGAATAATGCCGATAAAATAAAGTAATAATCGGGTTTTGATTTTGGATCCGATTTGTAGTTCTCTTCTTTCCTGAAGCAGTTTCAGAAGACTTCGCCCAAAAATAAATGCGAAAATCACAAACGCAACAAAATTGAGTGAAGAAAGCACATACAAAATTAAAACGCTGCTCGCTGAATCTACGGTCAAACTCTTCCAAAGATTTGAAGACTGCAGCAAAACCAAAACCGTGAGTAGCACAAGCACAAATATACCAAGCAACCAAGGTGGTTTGCGTTTCTTGACACTATCAGATTCTCGTCTTCCTTTGTTCACTTTGCCTTTAAGTTTAGCACAAATTATGTCTATAGGTATGTAGAGTTTCGCAGACGAATAAAGTAGAATTTCAAAACAATGCACAAAATACTTTTCAATGATTTGGGACGTTTAAGAAGCGGTTGGCGATTCTTTCTTTTCTTGCTGCTCTTCTTTTTTCTCTACGCCATTATCTCAGCACTTGCAGTAGCAATTCTCCAAAACTTGCCAATCGGTTTTGGAGTTAGTTCGCTAATCGGAAGGGTTTTCGGCTCAATAATCGGGTTATTTCTGGCTATTTTGGTAGGATGGTTTTTTGGTAAAATATTTGAAGATCTACCCTATCGTGCACTCGGAGCTGCCTTCACCAAATTCTGGTTTAAGGATTTGATTCTGGGATTAATAATTGGCGCGGGATCGATTGCATTTGCGGTTTTACTTTCTGTGACATTCGGCAATTTAAGATTTCAATTTAACCCAGCCGGAAGTTCAGCAATTCTTACAACGCTTTGGGTATCTGCGATTGTTTTCTTGTTTGCAGCCGCACTTGAAGAAGCAATTTTTCGCGGTTATGTTTTGCAAACCTTTGCGCGAGCAAACCTAGGCTGGCTGGCAATTCTTCTGACATCAGTATTTTTTGCGTCGGTACATATGGGAAATCCAAGTGCCTCGGTGTTTTCTAGTATTAACACAGCTTTAGCCGGAATATGGCTTGGGATTGCTTACCTAAAAACCCGAACTCTCTGGCTTGCGTTCGGATTACATTTTGCATGGAACTGGGCTATGGGGGCGTTTTTTGGGATCGAAGTAAGCGGCATAACAAACGTCACAACGGCTCCCTTATTGCAGGAAATTGACGCGGGACCGATTTGGATTACAGGCGGCGACTACGGATTAGAAGGCGGCGCTGCATGCTCAATCGCGTTAATCGGATCGATAATCTTAATTTGGTTCTTGCCAGTCTTAAAACCTACTGACGAAATGCTTGAGTTAACCAGCACAGAGAAGCCTTTGGAACAAACGACCTGAGAGTTGAAAGGCGTCCAACTACAGACTTGTTTCCGCCTTCATTTTTTTGTCCAGCGCGCTCAAAAATTTGCGAATGTGTCGCGCATTTTCGCCGAAGTCGCTTTTTCCGACCCTAGACGCCGAACGCACATTAACCTTTACTTCGCCGTCGGTTTTGATTGCAATTTTTACCTCTAAATCGTCCGTAAAAATAATTACGGGTACTTCGATCTTGAAAGCTTTTACCTCGTCGCCATCCGATTTATCGACTATTTTCCAACTCCCCCCGTAAGTCGAAAGCGTCGGCACAAGTTCTTTTACGGCTTTCGCCACTGTTACTGAATCGGCTTTATAGACACGAGTTTTCAGCCCTTTTTTTCCACCATCCTCTGCCGTTTTAGCGATGTTATCAGGATAAAATGTTCTTCCAATAAAAAGAATCGCTACCACACATAAGACAAAAACAACTACTATCCCGATTACAATTTTCTTCATTATTAAATTTCCACTATCGAATCTTCTCTATACTGTTTTTATCTTAAAACTAATATCCACCGCCTTAGCCGAATGGGTCAATCTTCCGACCGAAATTAGATCAACACCTGCTTCGGCGTATGAGCGTACTGTGTCCAAATTCATTCCGCCCGACGCTTCAAGCAACACTTCGGGATTCATATTTCTTGCCATCTCAACGAGCTTGTGAGTTTCATCCGGCGTTTGATTATCAAGCATGACAATATCAGCACCCGCTTGGATTGCCTCTCGTAGCTGCCCCCAATTCATTATCTCAACCTCAATCTTATGAAGATGCCCGACCTTCGTGCGCGCCGCTCGAATCGCTTCCTTGACGCCCCCGGCAAGCTTAATATGATTGTCTTTTATCAAAACTCCATCATCTAAGCCAAAGCGATGATTTTTACATCCACCAACCCGAACAGCATACTTCTCGAGCATTCTTAAACCAGGAGTCGTTTTACGAGTATCAACAATTTTTGCGTTTGTTCCTTTAACAGCTTCTGCATATTTCCTCGAAAGCGTTGCGATTCCCGACATACGCTGCATTAGATTCAAAGCAAGTCTCTCCCCCGTAAGAAGAACATCCGCAAAACCGCCAAGTGTTCCAAATACCGTTCCAGATCTTACCAACTTCCCATCAGCAATCTTGGTGTCAACATCGGGGCTTTCAAGATCAAGCTGACGAAAAACCGCCTCGGCGATACCGAGTCCGCAAACGATCAAATCTTCTTTTGCCAAAAAGCTACCGACTCCCTTTACTCCTCTCGGAACCGTCGATTGCGTAGTAATATCGCCACGCCCAATATCTTCGGCAAGAAAGTCCGCTATGTCCGCCAAAAAATCACTGTTTTCTATGAGATTCATAATCAAATAAAATTATAAGAACAAAAATAACTACCGTAAATTCGCTATTATTATACTCAGATTAAAAGGTATTACTTAAATATCAGCCAATCGTCGTATCAATATCAACTTTAATGTTGCGCCACTTTCCTTGGCGAAAACGCAAAATACTAAGTGAGCACCTTGTAAAATGCCCGGCAAGGATTGCCAACCATATGTGCCAAGGTTCAAGCCCAATCGTCTGCTGAACAACGAAACAGATTCCTAGAGGAATGACGACTTGAGAAATAATAGATATATAAAGCGGACTCTTGGTATCACCGGTTCCCTGCAGCCCGCCCGTATAGGCAAGTGCCACCGAAACAAATATGCCAGACAAGCTCAGCACCCTCAGGAGTTGGACGCCAATCTCAACCGCAGTCGGGTCTGACATTCCAAAAATACCAAGCAATTGTCGTGGAAAAAATAAAAAGAAGATGCCAAAAAACGACGATAAAATTAACCCGATTTTTGCCGCTGTGTGGACTGCCTGAGTCGCACGCTCCGGTTTTTTCGCACCTAGATTCTGCCCGGCAATTGCCGCCGCCGCCCCCATCAACCCAACCGAAGTAAAGGTCACCAAAGAAAACAATTGAGAATATGATATTGCATAAACAGCTTGTGCAGCCGCGCTTTCAGCAAGTGACCCCACGAACGCAAGCATTAAAACACCACCCACATTCATTGCAATACCCTGAAACCCCGTCGGCAAACCAAACTTAAATAATTTGCGAATCACCTTGAAATCCGGAGCATAGCTCTCTTTTTGCCGAATCGACACGACCCATTTTCGATTCCATAAATTCCAAAAGGCGTAAAGAGCGATCACCCCGGCAGCAATGCAGGTGCCCATTGCCGCGCCTTTTGTACCGAATGACGGAACCGGACCGAAACCACTAATGAGAACGATACTCAAGACGACGTTTAACGTCGTCATCGCTATACCAAGTATCATTGGAGTCTTAGCATCCCCCGCTGAACGCAAAGCACCGGCAAGCATAAAAAACACCATCATCCCGCTACTAAACAAAAACATAATGCGTAAATATGGAAGCGCTTCTGCCTGAACCTTAGGTTCGGCATTTACAAGGTTTAAAAGCAACGGAGAAACGAAGTAACCGATGGGTGCGATTATTACGAGCGCAATAAAAATCGCCGTTATAAAAGCCTGATAAACGGTTCGATCAACTTTTTCTTCCTCTCCCGCACCGGCAAACCGTGCGACAAGAATTCCCATTCCCGAAAAGATCGATGCAATAAAAACAACCACAACAATAAAAATCTGTGTACTGACACCAATTGCCGCATTGCCCCTTGTTCCTATTACGTTTCCTACAACTATATGATCAACAAATCCCTGCAAACCTCCAAATATATTCGCGAGCATCGTCGGCGCGGCAAGTTTCCAGACAGCCTTCCCAAGCGGTCCCTCAACAATAGACCGGTCATATTTAGGTTTCTTAGGCACGTCTTGAATCGCAGGAATCTCACCCGTATTGACGATCGTTTCGGTGTTTGCAGTATCAGCCATATGAAAGCGCGCGAATCACCATTTTTACGTTATACGTTAACCAAGTGTTTCCAAATTCTCTTTCAAAGTTTTTATTTGATTTTTGATTTCATCCACCCTTTTCTTCACAGCCGATACCTTTTCGGCAGGAGCTTTATTCACAAAATTTTCATTTGAAAGCTGTTTACCGAGGCGTTCGCCTTCGACTTCGAGTTTATTTATCTGATTTTGCAGACGCTCTGTTTCCTTTTCAAAATCAATCAAGCCTTCTAGCGGGATAGCGATTTCAGCCCCATTTGTTAAAACCCCTTTTGCCGAAGCATCCGGTACGCTAAGATTATCACCCAGAACTAAATCATTTGCGCGTGCCAGTTTTAAAATCCGCGCTTCATTTTCACTGAAGATACTTTTCGTTTCGGCATCAGATGACACATGGATTGAAATTTTGTCGGACGGCTTAATCTGCATTTCGGCACGAATGTTTCTAATTTTGGTAATCAACTCAATGATTAGCTGCATTTCCTTTTCAGATTTCTCATCAATCAGATTTTCATCGCCTGCCGGATAATCCGCAAGCATGATCGATGCTTCGGCAGATTTGTAAGCAACATTGTGAAGCCCCGAATTAATACCAGGCAATTTTTGCCAAAGCTCTTCCGTCAAATACGGCATAAAAGGATGAAGTAGCCGCAAAGATTGTTCGAGAACCGTCAATATCCGTGTGCGGGCTTCACTTTGAGAGGCATTTTTCACGTCTTCAGAATTCTTGCGTTCAACACCTTCCGCACCATTCATTTCTAACGGGTTTCCGACTTGTTGCCCGTTGTTAACTGCTGAGTGATCCCTATCTGAAATTTCATCTTTGACCAACTCAATGTACCAGCTACAAAAATCGTCCCAAAAGAAATGGTAAAGAAGGTCAACCGCAACGTGAAACGCATATTTATCTAATGCTTCATTTACTTCTTTTGCAGTTTTATTAAGACGCGAAATTATCCATTTATCGGCGATCGATCTGTTAGCTACCACTTCCGGAACTGAAATAGCCGCAAAATCAACTTCTGCTCCTGCCGAATTCATCAAGCAAAAGCGAGTCGCATTCCAAATCTTGTTGGCAAAATTCCGATAGGATTCGATTTTCAAATCGCTCCATTTGATGTCCATTCCGGTTGAAATGCTCGCGAGATAAATACGTGTCGCGTCAACACCGTATTTTTCAAACATATCGATTGGATCGACACCATTTCCACGGGTTTTTGACATCGGTTTACCATCCGATCCCATGATTGTTCCGGTGATATAGACATCATTAAAAGGTCTTTCCCCGGTAAATTTCAACCCCGCCATAACCATTCGCGAAACCCACAGAAAAATAATATCGCGGGCGGTTACAAGCACATTTGTCGGGTGAAACTCTCGCAAATCTTCCGTCTCAAGGGTTTCTCCATCCTAACCCATAGTTGAAAAATACCAAAGCCACGAAGAAAACCAAGTGTCTAAGACATCTTCATCTTGCGTAAGATTTTCTGTGCCGGCTTTTTCTATCGCCTCTTCTTTACTCTTTGCTACGTATATGTTTCCTTTCTCGTCATACCACGCCGGAATTTGATGTCCCCACCAAAGTTGCCGGGAAATTGTCCAATCCTGCAGGTTTTCGAGCCAATTTGTATAAACCTTTGTGTGCGGATTATGCGGCGTAAAATGTGGATAACCTTCTTCATTTTTCAGCGCTAGTGCCAAATCGCGCATTTCCCCCATTCGAACCCACCACTGTTCGGAAATAAGTGTTTCAATAACTGTTTTACATCGTTCGCAAACGGGTAAGGTCATCTCATAATCATCAATTTTTTCGAGTAAACCTAGTTCTTCAAACTTTTCTATTACTAACTCTCGCGCTTTGTATCTATCCAACCCGTCAAATTCTTCGCCCGCTTCTTCATTCATCGAACCGTCAAGGTTCATCACATTTAGCTCGGGTAAATTATGACGCTTGCCCATTTCGTAATCATTTGGATCGTGCGCCGGGGTTATTTTTACAGCACCCGTTCCGAATTCAACGTCAACATATTCATCGGCAATAATCGGAATTTCGCGACCTACCAAAGGTAATTCAACCGTTTTGCCGATCAAATCCTTGAAACGCTCATCGTTTGGATTAACAGCAACCGCCGTATCCCCAAGCATTGTTTCGGGACGAGTGGTTGCAACAACCAGATATTTAGCATTCTCATTTTTTGCACCCTCCGTAAATGTCGAGTTTCCGCCTTCCTGCTGATCGCTCACTGCTCCCTGCGCACTACCTTTAACCGGATACCGCAGGTAATAAAGTTTACCGTCTTTTTTCTCTTTGTCTTCAACTTCCAAATCGGACAAAACAGTCTTGTCTTTTGGACACCAGTTTACGATTCTCGCCCCGCGATAAATCGCGTCCTCTTCATAGAGCTGAATAAAAACATTCCTAACGGCTTTCGATAATTCTTCACTCATCGTGAAGCGTTCCCGCGACCAATCAACCGATGCACCTTCGCGCCTCATCTGTTCTAAAATCGTTCCGCCGTATTTTTCCTTCCAAGCCCAAGCTCGTCGTAAAAACTCTTCTCTTCCTACTTCCTTTGGAGTTTTCTTTAATTCCTCGCCTATTTGTTTCGTAACTTTTCTTTGAACGGATATTCCAGCGTGATCTGTTCCCAGCAGCCAAAGAGTCTTAAACCCCTGCATGCGTTTGCGACGGATCAACGAATCCATAATCGTATGTTGAAGAGCGTGTCCCATATGCAAACTCCCCGTAACATTTGGCGGCGGAATAACGATCGAATAGGTTTCCGCAGCGGGGTTTTCGTTGATCTCAGGGTTGAAAAACCCACCCTCCTCCCAAATTTTGTAGCGGGTTTCTTCAGCTTCTTTGGGATCGTATTGTTTTGATAATTCCATATTAAAATCGCTTAAAAGTTTAACGGTTTCTTTAAACTCAAGCCGCCAAACTACAAATTATGAACTCTTAACCATGAGCGTCTCCGACATTCTAAAATAAAAAGGGCTAGTTTTCATCTCGAAAGAAAAAACTAACCGAATTCCTATTCACTTTTAAGGTTTTTTAGTTCCTCATTTTTTCTTCGCCAATTTCTCGAATAATTGAGTTAGTCCTCTCGCGAACAACTCGCGAGGCAACGTCTTTCATATCCCCGTCCGACATAGAATCAACGACCCTATTTACGATCTGATCAATTAGGTCAGGCGAAAATTCGTAGTTAATATCTTCATCTTCATCTTCAACGCTTTCCGATGAGCCATTCTCAGACACATAAAAATCAGCCTCTTCCTCAACGTCTTCGCTAATTAGTTCCTCTTCAGGTTCCTCTTCGGCATACATTTCTGTTTCCGTTTCTTCCGAGACATCCTCTTCATTGTCAGAGACCGGCTCGATAAAAGACAACTCCAACAAACTAGAATCATCCAAATCAAATTCCGAACCGCGTGAGGAAGATTCTTTTTCGCCGTCTTCTATATTTAAAGAATCATCTTCAACATCTTCCGCTATCGAAAATTCATG
>Ga0114931_10004720_pt1 | contig 16967 bp, 18 predicted proteins | sample 2SBtaG_FD_89579 | JGI IMG/M metagenome (GOLD analysis project Ga0114931, IMG submission 89579) | Deep subsurface microbial communities from Kolumbo volcano to uncover new lineages of life (NeLLi) - 2SBTROV14_V59a metaG | ecosystem: Environmental > Aquatic > Marine > Volcanic | place: Kolumbo...
CGCCGCAGCACCTGACGCTCGGCCTCCTCGGCGCGGTGTCGGGCCTCCCGTGCCGCTTGTCGCAGCCGGCGTCGCTCGGCGGCGAGGTCCGCGTAGCGGGCCAGGGCGAGGAGGATCTCCTGCTGCCGTACCCTGGCCCGCAGCCGGCGGTAGCGCGCCACCTGCAGCACCTGCCCCTCGAGCATCCGAAGACGACGGCCCATCTCCTCGGCGACATCCGCCGCGCGGTCCAGCTGCACCGCGGTGGCGGCCAGACGTCCCTGGGCCTCCTCGCGCCGGGCCTTGTACCGGCTGATCCCCGCGGCCTCCTCGATCAGGGTGCGGCGCTCCGCCGGGGTGGCGTGCACGACCTTGCCCACGCTGCCCTGCTCGATGAAGCAGTACAGGTCGCTGCCCACCCCGGTGTCGAGGAACAGCTCCACGATGTCGCGCCGGCGACAGCGCGCCTGGTTGATGAAGTACTCCGACGCGCCCGAGCGGTGCAGGCGCCGGCCGACCTGCAGCTCCGTCAGCCGCGCGAACTCGCCGGGGAAGGGCTCGCCCTCCTCGGCGGCCAGGGTCATCGCCACCTCGGCGTAGCCGACGGGTGGCCGGTCGGCGGAGCCGGCGAAGATCACGTCGAGCATCTCGCCGCCGCGCAGCGCCCGTGCCGACATCTCCCCGATCACCCACCGGATCGCGTCGAGGATGTTCGACTTGCCCGATCCGTTCGGGCCCACCACGCAGCTCACCCCGGGACCGAACTGCACGACGGTCCGATCCGGGAACGACTTGAACCCGTTGATCTCGAGCTTGCGGATGCGCACGAGGCCGCCACTCCGGGCGGAGAGACCCTCAATCCTAACGCGAGGACCGCGCCTCGATCGCCTTCCACCGGGCGAGCTTCGCCGTGTAGCTCTGCCAGCCCTCGTCGATCATCTCGCGGTCCTCGGGGGTCAGGGACCGCACGACGCGGCCCGGCGAGCCGAGGACGAGCGAGCCGGGAGGGATCACCTTGCCCACGGGGATCAGCGCGCCCGCACCGACGATCGAGCCGGTGCCGATGCGCGCGTTGTCCATCACGATGGCTCCCATGCCGATCAGGCACTCGTCCTCGACGATGCAGCCGTGGAGGATCGCGCCGTGGCCGACGGTGACCCTGCGGCCGACCGTGGTCTGGGAGACGTCGGTGGTGTCGTGGCAGATCACGCCGTCCTGCAGGTTCGACTCGGCGCCGATGACGATCGCGCCCATGTCGCCGCGCAGCACCGCGCCCGGCCACACGCTCACCCGCGGGCCGAGGCGGACGTCCCCGATCACCCACGCGCCCTCGTGTACCCAGGCCGCCTCGTCGACCTGCGGGACCAGCCCGTCGAACTCCTGGATCACGTGCACCTCCGGAGCGGCGGCGTATCCGCCTCTCGGAGGTCGGCCCACCGAGGCCGGGTGCGAAGTCGACTGCGCACCTGGCGCCCGTGAGTGCGTAGCGGACTACGCAGCACGACCGCGGAAGCGCCGGAATCACCTCGCCATCGGCGGCATGACCCTTGCAACAAGATGTTGCACCCCCGGAGGACGAATGCGACACGCGGTGATGGTCGCCCTGGTGGCGATGCGCGCCTTGCCTCGGCGCGAGGGCCGGCTGGTTCCTCGCACGACCCGAGCGGTGGCCGGAGCGATGATGGCGTGGCTCGACCGGCGGCGGCGCCGGATCGACACCGCCGGAGCGCCCTCCTGAAATAGAGTTCGGTGCTCGCGCGTATGGGGGATCGGAGGATCCCACGATGTCCAGCACCGCTCTCGTCAAGCAGCACCGCGAGCCCAGCGTTCCCGTCGCCTACGTGCTGGCCCTGTTGGGCTGGTTCGGGTTCTGCGGGCTGCACCGCTTCTACCTGGGCCGCTGGGTGAGTGGCCTGATCTGGCTGCTCACCTTCGGGCTGCTCGGGATCGGACAGATCGTCGACCTGTTCTTCATCCCGCGCATGGCCGACGACTACGCCCGCGGGCGCAAGGTCTGGTAGCTCAGAGCATCACGCCCGCGACGGCACCGGTCATGCAAGCGGCGATGACCCCGGCGATCATCGCCTTGAAGCCCAGGCTCGCGAGGTCGCCGATCCGCTTGGGGGCGATACCCCCGATGCCCCCGATCTGGATGCCGATGGACGCGAAGTTCGCGAACCCGCACAGGGCGTAGCTCGAGATGACCGCGCCGCGGTCCGAGAGCACCGGGGTGGCCTTGTCGACGAGCTGCCCGAGGTCGATGTAGGCGATGAACTCGGTGAGAACGATCTTCTCGCCGAGGAGCTGCCCCACGACCAGGGTCTCGCCCCAGGGGACGCCCATGATGAACGCGATGGGGGCGAAGAGCCACCCGAGGATCCGCGACAGGGAGAGCGGGTCGCTCGCGATGGTCGCCATCCCGGTCTGGGCGTTCACCGCGAGCACGGAGATCCCGTTGTTGGACACGAAGTGCTTGCCCGCGTCGAGCGCCGCCTTCGCCGCGGCCGGGTCGATGCCCAGGGCGGCGGCGGGGCGGGTGCACTGGTAGCCGAAGGCCGTGGTGCCGTCCTTGCAGAAGGCGACGGGCACGAAGCCCACCGCCCAGTTGAACATCGCGACCAGCGCGACGATGGCGATGAGCATCGCGGCCACATTGAGCGCGAGGTTCATCCCGTCGCGGGCGCCGGTCGCCGCGGCCTCGATGCCGTTGCGCGCGGTCTTGGGGAAGGCGACCTTCACCTCGCCCGCCGTCTGGCTCTCCTCGGTCTCGGGGACCATCAGCTTGGCGCAGGCGAGCGCCGCCGGGGCCGAGATCACCGAGGCGGTGACGAGGTGTCCGGCGATGTTCGGAATGTCGTGCAAGAACCCGACGTAGGCGCCGAGCACCCCGCCGGAGACCGTCGCGAAACCGCCGACCATCACCGCCATCAGCTCCGAGCGGGTCATGGTGCCGACGAAGGGCTTGACGAGCAGGGGTGCCTCGGTCTGGCCGACGAAGATGTTGCCCGCCGCGGACAGGCTCTCGGCGCCGCTGGTGCCCAGGGTCTTGACCATGATCCGGGCGATCCACGCCACGACCACCTGCATCACGCCGTAGTAGTAGAGCACGCTCATCAGCGACGAGAAGAAGATGATCGTCGGGAGGATCCAGAAGGCGAAGGTCTTCACGGGCGGCGAGATGTCGCCCTGGATCAGCTTCTGGGTGCCGTCGGCCATCGTGATGTAGTGGGGCTCGATGGACTGGAACACGAAGGTCGCACCGTCGCCGGAGAAGCTCAGCAGCTTGTCGACCCCGGTGTTCACCACGATGAAGAACAGGTGCGAGACGGCGGGCGAGAGGACGACCGCGCCGAAGATGAGCTGCAGGCCGATCCCCCAGGCGGCCGTGCGCCACGGGATGGCCTTGCGGTTCTCCGAGATCACCCAGGCGATGCCTGCGAGCAGGAAGATACCCACGAAGGAGCGCAGCCGATCGAAGGGCGTCGTGTGGTAGGGCTCGAGGGCCGCCCACGCGGGATGCGCCAGGAGCCACACGGGAAAGACCATCGTCGCACCCCCTTCTCTGGTTGCAGACGGCGCGGCGGGTAACGCGCAGGTGCAGTCAGGGCGACCCGACGACCGCGTGGATCAGCGGGGGCACCTCGGGGATGCCGCCGCCGACCCGGACCCCGGCGGCGAAGAGCGCGAGCGCCTCGTCCAGCGCGTGGCCGTCGCGGTGGTACAGGGTCGCGAGCGGCTCGCCACGCGCGACGGCGTCGCCGGGGCGGCAGTGGAGCACGATGCCCACGCCGAAGTCGACCGGGTCCTCGGCACGGCGCCGGCCCGCCCCGAGGACGAAGGCAGCGCGGGCGACCGCGTAGGCGTCGACCTACTGGACGGTACCGCCGCGCTCGGCGGCGACGACGTGCTCGGCGACGTCGCCCCCCTTCAGCCGGGACGGGTCGTCGACCACGCGCGGATCGCCGCCCTGGGCCTCGACCATCGCCGTGAACCGCTCCAGGGCGCGGCCGTCGTCCAGCGCCGCCGCCGCGTCCTCGCGCCCGGCGAGGGCGAGCACGAGCGCACGCAGGTCGGCGGGCCCCTCGCCGCGCAGGCAGTCGATGGCCTCGCGCACCTCCAGCGCGTTGCCGACCGCGGCGCCGAGGGGGCGATCCATGGCCGTGATGTGCGCGGTGCACCGCACCCCCGCGCCGGTGGCCACGCGCACCAACGCCTCGGCGAGCGCCCGAGCACGGGGCAGGTCCTTCATGAACGCGCCCGAGCCCACCTTGACGTCGAGCACGAGCCGCTCGATGCCCTCGGCGAGCTTCTTGGACAGGATGGAGCCGACGATGAGCGGGATGGACTCGACCGTGCTCGTCTCGTTGCGCAGGGCGTAGAGCACGCGGTCGGCAGGGGCGACCTCGCCGGTCTGCCCGCTGATGAAGCACCCCACCTCGGCGAGCACCTCGCCCAGGCGGCCCTCGGACAGGTCGGTGTGGTAGCCCGGGATCGCCTCCAGCTTGTCGAGGGTGCCGCCCGTGTGCCCGAGGCCCCGCCCCGAGAGCATCGGCACCCGCCAGCCCAGCGCGACCCACAGGGGCGCGAGGACGAGGCTCACCTTGTCGCCGACCCCACCGGTGGAGTGCTTGTCGATGCACAGGGGCCCCTCGGGCCAGCGCAGCACGTCGCCCGAGTCGGTCATCGCGCGGGTCAGGGCCACCGTCTCGGCGTCGGTGAGCCCCCGGCGGAAGGCCCAGGCGAGCCACGCCGCGGCCTGGGGCCGAGAGATCGACCCGTCGACGACGCCATCGACGAAGGCCTCGATGGCCTCCGCAGGCTGCTCGGCGCCGCTGCCCATGCCCTGCAGGATGTCCTCGACGTGCATCGCGTCCTCCCAGCCGGAGTCTAGCCATCGGATCGCGCACGTGCGCACGGAGGGTCGCGCCTGCTAATGTGGGCTGTGGACGCGCCCGGAGCTCCCCCCATGCGGTTGCTGCTGTTTGCCCTGCTCCTCGGTGCGGGGTGCCGATACAGGGCCGAGATCGACGGTCCCGACGCCGACGGCGACGGCTACGGGGCGCTCGTCGACTGCAACGACGAGGACGCGAGCGTCTCCCCTGGGGCCACCGAGATCCCGAACAACGGCGTCGACGACGACTGCGACCCGGCCACCCCCGACACCGACCTCGACGGCGACGGCACCGCCGCGCCCGAGGACTGCGACGACGCGAACCCCGCGGTCCACCCGGGCGCCACCGAGGTCTGCGACGGCCTCGACGACGACTGCAACGGCACCGTCGACGATGCCCTCGACGGCACCTGGTACACGGACGCCGACGGCGACGGCTACGGGGCCGACGGCACCGCCACCACCACCTGCAGCCCCGGCGCGAACCAGGTGGCCGTCGGCGGCGACTGCAACGACGCCCGGGACGACGTCAATCCGGCCGCCCAGGAGATCTGCGACGCGGTGGACCACGACTGCGACGGGTTCACCGACCGCAACGTCCCCGACACGCTGCCCGGGGTGAAGGTCTACTACGCCGACGGCGACGGCGACGGGTACGGCGACCCGGGCACCGCCACCACCGCGTGCACCCAGCCCACCGGCTATGTCCTGCAGGCGGGCGACTGCGACGACGACGCCACCAGCGGCCCCGACATCCACCCCGGCGCCGCCGAGGTCTGCGACGGCGTCGACCAGGACTGCGACGGGGTGATCGACGAGGGCGCGGGCAGCCGGATCCTGTTCTACCTCGACGCCGACGCCGACGGGCACGGCGACCCGGCCACCTCGATCCTCGCCTGTGCCGCGCCCGAGCACTACGTCGCCTCCCGCGACGACTGCGACGACCTCGACGCGAACACCTACCCGGGCGCCACCGAGATCTGCGACGGCAAGAGCAACGGGTGCACCGACGAGGTCGACCAGGGCGTGGCCGACGCTCCGCTGTGGTACCCGGACGCCGACGGAGACGGCTACGGCGACCCGAACGGCACCCCCGCGCAGGCGTGCACCGTGCCCGAGGGGTACGTCGCGAACACGCTCGACTGCGACGACAACGCGACGAACGGCGCGGACGCCCACCCGGGCGGCGTCGAGGTGTGCGACGACGGGCTCGACAACGACTGCGACGGCACCGTCGACAACGCCTTCGACGCCCACCCCTTCTACCGGGACGAGGACGGCGACGGCTACGGCGACCCGAACCAGGTGGGCTGGGGCTGCACCGCACCCGAGGGGTACGTCGCCGACGCGAGCGACTGCGTGGACGACCCGGCGGGCACGAGCGGCATCGCCGGCTCCGCGATCCACCCGGGCGCCACCGAGCAGTGCAACGGCGTCGACGAGGACTGCAACGGCGTCACCGACGACGGCGTGGCGAGCGCGCCCACCTGGTACCTCGACACCGACGGCGACGGGTACGGCGACGACACCCACACGGTGCAGGCGTGCAGCAAGCCGGCGGGCGCGTGGGCCGACACCGGGGGCGACTGCGGGCTCGCCGACGCCACGGTGCACCCGAACGCCGACAAGCAGTGCGACGGGGTCGACCACGACTGCGACGGCCACGTCGACTTCGACGCCGACGGCGACGGATTCGTCGGGGACTCGAGCGCCTGCCCGGACGCGCCGGACTGCGACGACACCCCCGGCAGCGGCGCGACCATCTACCCCGGCAAGGGCGGGTGCTCGGGCGGCGAGAGCTGCCTCGCGATCGCCGATACCTGGGGCTACGTCGACGACGGCAGCTACTGGATCGACGGCGAAAACGCCGCCGACGCGCCCCGCGAGGTCACCTGCGACATGACCGACGACGACAACGGGCCCGGGCGCGGCTGGACGCTCGTGTACCAGCAGGACTTCGACAGCGGCAGCGACGGGTGGATGAAGGACACGGCGAGCACCGATCCGGTGGCCGCTCCGACGAGCACCTGTTCCTCGGGCGCGACCATCCTGGGCGAGATGAAGGCCGGCAACCCCATCTGGGTCTACAAGACGATCCCGACGAGCACGGTGCCCCACCTCGATGCCTGGGTCGAGCTGACCTACTGGCAGATCGACGACTGGAGGGGCGTCGACCGCGCCTTCGTGGAGTTCGACTGGTACCAGGACCTGTGGCAACTGGACGGGTACACGGCCGCCGACGACTCGACCACGGAGCTCTGCGGGGACACCGGCACCGACAAGAACGACACGACCCGCGACGTCACCGTGGCCTATCGGACCTACGGCGCCGACCTCGACCTGATCGTCGGTTCGCAACAGGACAGCACCAACGAGGGCTTCGGGGTCGACGACGTCCAGGTGTGGGTGAGGTGAGCATGCGGACGACCCTGCTCCTGCTGACCACCCTGCTGCTCGCCGGCTGCCCGCAGACCCGCGCCGACCTCGTCGGGGTCGACACCGACCGGGACGGCTACGGCAACTGGCTCGACTGCAACGACGACGACCCGGCGGTGAACCCGGGCGCGACGGAGATCCCCTACAACGGCGTCGACGACGACTGCAACGCGGACACCCCCGACGACGACCTCGACGGCGACGGCTTCGGCCAGGCCCAGGACTGCGACGACACCGATGCGAGCGTGAACCCGGACGCCAGCGAGGTGTGCGACGGACGCGACGACGACTGCAACGGCACCCCGGACGACGGGCTGATCTCCACCTGGTACACGGACGCCGACGGCGACGGCTTCGGCGACCCGGACACCGCGGCGCAGGCCTGCGACCCGGCCGGGCGGGTGCACAACGACGCCGACTGCGACGACACGGATCCCGGCGTGCACCCCGGCGCCCTCGAGGTGTGCAACGGCGTCGACGACAACTGCGACGGGAACATCGACTCCGACACCCTGGCCCGCCCCACCTGGTTCCGGGACGCCGACAGCGACGGCTTCGGCGACAGCACCGACACCGAGGCGGCCTGCGCGCAGCCCGACGGCTATGTCGCCGACGGGTCGGACTGCGACGACAGCCTCGCCACCGGCGCGAGCGTCCACCCGGGCGCCCAGGAGGTCTGCGACGGGAAGGACGACGACTGCGACGGGGTCGCCGACGACAACGACCCGACCGGGACCACCCCCTTCTACCTGGACGCCGACGGTGACGGGCAGGGCACCACCGACACCACCGTCCAGGGCTGCACCAGCCCCGACCCGACGGTCTGGGTGACGGACGCACGCGACTGTGACGACACCTGGGCCGCGGCGAAGGACGGCGGCACCGAGGTGTGCGACGGCCACGACGACGACTGCGACGGTACCGCCGACAACGACGCCACCGACGCATCGACCTTCTACGCCGACGTGGACGCCGACGGCTTCGGCGACCCCGACAGCACCGAGGCCGCCTGCACCCCGGGCGCGGGCTTCGTGACCAACGACGCCGACTGCGACGACAGCCCCGGCCTGGGCGCCTCGATCCACCCGGGCGGTACGGAGACCTGTGACGGCTACGACGACGACTGCAACGGCCACGTGGACGATGTGCCCACCGCGCCGCTCTGGTTCCGCGACGGGGACGGCGACGGCTTCGGCGATCCGTCCGCCGCCCAGGCCGCCTGCGACGACCCGAGCACCGCCTACGCGGACTGGGTGCAGGACAGCGAGGACTGCAACGACGACGACGGCGACATCCACCCGGGCGCCACCGAGACCTGCGACGACACCGACGACGACTGCGACGGGCTCGTCGACGACGGCGCGTCGCCCCTGTACGACTGGTACCTCGACGCCGACGGCGACGGGCACGGCGACGGGACGCCCGTTCAGGGCTGCTCCCGGCCGAGCGCCGACTACGTCGCGAGCGACGACGACTGCGACGACGGCAACGACAGCATCTTCCCTGGCGCGACGCCCCGGTGCGGCGGCATCGACGCGGACTGCGACACGTGGCTCGACTTCGACGCCGACCACGACGGGTTCGTCTCCCGCACCGCCTGTGCCGACGGGCTGGACTGCGACGACGACGCGAGCGGCGGCGCCACCGTCTACCCGGGCGCCGGGTGCGGCTGGGGTCGGTCCTGCCTGGAGGCGCTCGACAACAACCCCGCCTTCGCGGGCACCGACCAGAGCGTGGAGCTGGACCCGCAGTGGGACGGCAACACCGGCAGCTGGTGGTGCGACTTCACCGACGACAGCCCCGACGGGGACGGCTGGACCCTGCTGTACTGGTCCGACTTCGAGGCCGACGGCGCGAACAGCGGCTGGGGCTTCTACAACTACGAGTCGGGCCACGACGACAACGGCAAGGCCGTGGTGACCACCTGCAACGGCACCCACATCCTCGGCGGATACAACGAGACGGCGGGCGGCTGGCTGCACCGGGCCGTGGACTCGGCCCACATCCCGCACCAGGAGATCCTGGTGGGCCTGGACTACTACCAGATCGACTCCTGGGACGGCGAGGGTGCCTTCGTGAACCTGGAGCGCACCGCCAGCCGGCCGGCCGGTGAGACGGGTACCGACAGCTACCTGCTGTGGTGGGACAACCTCCACCAGGGCGACGCCTCCTCCGACCTGTGCGGGCAGGGCAACTGGAACGACGCCATCCACCCCCTCAGCCTGCACTCCTGGGACGACGAGAACCGGTTCCGGGTCGAGCTCGGCTCCCTGCTCGACCAGCACGCCGACGACGAGTCCTTCGGTCTGGACAACGTCTCCGTCTGGATCCGGTGACCGAGCCCTCGATGCGTTAAGGGCCCCGCCCCCCAAGAGGTGCGCATGCCGGGTCCATCCTCGGCTGGCCGGCGCGACCGCGTCGTCGGCGGAAACTGGAAGATGAACCTCTCGGCGGACGACGCGGTCCGCCTCGGCGCCGATCTCCGCGCGAGGCTCGGGTCGCAGCGCGGCGTCCGCCTGGTGGTGTTCCCGCCCTACCCCTTCCTGGTCCCGGTGCTGGCCAAGCTCCGCGACTCCGCGATCGAGGTCGGCGCGCAGGACGTCCACCCCGAGGCGAGCGGCGCGTACACGAGCGGCGTGTCGGCCCCGATGGTGCGCTCGCTCGGGTGCACCACCGTGCTCGTCGGCCACTCCGAGCGGCGGTCCCACTTCGGCGACGGCGACGCGCTCGTGGCGCAGAAGCTCCGCGCGGTGCTCGCCGAGAGCCTGGCCCCGATCCTGTGCGTCGGGGAGACCCTGGCCGAGCGCCAGCGGGGCCGCACGGACGAGGTGATCACCCGGCAGCTCTCGACCGCGCTCGCCCAGCACACCCCCACCGCCCTGGCGAAGCTCGTCGTCGCCTACGAGCCGGTGTGGGCGATCGGCACCGGCCTGTCCGCCACTCCCGAGCAGGCCCAGGCGGTCCACGCATCGATTCGCGGGTGGCTGGCCTCGCGGATCTCGCCGGACCTCGCCGCGCGCGTCCCCCTGCAGTACGGCGGCAGCGTCAAGCCCGACAACGCCGAGGCACTGCTGGCCTGCCCGGACATCGACGGCGCCCTGGTCGGTGGCGCGAGCCTCGACGCGGCGTCCTTCGCCAGAATCGCCCGCACCGCGATCCGCCGATGAGGCACCCAGAGCGCCAGCTCCGGCGGCAGATGCTGCAGTTCGGGCGCCTGTGCTACGAGCGCCGGCTGCTGGTCGGCCTCGACGGCAACCTCTCCGCGCGCATCGACGACGAGCTGGTGCTGTGCACCCGCGCCGGGTGCCACAAGGGCCTGCTCACCGACGACGACCTGATGGTGGTCGGCCCCTCGAGCACCCGGGTCCGCGGCTATGGCGATCCCACCAGCGAGATCGCGATGCACCTCGCCTGCTACCGGGTGCGCCCCGACGTCGAGGCGGTGATCCACGCCCACCCGCCGACCTGCATCGCGTTCTCGGTGGCGGGCGTGAGCCTGGCGACGTGCGTGCTGCCCGAGATGGTGCTGACGCTGGGGACAATCCCCACCCTGCCCTACGAGACGACCGGCACCCGGGCGCTCGCCGAGGCCGTGGGCACCGCGGCGCGCGCGCACGACGCCGTGCTGCTCGATCACCATGGCGTCGTCACGCTGGGCGGGTCGCTGCTCGAGGCCTTCTGCCGGCTCGAGACCGTCGAGCACACGGCCACCATCCTGAAGGCCGCGCGCGACCTCGGCGGCGTGGCCTCGCTGCCCCCGGAGGAATCGGCCCACCTGCGCAAGCTCGGGCTGGCGCGGTACGGCGGGCCTCCAGACGCCGTGGCGTCCCTCGACGAGCCCTTCGCGGACCTGCCGGCGGCGTGCAAGACCGGGCCGAGCCGCGGATGACCTGCTATACTCGCGCGCCTTTCATGGGACTCCCTGGGAATGTCGACGACCGCAGTCGCGCTGGCGTCCGATCATGGCGGCTTTGCCCTGAAGGGTGCGCTGGTGCGTCACCTGCAGGCCAGAGGTGTGCCGGTGCTCGATCTGGGCACCCACTCGCCGAAGTCGTGCGACTACCCGGTGTTCGCACGAAAGGCGGCCGAGGCGGTGGCCAGCGGCCGAGCCCAACGCGGGATCATCATCGACGGCGCGGGCATCGGCTCGTGCATGGTCGCGAACAAGATCCCCGGGGTACGGGCGGGCATGGCGTTCAACGTGGCGACCGCGAAGAACGCCGCCGAGCACAACGACGCCAACGTCCTGACGCTCGGGGCCGGGTACCTCGACGAGGCCGCCGCGACAGCGATCGTCGATACCTGGCTGGCCACCGAGTGCACGGTGGCGCGCCACAAGCGACGGGTCGCGATGATCGACGCCCTGGACGGGGCGCCACCGGGGGGAGCTGGAATGGGTAGCCAAGACAACGCCCTGATCGAACAGATCACCCGCGTGCTCGCGAGGAACCCGGACCTCGTCGCGAGCCTGCTGCCCGCGGGCGGTGCGGCGGGCGCGCCGGGCAACGTGTGCACCACCTGCAACCAGTGCACCAGGCACTGCGCTTCGCAGGCTCCCGATGCGGTTCGGAAGATGGTCGGGCGGTCGCCGGACATGCGGGTCACCAGCACGCTGGGGGTCTCCGGCATCCCCGCGGACCTCGCGAAGCTCATCGACCACACGCTGCTCAAGCCCGAAGCGACCTACGACGACATCGACCAGCTCTGCGCAGAGGCCCGCAAGTTCGGGTTCATCTCGGTGTGCGTCAACCCGGTCCACGTGCCACGCTGCGTGAAGAACCTCGAGGGCACCAACGTGATCGTGTGCTGCGTCGTCGGGTTCCCACTCGGCGCCACGCACCGGCAGATCAAGGCGCTGGAGACTCGCCGCGCCGTGCGCGAGGGGGCCCGCGAGGTCGACATGGTGATCAACATCGGCGCGCTGAAGTCGGGCGACCTGCAGACGGTCTACGACGACATCCGCCTGGTGAGCGAGGCGGCCCACGAGGGCGGCGCCCGCCTCAAGGTGATCATCGAGACCGCGCTGCTCACCGACGCCGAGAAGGTCCTCGCCTGCCAGCTCGCGAAGCGGGCGCGCGCGGACTTCGTGAAGACCTCGACAGGCATGTCGAAGGGTGGCGCGACCACCCGCGACGTCGCGCTGATGGCCGAGGCGGTCGACCACCAGCTCGGCGTCAAGGCGGCCGGCGGAGTCCGCTCCGCGACGGACGCGAAGAACATGATCGCGGCGGGTGCCACCCGGATCGGGGCATCCGTCGGGATCAAGATCGTGAAGGAGGCCAGCGCCTCTGCGCGCTGACCCCGTAGTTCAATCCTCTGGAGGACATGATGGCGGAAGCATTGGGTATGATCGAGTGTCGGTCGTTCGCGGCAGTGATCGAGGCGGCGGACGCGATGGTCAAGGCCGCGAAGGTCGAGCTCGTCCAGTACGAGAAGACCGGTGGCGGCTATGTGACCGCGGTGGTCCGTGGCGACGTCGCGGCGGTCAAGGCGGCCGTCGAGGCCGGCTCGAACGGTGCAGCCCGCGTGGGCGAGGTCGTCACGACCCACGTCATCGCGCGCCCGCACACCAACGTCGATCTGGTCATGCCGCTCGGCCGCAAGGACGAGGCCGAGAAGGCCACCAAGGGCAAGAAGTAGCTACGCAATCTCGGGCCCCGCGCGCGCCGTGGGGCCACCGACGGGGTGAGCCATGCTCCTCGCAAAGGTCGTCGGGACAGTCGTCTCGAACCAGAAAGACGCGAACATCGAAGGGTTCAAGCTCCTGCTACTGCGGGCGCTGAACCCCGAGAGCCTCGCCGAGGGCGGGTACGTCGTCGCCGCCGATGCCGTCGGCGCGGGCGTCGACGAGGTCGTGCTCTACGCGTCGGGGTCGTCGGCGCGCCAGACCGAGCTGACGAGGAACCGCCCCATCGACGCCGTCGTGATGGCGATCGTCGACCAGTGGGTGGTGGACGGCGAGCAGGTCTACGAGAAGCACAGCCCCGAACACGGCTACGGCGACTGATCTGGAGGTCGAGCCATGAGTCAGACGATCGATCCCGTCGCACTTCGGCGCCTCGCCGAGGCCCTGGCGGCCGAGATCTCGGGAAGAGCCCCCACCGGCTCGCCCGGCGGGCACGCCGCGGGCGGCGACGGGGTCCACCCCTCGATCGACGCGTGCGTGCAGGCCTCTCGCGCCGCGTTCCTCGCCTACAGCGCGATACCGCTGTCCCGCCGGTACGCGATCATCGAGGCGATCCGGGCGGTCTGCCGCCGTGAGGGGCGCGCGCTCGCGCAGTTCGCGGTCGACGAGACCGGGCTCGGCCGCGTCGAGGACAAGGTCGTCAAGAACGAGGTGGTCACCGAGGGGACGCCCGGCCCCGAGATCCTCGAGCCGCTCGCGCGCTCGGGCGACCGCGGGCTGATGCTCACCGAGCCGGCGCCCTTCGGGGTGATCGGCGCGATCACCCCGGTGACCAACCCGACCTCGACGATCATCTGCAACGCCATCGGCATGCTGTCGGCGGGCAACTCCGTCGTGTTCAACGTGCACCCGTCCGCCAAGGGCGTGTCGATGCACACGATCCAGCTGCTGAACCGCACGATCGTCGGTGCGGGCGGGCCGCCCGACCTGCTCACCTGCATCCCCGAGCCGACCATCGCGTCGGCCACCGAGATGATGCACCACCCCGAGGTCCGGCTGCTCGTGGTCACCGGCGGCGGGGGCGTCGTGAAGGCGGCGATGAACTCCGGCAAGCGGGCGATCTGCGCCGGGCCGGGCAACCCCCCGGCGGTCGTCGACGCCACGGCCGACATCGAGCAGGCCGCGCGGAACATCGTGGGCGGGCACTCCTTCGACAACAACGTGATCTGCGTGGACGAGAAGGAGTGCATCGTCGTCGACGCCGTCGCGGACCAGCTGAAGTCCGCGATGACCCGTCACGGCGCCGTGCTCCTCGACCCGCGCGACCTGCCGGCCCTCGACAAGGCGATCTTCAAGAAGATGGCCGGGCCACGGGGCCACGCGACCATCGACCGCGATCTCGTCGGCAAGAACGCCTCGGTGATCCTCGAGCGCCTCGGGCGCCACGCCGGGCCCGAGGTGAAGTGCCTGCTGGTCGAGGTGCCCAACGACCACCCGCTCGTGTGGACCGAGCAGATGATGCCCGTCCTGCCGATCACCCGGGTGCGCAACGTCGACGAGGCGATCGATCTGGCGGTGGCCGCCGAGGGCGGCTGCTTCCACACCGCCACGATGCACAGCCGCGACCTCCCGGCGCTGTCGAAGATGGCGCGCAAGTGCAACTGCAGCATCTTCGTGAAGAACGGCCGCGCCGTCGCCGGCCTCGGCGCCGGCGGCGAGGGCTGGGTGTCCTTCACCATCGCCTCGCCCACCGGCGAAGGGCTCACCACGGCCCTGTCCTTCTCGCGGTGGCGGCGCTGCACGATGGTCGACCACTTCCGGATCGTGTGAGTCATGCCCGAGACGCGCGCCAACCACCCGGCCCTCGCCATGCTCGACGTCCTCGACGTCCCGCGCGGCATGCAGGCCCTCGACGCCCTCGTCAAGGAGGCGGAGGTCTCGGTGCTGTCGGCGGGCACGGTGCAGAACGGGCACTACCTCGTGCTCTTCGCGGGGCCGGTCGAGCCGGTGCAGCGGGCCCACGACCACGCGATCGACGTCGCCGACCGGGCGCTGTTCGACGCGATGTTGCTGCCGTGGGCCGACGAGCGCATCGCACCCGCGATCCTCGACGGCGAGCAGCACGCCTCCGACCGCGGCGACACGGTCGGGGTGATGCAGGTCGACGCGTGCCCGACGCTCGTGCGCGCCCTGGACGCCGCCCTGAAGGGCGCGCTCGTCGATCTGGTGCAGGTGCGCATCGGCGATGGCCTGCACGGGCGGGCGCTGGCGACCCTGCGCGGCGAGACCCACGACGTCGAGGCGGCGCTCGAGCTCGGCGAGCACACCGCCCGCACCGGCTGCTACCAGGGGTGGTCGGCCGTGGTGATCCGCAACGCCGACGGTGCCGTCGAGCGCTTCGGCGGTGGGACCTTCCACCAGGAGTGGCGCGGATGAAGCTCGGACGCGTCATCGGCACGGTGATCGCCAACACGAAGGTCCCCGGCATGGAGGGCCTCAAGCTGCTCGTGGTGCGCCCGCTCACCGCCGAGCTTGCCCCCGACGGCGACCCCTTCGTCGCCACCGACGCCTCGGACCAGGCCGGTCCGGGCACGCTCGTGACCTACGAGTCGTCTCGCGAGGCCGCGCTGCTGCACGCGCCGCGGTTCGTCCCCGTCGACAAGGCGATCGTGGGCATCGTGGACCAGCACGCCATCGAGGAGGGCTCGTGATCCTCGGTCGGGTCGTCGGGACCATCGTCGCGAGCCAGCAGCACCGCTTCTACCGCGGCCGCAAGCAGCTCGTCGTGCGCTACGTCCTGCCGGACGGGTCCTTCGACGGCGAGAAGTACGTCGTCGCCGTCGACATCGTCGGCGCGGGCGTCGGCGAGACCGTGCTCGTCGAGGACGAAGGCAACAGCGCCCGCCAGCTTCTACACACCGACGAGTACGGCCCGGTGCGCTCGGTGGTCGTCGGCATCGTGGATCTCATCACCGCGCCTCGCTAGCGCAGGGAGACTTGAAAAATGGCCCAGAACACCGGCTTCGAGCTGCGGACGTTCATCTTTATCGACCAGCTCCAGCCCCAGCTCGCGCAGTTCGTGGCGAAGGACAACCGGGCGTACGACCCCAAGGAGTACGACGCGGCGATCATGCTCGAGCTCGCGCCCGCGATGGAGATCCACCGGATGATCGACCTCGCGCTCAAGGCGACCGCCGTCCGGCTCGGATCGGTCGTCACCGAGCGCGTCTACGGCACGATGATGATCCAGAACGTCGACCAGGGCGAGGTGGTCGAAGCGGGCGAGGCAGTCCTGCGAGCCGATGGCCTGTCCCCCTACGACCGGTCGAAGGTCGAGATCGTCACGAACATGACCATCCGCGGCATCGAGCAGGACCACGCGATCTACTTCACGAGCACGTCCTACGGGAACATGATCGTGGCCGGCGAGTCGGTGCTGATCCTCGAGGTCCGGCCGGCCGCGTACCTGATGCTCGCCGCCAACGAGGCGCTGAAGTCCGCGCGGGTCCGGCTGACCACCATCCGGCCCTACGGCGCCACCGGGCGCCTCGTGCTCTCCGGGCCCGAGTCCGAGATCGACACCGCCGCCGAGGCCGCGCTGCAGAGCCTGAAGGCGCTGAACGACGAGGTCGACGCGCACCACGGCGGCAAGTAGCGCTCGGGGCCGAGACGAAGGCGAGGCGGCCGCCCGGAGACGGGACCAACGCCGGATCCAGCCCGATCCGGGCGACTGCCTGCTCGGGCCGTCCACGATGGGCCGGCCGAAACGTCCCGCCATCCATCCCACGCATCGCCCCACTTCGTGCAGGATTGCAGAGTACCCGCAGGCACGGACAGATCCGGCTCGATCGTCGTCCTTGCAACTCATAGCGCGGCATGTATCTTGAATAAAATCGGGTTTGTCCTCGATCCGGCTCACATTCCCACGTTCGGCCGTCGGCCTGCGGGGGGTTTTCGCCTCCTGCCGAGCAGGGCGGATTCGTCGAGACCGAGCATGTCGAGGACGCGGCGCTTGTCGTCGTCCATGCCCTGCAG
>Ga0114931_10004721_pt1 | contig 16964 bp, 16 predicted proteins | sample 2SBtaG_FD_89579 | JGI IMG/M metagenome (GOLD analysis project Ga0114931, IMG submission 89579) | Deep subsurface microbial communities from Kolumbo volcano to uncover new lineages of life (NeLLi) - 2SBTROV14_V59a metaG | ecosystem: Environmental > Aquatic > Marine > Volcanic | place: Kolumbo...
TTCAGATATTGCAAAAGAGGCTGGAGACTTAATAATACTGGATGATAATCTTAAGTCTATAGTTACAGGAATAAAAGAAGGCAGAACAATATTCTCAAATATGAGAAAAGTTATTAATTATCTTTTGACAGCTAACCTTGCAGAAGTTCTTTTGGTATTTATCACTTCCCTATTTGGATTAATTCCTTTTTTGGCTATACAGTTATTATGGGTAAATTTTGTAACTGATATAGCTCCTGCAATGACCCTAGGAATTGATCCTTCACATAAAAACATAATGAAAAAGAAACCTACTGGCAAGGATGAAAAATTAATCAATAAAAGGATTGTATGGTTGACTGTTGGAATAAGTATAAAAAAAGTGATTGTTATGTTGGCAGTATTTATGATAATACTCAAACTTACAGGTAATTTGGTTCTTGCTCAGACAATGACATTTACATGGTTAGTATTATCTCATTTTGTCAGGGTTGCAGCTATAAGATTTGATGAGAATGTCAATATTTTTGTGAATAAATATCTTAATTGGTCTATTCTGATACCTGTAGTTTTTCAATTATTGATTATATATACCCCTCTATCAAAATTTTTCAATGTTGTACAACTGACAATCAATGAATGGTTAATCTTAATCAGTACGATAGTGTTAGCTGTTGGTTTAGCAAAGATAATTACTTATGTTATTGATAAAAATTTGCCTTTGAGTGAAAAGGATTATTGAGTTCTCAAGTGTAGTGAGTGTATATCATAAAAATCAAAGATTTTTTGGACACAAAATATCGTTTTTGTGTGAAAAAAATACATTGTATTTTTACATACAAAAAATTATTTTTACGCACAAGAAATTTACAATTTATTCGTGTTTTCCTATAAGAATATTTAATTCGCGAAAGCGAACTTACATGACCGGTGGTTCTTGACATTAAAATATATTTTATTTACTATAATCCACATGTGGGACAATTTGAATTCTGTTTTCCAAATCCTGCTTTTCTAAAATTCTTTTTACAACTACCAGAACAAAAATAATATGTCTTTGTTCCTCCGTGTTTTGAATATGGTGCATTTTCCATTATTCTCCCACAATAATCACATTTTAACCTATTATCTTTCTTTAAAAATGAAAATAAACCCATTATATCACACCTCATCCAATAATTATTTCATTTATTATATCACTCTTTTCTTTTTACTAAATTTAATTTCCGAATCAAGCTTAAACACTATCAGCGGAAGGATAAGTATACTTACAAGAAGAGTTATTGTAATCCCTATTGCAAGGACTATCGCTAGATTTTTCATAGCAGGAAGAACTCCAAATAGGAGTGCAAGGAATCCTGCGCTTGTTGTAAGTGATGAGCCAATGAGTGCTCTTACAATTCCTGTGTTTAGTTCTACCAATGCCTTTTCTTTTCCCATCTTTTTTCTTAACAAATAATATTCATAAGTTATGTTTATACCATACGATATACCTAATGCCATAATCATCGCAGCAGCTACCATAGTGACAACAGTTATGGTTATGCCTAAATATCCTGTTATTCCAAATGTTATCATAACACTTATCATTATAACGCTTATTGCACCAACCACTTTTTTTACAGAACCTCCAAAATAAAAGAACAAAAATATCAGCATGAATAGGAAACTGAATATGGTGATGTAAGCAAAATCACTCATTATAACCTGGAATGTCGCCCTGTCAATTGCATTAAATCCAGTTATTTTATAAGTAAGTCCAGGATTCATCGGTTCAAGTGAAGCTATATCATCATTTATGTTATTTACAACTTTTCCTATCACTGACGAACTTGCTCCTGTATCTGATCTTATTTGTATGACTGTGAAAGAATAGTCATGGTTGATAAACATCAAAGCTCTCGGATTAAGCTTTATAAGCTTTTGAATGTCTTGGTTTGAGTTAGGAATCTTCCCCCCATTGACCATCATGATCATATCTGGAAAATTCATAACTTCTTTTATGTAATCATCTTTTCTGAGTTTGTTTGAAAGTGAATCAACATATCTTAAAACTTCTGGATCTCTTACATCTTCTACAGGACCAGAAGCATAAAGCAATACATACATCATGTCTGCACTAAAAAGGGACCTCATATCATTCATTAGCTTAACTTCAGTTATATCTTGTGGAAGAATTTTTTCAAGAGATGGTTCAACATTGTTTAAAAGTAGAGGAATTCCTGGAAGAGTCAATGCAAGACAAATCATGAGACCTATAAAAAATACATAAGGTTTTTTAATTTGTTTTTCCCCTATTTCCTTTCCTAGTTTTTTAAGAAATTCCATCTTATTTTACCTCATTTGGGAGGTTAAATATTTGAAAATTTTTAATTTTCATTTTATTTTTTTCCTCTTGCTTTTTTGCAGCAAACCTTTTACTTATCTAATAAAGTCTTAAGCTCTTTTGAAGTTACATTAACAACAGTATGATCATCAGGATAAACTTCTGATTTTCCATAAAGAGCATATTCTCCCTCAACACCAAATCTCATACGTTTTGTTATGACGGATATTATTCGTTCTTCGATTATAAGGATTGCAGGAAGGCCAAAGAGTGTAAGTAAAAAAGATGTACTTACTCCTATTGCCATAAGAAGTCCGAACCTGTTCATTTCAGGCATTCTTCCCATAAGAAATGCCAGAAATGCTACAATTGTTGCAATTGCAGCTCCTGTAAGAGCTGTACCTGTATTCTCTATTGCATTCTCAATAGATTCTTTTATCGTCTTGCCCGACTCTCTTTCATTCTTGAACTTGTTCATCAGGTGTATTGCATAATCAATACCTATTCCTATTATCATAGCAGCAACTCCTCCTGCAAGAGTTGATATAGGGATATTTGCATATCCCATGATTCCATAAAGCCAATTAACACTTATGGTCACGATTATTATAGGTACCAACGCACTTGTAAATGTTCCAAATAGGATCATCGTTATGATGAATACGAAAAGTGTTGATATGTACTGTGTTTTTTTCCTATCTTGTGCTATAAGAGTTCCAAGCTTTTGCTGTATTATAGGAGTTCCTGTAAGCATAATTTTAGTTCCAGGCGGATGTCCATAATCAGATATTATATCTTTTATCTTTGTTGAAAGAAGAATCATCCTAGAGTCATCGGCACTTACATCAGTCATAATCATAATTATAGTTGTGTCATAATTAGAACTGATATAATTTGAAAGAAAAGGATTAATGTCTTTATTAGATATAATTTTATTATATTGTAAATCACTTAAAGAACCATTTGCATTCATCATAACAACATCACTGTATGCATATGCAGCAATCACATCAGGTTCATTCTCAAGAATAGGCTTAATTTTTGAAATATAATCAAATACTCTTTTATCGCGCATGTCAACAATGCCGCCATTACCAAGAGGGCTATTTCTATCTTCTTGTATAATTATTGCAATTACATCCTGTCCAAGATAATTATCTCTTAACACATTAAATGCCTTAATCTCTTCTATATCTTGTGGCATCATCTGTTCAAGAGATGCGACAGTCCTAACTTTTGACACTCCACCATAAAGTGCAATAGTTATCATAATTAGTAGTAATACTGTAAGATAAGGGTGCTCTACCTGAAAGTGAGCCAATTTTCTTAAAAGTTTATAATAAGTCTTTTTCATTGTCTACCTTTAGTTATCTTTTTAGTTACTCTTCTCATAATCTCAAAAGCATCCATTATTTCTGGATAACTTAGTTTATAGATAATCCAAGCACCTTTCTTTTCTGATTCTACTATATTTTTATTTCTTAAAATTGCAAGATGTTGTGAAACAACTGATTGAGGCATACTTGTCTGTTTTACTATTTCAGATACTGTTTTAGGGTTATTTTTCAGTGCAACAAGTATATCGATTCGATTTGAATTTGAAAATATTTTACAAATTTCACATTCTTTGTCTGATTGTTTTGACATATTAGTATATCACAATATGCTAATATTTATAAAGCTTTCGTTCAAGCATCAAGATTCCATCATTCCAAGAATGGTGGTTTGGTACAAACCACAAATAATATGTAGAATCTTGAGATTATAAAAATAATTTTTTCGCATAACAAAAATTCGACGATAGCTATCCCAAAACCTAAAGGTTGGGGTTGATGGCCCCATATCAACTTAAGCGTCGAGCACGATTGTCAAACAATCGATGCTCATGTTGATTTAGTTTGTCATGGACGAGCTAAAGTTTGCTGTTGGCAAACTATCTGGTGTTCAGGTCTCAGTGTGCATAACTGTGTTATTCCGAATGTGCTCAATTAAACCAAAGATTTATAAAATTTCAAGTGTTATATCTCATATATAAATTTATTATGGGGTAAAATAAATGGCAAAAGTAGAAAAAACAAAAGAAAATTTGAAAAAATGCATTTGTATGAAGTGTCCAAGCTATAAGATGGGCTGTAAGATGAAAGCGATGCCAAAGAACATGATGACTATGTTGAAAGGCAACATTGGAGACTTAGATCATTTTGAAGGATTGTTCTGCGCATTTGAAAAAAGTAACTGTATTACAGAAGAAGCAGGATGCATATGTGCAACATGTGAAGTGTATAAAGAGAACAAATTAGATAATTTGTACTTTTGTACACAGACAGGAGGTAAGTAAAAATGGCAATGTATAAATGTAATATATGCAATAAGTTTGAGTATGATGATGAAAAAGGCATGGAAGGAATAGAACCTGGCACCAAGCCAGAAGATTTTCCTGATGACTGGAAATGTCCTATTTGTAGGGCAGACAAGACTCATCAGATTGCACAATAAATAACTATAATGAGGGAATTAGATTAAGATGGCTAGATACTACTGTAACATTTGTAAAGTATATGAGTATTTTGACGAGAAAGGAGATTCTAAAAACAATATTCCCCCAGGTACTAAGCCAGAGGATTTTCCTGATGACTGGAAATGTCCTATTTGTCAGGCAGATAAGACTCATATGATTCTTGATGATAAAAAAGAAGACAGTTCCAAAGGTGCTACTGTATCTGATGTTATGGTTGAAACCCTTATTAACTGGGGTGTAGACACTGTCTTTGGAATGGTTGGGCATTCAAATCTTGGACTTGCAAATGCCTTTAGGAAACAAGAAGAAAAAGGGAAGCTTAAATATATTGGTATCAGGCATGAAGGTGCGGGAGCTTTTGCAGCATCTGCTTACGGAAAACTAACAGGAAAACCTGCTGTATGCTTTTCAATTGCAGGTCCTGGAGCAACAAATATGCTTACAGGGTTATGGGATGCTAAAATGGACAGAGCACCTATACTTGCTTTAGTTGGTCAGATTAATGCACAATTTTTAGGCAGAGGATATTTTCAAGAAATAAATTTAAAATCAGCATATCAAGCAGTTAGTGCATGGAGTCAGATTGTATTAAAAGATAGTAATCATGCAGAATTATCTGCATTGGCTGTTAAGAATGCAATTCTTAATAGAGATGTTTCCAGTCTAATCTTTCCTGATGAAATACAGGTTGCATCAACAACTACCAAGAGTTTAGATCCAGATGAAAGAATAACTCCTTTGGATATGGTTCCTTCAAAAGATCAAATAACAACTGCGATTAACTTACTTCAAAAAGCTAAAAAACCAGTGATTATAGTTGGATATGGCGCTAAAGAAAGTATGCCAAAAATAATTGAATTTGCAGAAAAATTTAATATTCCAATAATTACTACCTTCAAAGCAAAAGGTCAAATCCCTGATTCTCACCTATTAGCTTGTGGTGTTCTTGGACGCAGCGGTATTCCCGTATCAGTTTGGGCAATGGATAATGCAGATCTTCTTTTGGTTTTGGGTGCATCATTTTCACAACATACAGGGATTACTGATAAAAAGCTAACTATACAAGTCGATTATGACCCTAATGCATTAGCTAAATTTCATAAAATAAAATCTCAAGTTCTTGGTGATATTAAAATTACTATGGATATTTTAATGAAAGACGTGAGTATGTCTAATGAAAATTTAATACCTCAAATAAAAGAACAATGGGAGGAGTGGAAAAAAGAAAAAAGTGTAAGATCTCAAAAAGATAATAAAAAAGGCCTATCATCTGCATTCATCTTCGAAATTTTAAATAAACTTACACCATCAAATGCGGTTATTGCTTTAGATGTTGGCAATAATACATATTCTTTTGGTAGATATTTTGAATGTAAAGAACAAACAGTTCTGATGTCTGGATATTTAGGTTCTATTGGGTTTGGTTATCCTGCTGCTATGGGTGCGTGGGCTGCAACTCCAAATAGACCAATTATTGCAATTAGTGGAGATGGGGGATTTGGACAATATTTGGCAGAAGTTACAACTGCAGTAAAATATAATATACCTATAAAACATATTCTGTTAAATAATTCCGAGTTAGGTAAAATTTCTTTAGAACAAAAAAATGAAGATCTTCCTGTTTGGAAAACAGGATTACACAATCCTAATTTTTCAAAATATGCAGAGAATTGTGGGGCATTAGGCATTCGAGTTACAAAAAGAGAGGAGTTAGAACCTGCTCTAAAAAAACTATTTGAGAATAAAGGTCCTGGAATGGTTAAGATTATAACAGATTCTTTATTGACTTAATATACTTAATATTATACGATTAACATATTAAATTTAAGATGTGAAAAAATGGCAAAGATCAAAACAAACAAAAACGGGCCCTACATTGTTGAAAATCTTGAGACTCTTGAAAATTCCAAGGGCAAACCAATACCTAAAGGCGGATTTGTTGCACTGTGTAGGTGCGGTAAATCATCAACAAAACCTTTTTGTGATGGCACTCATATAAAAATAAATTTTACAGATGAAAAGGCAGATGATAGGGTTCCCGATAAGATGGATGATTATGTTGGAAAAAATATAACTATTCATGACAATAGAGGTGTTTGTGCTCATAGGGGACATTGTACAACTCTCTCTCCAAACGTCTTTAGAATTGATTGGGCAAAAGAAGGGAAAGACAGATGGATTGATCCTGACGGGGAAGATGTTGAAAAAATTATTAAAACAATAAATATATGCCCATCAGGAGCGTTGAGTTATACTAAAGATGGTGTTTTACACAAAAATTTAAATCATAAATCCAAAATTATTGTTTCAAAAGACGGTCCTTATGATATAGAGGGAGAACTAGAATATGAAGATGATGATGGTAATAAACCTGAATCAAAAGAACATTATACACTGTGCAGGTGCGGTGCTTCAAAAAATAAACCTTTTTGCAACGGACAGCATTGGCATATAAAATTTAGAGATGATAAAAATGACTAAATATAGATGTAATATATGCAATGTTTTTGAGTATGATGAATCAAGAGGAGATTCGAATACAAAAATCAAACCAGAAACTAAACCAAACGAATTTCCTAAAGACTGGAAATGCCCTATCTGTGGTGCCAATCACACTCATCTAAAACCACTAAGTGAAAAGATTGCTTCAAAAAAAACAAAAGAGGTAGTAACTTGTTCTAGTTGTGGGAAAAAATCAGAAATTGATATCTTTATGCCGCATAAAGTAGATTCTAGTTATTTAGGAGAATGGAAAAGAGATTCTGATGATCATGAAAAACATATGGCTGATATCCATCATATATCTGTCACTGGTGAATCCATAATAGAGCCAATGAATACAAAGGTACCAGTAATCTCATGGGATGACATTTTAATCAAAGGAGTGCAGCTTGCTAAATTCCCTTTAAATAAAGAAGACAAAGTAAATACAAAAACAATCATTGGAAAGAATGCAAAATCTCCTTTAGTAATTGAAACGCCAATATACATAACACATATGTCTTTTGGTGCATTATCAAAAGAGGTAAAGATTGCTCTTGCCAAAGGTAGTGGTGCAGTAAAAACTGCAATGTGTTCTGGAGAAGGTGGAATATTAAAAGAATCATTTGAGAATGCTTACAAATACATCTTTGAATATGTCCCAAATGAATATAGTGTATCTGATGACAATCTTAAAGCTGTTGATGCAATTGAAATCAAAGTCGGGCAATCCTCAAAACCCGGTATGGGAGGACATCTTCCAGCTGAAAAAGTTACAGAAGAGATTGCAAAAATTAGAGGATTTCCACAAGGAAATGACATAATAAGTCCATCACATTTTAACGATATAAAAAACAAAGATGATCTAAAGAAAAAAGTGAACTGGCTTAGAGAAAAGTCTAATGGAAAACCGATTGGCATCAAAATTGCTGCTGGAAATATTGAAGATGATCTTGATGTTGCAATATATGCTAACCCTGATTTTATAACAATTGACGGTAGACCTGGGGCAACTGGAGCATCGCCAAAATTTGTCAAAGAATCAACATCTATACCTACTTTATTTGCTTTACATAGAGCAAGAAAATTTCTAGATGAAAAAAACAAAAAAGATATTTCTTTAGTCATAACTGGGGGATTAAGAGTGTCTTCGGATTTTGCAAAAGCCCTTGCATTAGGTGCAGATGCTATTGCTATTGGAACAGCAGGACTTATGGATACAGCATGTCAGCAGTATAGGATATGCGATTCAGGAAACTGCCCGGTTGGTGTTACTACACAAGACCCAGAACTAAGAAAAAGATTAAAAATTGACATCTCTGCAAAGAAATTAGAAAATTTTCTAAAAGTATCAACAAATGAATTAAAGGATTTTGCAAGGATTACTGGAAACGATGATGTTCATAAGTTAAGCATTAAAGATTTATGTACTACTAACTCTGAGATTTCTAAAAACACAGAAATTGAGCATGTTTAAACACTTTTTACCCCTCTTAATTTTTTAAGAGAATTCCCTTTTTACTTTTTATAGAAACTTAAATTTAAGGGGAGTTTTGAAAGAATAAAGTAAAATATATAAACTACTTGAATTATACTCAAATGTAGGTAATGAGGTCTACCTTGGCTATACGCCAGAACTGTTTCAGCTAATGACTTCTTATAATAACATTGGGTGATATGATGGCAAAAATATTAAAATTGCATGCAAGGGAAGTATTTGACTCAAGGGGAAATCCAACTGTTGAGGTTGACCTTTACACTGAAGACGGAATGGTTAGGGCAATGGTTCCAAGTGGTGCATCTACTGGAGTACATGAGGCATTAGAATTAAGGGATGGAGATAAATCAAGATTTTTTGGCAAAGGCGTTCTCAAAGCAGTAAGTAATATCAACAATGAATTGTCAAAGATTGTTATAGGGATGGATTGCATAGATCAAAGGAGGATAGATGAAGCGATGATTGATGCTGATGGCACTGAAAATAAGAGCAAGTTCGGAGCCAATGCAATACTCGCAGTTTCAATGGCTGTATGCAAAGCAGGAGCAGCAACTAAGAAGGTTCCTTTGTATAAACACATTGCTACTTTAGCAGGTGTTTCAGAGTTTGTGCTGCCAACACCAAGCTTCAATGTTATTAATGGTGGAAAGCATGCTGGCAATAATCTTGCTATGCAGGAATTTATGATTGTGCCTACTGGAGCAAAAAAATTTAGAGAAGCAATGCAAATGGCATCAGAAGTATATCATACTTTAAAAAAGGTTATCAAAGAGGAATATGGACAGGACGCAACAAATGTGGGAGATGAAGGGGGGTTTGCACCAAATATTCGGGATGCTAAAGAAGGGCTGGCATTATTAGATAAAGCAATAAGGAATGCAGGATATACTGAGAAAGTCAGGATAGGTATTGATTCAGCAGCATCAGAATTTTATAAAGACAGCAAATACAACTTAAATTTCAAAGGTAATGAGCCAGATTTAAAGACAGGAGACGAAATGATTGATATCTATAAGGAATTCATCAAAGATTATGATATTATATTTCTTGAAGACCCATTTGCTGAGGATGATTGGAAAAATTTTACTAAAATCACAAATTCAATTGGAAAAGAAGTAGAAATAATTGGCGATGACTTGCTTGTTACAAATCCTAAACGAATAAGGATTGGAATTGAAAAAAAGGCTGCCAATGGCTTATTATTGAAAGTAAACCAGATAGGAACAATAACAGAAAGCATCAAAGCATGCAAGATGGCTCAGGACAATGGATGGGGTGTATTTGTAAGCCACAGAAGCGGTGAAACAGAAGACTCCTTTATAGCAGATTTGGTGGTTGGACTAAAAGCAGGACACCTAAAGAGTGGAGCGCCGTGCAGGTCAGAAAGACTTGCCAAATATAACCAACTTATTAGGATAGAAGAAGAGCTTGGAGCCAAATGCAGGTATGCAGGTGAAAACTTCCGAAAACCATAAACTATTTATTTCACAACAATTATATTTTGCTGGGCGATGAAGTCCGCCTTGGTTCGTGCCAAAACTGCTTCAGCTAATGACTTCTTCTTAGAGTGATATTTATGGAATGGCAGCATTATAGCAAACTTAAGTCAGCAATGTGGTATATTGAGAAACTTCTTTATGAGGTAGAGTTATCTTTAGATGAAAGTGAAAAAAATATGTATGAGCCTATTGAAATAGATTTGACCAATGAACAGATTAATATGATCAAGAAGCAGCTGAAAAAACTTTACGCTGATTTGGATAAAGTCAAAAAGTTTTTTGGTCTTGAATTTGAACCAATTAAATTATCAAGAATAATAGACACTAATACTGGTTTTATCTGGGAAACTATTGAAGACACTTGGCCATCTAAAATGGAAAAAACATCTGGCAAGATAAACTCTGATGATAAGAAAAAGCAGATTGATGAAATGCTAACCAGGATTTTAAAATTGACAAATAAGATAAGAGAAGCGGCAAAATATGAAACTTTCTAAACAGGATAAGGAACATGTATTGGCTTTCTTAATGCAAAGCAGCAGCCTGCACGATTTGCTGGAGATTTTGAGCAATATTTGTAAAAACCTGGACCTGAATTATTTAAATCCAAGGATAAAACATTTCAGATATTTTCAGTTTACTTTCTTTGGGTTGATTGTTAAAGCCAAAGGTCTCTTGGATATGATGCTTTTCAAGTCAGAATTTCTTGAAAAGAATCTAACAGATTTCAAAGAGATTTATGTAAAACTTCAAAACCTGAAAAAAGGCATGGAAAAGGCGTATAATCTCATAAATAAAAAAAAGATGGATGAAGGAAAGAAAGAAATTATCAAGATTGATAATGAGTACTTCAAGATTTTCCAAATTATAAATGAGATAGCCAATAGGATGATATAAGATGAAGGCAGATAAGAAAGAAAGATATGACTATTCCAGATGGTATGTAGATATATTTGCAGATGAACTTCCAAGGCAGGATAAGGCAACTATATTTCTGGGCTTGCTAGCTGAAACAAATTATAAGCATTACCTTAATATAGATGAGTTTACTAAACACACTATTATAACTGGAGCCACTGGTAATGGAAAAACTATCACATCCCAAATCTTAGCTGATGAAGCGTTAGTCAAAATTGAAAAAGACATCAAGAGCAAAATAAATATTGTAAATATTGACAGGAGGACATGTTAAGATGTTAGAAAATTATGCAAAGAGAAAAAGCATGCTAGAAAAAAGTATTAATTCTACTGAGAAACTTGTTCAAGATAAGGCAAGCAGAAAAGAATTAAGCCTGTTAAAAGATAAACTTGAGAAAAATAGATTCCATTTGGCTGTTTTGGGGCAGTTCAAGAGGGGGAAAACTTCTTTTATTAATGCTTTGTTAAGCAAAAATCTGCTTCCAACAGCAATAGTTCCGCTAACATCAATAATCACCATTATCAAATATTCAAGAAACATGGCAATCAAAGTTATTTTTTTGGATAAAAAAGAAAAAATAATTAATCTAAAGGATTTGCATTTGTATGTAACAGAAAAAGATAACCCTCAAAATAAGAAGAAAGTTTTAGTTGTTGAAATCAGCTATCCTTCACCATATCTAAAAGAAGGCATATTGTTAATAGACACCCCTGGCATAGGCTCTACATTTTTGCATAATACTGAAATGACTTATGACTATCTTAAAAAAATCGATGCAGCAATATTTCTTTTATCAGGAGACCCTCCTATAAGCCAAAATGAGCTGCAATTTTTGAAAGATATAAAAGAATATATTCCAAAAATATTTTTTGTCTTAAACAAAATTGACTATCTCCAAAAAAAAGAAATAGCGGAAATCAAGAAATTTAATGAAGACATTCTAGAAAAAGAGTTAGGGCAAAAAGTCACTCTCTTTCCATTATCAGCAAAATTAGCCTTAGAAGGAAAGCTCGAAAAACACAGGCAAAAACTAAATAACAGCAATATAATAAAATTTGAGGAGGTGTTATCCCGCTTCTTCATGGAAGAGAAAGGAAGCGTGCTTATGTTATCAATAAAAAACAGCCTGAAAAGAGTGATTGAGGAATCTGTAAGCTATTATGATCTTGAAATCAACTCTTGCAAGATGCCAATCAAGGATGCTGAACAAAAACTTCAAGAATTTAAAGACGCTGCTAACGAGATTAAAAAAGAGCAGGATGAAGCAGAGCCAATAATAAAATCAGAAATTGGAAAAATAATGGACATGATTGATGATGACTTGGAGGAATTCAAAGAAAAAAACGAGCCTTCTTTGATGGATGAGTTAAAAAAAAGACTTGACCAGATAAAAAATTTAAAAAACAATGAAATAGTAGCCAATATCCAAAAGACTTATCTTGAAATAATTGAAAGCATATTTGAACCATGGAGAATTAAAGAAGAAGAAAAAGTTAAAGAACGGTTTGAAAAAATAGTTAGCAGGTTTTCGCAATCTTCTAATAGGGTTATTGAAAAAATCAAGGAGTTGTCATCAGAGCTATTTAAAGCAGACATTCCGCACCTACCAACCAAAAACACGTTTACGCTGGAAAGCGGCCTATTTTACAGGACTGATGAAATGTTCAGTATATTAGGTCATGACTTGAAATTGCTATTGCCTAAATTTGCTTTCCGAAAATTATTATGGAACAAGATTAAAAAGAATATTTATCAGCATTTAGACATGAACTCAGGCAGGATAAGATATGATTTTCTTCAAAGGCTAAATAACAGCTCTTTAAATTTCATAAGTGAACTTAATGAAAAGGTTGACAGCATCATACAAAGTATTGAGCAAGCAATCATGAAAGGAATCAATGAAAAGGAAAAAAGTGAAAAAAATGTTAATAAATTCATCAACCACCAAAAAGAAAGAATCCAATTACTGAACCAACTCAAAGAGGAAATCAGTTGAATACGAAGGGAAAAAACTCTACAAATATATTGTTGAAAATTATTTTTTGACGAAGGGAATAATCTTGGATAAAAAAAAAGAAAAAATACAATCATTCGTATTGAAGCATGAACAGTCTGACGGTGGATTTAGTTTTGCTGAAACAACACCTGCAACACTTGAAGACACTTTTTATGCATTAGGAATATTGCATTTACTTAATATACAATATTCTAATATTAAGACTGAAAAGTTCATAATTTCTCTTCAAAAAATTGGAAAGATAAGGCATTTGTTTCAGATAATATTCATTAGCAAGACCTATAACATAAAAATTCCTTGGCTAAATAAGGCAATTCAAAACTTTCCATTTGATGCGATTCATGATTCTGAATCAATGTATTATGCATCCAAGATTGTTGAATTGCTTCATAACAAAAAATTAGCCATTACACTAAAAAAAAATCTTCACAAAATTTCAATGAAAGAGCATCTTCTTAGTGAGTTATGCTGGAAAGCAGTAAGCCACAATAAATTAGGAGTTCATTTTGATATGGCTGCAGTTGCCAAAAGGATTAAGCAATTCCAAGCTTGTGATGGAGGATTTAGTTTCACCAAAGGAGGAGCACCATCTTTTATTGAGGAAACATATCTTGCTGTAGAATCATTGTCAGAATTGGGGTATAAACCTGAAGATACTCAAGCGTGTATTTCCTTAACCCAATTTTGCAGATCAAACAAAGGCGGGTATGGTAGGCAAATCACTACTGTTCCTTCGCTTGAAGCGACTTATTGTGCAGTGGGCATCTTAAAAATATTGAGTTGTTAAAATTGTCCCCTTTCAAACATCAAGAATCCACCATTCTAAGAATGATGGTTTGGTACAAACCACAAATAATATGTTGAATCTTGACAAAGTTCGCAGAAGGCTCTTAAATATGTGTATTTTTAGGTGTTTTGAGTTTTTCATAGAAATTATGACTATTAATAAGTGGTAAAAACACAAATATTTAAATATAAGAGGTATTTATACTAGTTGATATGGATAGAAGAACATTCATCAAATTGGTAACATATTTAGGGGTATCTTTTGCAATAGATCCTGCTGGAATACTACCAAAAGCAGGTTCATGTCAAGAACTTGAAACAAAGGTGCAAGAAGGGAATCCTATAAGTCTAGATTCTGCTTATAATTATTCAAACACAGATTTAGCAAAATATCATTCTTGGATCGACAAGACTATTGCAGAATCCAAACAAAATGATGATTATGCTTTAATAATAGATAAATCTCAATATACACTTAATATTATAAAAAATGGTGAATTTCATTCTAAATATAATATTGAATTAGGGCCTAATCCAATTGATGATAAGAAAATTGAGGGTGATGGATGTACTCCAGAAGGTATGTATCATATTGTCAATATGAAAGATGAAGGTCAAACAAGATATCATAAAGCACTCTTAATTAATTATCCAAATTCAGATGATAAAAAGAAGTTTAAGCATCTGAAGGATTCTGGTCAAATTTTACCAACAGATACCATAGGTGGTCTAATAGAGATTCATGGTATGGGAACAGGATATAAAGGCAATGGAAAAGGACAAAACTGGACATTAGGTTGTATTGCTCTTTCTAACGCAGATATAGATGAAGTTTTTGATGTTGTATCCAAAAATAGTAGAGTAACAATAGTTAAATATGGAACCAAATATTAAAATTATCTTTAAGGAGTTCCAAACATCAATATTTCATCATTCTAAAAATAAGGGGTTTATTTAACACTTTGCTTGAAAGCTTCTTGATATAATTTATTACTTTTCTGAAAATCTAAAGGGATGCCTTTTGGATGATCCCATGAATAATATTTCCATGTTCCAGCATCATCTCTATAATAAAATGCAACTCTTTTTCCTTCTTTTTTTCCTCCGGGAGTCAAAAAGTATGAACTATAAACATGGTCTCCATTTGCTAATGCTTCTCGAGCCCTTTTGGTCAAAGAATAAGATTCGGCTGGAAGACTTATTTCACCTCTTGAATCTGCAATCCGGCCATAAGTTTTTGTTGCTTCTCTCATAGCTGAATTCATAAAAGCTTCATAACCTTGATTATTTAATATTTCAATATTCTTTTTTGATAAACTTTTTTTCAAAAATTTATCGTATGCAGGAGCTGAAGTCTGATAACCCATTATCATTCTGAGATTTGGATTATTATTTTGAATTGCTTGTATAGTTGCTTCAGCTGTTTGATATTGATATCTTCCATCCATGTCCACTTCAAAATTTGGAAACTGTTCTGAAACAATATTTTTTCTATTGGGGTCTATATTTTGTATTTCCTTATACAAATGTTCTGGATTTTGAATGGTATGACAAGCCCCTAAAACAAGTATTTTTGAATTAGGAAAATCTTCATACTTAATCGATCCTGTATCTCTCCATATCTTATCTTCTCCATTCCAGTGATGGCCTAACACATAAGATATATCCGCATCTGAAATCGGCTGATCTGGTTCAATTGCTTTAAAATTATAAATTCCATTATACTCTCTTTTATAATAATCTTCCAAGTCTTTTTCTCCAGATTTACTATATAATGGTTTTCCTTGATTATCAGTTGGTATCCAATCAGGATTTGCATTTATTTGAAGAATAGATTTTATTTTATGAGGTTTTTTAGGTAATTGGGTAATACTTCCACATAGCTTACAGTGGCTTGAACAAATTAAAAATTCTCCATCTTCAATCTTAAAAGTCAATAATTTATTATTAACAGTGCTTTGAGTTTGAATATTTGTAGCTATTGTGTTTATATTTCCTTTATATTGAATTGGATTGGTCTTATCATTATTAAAAATTAATTCAACATTACTTTTATCTTTAAATTTCACGATGCTGGAATCACTTATTTCAGCAATACTCAAATCAGTTATTGAAAAATCATTGGAATCTATTTCCAATTTAGTGTTATCAACTGTATTAACATCCATCTTGCCAGTATAATAATTGTGAATAACACATGACTGCGAACTTGAGCAAGAAAATGAAGGATTCATTTTTTTGCTATTATAGATATATATGTCAGTTGATTTGTCAACTGAATACTTTGTAGATTCTCTGCCATTGATATAGGAACTGTAAGATGAATCTTGACCAATATTAAAATGACCATCATCATAAATGGTTATTTTACCATTCATTCTTGCAGATAATCTATCATCTATTCCTATCTCATCAACTTTTCCATTTATTGTAAGTTTATTGCCATTTTTTGACACTTGAAATTCATATCCCATATTGTTACTATAAGTTCTATCGTCAATATAAACAAAGCCATCTCTTACAAATATGTTGGATTTGGAAGTAGTTGACAAGTCAACATCACCATTATCAACATGAATGCTTCCATCTGTTTGTTTTGTAATTGTCCCATGTGAAATTTCTGTTCCATCAGATAGGATTAATTCACCTTCTTTTGTAACTCTTGCTCCAGGATGGTTATTTATGTTAAAGGTTGTTGATTCTGAACCCAATGTTCTAACAATGGTGCCATCATAAATATCAATTTCTGTTCCATCATCAAGAATCCCTTTTTGAGCAAACCATTTTTTCTTTATTTCAGGATTATCATTGAGAATGAAAACATCTTTTTGAGCTTCCTGATCATAACGTTTAGCAATATTTGGATCATCTAACAAGCTGGGTTTTTTATTTAACATATTACTTGCAGTGTACAGGCTTTGTTTAAATGCTGTATCCAAAA
>Ga0114931_10004722_pt1 | contig 16963 bp, 12 predicted proteins | sample 2SBtaG_FD_89579 | JGI IMG/M metagenome (GOLD analysis project Ga0114931, IMG submission 89579) | Deep subsurface microbial communities from Kolumbo volcano to uncover new lineages of life (NeLLi) - 2SBTROV14_V59a metaG | ecosystem: Environmental > Aquatic > Marine > Volcanic | place: Kolumbo...
ACATTTTGCGGCGCGATGATGATGACCTGGATCACATTCCGCAGGAAATTTTTCTCTGAAAAATTTGTCAAACTTGTGGGATTTGGCGTGATGGTCTTAATCGGAATTGGCGTACTCGTGATGAGTGCCGTTCTCTTTTCCGATCTTAATTCCAAAGTCGTGAAAGAAACTCCGAGGTCACTGCGCTTTCGTTTTCAATACTGGCAGAGTACGCTGGCAACCATTGGTGAGTTCCCAGTTTGGGGGACCGGACCGGGAAATTTTCGACAGCATTATTTGAAGCACAAACTTCCCGAATCGAGTGAGGAAATTGCCGACCCGCATAATTTCTTCTTCGACTTATGGGCGAACGCCGGGGTTCTGGCGGCGATGGGAATTTTAGCGGCAATTTACTTCGCCATCCGCTCGGCTATGCACTCTTTCAAACAAGTCGATTTGGATAAAGTGGCATCGAATCATGATCGGAATAAGGTGACGCCGTTTCCTTTTGTTTTCATCGGTTTGGTGCTCTCGCTGATCGTATTTCTTTGGGTGAGCGATTTCGATCTCAGCATCAACTTGGGATTCTGCGCGATGGCTGTTGCTGTGTATTCGATTCTCTCACGATTTCCCATGGATCGCCTGGGAAGTCCAGTGGTGCTGTCGGGATGTTCTCTGGCGATGCTGGTTCATCTTCTTGGTCAAGGAGGAATCGAGATGCCCTCGGTGGTGCTTGTGTTTCTGATATTCTCGCTGGGGTTTACGAAAGAGACCAACTCCCAAAACGATTTTCATTTCGAACTCCAATCTGGCAAACGAATTTTCATTATGCTGGTCGTCAGTTTTCTCTTGATGCTGGGTTGTTTCTTCTCAGGATTCTCTCCGACTTTCTACTCGAATTCGCTGATGAAGCTTGCGAGATCCGAAAACCTGGTTGGAAACATCGAAGCAGCCGAAAGAGATTTAAGAGATGCCGCAAAAGCCGATCCACTCTCGCCCAAACCGTGGATCGATCTTTCGACTTTAGTTCATCGGCAATCACTTTCAGGCGATTCGCAAAACGAAAAATTCGCCGAAGCAGTCGAACTTCAAAAACAGGCCATTGCCCGAAATCCCCAAAGTTGGCAGGGATATCGCCTGCTGGGAATCTGGTTTGGCGAGCGGTATCGTCGTTTCGGAAAAAAGGAATTAAGCGATTTGGCAGTCGAGAACTTCGAGGAAGCCATCATTCGGTATCCCACCCATTCCCAACTGCGTGCCGAGTTCGCATTTCTTCTGAACGATGCCAAACGATTCGAGGAAGCGCGGGAACAAGCTCGTGAAACTCTGCTGCTTCATGCCATCAACCGGCATGAGGAGCACACCGATAAGTACTTATCTGACGACCAACTTGCAAAACTGACGAAGATCGTCGAAGAATAAAAGTCAAAGAACCTCGACCGTCAGGAAGCGAAAGACGTTTCCATGACGTGCAAGTCAGTATTTCAGCTTCGTATGAAATCACTGGCAGAGCCAATGCCACCCGGTCGAGGAAAAGATCAATTCACGATCTCCTCAACTGAAACTCCACAGCGTTTTCGCCTGAATTCGACGCTTTTTTTACTCGGATTTCAACATTCCCTCAATCCACAGATTCCCTACATCCGATACAGATTACGAGCCATCTTGCGCGCAAAGCCAACCAGTGCCTCAATCTGGATTGAGAAAAGTCATGACGACAACCCAACGGCAACTACAACAGGCAGTCGAACTTCACGAACAGGGCGAGTTGATCGCAGCCGATAATCTCTATCGAGAAATTTTACGCGCCGATCCAAAACATGCCGATGTCCTGCATCTCTTAGGAGTTTCACTACATCAAAGAGAATTTCATCACACAGCGGTAGAATACATTAATAAGGCGATCCAACTCGAAAACGCACCGTTGTATCAGAGCAATCTGGGGACATGCTACGAGTCTTTATTCGAGATGGACGAAGCGATTGCGTGTTTCCACAAGGCGATCGAACTCGATTCGACGTTCGCAGAAGGCTATTACAACCTGGCGTTCGCGTATGAAAAGCAGGGGAACGAAGAACTTGCGATAGAACACTATCGATCGGCCATCGCTAAAAATCCGCAGTTCTTCCATTCGTATTTGAATCTGGGAAAAATACTTTCCACAAAATCGGAACACGAGAATGCTGTCGAGATCTATCGAAAAGGTCTCGAGGTCGCTCCCGCGTGTGCATCGCTGCACTTCAACCTCGCGAACTGCTACCGAGAACTCCAACGAACGGACGAGGCACTGATGGAATACCGTCGAGCGATCGATTGCGATTCACAAGTTGCGGATTTTCACAACAACCTGGGTTCGCTATTGCACGAAATGGGGAAATCGGAAGCTGCGCAAGATGCCTTTTGTCAAGCACTCGCTCTCGACCCGGAAAACCAGGAAGCCAAATACAATTTGTCGATGATCAAGAATCTGAATGGAATCGAAATCACACCCATCGAGATTCTTCGTGAAGATTTGAATTCTTATACAGACAATATCGAAGCAAGAATCGTGCTAGCGAAAAAACTGGTTTTGCAGAAGCGGTACGACGAGGCCATTCCCCTTTATCAGGATGCCCTCGCAAAATCCACCGACCGGGCTGATGTGGCGTTCGGACTGGGATTCTGCTTGTATTCTCAAGGAAAGCACCAAGAAGCCGAAAAGTGTTATCGGCAGGGACTTGCGCTGGACGGGTCTTCCACCGAATCGCAAATTGCGCTAGGGACAATCCTCATCGCGCAAGAGAAATACGTCGAAGCGGAGAAGCCACTTCGAACCGCTTTGGAATTGGAACCAGAAAACACTGTTGCACTTTATAATCTGGGGAACGCTCTGAAAGATCAATGGAAGCTGGAAGATGCTCTTGAATGTTACAACCGGGCATTGGAACTTCAAGACGATTTCAGCGCAGCACTGATCAATCGCGGTGTCGTACTTCAACACCTAGGCAGAATCGATGAATCGCTTGTCAGTCTGGCAGCCGCTGTCGAAAATTCACCAGAAAATGCCGAAGCGCACTTCCATCGCGCACAGGTTCTCTTGATGCAGGGAAATTACTCGGAGGGATTCCGAGAATACGAATGGCGTTGGAAGTACGAGGCAGAAACAACATCGTATTGTTGGCCGCAGTGGGAAGGTCAGTTTTCGCTTTCCAACCGGACGATTTTCGTCTATTCGGAACAGGGAATTGGCGACGAAATCATGTTTGCGTCCTGTCTGCCGCAGCTTAGTAGCATGGCGGCAGGCTGTGTGATCGAATGCGATTCACGGTTGGTTCCGATTTATAAAAGGTCGTTTCCTCTTTCAGACATTGTTGCGAAACCGTGGAACAAAAATCAGGATTCATCGAAGGTGACCGAAGAGATCGATTGTCAGGTTGCCGTGGGGAGTCTTGCCGGCCTGTTGAGACAGAAAGAAGAAGATTTTCCACAACAACAACGATATCTCATTGCTGATCCTCACGAAGTTCAAGAATGGACGGCTCGACTGAATACAATGGGTGATTCGCTGAAGGTTGGCATTTCATGGAGAGGAGGAAAACGGAAGAGCAGCAAGTCTCGATCAATCTCGCTCGAAAACTGGAAGTCGCTGCTCGCCGTCGAAAACGTGCAATTCGTCAACTTGCAATACGGAGACTGCACCCAGGAACTTCACGAACTCGAAGATTCCACCGGTGTGAAGATTTGCGAATTCGAGAAAATCGATCCTCTCAAAAACATCGACGGATTCGCAGCAGCCATCGGTGCATTGGATCTTGTGATCTCGATTGACAACTCGACAGTGCATCTTGCGGGAGCATTGGGAGTTCCCACGTTCGTCATGCTACCGTTTTCACCAAACTGGCGTTGGCAGCGCGACCGGCAAGACACTCCGTGGTATGCATCGACGAAGCTCTACAGGCAATCGCATGTCGGAGAATGGGGCGACGTTTTCGCTGCTGTTGTTGCGGATTTCAAGCAAATCTCGACTCGAAAGTTTCCAAAAAAACAATTTGAAATTCCAGCCGCCGAAATCGACGAGCAATTCTCTCACGAAAAAAGCAAGTATGAAAAAATCTGGACCCATGACGAATACCGAGTGAAGTCGTTTGGTTTCATGAACGCCGAAAAGGTCGAGCTCATCGACCATTTGTGCAGGTATAATGTGAAATCGATCCTCGACGCAGGCTGTGGTTCTGGCAAACTGATGCAGAAACTCATCACCGAATATGCAGACGAATTCGACGTCCACGGTTTCGATATCAGCGTGAACTGCCTCGACCCATTCTTCGACGATCTCAAACAGGAGATTCTCTCGGTGGGTTGTCTTTGGAACCCGGAAGACCTGCAAAAAAAATACGACGGGGTCATTTGCACCGACGTCATGGAACACATACCCACAGATCGTGTTCCCGCTGTACTAAGGAATCTTCAAAACTGTACGAGAAACCTGGGTTACTTTTCGGTGGCATTATTCCCGGATGGTTACGGAAAAATTCTCGTGAACGAACCGCTGCACCTCACAGTGGAATCTCCCGAATGGTGGTTTCAGCGATTCGAAGAAGCGGGCTATCGCATTTTTTCTCATGCCGTGGAATCTGATGAGCACGGCAACGCCATGTGGCTACACGCTTATGTTGTCCCGAAAAACGAAACATAAAATAATAATCACATTATTCGGGTGACCTACCCCAATTCACAAATCACCATCAGGGAACAACGATGACAAACAACGAAAAGGGATTAAACGCCGCTCTGGAAAACCACCGCAAGGGGAACCTCTTCGAAGCGGAAAAAACATACCGCGAGATTCTGCGACACGATCCTGCACAACCCGATGCGAATCACCTGCTGGGACTGATCGAATTGCAGCGGGGAACACCCGAAATGGCCATCTACAGCATCCAACAGGCGATCGCTGTCAATCCCAACTCGGCGGAGTTCCATAACAGTCTTGCCGCCGCATTTCGAGCCAAGGGAATGATTCAAACGGCGATTTCTGCATACCGAAAATCTTTAGAGCTGGACCCCAACAACGCCGCGGTACACAATAATCTGGGGAATGCACTGAGGGAATGCGGTCGCATCGACGAAGCGAACGAAAATTTCGACGAAGCGATTAAACTCAGCCCGCACTTCGCCTTCTCTGGACACAACAGCGATTCGAGTTCCGAAGCCGCATCGCAATCGAAAAAAGTTCTCCGCCCGACAAACATCGGTGCTCAGGCAGAATTGGGCGAACCGATCGAAATTACCGTCAAGAAAAAAACCGAGAAAACTAAAACCGTGCTTCACGTCGGCTGCGGAGCGTATCATCCCGATCTGCTTCACGAAAATTTTCGGGGAGAACAATGGAAAGAAGTACGTCTCGATATCGATCCCGATGTGAAACCGGATATTGTCGCATCGATCACAGAGATGTCGGTCGTCGAAGACGAAACCTGCGATGCCCTCTGGTCGTCTCATAACCTCGAACATCTTTATCCTCACGATGTCCCCCTGGCGTTGGCAGAATTTTACCGCGTGCTGAAAAATGACGGCATGATTCTTGTCACCATGCCCGATCTGCAACAGGTTGCGCAATATATCGTCGAAGATAAACTGGACGACGTTGCCTACGTTTCGCCGATGGGACCGATTACACCTTTGGATTGTCTTTTCGGCCTGAGTTCGGAAGTCGAAAACGGCAACGAATACATGTCTCACAAAACCGGTTTCACCGCAAAATCGCTGGCAATGCGAATGGAAAAAGCCGGTTTCCAGGATCTCAAAATCTGGACCACATCGTTCGCCCTCTGGGGAGAAGCGTACAAGCGAAATTCCTCTTCGGCCTAAGACAAACAAAGAATCATGGACGACCTTTCCCAATGGCTCAACGATGCGGTCGTGCTGCATCAGCAGGGAATGTTATCTGAAGCGGATTCGCTTTACCGGAAAATTCTGCGTTGCGATTCCCAGCACGTCGATGCGCTTCATCTTTCGGGCGTCATCGCTCTTCAGCAGAAAAACTACGAACTTGCCCATGCGCAAATCCGACAGGCAGTTGAACTCGATCCCGAGCACGCAGGGGCCTGTTACAACCTGGGTCTTATTTACGAAGCCCAAAAAGAGTTTCCTCAAGCCAAAGTGTCCTTGCGGCGCGCCGTCGCCCTCGAACCGAACAACGCGCTGTTTCAGGCGGAATTGGGCAATGTCTACCAGGAAATGAATCGTCATGAAGAGGCCGTTTGTTTTTTAGATGCGGCTCTGGAAATCGAACCGGAAAACTCAGGGTGGCACAACAGTCTGGGACATTCCCTCAAATCGCTCGACCGTCACGCAGAAGCGAAAGAACATTTCCAACAGGCGGTGTTGCAGGATTCCTCGAACGTCGCCGCACGCAATAACCTGGGAGCGATTCTTCATCGTGAAGGAAATCTTCAAGAGGCAAAACAACATTTCGAACGGGCCTTCGCAATCGATTCTTCTTCTCTCTTCACACGAATCAATCTTGGAAATGTTGATTGCGATTGGGGAAATTACACAACGGGGATCGCTCACTACGACGAAGCAATTCAACTTGCACCCGATTCTGCCGAAGCCCACTTTAACCGAGCACTGGCCTGGATTAAAAGCGGCACTTTCCAACTCGGATGGGACGAATACGAATGGCGCTGGAAGAAGAAAGTACAACCTTGCGAGTTCTCGCTGCCTATTTGGGATGGCACCTCGATCCGAAATCTTTTGGTCTTTGGCGAGCAGGGTGTCGGCGACGAAATCATGTTCGCATCGTGTCTCCCTGACGTTTTTCCTCGGATCGAGCAGTGTTTTCTGGAATGCGATCCCCGCTTAACGGAACTCTTCGCGCGTTCGTTTCCCGCCGTCAATGTTATTCCCCGACCGATCGACCGGTTATTGAAACAGAACAGCCCGCTACCCGCGATGGATGCCCAAATTGCAATGGGAAGTTTACCACGTTTATTCCGCCGTCGATTAGAATCATTCCACCGACAGGCATTCTTGAAACCCGATGCGATGAAAGTTGAATCCTGCCGAAGACATTTGAAGACAATCGATGCCCGACCGAAAATCGGCTTCGCCTGGAAAGGTGGGGGCGAAGTCGATACGAAATGGTTGCGTTCGACGACTCTCGAAGATTGGCATCCATTTCTCGCAAACAACGACGATTGTTTCATCAGCCTGCAATAAGGCGATGTGAAACAGGAGATTGTCGCATTTCAAAAACGATATGACATCGAGTTGATAGATTGGAAACAGTTCACAACCGGCGACAGCCTCGACGGATATGTCGCATTTCTGGCTGCTTTGGACTTAGTCGTCACCGTCGATAATTCGACCGCTCATTTTGCAGGAGCCATCGGACAACGTGTCTGCACGTTATTACCATCTTCCTGCGACTTTCGCTGGCTTCACGAGGGTGCGGAATCCATCTGGTACCCGAACATGAAACTCATCCGCCAACCCACCCCACGCAACTGGCAAGGCGTGTTCAAAAAACTTCGCGACAAACTGTCTTCTGAGAATTTCGGGCTCCATTCTCATCGATTACATTTCACCGCCGGCGCGGTTGGACCACCAGGGGAGTGAGACGCCGCCATCGATGAGGGTTGTGCTTCCGGTCATGTATTGCATGTCGTCGCTGCAGATAAAGGCGATACCTTTGGCGATTTCTTCAGGGGTTCCCAGACGACCGAAGGGGAGTTTTTTTCCGCCTGCTGCAATTTGTTCTTCGGTGAAGTGTTGACGTTCGCCCGGTGTGTCGATCCAACCGGGATGGACGAGATTCACCCGAATGCGATGCGGGGCAAGTTCCATCGCTGCGGTGCGTGCCATGTGATCGATGGCCGCCTTGGACATGTTGTAGGCCATCGCCGTGGGAAAAGGGATCACCGCGTGTGGCGAACTGACGATGACAATCGATCCCTGAATTTTCTGTTCGATCATTTTTTGAGCAGCGGTACGAAGTCCGTAGAACGCACCCCACATAGTGACGTCGACGGTTCGTTTGAAAGCGTCCATATCGGCTTCGACCATAAGTTCCCGTTCGCTGTACGCCGCATTGGAGATGAATATATCCAACCGACCGAAGCGTTTCACGGTATCCTCGACAATTTTTTGAACGGCACTGAAATCGGCGACATCTCCCTGCAACAGTATCGCCTGTCCGCCAGCTTCGGCAATCTGGTCGGCCACCTGCTGCGCTTCCTCGGGGTGAGATCGATAATTGATGGCGACGGCTGCCCCATCTTCGGCCAGTTTCAACGCTGTTGCCCTGCCGATACCGCGAGATGCTCCCGTGACGATGGCGACTTTCTCTTCGAGTTTCATGGTTCCCTGCCTCTTCTTGCTGGTGAAATTCTTGCAAAGTCCATAATACTTATTTTCGAGTTAAAAATTCAATCACTCGACTGAGAGTCGGAAAGTTTTTTTCGATCGAGAAGCGGGTGTCATGGCCTTGAGCGGAAAGTCAAAACAAGGAAGCGATTCGATAATCGATAGACTCCCCCTAAGATTCGCGGGTACTCAGAAAAGAGCGTAAACTGTTCTTGAAGAAAAAAACAAAGTCGAAAACTGACCTTCGCCAACACAGCGAAGTGTTCATTCAGTCTATGAATTCATCTTTGTTAGCAGACGTGATGACGGGCCTGAGACCCTCCTTCTGCCAGTTGAAACTTGCAGTCAGGATCGCTGGTGTGTTGTGGAGAGTCTGAAGAAGCAATCTTTAGTCTTCAGAAGAGTATCGGTCTTAACTGTGAACGGCGAGTTTGTCGGCGATCGCCGAACCGTTGCGCTGCTCTCAAATGAAAAACAGGTTGGGAGTCAAGTTGCTCGACTCCCACTGTGCCCTGAATAGTATTTCCGACTCTTGTGGAATACCAAAACCTTGCCTGAAATCGATGGCTTGCATCAGAATTGTTGGAATGCGATGATCGATAGGAGAAACGGCGCGTGGTAGAGACGCTTGAAAGAGACTGGGCTGGCCATGACATCGCGCACAAATTCAAAATCGAACAATTCCAGCCCGATGACGTTCATTTCCTGAAAACCAGAGATAAACAAAGGTAAGACACATGAATCGCAGTCCCCTCTTTCTGCTTCCGTTTTTGACGATAGCCCACTTCACTTCCGCTGACGGGCCAATTCGGGAACGAATCGAATGGACCGACATCTGGGTCACCAATGCAGATAAGAGCGATCTGCCAAGAGTCCTGCTCATCGGTGATTCGATCACGAGAGGATACTTCGGACAAGTTGAGAAGCGTTTGGCGGGAAAGGCGTACTGTGCTCGTCTCACCTCCTCGACGTGCGTTTCCGACCCCTCGTTTTTGGACGAAGTTCAACTTCTGTTGAAGCACTACAAATTTTCCGTGATCCACTTCAACAACGGTCTACATGGCTGGGGATACACAGAACGACAGTATAGGGAAGGGCTTGTAAAAACTCTGGACACCATCAGGAAACAGGCGGGTGGTGCGAAGTTGATTTGGGCGACAACAACGCCGGTGAGTCAGCGAGGCAACCTGAAGCAGTTCAACAAGCAAACGGAAAGGGTCAAAGCCAGGAACCGGATCGCGGCGAAGATCGTGAAGAAACGGGGCATCTCGACTGACGACTTGTATGAATTGGTCGTGAAACACCCTGACTGGCATTCCGGTGATGGCGTGCATTTCAACGCGAAAGGCAGAAGTGCACAGGCGAAGCAAGTGGCAAAGAGTGTGGCAAAATTGTTACCTTCAACTGCATCGTCGAAGAAATGATTCTTCGCCTCTCCCAAAAACTTGCCAGGAAAATCGAAGCGGGCAAGCTGGTCGAGATGCCGCTCGATGAAAATCCGTCTGCGGACTGGTTCTGTCGCCTCTTGAGGGGGACTTGGGTTTTTGTTTCACTTGGAGTTCTAATCGACATCCGCTAAAATGACCCCATGAACGAAAAACGCCAGTATTCCAGGTATCAACAGAATGTCATCAAACGGTTTTACGACAACCGCGAGCAGATCGATGAACAACGCTTAAGCGAACTGGTGACGAATCTCTTTCTCGCCACCGGAAAGAAGAAGCGGGAAAAATTATGGGAATCGGCGAAGGAGACAATGAAACGTCTGAAAGTACCCCAGAGCCGTATCGAGCACGTCGTTTCCACGCTGGACCCGGCGATTCTTGCCGAAGTGGTTAGCGATCTTCAAGCCGGCAGGATTTGACCGCTGGTGTCGTCAAATTGGATTCTTCGACCACACTTTCGCCGCACGCTTCAGTCGTTTCGAATTCCCTGGAAGACGCCAATTGGTGTTGGCGCGCATCCTCTTCTTCAAATTGCAGGTCGTCGTGGTCGTCGTCCGGTTTTCTGCCGTCCATCACGGCATAAATCAGAGTCACAACGGTCACAATTCCTGCCGCGGTCCAGTACATCGTTTGGAATCCGAAATGGTGGATGATCGAACCCAACAACGGGGAAAAAACCATCGCCCCGACTTCGAAAAATCCGAGCACAATCGTCGTTCCCGAACCGCGAAACTGCAACGGGTAGGCCCCGGAACCGAGTGAAACGACCGCCGGAAAAAGAAGTGCGTGTCCGAATCCACTGCAAATTGACGGGAACACCAGGTGCCAGGTTTGCGTGGCGAACGAGATCGACATCAACCCCACAATATGACCGGAAAGTCCCAGCAGAATCATGGAATGCCTGCCGATGGATTTACTCCAGTTGCGAGAGAGGATTCGGAAGGAAAACGCGGAGATTGTATAACCGAGGAAGAACGGGCCGATCCCGTTCATTCCCCGAGCATCTACTAAACGAGAAAGAAAAACAGTTGTGACGGAAAAAACAAGTCCCATCGTCATCGCCACCCAGACAACGTTCCCTGGCCAGTATCGGAAAATGAGCTTGGTAATGGGATGCGTTTTCTTCGGTCGCTGGTGAGAACTGTTTCGAGCAGCAAACAGAACAAGAACGAGATACGCAACCCCAAAAACGACCGCTGTTCCAAAAAGAATCTCATAACGCAATCGACCTTCAGTGACGCGACTAAAGATGAAATCACTCAGCCCCGCACCGCTGACCATTCCCAGAAATCCGCTGCTTCCCAAGTTTCCAATTACCTCGGTCCGGCGATGGCTGGGAACGCGGTTTTGAATAAACACGATTGAACTGGTAAACATCCCTGCGATACCAATCTGGAAAGCGATTCGACCGGAAAAGACGATCCAGTTGACTTCCCAAACCCAAATGAAGGTGGAACATCCCAGCAGAAAAGTAACCGCTCCCAGAATCCAGAGTTTGACCGCACCGTAATGGTCGATAGCCTGTCCCAGAAACAGCCGTGCAAACAGGGCGCCCACCATTCCTGCACCGACAATGTACCCCGTCGTCGCCTCGGTTTCTCCCAACCATGCAATCAAATCCGCAAATCGAAACGTCAATCCATTGGCAGCAACAAGCAGGATATTGGCGAGATAACACAGCCAGAACGCCTGATCATAGACCTTCTTTTCGTCACATTCGTTTTCGGAAATCGGCAGATTCAATAAATTGTTCCGATGACTTGAAATCATCTGAAATCACAAACTCTCTTTCATTCGACGGATGTCGGACCAGTGCGAAAGATGATCCCGATTCGTCGGAAATCTTTTCACGATTGAGCCAGTGGCGAGGAATCGCGAGAAAGCACAAACTATGCAAAGCTACCTTATTCTAGGAAAGATGAAGCCTTCTGAAAAGAGGAACGACTGTTGTGATTTTTGTTCGGGAAGCAGGCTCGGAGACGAACCGCGATTGAATCTTTCCCCCGTCTTCATTACTCTAAAGGGGACGATTTATCCGTCTATGACTGAGAACTCTTTCCAACCACACCGGCAGGAGTCAACCGCCGATGAAATGTAAACTTTCTGTGCTCGTGTTCGGTGCTGTTGTTGCTGCGGCGACATCGCAAATTCTAGCGAGTCGCTGGTACTGTTCCGTCCCTGTTTTTCGCTATGCTCTGGAACGTTGGAAGCCGGGCAACTACGAAGTGGTCGTGTTCTATCGCGCTTCTTCGGGCACACTGGACCAGAAGTTAACAGATGATCTCATTCCCGAGGGACTCGTTGGAAAATCTCACACGAATCTCACATTGAACCTGGTCGATCTCGATACCGAAAGCGATGTCGATTTACAAAAACTTTGGGAACAACAACAAAATCCGACACTTCCCTGGATGGTCCTTCGCTATCCTCGTCCCATCGACCCCGCATGGTCCGGACTGTTCAACAGACAAAACGTGATGTTGACCATGGATTCTCCGATGAGGCAAAAAATCGCAAAGGAAATTCTCTCGGGAGCTACCGCAGTGTGGGTCTTTCTGGAAAGCGGCGACCCCAAAGCGGACGAGATCGCATACAAAACGCTGGTCGATCGACTGAAGTACGAAGAGTTCTCGCTGAAGTTACCCGAAATCAGTCAGGAAGACATCGACAACGGTTTGGTCAGCGCGGATGCGAGATCGTTAAAAATATCGTTTCCTGTGGTGAATCTTTCCCGTACAAATCCCAAGGAGAAAATGCTCGTCGAGATGCTTCTGGGAAGCGAAGGTACCGGGAAGGACTCGCTTCGCGATCCGCAGTACTCCAAAAAACCGATGGCGTTTCCGATTTTTGGCAGAGGACGAGCCCTCTACTGTTTGAACGGTCCGGGGATCATGAACGACACGATTCACGAGGCTTGCACAACGCTCATCGCACCCTGTACTTGCCAGATCAAAGACGAAAACCCGGGGATGGATCTGGTGATTGCAATGGATTGGGAAAAATTCATCGAACCGCAATTCAAAGATAAACCGCTACCCGATCTTCAGGGGATCGGACAGTTTCAGAAGGTTCCCGTCGAAGGCGAATCGGATCACAGGAAGACAATCGGCAGAACAGGACTCGACACTTCGAACGACTCGAAAAACATGACTTCAAAGGGCAAGGCTCTTGCGAGTTTGGCGACCCCCGACAGCGAAACGGTTCCGATCCACCCTCTACTCTCGATCACGCCAGCCAACACCGACGAAACCGTCACCGTCGAATCGAACTCGTTGATGCGAAACACACTCGTTTTGTTTGGAGCCTGTGCCATCGGTGTCTTCGGTTTCACTTTCTTCCTCATCTCCCGCCGAAATTAACCGTTTCGACGCTGTCGATTTCCTCGCAAAATCGGTTAGAGTTTCCTCATCGAACAAGTACATTGCAATGTGTTAAGGGATACGCCCTCAGTCTTGGTAAGGGTTTGGGACGGGCTGCAGGCAAGCCCTCTCTAGCGTCAGGGTGTACAACCCGGTTCCGCCATTCATGAACAACGCGACACACCCATGAGTATTTTTCAACTCGTTATTCAGGAAATCAGGCATCGCCGCTGGAATTTTCTTCTTCTACTTGCAGCGATGACCGTAGCGGTGGCATCGCTCACGGGGGCGTTGACACTTTTGAAGGCTCACGAACTTCAGACGCGGGAAATTCTTGCCGCCAAGCAGCGGGAAACCGAAGCGGCCATCGATAAAAAGCGAAAGCAGGTTGAAGTAAATGTCGCACGACACCGGAAAAAAGTCGAACTCGCCGGTAAGAAACTCAACGACACCATGCGGAAGATCACAAAAAATCTGGGTTTCAACCTTCTGATCCTGCCTATCGATCAGGATTTGAACGAACTCTACACTCAAGGGACACTTTCGAAAACCATGCCTGCGGAGTTCGCAAAACGCCTGTCGAATTCCGATGTGATAACAATTAACCATCTGTTGCCGATGGTGATGACGAAGTTGCATTGGAAAGAATACCAACAGGATATCATTCTCATCGGAACGCAGGGCGAAATCCCTCTTAAAGAACGTGCCTTGAAGAAACCTCTGCAAAAGCAGGTTCCCAAAAATACGATTGTGCTCGGTTACGAAGTTCACACCAGAAACAACCTAAAAAAAGGCGACAAAGTGAAGTTGATGGGTGAGACGTTGACCGTCTCGGCAACCTACGACCAACGCGGAAACAAAGACGACAGTTCCGTCTGGATCAATCTCGAACAAGCTCAGAAGCTATTGAAAAAGGAAAATCTGATCAACGGAATGTTGGCACTCGAATGCAACTGTGCCACAATTGATCGCGTCGGAGAGATTCGAAAAGATATCGAACGCATTCTGCCGGGAACCCAGGTTGTCGAGCATGGACCGCCAGCTTTAGCCCGAGCCGAAGCGCGAAACAAAGCCGCTCAGGCTGCGAAAGACGATTTGGAACGAGTCGTCCAACAGGGAATCCATTCCATCGAGCAGGAAAAAATTGCAGCCCGGCAAACACTCCGTCGAGAAAAACAAAGTCGCGAATCGCTGCGTACTCAACGGGAAAGTTTCGTGGGCATCCTGGTACCCATAATCATCGCAGCAAGTGCAATTTGGATCGGATTGCTGACTTATGGAAATATGCGACAACGCCAATCGGAAATCGGTATCTTACGGGCCATCGGTTTGCGTTCCTCGCAAATTCTGACAATCTTCCTTTCCAAGTCGGTTCTGGTGGGAATTCTGGGATCGATGTTAGGATACATCCTCGGTTTTGGAATCGGCATGGCCTGGGGAGGAATTCGTGCCGGTTCTGCAACCGCCACCCAACTTTTCGAAACTCAATCTTTATTACTGGCGCTCTTGTTGGCTCCGGTATTGTCGCTGATGGCGAGTTGGATTCCAGCTATCGTCGCAGCGCGCCAAGATCCCGCAACTGTGCTGCAAACGAATTGACCCCGAATCTACGACCGAGCGGACATTCATGCTTCTTCAATTAGAACAGCTTCAAAAATACTATCGAAGCTCGATGTCGAATGTCACAGCGCTCGACGGCGTTTCCCTCGCAATCCAGCAGGGAGAGTTTGTCGCCATTCGGGTGAAAAGCGGTTGCGGAAAAACTACGCTCCTTCTCATCGCTGGCGGGTTACTTTCTCCCGACGGTGGTCGAGTCCGACTCGACAATTGCAATCCCTACGAACTTTCTTCCGAAGAACGCGCAAAACTTCGGGCGAATACTGTCGGGTTCGTGTTTCAGCAGTTTCATCTGATTCCGTATTTAACGGTTTTGGAAAACGTACTCGCTGCAAATCTCGCAACGGGAACCAAGACGGAAACTGGCCAGGCCACAGACAGGGCGATGCACCTGATCGAGCAATTCGGACTGAAAGACCGATTGCATCACACGCCGTCACAGTTAAGCACGGGAGAACGTCAGCGAACGGCATTGGCCAGGGCACTGCAAAACTCGCCAAAGATTATTCTGGCAGACGAACCGACCGGAAATTTGGATAGAGAAAACTCAGAAATCGTTCTGGCACATTTGAAAAATGTTGCGAAAGAAACGGGCGTTCTTCTCGTCACACATGACGATTTCGCTCTGAAGTATGCAGACCGTGTCATCCACATGAAAGATGGAAATATCGTTCAACCGGATGAGAGTCTTCTCGATTCCTCAAACTAACAAACTTCCCAATTCAGAATTTCTATGAATCGATATTCGAACATTTTCAGACCGACGTTGTTCCTTGGCGTTTTACTCGCGGTGAGTATACAACCTGCATTTTCCGGTGACTGGCCAATGTACCGTTACGATGCCGGTCGCGGTGCCGCCAGTCCCGAAAAACTCACGCTGCCGTTCTCGGTTCGCTGGACTCTCCAGTTACCCGCATCTCGTCCAGCATGGCCTGCTTCGCAAACCAAATTGCAGTTCGACCGTACCTACGAACCGATTGCAGCGGCGGGGAAACTTTTCGTCGGCTCGACCGTCAACGATACGGTCACCGCGTTCGATACCGGTACAGGAAACGAACTCTGGCGATTTTACACGAACGGGCCGGTTCGCTTCGCGCCGGTGTTTCATCGAAATCGCATTTACGCCATCAGCGATGACGGGTATTTGTATTGTCTCGATGCAAAAAACGGAAAACTCGTTTGGAAGTACAATGGCGGACCGAGCGACCGGCTGATCCTGGGGAACGACCGTTTGATTTCATCCTGGCCGGCGCGCGGTGCGCCGGTGATTTACGATGACACTGTCTATTTTGCAGCCAGTCTCTGGCCGTCGATGGGGATTTTCATTCACGCTGTCGATGCCCAAACCGGCAAGCGCATTTGGCTCAACAGCGGAACCGGATCGACTTTCATGATTCACCCGCACAATACACCATCGTTCGGATCGATTGTGCCTCAGGGATATCTCGCGGCCACCGAGAAATGGTTGATTGTTCCCGGGGGAAGATCGACTCCCGCCGTGTTCCATCGCAAAACGGGAGAGCTGGTACAATTTCGTTTCGACGGAAAACGTGGCGGTGACATGGTTCAAGCAAGAGGTGACAATTACTTCATCGACGGTGCACGCTACAACGCCCAGGACGGACGGCGAATGGCAGAATCGAGACCTTCGATTCTCACCGATTCGCTGGCCATCGAGTCCCGTAGAGGACGGTTCTTAGCGACACGCATCGAAGGAAAGTTGGTCACCACCAAAACCAGAGATCGAAGAGGGAACGCGCAAATCAAGACGCGGTTCGAAGTCCCGCAGGTTTGGAATTTCATCATCCCGAACATGGCACCGCAAACGCCTTACCTGCTGGCGGGGAACCTGCTCTTCTCTGCCGAGAAAGGACGCATCGCTGCGTTCGATATTTCCGACGCAACTCAAAAAAAGGGAATAGTTTCGCCGGTCTGGACCGCGAAAGTCGAGAGCGAAGTCTGGAACATGATCGCCGCGGACGGTCAATTATTTGTCGTCACTCTAGCAGGAAAAATTATCTGTTTTGGGAATATCGACAATTCCACACCAGCGATTCACCACCCTCTCAGTCGTAGCAATAGCAATGATCGAAGAGAAAACCGTCGCTCCGAAGAAGCGCAAGAAATTCTTCGCCTGACGAATCAAAATGAAGGATATGCAATTGTATTGGGACTTTCCGACGGTGAACTTGTCAGGGCATTCACAGAGACCGA
>Ga0114931_10004723_pt1 | contig 16954 bp, 12 predicted proteins | sample 2SBtaG_FD_89579 | JGI IMG/M metagenome (GOLD analysis project Ga0114931, IMG submission 89579) | Deep subsurface microbial communities from Kolumbo volcano to uncover new lineages of life (NeLLi) - 2SBTROV14_V59a metaG | ecosystem: Environmental > Aquatic > Marine > Volcanic | place: Kolumbo...
AAGAAAATACTATTTACAGATTTGTCCTTACAAGATTCCTGCTGAATGACACGATGTTTTCGTTATCGTTAAAAATATTTACTGACCGCAATATATCATTTTGAAAGTTGCGCTGTCGTGTTATTTCTCTTTTTCTTCCTTTGATTCCGCAACAACCTTTGCTTCGATTTCCTTTGGCACAGGATCGTAATGTGAAAGCTCACGTGCGTAGGTTGCGCGGCCCTGGGTCATGGATCGCAATGATGTCGAATAGTTGTGCAATTCGGCCAGCGGAACCTGCGCCTTAACAACCTGGAACCGCCCCTGTGCTTCCATGCCAAGAATTTTACCACGTCGGCCGGATAGATCACCCATCACGTCGCCCATATAATCTTCAGGACATTTCACCGTAACGGTATAGATCGGTTCAAGTAAAATGGGTTTTGCATGAAGTATTGCCATTTTGAAAACTTCGCGTCCTGCGATTTGAAAAGCGATGTCTTTTGAATCCACCGGGTGCTCTTTGCCGTCGTAAACAACCGCCTTGACGTCAACTATTTTATAGCCGGCCACGGCACCCTCGGTCATAACCTGGCGAACACCTTTTTCAATGGACGGAATAAAGACGGATGAAATAGCACCGCCGACAACCTTGCTTTCAAAAGAAAAGCCCTCGCCGCGCGGTATGGGTTCGATTCGCATCCATACTTCCGCAAATTGACCGGCACCACCGGTTTGCTTTTTGTGGCGATACCTTTCATCAGCTTTGGCTGTGATTGTTTCGCGATAAGGAATCTTGGGTCTCTTTTGCTCAACCTCAACACCGTAGCGCTCTTTTAATCGGGAGATAATAATGGCCAGATGCAATTCGCCCTGTCCCGCAATCACGGTTTGTCGCAGTTCAGGGTCAATGGTTACGGTAAAACTGGGATCAATTTCTGTCAGCGTGTGCAATCCTGTCGAGATTTTTTCTTCATCCCCTTTGCTTTTAGGAGTCACAGCAATTTCTACGACGGGAGTCGGAAATTTTATTGGTTTGAAAACTACCGGATTTTTTTTACTGGCCAGCGTATTGCCTGTGTGCGTGTCTTTTAATTTAACCAACGCTCCGATATCTCCGGCTTTTAAAATGCCAATTTCGTTTCTGTTTTTTCCATTCAGAGCGTAAATTTGGCCTATTTTTTCACTTGTGCCTTTGGTCGTGTTGGCAACATCATCGCCGGATTTAATTGTGCCGGAAAAGACACGAATGAGAGAAAGTTCACCGACGTGCATTTCAGACAGTGTTTTGAATACAAGAGCGGAAAAATCGGCGTTTGCGTCAGCTTCCACTTGGGTTTCCCCACCCTTTGTATCCAGGGCGGGATAAGGAGAAAGATCAGCAGGAGATGGACCGTACTCGGCGATGAAATCCATGAGCAACTGTGTACCGATATTTCTAGCTGCCGCTCCGCCAAGAACGGGAAAAATTGTTCTCGATATAATTCCGGCTTTGAGTCCCTGAACGATATCCTCGTTGGAAAGTTCACCTTCTTCAAAATATTTTTCAAGAATTTCGTCATCGCTTTCCGCTATTTTTTCGATGAGCGCATTACGTAATTCGCCGGCTTTGTCGGTAAGATCAGCGGGAATGTCTTCCTGTGTATATTTTCCGCTGCCATCATTTTTAAATGTGATTTTTTTCATGCGCAACAAGTCGATGATCGCGGTGAATCCTTCTCCCTGGTTAACCGGGATTTGAACGGCGACAACCGCGTTGCCATAGGCATCCCGGGCATCATTCACGACTTTGTCAAAATTAGAGTGTTCCTTGTCCATGTGATTGACAAAGAAAATTCTGGGTGTTTTGTTTTCTTCCAAAACTTCCCAGACAATTTCCGTCCCGACTTCAACACCGCTGACACTATCAAGCAGGACAACAGCCAAATCGGTAACCCGCAAGCCGCAACGAACTTCGCCGATAAAGTCGAGATAGCCGGGCATATCTACTAAATTGAATTTGCGGTCTTTCCATTCAAAATGCGCCAGAGATGTACTAATGGATATTTTCCGTTCGATTTCATCGGTTCGGTAATCCGAGGTAGTCGAGCCGTCTTCAATCGTGCCTAATCTGTTGGTTACTCCTGCAGAAAATAACATGGCTTCGGCGAGTGTCGTTTTCCCTACAGATTGGTGAGAAACAAGGCCAATATTTCTTATCTCCTTGGGGCCGTAATCTTTCACTGTTATCCTCCTACTCTTTTTTTCGCGGCAAGGTTACCGCGATCTGTTATTTATAAATAATTTGATTATTTCAAACACAAAACTTTTGTGCATGCAAACGTGATCTCTTTTTAATTCGATTTTTCTTCCTCAGTCTTGTTTTCCGCCCGTTGCGCAGACGCACTGTTTCGCAAAACGCGTTTTAATATGCGGCCAGTTGGACTTTTGGGTAATTCGGCGCAGAATTCAAAGTTCTTTGGACATTTGTAGAGCGGCAAATCACCCCGGCACAACTGAAAAAGTTCTTCCTCCGAGGCTTTTTCATTTTCTTTAAGAACGATGTAAACTTTAATTTCAGTTCCGTGAGTTGCATCAGGAATTCCGACGACAGCAACTTCAGATATGGCGTGATGCTGCTTTAAGGTTTCCTCGATTTCATGGGGAAAGATTTCAAAACCATCTTTAAGAATGATATCTTCTTTGCGTTCTTGAATATATAAATAATGCTCATCATCCAGATAACCCATATCGCCTGTAAACAGCCAGCCGTCCTGAAGCCTTTTTACCGTTTCTTCCGGATGATTGTAATAACCGCGCATAATACTGGGACTACGCACCCAAATTTCACCGCTGTGATTTGGCCGCAAGTGCTCTCCCTGGTGGTTACGGATGGTAATTTCAGTACCCATTACGGGTAGGCCAACCGCCTGGTATTTTCGATCTCGATGAACTCTGTTGGCACTGACGACAGGTCCAGCCTCCGTCAGGCCGTATGCTTTTAAGATAATAGCGTTTGCTTTTTCTTCAAAGGAACGTAATGTGTCTTCAGGTAATTTGCCGCCATAGCTTATACAGTATTTCAAAACCGAGCCGCTCCAGTCCACATTGGCTTCGTCCAGGCTCTGGTACATCCCGGGTACGCCGGCCATAAATGTTACTTTGTTTTGCAAAATTGATTTTACAATATTCTCAATTGAAAAGCGTGGTAATAGAATAATCGTCGCTCCTGCGAGAAAGGGTGTGTGCATGAGCAATGTTTGCCCGAGAGGATGAAAAAGAGGCAGTACAGCTAAAACTTTTTCCTGTGAAGTGATTCGATACATGTCCCTGCAGGTTGTTGCATTTGCAGAAATCGCAGCATGGGTTAATTCGGCACCGAGAGGTATGTCTGCTACCCCGGATGTGTAATTGATGACAGCAAGATCATCAGCACCAAGTTCGACCTGATCCTGGAATGGACGGGATGCGGCAATGATTTGTGTGAGTGATTTTGTCCCGCGGGGAATCTTTTCTCCTAAAAGCAGGGTTTCTTTAACAGAAGGTGAGGCTTGAACGGCCGATAAAACGTGACCCTTAAAACCGGTCCAGGAAATGAATATTTTTGCGCCGCTATCTGAAAGTTGGTAGGCAATGTCTTCTTTCTTAAACATAATGTTAATGGGAACGACGACGGCACCTAGTTCGAGGATGCTATAATAGCTGATGATAAAATGCGGCACATTGGGTAGCATAACTGCTACCCTGTCTCCTTTCCGGACGCCGAGGGATTTTAAGCCGCTCGCCAGGCGTAAAATGGCCTCCAGCAATCGTCCATATTCAATTTTGGTTTCGTTTATCACCAAAGCTGTTTGCTCTGGCATTTTATTTGCTGTTGCCTTGAATTGCGAGTTTAGTGTTTGCAAATGTGGTTCCTTTGCCCGGAGTACCTTTGATGAATTTCGTTGGTGCTTGCCTTAAACACTCCTAATATTTATGAATTTAGGGACTAATTGCTTGCAAAAAAGATTGATAAAGATACTTCTAATCGGTGAAAAAATCAAGAACATTTTAAAGGACAGAAACGGAACTTGATTTGTGACTCCGGTTGAATTACCAGATAGAAAGAGGATGTATCAAACCAATTCATCTTTTTCTGAAATTTTTGGCATATTTAAGAGATGTGGTTTGTTTACACTATGCAAATATAAAATGCTTGAACCTGATGAACTAAAATTGTATTTTGAAAATTACCAAATGATGCATAGTGCAGCAATAACAGAATATAAACAGTCTGTAATTTTTATAGAAATTTGTGTTTAAAATGAAAAAGTTTATCAAATCCAAAGTATATTACTTTTTGCTTGTTTTATCTCTCTCAATTTCCGGCATCTTTATTATCGGCCCCGACAGAATAATCCACGCTGCCCAGCAGACATACAACAAGTGGATGATTCTAACCATGATTCTCGAAAAAGTTGAGCGTTTTTATGTGGAAGAAAAATCTCCGGATGAACTCATTGAAAATGGCATCCGTGGAGTATTATCCGGCCTGGACGGACATTCCGTTTATCTTACTCCCGAAGAATATACCGAGTGGAAAACTCGCTTTGAAGGCTACCATGGCATTGGCTTGAAATATAATATCATCGACGGCGCCTTGGTTGTGACGTCGCTGGTAAATGGCGGTCCTTCTGACGTGGCGGGTATACAAGTTGGAGACAGGATCATTGAGATAGAGGGGAAAAATCCACAAAATCTTGCGTTGGAAGATATTCAAAAGCTATTAACAGCACAATCTATTTCTGCCATAAACCTGGTAATTAAAAGAAATGGAGATCCGGAGCCGCTCACTTTTTATGTCAAACGAAAGCAAATATTGGAAGAAAGCATTCCCTGTGCCTGCATTTTGTATGACACATCCGGCTATATTAAAATAGCGCGATTTACCGAATCTACACCTACTGAATTGGACATGGCCTTCGCCAGGTTGAACGGCCGGGGTATGAAACAACTGATCCTTGATTTGCGGGACAATGGTGGTGGTGCTTTCAAAGCAGGCGTTGCGGTGGCTGACCGGTTCATTAGAGGCGGCAAACTTATAGTTTTTACAAAAGGGCGCGCACCACACTCTACGGAACAGTATATGGCCACGGACAGCAAGAGTTTGCCTGAAATTCCGATGATTGTTTTGGTGAACCAGGGAACCGCAAGTGACGCGGAAATCGTTGCCGGCGCTATTCAGGATTGGGACATAGGACTTATCGTGGGAACGCGTACTTTTGGCAAAGCGTCGGTGCAGACCGAATTCCCATTTCAGGATGGTTCTGCGTTGCTTTTAACCACTGCCCAATATTATACACCGTTGGGAAGATCAATCCAACGCGACGAGATGAGAGTAATACAAGAAAAAGCACATCCGATTATTCAAAGATTCCCTGAAAAAGAAAAGAGTGAAAAAAAATTCAAAACACCCAAGGGCAGGATTGTTTTTGGTGGTGGCGGTATTACGCCGGATATTACTTTAAAACCCACGTACACGGAACTGTCCGATGCATTCAAGCGCATCTATTTTTCAAAAGAAAATTATTTTTTCAAATATGCCGATCAATATGTGAATTCTCATCAGGATATTCCGGTCGAACTCGACTCCTTTTTGACAGATTTTAAAGTCAGCGTACAAATGCTGAGAAACTTTCGCCAGGAAATTCTCCAGGGGGGAACGAAATTTACCGTCAGAGAATTGAATGAAAACTCGAAACAAATTAAGCTTGCTTTGAAAAGGGAAATCGCCGGCCGGCTCTGGGGAGAGGAAGCAAAATACATGGTCGACGCATTTGCCGACCGCAATATTCGGGAATGTGTAAAATTTTTCAAAAAAGCAAAAATGTTGATTTCCTGACGTTTTGCAGGGCTCCTTTGGTCAAACATCCCATCGATTTCATACTGTGATTTCACTTTTCCGTCTGTTTTTGGCAACTGATTTGCTGAATAAAAACTGCTTGACAAACATTCTATGAAATTGTAAGTTCATTGCACAATTTTTGACCACCAAAAATAATCCACACTTTAATTCGGAGATAGAAATGCCAAAACTGTTGTTTGAAATTGGCTCTGAGGGACGAATGGGTGTTAATCTGCCGGAAGCGGATGTTCCGCAAGTCAATATAGATGAACTTTTACCAAAAAAATATCAACGACAAAACCCGGCGCGTCTTCCTGAAATCAGTGAGCCGGAAGTTATCCGCCATTTTGTAAATTTATCTACTTTAAATCATCATGTGGATAAGGGCTTTTATCCGCTTGGTTCGTGCACCATGAAATACAATCCCAAAATAAATGAAGAAACGCAAGCGCTGCCTGGATTTCGCTCTTTGCATCCACATCAGCCGGAGAGCTCAGTGCAGGGTGCACTGGAGCTTTTACGGGAAATTGGCGAATACCTTTGCGAAATTGGAGGCCTGCAAGGCATAACATTACAGCCGGCAGCAGGAGCACATGGTGAGTTGACAGGCCTGATGCTTATTCGTGCATATCATGACGCCAAAGGTAAAAGAAGAAAATATATTCTGGTTCCCGATTCTGCTCACGGTACCAACCCGGCAAGCACTTCTATCTCCGGCTACCAGCCTTTGCAAATAAAATCCAACGAACAGGGACTGGTTGATTTGGAACAGCTTCGAACCTATATGAACGAAGATGTGGCTGCGCTGATGCTTACCAATCCCAACACTTTGGGGATTTTTGAAAACCAGATTAACGAGATCGCCAAAATCGTTCATGAGGCGGGTGCCTTGATGTATATGGACGGAGCGAATATGAATGCACTGCTCGGTATTGTTCGGCCGGGCGATCTGGGTTTCGATGTCCTTCATTTTAATCTTCATAAAACATTTTCCACGCCGCATGGAGGTGGCGGTCCGGGTTCCGGCCCGGTGGCCGTTTCCGGGAGAATGGTCGATTTTCTGCCGCAGCCTTGCATCAGAAAAAATGACGACGGTTTTTCTTTCGATTATGACCGTCCCGACTCGATCGGTAAGATGAGTACATTTTATGGTAATTTTTCTATTATTGTGCGGGCTTTTACCTACATTCGTATGCTGGGCGCGAGAGGTCTGCGTGAGGTGAGTGAGAACGCTATACTTAATGCCAATTATTTGCTCAGTCTTGTCAAAGATTATTATGATTTGCCCTATAAATTAACTCCCATGCACGAATTCGTTTTATCCGGTGAACGGCAACTCGAATATGGCGTGAAAACTCTCGATATTGCAAAACGGCTTTTGGACTTTGGCTTCCATGCTCCGACAGTCTATTTCCCGCTTATCGTCCATGAAGCTTTGATGATTGAACCGACGGAAACTGAAAGCAAAGCCTCCATTGAAAGTTTTGCCGATGCAATGATCAGGATTGCAAAGGAGGCGGAAGAAACGCCGGAAGTTTTGCATGAAGCGCCAACAACAACCCCTGTTTCGCGTCTGGACGAAGCGATGGCCGCGCGTGAATTAAATATCTGCTATCCGTTTTCTGATAAATGAGGAATCATTTTGGAAGGTTTGAGCAACAACCAAAAAGGTAAAATTCTTGTTGTTGATGATATTCCTGTAAATATACAACTTATGCAGAAATATTTATCTCCGGCCGGGTATGAAATCCTTGTCGCCCGCAACGGCGAGGAGGCCCTTGTTCAGGTTGAAAATGGAAGGCCAGATCTCGTTCTCCTGGATGTTATGATGCCCAAAATGGATGGCTTTGAAACATGCAGAATTTTGAAAAGCAATGACAAGACCAAATATATCCCCATCATTATGGTTACCGCTCTCAACGAAATTGAAGATAAAGTTAAAGGAATAGAAGCCGGTGCAGATGATTTTATCACCAAACCGTTCAACAAGCTCGAACTTTTGGCAAGAACCAAATCCCTGCTTCGGATAAAAAGATTGCATGATCAGCTACAGGAAAAAGTCTTCCAGCTTGAGCAGGCTAAAGAACGATTGCGGGAGCTTGCCGTAAAAGACGGCTTGACCGGATTGTATAATCACCGCTATTTTAAAAGGTTTTTAACGCAAGAAATTAATCGAGCCAACCGGCACAAATCTCAGGTATCGTTAATTATGATGGATATTGATCATTTTAAAAATTATAACGATACGCATGGGCACCTTGCAGGGGATGAGGTTTTAAGAAATGTTGCAAAGTTGATGACTGAAAATATCCGCAGTATCGACGTTGCCGCGCGTTATGGTGGAGAGGAATTTGTTATTGTTTTACCGCAAACGAATAAAAATGCCGCAAAAATTGTTGCAGAGAAATTGAGAACTTTGGTCGGAAATCAAAAATTTCAAAGCGAGGATACTCAGCCAAATGGAAAAATTACCATTAGTATGGGCGTGGCAACATTTCCGGAAAATGCAACGGATATTGAAGAATTGATACACCAAGCTGACCAAAGGCTATACCACGCCAAGTCCTTGGGTAGAAATTGTGTTGTTGATGAAGGGTAGGGATAAAAATGACAAATTGGATTCGGCAGCAGATTAGAGGCAAGCTTTTTCGCAAAATATTTTTAGCGCTTATTACAGCATCCATGCTGCCTCTGTTAATACTCATCTTTTTTTGGGTGGGAAGCGATTCCCGCATATTAAGCGGCTCCGGTGGTTTGTTTCACGAATTTCTGGGAGTTGTTTTTCTTGCACTTTTGCTCGCGGGTGTAATTGCCTTTTATCTGTCCAGATACTTGACCACTCCGATATCTGAAATCACCAAAGGGGCAACTAAAATTGCCCGGGGCAATTTTTCTCACCAGATCGAGGTCAAATCAGATGACGAAGTTGGCCGCCTGGCACGTTTGTTCAATTACATGACGACTGAACTCCGCCGTCTTGATGACATGAACCTCGCAAAAATTATTGCCGAAAGAAATAAAACGCAGACCATCATCCGTAACATTGCTGATGGCGTGATCGTTACCGATCCGAGACTTTCCATTTTGGTCATCAATTCATCGGCGGAAAAATGGTTTAGCCTGGATGAGAGGAAGGTTTTGAACCGTCCGCTGACAGATTTTATTCGGGAGCCCAAACTGGCGAATTTGATTTCCGATGCAACGAAAACCAAGCGCAGAGTATTGCCTGCCGTTGAAATCACTGTGAAGGGAAATCGTTCGTGGAAATCGCGGATTTTGCAGGCAAGGTCGGCACGGGTTCAGCAGGATAATGGAGAACTGGTGGGAATCGTAACTATTTTGCGCGATGTAACCCAGCAAAAAGAAATTGATAAAATGAAGACGGAACTGGTTTCGATGGTTGCTCATGAATTGCGGTCTCCTCTCACCAGCATTTCCGGTTTCAGTGAATTACTTCTTGATTCGGATATTACCAAAAAGCAGTCCGAAGAATATGCCGGCATTATTTTGAAAGAAGCGACGCGTCTGAGTGACCTTATAAATAAATTTTTAGATATTTCACGGATCGAGTCCGGGAGAATCCAGCCGAACAAGATTAAGCTGGACCTGCTTGAAATCATTCAAATGGTCGTGGGAAATAATTCCTATCTTGCGACACGGAAAGGAATTGAAGTTGAAATTCATGAGCCCGCAAAAAGCTTGCACGTCAAAGCAGACAGCGGCATGATGGAACAAGTCTTTCTTAACCTTTTTTCCAATGCCATAAAATACAGCCCCGGTAATACTCGTATTGATTTTGTCTTAAAGAACACCCAGGACCAGGTTATTGTTGAAGTACACGACCAGGGATATGGAATTCCGGCGAAAGCGCTCCCCAAGATTTTTGATAAATTTTATCGCGTCACCGAGAGCGAGAATCTTCGCGAGATAACGGGTACCGGTTTGGGGTTGCCGCTTGTTAAACAAATCGTTGAAATGCATGGCGGGCATGTTGAGGCTGAAAGTGAAGAAGGACGTGGTTCTGTTTTTTCGGTCTATTTGCCGCAAATTTCTAATCGGCAAAAAGTTCTGTTGGAAGAAGAAAACTCGGAAGACATTATCCTTTAACATTTTATTATTTATGCAGCGGGAGGATATTTGAAATATGCCGGACTACAAGGTATTGCTTATTGACGACAACATCGATATGCTGGTTATCGGCGAACGAATTTTTACCCGTGCGGGGTTTGATTTTATATCTGCCCGTCGGGGACAAGATGGACTGGAAAAGGCGAAAATCGAAAAACCTGATATTGTTGTTTTGGAATATCTTTTACCTGATTTGAATGGGACGGAATTCTTGCGCACTTTGGCAACTTCTTCCGAATATGAAGAAATCCGCAATACGCCCGTCGTCTTTTTAACCGCACGCCCCAACTTTATCGAAGATCTGGACGGGTGCTTCAGGTGGGGATTACGAGCCTTTTTAGACAAGCCTTTTGGGCATCGTGAGTTGGTTAATATCGTGGAAAATATAATTCGTATAAATAAAATCACAGAGCCGTACGACAACCGGCAACCCGTTAATGGTAATGCCCGGCGCATAAAAATTGCCAAGCCGCTTGATGATTCGGAATGGTTCGAAGATTTAAGATTAGCTTCCGGTGCCATTGAGGCACTTTGCCGCGAGTTATATTCAGACGAAAAAAATAATAATCTTAGCGAGCAACAGAAAATGGATATTCATGCCATTTATTCGAGCAGCAAGAGGCTCAGCGCTCTCATTTCGATGAAATCACCTGTGGCAACATCCTGATAAGGAATATTGCCGCAATGAATGGCGCAGCGATATTTCCTTACTATTTATCTGAAATCTATAGAGCTGGCAATTGTTCAAGAGAGTTTTTTTCTATATCTTTAAAGTATTTAACGGTACCTACTTTTAATTCCATTGTTGCTTCCTCATCACATACAATCATTCCATATTGATGAAGCTGGAGTATTGACACCGTCCACATGTGATTGACTCCTTCTTCAACCACCTTTTGCAATGCTCTTGCTTTGGAATACCCCGTGATAATAATGAGTATTTGCCGTGCATCCCGCACCGTACCCACGCCAACCGTGAGAGCGGTTTTAGGAACCTTGTCAATATCATTATCAAAAAATCTTGAATTCGCTACCATCGTATCATAAGTCAGCGTTTTGATGCGCGTGCGAGAGGTGAGGGAGGAGCCGGGCTCATTAAATGCGATATGTCCATCCGGGCCAATGCCTCCTAAAAACAAGTCAATGCCGCCGATGTCTTTGATCTTTTTCTCGTAATTTGCACATTCTTCCTGCAGATCAGGAGCGTTTCCGTTGAGGATATGCACATTTTCTTTTTTAATATCAATATGGCTGAAAAGATGATGCCACATAAAATAATGATAACTTTCGGGATGATCTTCGGGGAGTCCTACATATTCGTCCATATTGAATGTGACGACATTTTTAAAAGAAACTTTGCCTTGTTTGTGCAGCTTGACTAACTCTTTATATGTGCCTATCGGAGAGGAACCGGTCGGCAAGCCCAATACGTATGGTTTATCCGGTGTAGGATGGGCATTGTTTATTTTGCGAGCCACATAGTGAGCGACCCATTGGCTTACTTTGTCATAATTTTCATGGATAAGAAGTCTCATGTGTTGCTCCTGTGTCTGAGGAAAATAATTTGCAATCCAGTATGGAATGGTTGACAATAAAAAAGCCCTTGTACAAGGGCTTGCTTTATAGCATCCAAGCTCCGGTGGTAGGACTCGAACCTACAACCTAGTGGTTAACAGCCACCCGCTCTGCCGATTGAGCTACACCGGAAAAATGTCGACAAATATATAAATTATTTTTCAAATTGTCAAGGTTTTTGCTTTGCAACTCGTTCAATTGTGATATGGACTGAAACAAGAATACTCTGTTTTTCAATAGATTATAGTAAATAGATGGAATTTGTTGCTTGTTAAAAAAGTTAAATAATTCAATAATCAATTTAGCTTTTGTCATTCTCGATGAAAAGTTTTATATTGCTCTTTCCATTCAATAACCTCATAAGAATAGTTAAAAGCAGAGGGAACAATGAAACATAAGATAAGTGTCACATCAATTGTTATATTATTATTCGTCTCTTTCGTATCGCAAGCCGCCGAGCCGATTGTGCCGGATGCAAAAACAGATTCTCAACTTGTTGACTATTTGGACGGCATTTGCAAGTGGATTGTTGCTGCTGATGTGGGCAGCGGAAAATTAAAAATTCAGGCATTAAGAAAAACATCAATTTTTGTTAACAGTAACCTCGCTCGTGTTCTTGTTGCAGGGTACGAGATCACAAATAATGACAGCTATTTGCAGGAAGCTTTGCAATGGTACGATCACCTGGTTGATTTGCAGCAAGTTATTCCCGCATCAAATGGCGCGGAGGCAGGCTTTTGGGGGGATTTTTCACCTGCCGGAAATATCTACCTGGGTGACGCTGGTACCTCGGCGACGGCCCTTGCTGGAGCAATCCGTTTTGCCACCGGAGCAAGAAGAGAAAAATATTTGAAAGCGTTGGAGCGATATGCCAATTTTGTTCGCTATGGTTCAAAAGAAGATCCGCAAAACAAGGGACGCGAAAGCGCGAACAGTTTCATTATTCAGAGTGGCAAAGATACGGGGGGGGTAGGTGCAGGCTATTATCGCAATAAATTGTCAACCGCCCCCTATACGATCGCCACGAGCGTAACAGGCGCATCTTTTTTTTCCTGCTATTATGAATTAACAGGAAAAAATGAGTATATGAAAATTGCCGAGAATGCTGCACGCTGGATGATTGCAAAGCGAAGTCCTTTCGGCGAAATACCTTATATTCTGCACGATTCTCAGTTGGACGAGTGGCCCCTGGATACGATGAGTTACGTTACAGACGGCATTGTTGGCGTTTATCTTCGCACACATGATGAGAATCTTAAAAAAGAAATTGTGCGTTCTTTTAATCACAGTATTCAATGGCTTTTGAATCATCAAAATAAATACGGTACCTGGGGGAAGCTGCGAAGTGAAGACCAACAGCGCAGCCAGGGCGTTTTAAGCTTGCTTGTGTGGTACTATGATCAGGTTGCCCCTTTTCCGAGAATTTTGCAAAGCATTCGCGCGAACTATACTTACTTTTTAAATCCTGAGAATTCAAAAGCTTTTGGAGTAAAAGAATTGCCCATAACAACAGGTTTTGTCGGCTTGGGAATTGCAGAAGTTATTGAGCCGGGGATTACTTATCGAATCAAAAAGTGAGGTTGTTAGAAAAAATGCGGAAGAGAATGTGCCGAAGGTGGGACTCGAACCCACATGGGCTTACGCCCACACGGCCCTGAACCGTGCGCGTCTACCAATTTCACCACTTCGGCAGCTATTCAAAAAAATCAAGCTGAGCAAATATAAAGAATGGTAAAGTAAAAATCAAGAGATTTGTACTTTCGAAAGCTTTTCCTTGCATTTCTATTTGTGAAATGTTAAAATAACGTTTTTTATGAATGCGAAAATTGAATTATTATATTAAAACATACACTTTGGATTACAGCTTTGGCAAAGATAAAAGAAAAAATGATCATTAGAAACCGTAAGGCGTTTCACGATTATGAAATGATTGAGAAATTTGAAGCGGGAATTGTATTGCATGGTACAGAGGTTAAATCGTTTCGCAGAGGGCAGGTCAATTTTAAGGACAGCTATGTAAAAGTCGTTGAGGGCGAATTGTGGGTTGTAAATATGCATGTCAGCCCTTACGAGCATGGGAGCATTTATAATCACGATCCGATTCGTCCAAGAAAGCTGCTGTTACATAAAAGGGAAATTAAGCGACTCGCCAGAAAAATAGAGGAAAGCGGTCTGACAGTCGTCCCGTTGTCGGCTTATTTTAAAAACGGAGTTGCAAAGGTGGAAATTGCTCTTGCGCGCGGGAAAAAAACGTACGATAAGAGAAAAGATATTGCAAAAAGAGATGCTGATAGAGACACTCAGAGAGAGTTGAAGAACAAGTTCAGATTGAAAATCTAAAGAGGAGACGGGCTGTAGTCAATGAGAAAGTACAAAAATGTTTATGAGGAGCTGCAAGACCGGGGGTTTATACAACAAATTACCGATCCTGAACCGCTTATAACTTTGCTTGATACCGGTTCGGTTACCTGCTATGTTGGTTTTGATCCGACTGGTGATAGCCTCCATGCAGGACACTTGATGGCGATCATGGGATTAATGCACATGCAGCGTTATGGACACAGGCCTATCGCTGTGGTCGGCGGTGGCACCGCTATGGTTGGTGATCCGAGTGGAAAAACCGAGATGCGTAAGATGCTGACTCGTGAACAGATCCAGGATAATGGCAAAAAGATAGAAAAGCAACTTGCACATTACTTGGATTTTAGTGAAGAACGGGCGATATGCGTCGATAATTACGATTGGCTTGGCGATCTTCGTTACATTGATTTTCTTCGTGATATAGGTCGCCATTTCAGCGTGAATCGCATGTTGACTTTTGAGACATATAAAATGCGCCTTGAGAAGGGATTGTCGTTCCTGGAGTTCAATTATCAACTATTGCAATCCTACGATTTTTTTATGCTGTCACGAAAATATGATTGCCGTCTTCAGATGGGTGGCGATGACCAATGGGCAAATATCATCGCTGGGGCGGATTTGATTCGGCGTATTGACAGCAAAGATGTATATGGTTTGACTTTTCCGCTTTTGGTAACAGCCTCTGGGACTAAAATGGGAAAAACGGAATCCGGTGCGCTTTGGCTTGATAAAGATAAAACTTCTCCCTATGAGTATTTTCAATATTGGGTAAATGTAGATGACCGGGACGTCCGTCGTTTATTGGCGTTTTTTACTTTTCTCCCCATGGATGAAATTGAGCAGGTAGATCATCTTGAAGGTGCCGGCTTAAATATTGCAAAAACAATATTGGCTTTTGAAGCGACAAAACTTACACATGGCAAAGAAGAAGCAGAGCAAGCTCTTGTTTCTTCCCTTGCCGCTTTTGGCAAAAGAGATATTCCGCCGGATATTTTACCTGCAAGTTCAATTCCTCGTGGTCTATTGGAGCCGGATGAAGCGAATATCCCCAGCGCAATTATCCCGAGAAAATCGCTACAGGAAAATCCGACCATTGTCGATTTATTAACACAGTTTTCTTTATTGCCTTCACGCGGGCAAGCCAGACGGCTTGTTCAGCAGGGCGGAATCTATGTAAACGGCGAGCGGGTAAATGATTCCGATTTAGTGATTAATGAGTCTCATGTGCGGGAGTCCAAGATTGCTTTGAGAATAGGAAAAAAGAAACATTTCCATATTATTTTTCAAGATTGAGTGTTTTATAAGCAAAGTAGCAATTTTCTTGTTGACTTTGTAGTTTAAAAGTGTATATTGGTGTCTCTTTTGAAGAGATAAAATAGCATAATTTTTGATGCGATAAAATAAAATCTCTTGACATTAAAGAAAAACTTTGGTACCTTTACAAACTTTGACCGATCAGAATTCCAAGTTATTATTTTTAGAATAAAACAAAAAAAGGCTTGACAATTAAAATAAAATGTCGTACCTTTTAAAGCTTTGCCTGGTTGGCAAAATCGTTCTTTGGAAATAAGCGTGCATGGCTCTGTCAATGAGCTCAACTTTGCAAGAAAAAACAAAATGAAATAAGCAACAACGAAGAGTTTGATCCTGGCTCAGGACGAACGCTGGCGGCGTGCTTAACACATGCAAGTCAAGGAGAAAGTACTTTTTCGGAAGTGCGAGTAAACTGGCGAACGGGTGAGTAACACGTAGGTAACCTGCCTTAAGGATTGGGATAACACTGCCAACGCGGTGCTAATACCGGATGACTTCTCGATATCGCATGGTATTGAGATTAAAGCTGGCCTCTACTTGTAAGCTAGCGCCTTAAGATGGGCCTGCGCCCCATTAGTTAGTTGGTGAGGTAACGGCTCACCAAGACGGCGATGGGTAGCCGACCTGAGAGGGTGATCGGCCACACTGGGACTGAGATACGGCCCAGACTCCTACGGGAGGCAGCAGTGAGGAATATTGCGCAATGGACGAAAGTCTGACGCAGCAACGCCGCGTGAGGGATGAAGCTTCTAGGAGCGTAAACCTCTGTTAGGAGGGACGAAAAAGCAGGCATCAAATAGGTGTTTGCTCTGACGGTACCTCCAGAGAAAGCCCCGGCTAACTCCGTGCCAGCAGCCGCGGTAACACGGGGGGGGCAAGCGTTGTCCGGAATTATTGGGCGTAAAGGGCACGTAGGCGGGATGATCAGTCTGAGGTGAAAGCTTGCGGCTTAACCGTAAGTCTGCCTTGGATACTGTCATTCTTGAGTTCGGAAGAGGGAAGTGGAATTCCTGGTGTAGCGGTGAAATGCGTAGATATCAGGAAGAACACCGGTGGCGAAGGCGGCTTCCTGGTCCGATACTGACGCTGATGTGCGAAAGCGTGGGGAGCAAACAGGATTAGATACCCTGGTAGTCCACGCTGTAAACGATGGATACTAGGTGTTGGCCCATTTGGGGTCGGCGCCGCAGCTAACGCATTAAGTATCCCGCCTGGGGAGTACGACCGCAAGGTTGAAACTCAAAGGAATTGACGGGGGCCCGCACAAGCGGTGGAGCATGTGGTTTAATTCGATGCAACGCGAAGAACCTTACCTGGGCTTGAACCGCAGATGAAATCCCCTGAAAAGGGGCTTTCCTTCGGGACATCTGTAGAGGTGCTGCATGGCTGTCGTCAGCTCGTGCCGTGAGGTGTTGGGTTAAGTCCCGCAACGAGCGCAACCCTTGTCCTTAGTTGCCATCAGATTATGCTGGGAACTCTAAGGAGACTGCCCCGGATAACGGGGAGGAAGGTGGGGATGACGTCAAGTCCTCATGGCCCTTACGTCCAGGGCTACACACGTGCTACAATGGCCGGTACAACGGGCAGCAATACCGCGAGGTGGAGCAAATCCCTTAAAACCGGTCTCAGTTCGGATTGGAGTCTGCAACTCGACTCCATGAAGTCGGAATCGCTAGTAATCGCGGATCAGCATGCCGCGGTGAATACGTTCCCGGGCCTTGTACACACCGCCCG
>Ga0114931_10004724_pt1 | contig 16951 bp, 13 predicted proteins | sample 2SBtaG_FD_89579 | JGI IMG/M metagenome (GOLD analysis project Ga0114931, IMG submission 89579) | Deep subsurface microbial communities from Kolumbo volcano to uncover new lineages of life (NeLLi) - 2SBTROV14_V59a metaG | ecosystem: Environmental > Aquatic > Marine > Volcanic | place: Kolumbo...
CTGTAAATTCCGCTTTGTAGTTCAACAGCCCCCGATTCTATTACTTTAAGCAGATTTTTGATTTTCTTTTTGAACGTGTTACCGAAACGTATTTGAAGTGCATTTTTTGTCAGCTTATTCCTTTTCGACTTAGAAAGCACATTTTGCAATGCCAGGCGTGTGGATCCCGTCTGGTTGCTGCTTTTAAGTTTTTCAAAACCCATTTCACGAAGCAAGTTCTCCATCCGGCTGAATGAAATGAGGAAGTTAAAATGTTGGTTTTCGGCCCAGGGGAGTGGATAGTTCATCTTTTCCAGATTACGTGCAAAAACATCAAAAAAAACAAAGGCACCTTCTTTGATCAATACCCTGTTAATCTCTGAATAAAACTTTTCCTTATCCATAATGTTCATCTGTGTATGTTGAGTCCAAACGATGTCGAAAGAGTTATCCTCGAATGGAAGGTCCAGCGCATCAGCACGAAAAAATTGAGTTCTGTCCGATATCCCCATGAATTCGGATAGCTTTACGGCTGCATGGATGTGGTCAGCCGAAAGGTCTATACCCGTTGCACTGCAATTGTAGTTCTCAGCCAACATTCTGCAAAGCCCTCCCAGTCCGCATCCTACGTCCAATACTTTCAGGCCGTTCAGGAATATTTCAGAAGCAAGTTCATGAGAAAATGCAGCATTCACTTCATCAAACATTAGGAGGTAGTTCCGGGTCATACTATCATTGCCATAACCTGCCTCAGTAAACGCCTTTTGTATCCTTTCAAAGAGGTCATGCTTGTGATTCTGTTTATCGATGGCTACTTTTTTAAACATTGACTGATGTTGCCATCCTTACGCTTACAAGCCGCAAAGATGATGTGAACTGCAATATTAAATGAGGGACAATAAAAACTGTTTTTACTATTTCATCAATCGTATCATCATGTTTGCAGAAAACGGAAAAGTCTTTAACTATATTTGCATTGGTGAGGGAAAATAGATTGTAAAATACAATGAATCAATAAATTATACTTTGCATCGAATTGTAATCATTATCTTGTTATGGAGCCCGGTGTATAACCGAACTCTTCCTTAAATGCCCGGTTGAACCATGAGGGATCGTTAAACCCCACTTCATAGGCAATTTCTGAAATAGTTTTGTCCGTTGTTTGAATTAGTTCTTTGGCCTTTTGCAATCGGACAGACCGGATAAAAACGGCGGTTGATTTTCCGGTTATGGCCTTAAGTTTGCGGTATATCTGCGATTCGCTTAATTTCATTTTGCGGGAAAGATGTAGTGAAGAACCGAATGAATGATTGCTGATCTCCTCATGAATAATTTTAATGATCTTCTGCAGGAATCTCGTTTCCGGGTTTTCTGCACGGACATTTAAAAAATGCCTGAAGCTATTGTTTTTGATCTTTTGCATCATTTTCCGGCGTAACAAAACCAACTGATCCAGGCGGGTTAACAATTCTGCTTTGACAAAAGGTTTGGTCAGATAAGCGTCAGCCCCACACGAAAGGCCTGTGACCCGGTCTTTTGTGCTTACCCTTGCTGTAAGCAGAATGACAGGAATGTGATCGGTACGTTCATCGGATTTTAATTCTGAACAAACGGCAAAACCATCCTTAACGGGCATCATTACATCGCAGATGATGACATCCGGTATTTTTTCTGTGGCTGTTTCAACACCGGTTTCCCCATTTAATTCATGGATTGTCTGGTACTTTCCCGCCAGGCAGGTTTGCAGATAATGGGCGACATCTGCATTGTCTTCAATAATAAGGGCCAGAGGCAATTCCGCCTGGTCATTTGCAGGCGTTTCCAAAGCTTCATGTCCATTTTGCAATATGGACAAGTCCGGTTCAAGGTGCATCTGCACACCTTTTGTCTGTATGGCGGTGTGACTGACCGGTAGCTGTATAATAAACTCACTGCCCTCACCAACCCGGCTTTTTACCTCAATCTTTCCGTTCATCATCTCAATGAATTCTTTGGTTAGTGCCAGCCCGATGCCTGTTCCTTCACGGCCATGTGATAAAGCGTTGCCAACCTGGTAAAACCGATCAAAAATATGATGGATATCTTTTTCGGGAATGCCAGGCCCGTTGTCTTTTATTTTAATAAAGAGGAAATCATTTTCTTTATGGACTTTTCGTTTCAGATGGACGATGATGTTTCCGCCCGTTGGTGTGAATTTAACCGCGTTTGAAAGTACATTGGAAAGTACTGCAGATAATTTATTCGCATCAAAATCCATGAGGAGCTCACGAATTTCGGGATAAATCAGAAAAGCGATCTGTTTTTCCTGCGCCAGTGACTGAAACCCTTCGCAGAGGTATTTCACAAAGAGTATGACATCGGACTGTATCATTTGTAATTCCATCTTCCCGCTTTCGAGCTTTGACAAATCCAGCATTTCGTTGACCAGCCGTAACAGGTTTTTGCCGTTTCTTTTGACCATTTCCAGCGCATGGCTTGTTACTTCTGGCTGATGCTCCTGGATACTTGAATTAATGGAATCGGCCATGCCGAGAATAACGGTCAACGGGGTCCGGAATTCATGGGTAATGTTGGCGTACAGGTCACTTTTCATCTGGTTGATATCCATCAGCCGTTTGCTTTCGGCGATGGCCAGCCGTTTGGACAACTGGAACCGGTAAAACCTGTCGGCAAAAAACACCGCGAAGCCCAGATACAAAATAAAAGCCCACCAGGTAGCCCACCAGGGAGTAAGAATGGAAACAGTATACACCTTGGGGATTTCATTGCACAGCCCGGAACCATTACATGCTTTTATTTCCAGTTGGTAATCACCATGGGAAAGGTTCGTCAGATGAATTTCATTGTTGTTGCCAATGTCCTGCCAGCCGTCTCCAAACCGGTATTTATACGTGATCTGGTCCGGCTGATGAAACCCCAGCGAACTGATCCTGAATGCAATATGTTTTGTTTCGCTTTTGAAATCGAGATTGCTCAAATCCAGGTTATTACCATTGTAAAATGTTTTGCCATCACTGATAATTTCACTGATATAGGGGATTGGTAATTCCGTATTTATGATTTGTTTTTCGGGATTGAATATCAGGATACCATTATCACAACCAACCAGGAATTCTCCATGTCTACCCGGTATTATCGGGCCGGTGACACGCAACTCTTTATTGCCGGCACTTAAATTTATCTTCTTATAGGACATCGTATTCAGGTTGACGATACCCAGGTTTTTTCCGGTTGCCCACAGCATACTGTCGTTATAAGCATAAACACCGGAGAAGTATCCGTCAAACTGTTGTGTAACACCTTTTTTAAAGTCCTCAAAATTGGCGAACCCTAGTCCTGAATGCCCGCCGGCCATCCAGATTCTGCCATTATGATCTTCACAGAATTCAAAAACATCCTGGTATGATTTTATCTTTTGTTTTTCTTCTTCATTCAAACAAAGAATAGATGAATCCTTCAGGTTCATCACACTCGAAGACCCTTTCCCAATCCAGAGTCTGTTTCCTGAATCAATAAATAATCTGTTGATCCAGAAATAGGTTCCTTCCCCGAATACATTAAATTCTGCCTTATAATTTCTGATCGTATTATTTTTAAAATTCAGACGATAAAGACCTGCTGCCCTTGATCCTATCCAGTAATTATTGTTCTTGTCCCTGATGACTGCCTGGAGGGATGGATACGGATGATGGATCTGAAGCGGTGATAGTTTGTTTTGTTGTGTCCGGGGATCAAAAATAGTTATTTCATTACCTGATATAACAAGGAAATTTCCATCTTCCATTTTCACCATATCCCGTAATGTTTTGTTGGGGCCTTTCAATGTTTTTAAATAAGTAAAAGGAATGACCTCAAAAGAATAATCCCCGGGGTTGATTTTGTAAATTCCTGAACCAGAAATCCCGATTGCATAATAAAAGCCATTGGAAAGAATGATCTTCCTGAGCTGAAGAGGTGCCTGTACAACACTCCGTTTTTCAAGCTCCACAAAAACATTCTGCATTTGTTGCGGATCAAATTTGAATAAACCCCGGCCTGAACCATACCAGATAATTCCACGTGAATCTACAAATGTCACACCCCTTAATACCCCTTTCGCTTCATGATGGCTGATCTCGGTTTTTATGGTGTTGGAATGCGTATTATACAGTATCAGACCGTCTTTGGTGGTGACCCACAAATTGGTATCGTTTTCTTTAAACAGCTCAAGGATCAATTGATGGCTTGAAGTGTTATCCGCAAAGAGATGATGAAATTGTTTTGACCGTTTATCGAAGATAACCAATCCTTTACTCCATGTGCCAAGGAAAACCTGATGGGTTGAAACTTCTGTTTTACGGATTTTATTTTCGGCCATTTCAGGAGTATTCTCATAAGTAAATACTTTGTATTTATTTAAAATCCGGTTAAAGCGGATTAGCCCGGCAGTAGTCCCCAACCAAAAAATGGAACTGTCAGCAGGGTCAGGGGTAAGACAGGTTATGTTATTCAGTAAAAATTTGCCCTGTTGTTGACCATTCACAAAAGAATACTGTTCAAATCCTATATCCGACAAATTGATCCGTAAAAGGCCTGTCTTTGCATTAGTAGTCCACAGAACATTCTCGTTTTTATCATAAAACAGGACAGACTTTTCTCCGGGAGGGAGATTGAGATTGGGGTATAAATGATCAATCTTTCTGAAATTCACCTCATCAACGGATGTGTAAAGGATCCCCGCCTTAGTGCCAATCCACAATTTTTCTCCTGATTTATTGAAAAATATTCCTTCGACAAATCCGATACCGGTTGTTACCGAATCATTCTGAAAGTATTTGAAATTGGTGAATTGATTTCCGTCATACACAGAAATTCCATTGCCGGTCCCCAGCCATAAAAATCCATGTTTGTCTTCCCCGATGGCTGAAATAAATGAAGATGCCAGTCCGTCTTTCCCGGAATAAAATGTATAATTTTTAAAAACGGAAAGATTAATTTGAGCATGACACAAAATTGAACTTATCAGGAGCATCGTTACAAGGATGGCATTCCTGAAACGATGTAACCTTATAACATTAAATATTTCATTGATCCCAAACATTTTTTTATTCAATAAAGTCCGGATATGTGCCGCTAATGATTTTTTGTTTTGGTTTAATTGTTATCATTTCAAAGATAAGCAGGATGGAACGGTTTGCAGATAAAATATTGTATTTTAACATTTTATTAACATACAACACCCGCTCATTAACGAAACAGTCTGCTCATTTCGAGGGTTTTGGGAGGAACTTTGATCAATAGGCAACTGTTCCTGTTAGAGTTTGTTAAGAAATAAGTTCCGAAAAGGCACACGGAATACATCTTATGGGAAACAGAGAAGTATTAATTTCCTGTTTCATTACCATGACTATGAAAACAACACGATTTATCGTCTCCGAATTGTTTCTTCTGAATCAAACCCGGATACTTTTAAGTATTTCTTATGTTCGTTTTTCAGGTACACAATGATTGCTTTTCCATTAAAATTCCCGATGGGACAGGAATCCTCACTTTTATTCACGATGTGCTCTGCCGGATATTTGTAAACTGCAACAATGGCAAACAGTTTTACTCCACGCAACGATTTGAGTTCTTCATCCGTTACTTTCTCCCCATCGTATTTCATAATTTTGTAATCAAGTAAACGGCCTTTTTTTTCACTGCCCTGCCACAAACCGGTTATGTTTACATCAACCAAAGCAGATTTTTTACAGATAAAGGTATATTTTTCAACTATTTCCGACCCTTTATATCCGGGTAATGTTTTTTGTGCATGAGCAGCCATCAATCTTAATTTGCCACAGCCATAACATTCTGTCGAAATAAAAAACAACGAGAATGTAACTATTATAAAAACTTTGAATATTTTCATAAATGTTTCTTAAATATATAATAACCAGGCCGGAGTTTTTTGTTTATTCCGGCCTGGTTTTTCAATGAAATTGTTATTGAACAAGAATTCTTGAAGTCTGATGTTTCGACCCGGATGTCACGGACACAAAATATAATCCTTTGGAAAAAGTTGACAAATCAACATTCTTTTTTCCCATGTCAACATTATCCATGTGTTTGACAACTCCACCGGACAAATTGTAAATGATGATTTTGGAATCAGGTGATACAATATTAATGTTGAACAAGCCGTTGGAAGGATTTGGATAAATTTCAACGAGATCGTCTTCACTGTTATTTTCAACTCCTGAAATCAATGATTTTAAAGGGCTTTCCCAGATTCCCCTGCCAAAAGTTGCTGCCCTTATTTTCTCTGTAGCATAATAAATTTCAAGGTAATTCACAATTGTATTGGGCAAACCGTTATTGAAAGCTTCCCAGTCGCTCATTTGATTATTTGTATAAAACACACCCAAATCAGTGCCGATATACAGATCATCCTTTGCACCGGTTTGATAAACGATACATTTTACGGGGATATTGGGCAGGGTCCCTGAGATGTTGGTCCAACTGGTTCCTCCGTTATTTGTCCGGTAAACCTTTTTGCCATCTTCGTATCCTGCAAAAGTTATATAAGCAATATTCGGATCGGCAGCATTTACAGCCATCTTAGTGATGTTTGAATTCGGAAAATCATTCCCTGTTACATTCGTCCAGGTTGTGCCACCGTTGGTTGTAACCCATACTGATTGATAATTGCCTGCATAGATAGTATTCGGATTTGAAGGAGCGATGGCAATATGGGTCCATGCATTCCCCGATAATTGATTATCCGTTATTGCGGTCCAGCTATCACCCTTGTCAGTGGATTTATATATTTCTGTCCAACCGCCGTAAAGGGTCGTCGGGGTATTGGGATCCATCACAATCGGCCATTCAAAGTCAGCTTGTTCACCATCCGGGCCGTTTAGCCATTCTTCTGCCGTGGCGTAACCGTCTAATGTCCTTGAGAGGCTGCCACTTGTACTTGCAGCATAAGAAATGTTCTGGTTGGAATAGTCAATTAAACATTCAACACCGTCTGTATTGTTATTCACATCCCACCAAGTTGTACCGTTCCAACCATTGACATCGTTATCCTGTGCTCCGGCGAGCAAATAATTTTCCTGCTGTGGTGTTCCGCCCAATCCATAATACTGGGTAATAAATAATCCTGATGTTAAATCCGTCCACGGGTTATCGGTTGTAATATCCCCTTTATACAAACCGCCGTCATTTCCGGAGAACAAGATTTTGTTGCTACCCGGCATGAATTTAAGAACATGGTGATCGGAGTGAACATAAAAATAGGGGTTTCCGGGCTGCCAGTAGCCGTCGAGATAACCTTCCCAGCTGTTTCCGCCGTCTGTTGTTCTGTATGCAAAATTCATGGCTCCGAGAATAATTAAATTTGCATTGTCGGGCGCAATGGCGAGGCACATATTGTAACCTTCCTGAGTGGCAATGTTCGGTGGCATATTTTGATTTTGCCAGCTTGCACCACCATCGTTACTTGACGCACCTGATCCATCTTCAAAAAAAGCCAGTATAAAATTCGGATCGGCAGGTGTAACCGCAAGTTCAACCCTGCCTGCAGAACCGGAATACATTTCAGCAAAACTTTGCCCATGATTTGCGGAACTGTATATTTTACCGTTGGAACCTCCCGCATACACTACGTTTTGATTATCCGCCTTATAAACAAGGCACCTGAAATTAATGCCATCCGTACCACCGCTCTTGCTCCAGTTCGCACCGGCATCATCACTATAATATATGCCATTGTCAGAAGCAACAATTAATTTGTCAGGTGTTGTCGCATTCATTAAAATACGGGCAGTTTGACGGGTATCATTCAATTCAAAGTTCAGTCCGGTCAAGTTCCAGGTATTACCACCATCCGTTGACTTCATAACACCAAGCGACTGTGATTGCTGGGCGTCTGCATCTCCTGTAGCAATGTACATGATATTGCGATTTTGAGGATTGATGGCAATGTCACTGATACCCAGGGAAGGGAGGTTGTCCGTTGTTGTATTCCAGCTACTGCCGCCATCGGTGCTTTTCCATAAGCCCCCTGATGGTGAGCCCACCCAGATGACCGAATTGTCCGTTGGATCAAAAGCGATTGCATTAATACGGCCCAGCCCCGGATATCCCGGGTTCCCTTTCGGGTTTGGCAAAACGTTTGGGCCGATAAAAGTCCAGTTGGCATCACTGCTTTCCTGACGTGTTGAGCTGTAGTACTTTTCCATTTCATAATAGGTATGCAACGGATTGATAAAACTCCCGTCTGCCAATACCCTGTCTTTCCAATATCTTTCCCATCTTTTGTATTGTTTAAACGCTTTATCGGTTTTCGATATCTTTCCGTTACTGAGGTCCTGGTTAAATGAATTTTGAATTTCAAAAAAATTCATTTTTCCTGAGGTTGAGATTCTCTGTTGCCATCCCTGAGAATACGCAAAAGAGGTCATCATAGCTAAAATTAAAAGTAAAGGTAGTTTTTTCATAAGACTAAAATTTTAAATTATTATTATTATTGATTTAATTAAGGTAATGGTTAACTTCACCCGTTACGAAAGGTGCCTGACTCCATTTTTATTGTTTTCATCTTCGAGAAGCTTGACAAGAATTTGAAAAGTTTCTTTCAGATCATTGTATTTAAGTAATAAAGTCTCCAACAGAAAAAGTTTGTTATCTACCATATTTTCAAAATTCCTCATGGTCAGAGTCACCCTGTTATCGTGATGTTCCAGGTTGCTTTCTTCAATTTCATAAGGACTGTTTGAAAATTTCGAATCCATTTGTCGAAATGATATTCTTTGGTACAGATAGGGTATTAAATTGTTTTCAATATCGCGGTTCAGTTCTTCTTCCGAAGATCTTATCCTGATCATTAGCAAGGGTATGCTATACAACAGTTCCCGGATAGAATCGGAGTTTATAATGGATACCTGCCCTGTATTTAAAGCTTCATCAAGTGTTGCGGAATGATGTTCATAACCCGGCGTTGTAAGCAGGCCGTAAAGCAAACTGTCAACCATATTACTGTCCATTTGATGATAGTCGGGACCGAACATTGTTAAAAATAAAGCCGCTTCATTGATAAAACTATTCACCCTGTTTATTTCATCATTAAGGTTCAATGCGTTCTCTTTTGTTTCAATTAATATTCTTTTCACAAGTAAAACCGATTCTTTATCCTGTTTCCTGTTACTGTTCCAGTCATTGATTTGCATCGCAATCAAAATACCGATCACCACCAGCACAATCTCGCCAATGGCATACCTCAGGTACTTTTTAAAATTATTATCAGCCGCCAGTTTCCAGCGTATTTTCCGTAAAGGACTGAGCATGAATTCATTTCACTGCAATGGCTGCGCTGGAAGGGCCTGCCAAAGGCAGGACATAGGTCTCGTCAAAACCTGCCTCTTTTGCCCATCCGTTAAAGTCAGCCGCAGTAAAATCATATCCTTCCTCCGTTTCGATGAGCATATTCAACGACATCAGCAGGCCGAAAACATTTTTATTGCGTTCATCATCTATGATGTTTTCAATCACCACCAACGCCCCTCCTTCAGGCAAAGCATCATACGCTTTTTTGATCAGCATTTTTTTGTCGTTTGTTCCCCAGTCGTGCAGAATGTTGCCCATGGTAATCACATCAACTTTCGGGAAATCATCTGTAAAGAAATCACCGGGCTGAATGGTTACTTTTTCCGCTACGCCCATGTTTTTCATGTTTTCGGACGCTATGGGCGTTACTTGTGGCAGGTCAAAGGAAATACAACGCATGTGATCATTATGCATAACCACCTGGGCGGAAAGGTATCCTCCGGCACCCCCGATATCACAAAGTGTTGTATAACCGGAAAAGTCAAACTGGCTGGCGAAGGCCATAAAACTTCCCATTTGTGCACCACCCATCGCCCTGATGAATTCGGTCAGTTTCTGCGGATCCGCATAAAGGGTCTCAAAAAGGGGTTTTTGCCTTAGTTTGGTTTCATTTTGCGGTTCTCCTGTAAGCAGGCCTTCCTCCAGGTTTTGCCAGAAGGGGTACAGCCTGTTGTTGGCCATCTCCAAAATACCCCCGATATAAGTGGGTTTGTTTTTGTCAAGAAACAGGTTGACATCCTCGGCATTGCTGTAGCGGGCAATTTCTTTTATTCCGCTTCTTTGCAGGAATCCCATTGCTACCAGTGCATCCAGAAAGTCATACAGGTTTCTGTCGTGCAATCCCAGATTCGACTGGATCTCCCTGCCGGATAGTTCGGAATCAGCCAGAAGCGTAAACAGTTCAAACTCCACTGCCGTCAACAGTGTTTTGGCAGCAAAGAACCCCATGCCTGTTTGCATTATTGCAGAAGGTGTAATTTGTTCATCGCTCATTACTTCCCGTTGCAGAGTTTGTTGATTTGTTATTGTTTTCATGATATAAAGTATTTGATGATTAGTGTTTAATTCGTTAACAAGGAATTCGTGCACAAGTAATAGCGAAAAGATACGCTTCTTACAAATCCACCTGCGAAGATATTGTGATCGGTTCCAATACCGTATGATTGTCTTTTATTCCCTGATTCTTTGGGTCGTTGAGAATTGCCTTAAACTTTTCCATATCCGTAACTTCTATAACCAGGGCTATTGAGTTTGAGTCATTGGTATCTTGAAAAGTTTTAAATCCGGATACTGCAGGAGCAAATAATGATTCTCTTTCATGATGTCCTTTTAACCAGGTGTCAATGTTCCCTACTCTATGTCGTGCTATAATCGTTTTTTTCATTTTTATTTATTTTATATTTATTGCTTACTCTGATCGGTTTTCAGCTTACCCGTTTTTTATAAAGTTCAATGAGTTAATTTATCAGTAAAAATTATCTTTTCTATTCCTGTGGCCCATCCCACCCGGCAAAACCCATGGTTTCCAGATTTGCTTTCCGTATGGGTTCCGTAGCGTCATTGAGCGCCTGAAAACCAAAGTCAAGCCCTGCTATTGTTCGCAGCGGGCGGCTTCCATCAGGTGTGTTGATCAGGTCTTCAAATGTTTTCACTACGATCATCGGATCGGTGGGTGCATTTTCGTCTTCGAACATGCTTACCACCTTTTTGCCGAAGCCGTCCAAAAATTCTCCAACATGCTGATAGGCAACGGCAGTCTGTTCATTTTCCGGATTAACAATGTTGCCGAAGAAATTTGTTGAAAACGGGCCGGGTTCCACAATAACAACGTCAATGCCGAGCGGTGCCAGTTCATAACGCATGGCTTCGCTCATGCCTTCCAGTCCCCATTTGCTGGCATGGTAAACACCAAAACCGGGGAATGCCGCCCTGCCTGCCGTAGAGCTCACCTGAATGATCAGCCCTGATTTTTGGGCCCGCATGCCCGGAAGTACTGCCCTGGCAACACGCAAAGTGCCAACGATGTTCAAATCCAGTTGTGCCAGCACAGCATGGGATGTAAAAGCTTCAAGAGGCCCTCCGTAACCAACACCGGCATTGTTGATGAGAACATCTACTGCAGGCATTTGAGAAACGGCTTTCCTGACACTGTCATCGGATGTAACATCCATCTCAAGTACCTCCAGTTTATAATCGTTGGAACTGGCGAATGCTTTCAATTCTGAAGCGGCTTTTGCATTTTTACCATTGATGTTCCGCATGGTAGCATACACATGCTGGCCTTTTTCAGCAAGGTACCGGGCCGAATTATAGCCGAATCCTGTGCTGCAACCTGTAATTAGTATTTTCTTCATTTTTATTTATTGTATATTTATTGCTTACTCTGATCGGTTTTCAGCTTTCCCGTATAAGTTTTCCTGGTTTACTATCACTGAGGTCTAGGGTTTATAAACCTCCAATTCAATCTCGATCATAAACTCAGGCAATGCCAGTTCTTTCACACCCAACCACGAACCTGTTGGGAAATGGTTTTTATAAATGGTGTTACGATAGCCGGCATGTTCCAAAAACAGAGGCATGTTGGTGGTAAACACATTTTCTACAACAACATCGTCAAAGGTGCAGCCAAAGTGGTTTAAAACTTTTTCAAGATCGGCATAGCAATTTTTCATTTGTTGTTCAAAATCGCCAATAGCGGTTGGATTACCTGCATCGTCCATGCTTACAGCTCCAGAGACTTTAATATCATTTCCAATTTTTACGGCATGAGAATAACCGTAGTCTTTTTCGATTTCAGGACGAAGGAGAAAATATTCCGGAACCTCTGCTTTAACTTCGTGTTCATGTTTTACTTCATTTGAAGTGTTCTGGCAACTTTGTGTTGAAATGGCTGCAACTGCAAATAATGTAATTGTAATAATTTTAATTGTAAGGGGGATTAAAATTTTCATAATAAATAGTTTAATGTTATTGAATAGTTTTTATCATTATTCTGCAGGCAGCGGTTCATTGGCACTCCACATGCCATAGAGTGATATCCATTTACCATTGGCATCGCGCTTCAGGATTTCTGTGTACTTTCCTTTATCAGTTATCACAGCACCATTTTCGCCCCGGATTTTTAATTCAAAAGTGCCTATTTCGTAGCCCAGGTCACCGTCGTTGCCGGCGGCAATAGTTTTCACCCTGGCATCAAGCAAACCGGCATCAATTAAACCCTGCCAGTACGCTTGAATATTAGCCCGTCCTGTTATAATGGGTTCATTGGGTGGTAAAAGCGAAGCGTTTACATCATACAGGCCGGCAGCCGCAGCCGCGTCTTTTGCCAATAATGCTTTGGCAAAATCCCGGTTCATCTGTCCAAGTTATTCAATTGTAGCCTTTTCGTGCGAGTTGGTACAGTTCGACATTAATACGCTTAAGAACAGGATTACCACACCAGGCAATAACAGTTTTGTGATTGATTTCATCTTATTTGTTTTTTTAATTGCATAAAAAGTTAATTATCGGCGTTGCCGTTTTGAGGCGCTGTATATTCAATGAATATATTTATCAAGTTTGTTGCACCTTCCCTGTTCCAGGTTTCTTCTATTAAAGGATTAACATTTTCACTTGGTTTTCAAGGTTGGAAGCTTGAAAACCAAGTGAAAATGAAAATCGTACCGGATACTTTTATCCATTCTCAACTTCATTTAGAATAAGTGAATGGGGTTCTTCTATCACTCCGGCTGATTTCATCGCATTACTCAGGTTATCCGATTCAATAAATTGCTGAAAATTTTGCATTGATTCCCATTCGTTGATTACATAAGCTGTATTTGGCTCACCCTGCAGGGTGCCGACCGAATAGCTTTTTTCACCGGAAGATTTACGGAAATCAGAAAAATTGTCAAAAGCTTCTTTCCATTTTCCAAAATTTTCCACTTTGTGGTACATTAGTGTTTTGATCATAAATTATAAAATTTAAGGGTTAGTAAATATTTATTCTTTAGTTTTTGCCAGTCAATTATATCGTAGTCAATTAAATAAGTTTATCAGAAAATTTCTTGTAGCGATAGGCAGATTAATTCGGGTTTAATTTTCTCAGCAGCCGGACCGGTTTTTATTCGCCGTCTCAGGAATGCCTAAAAAAATTGTTCTTTCGTCTGCGAATATAATATCAAAATTATGGAACAAGGACAACCAACCGATCTTTAACAATTATTTAACGTTTTCAGGGGTGGTTGTGTTTTTAATCCCTTCGGTGTTTGCGGTGAGCGATTGATAACCCACCGAAGTGTTGGAACCACCTTTAGTATTGCGATAAAATGCTTTTGACCGAGATGCCGTCCCACGGGCACAGTCCGTGGTTTGTGGCCAGCCAGATAAAACCGAGGTCATCTTTCAGAATTTCATTCACTAGGTCGTTTGGAAGCCCCGATTTCTTATTGATGATTGCGGGTTATCAAATGATGTCTGGGAAAATCCTTCGGTAATCAGCAGAAAAACAAGCAGAAAAAGTGGAAAGAGGATATCCCCCACCATGAATGGTGGGGAAACTGATTTGTTTCATAGGTTTATGTAATCTTAACCCTGTCCCTGCCGGACCGGTCCGTCTGCCTAAGCGAAGCGGCGGACAAGGTCAGGCAGGCTTGAGTGTGGGGGTTACGTCTTCCTTTTCTTTTTCTTTGCTGCCGGAAATAAAATGTTATTTAAGATCAGCCTGTAGCCCGGGGAGTTGGGATATAGTTTCAGATCGGTGGGCGGATCGCCAATGCGGTGCTGGTAATCTTCCGGGTCGTGGCCACCGTAGAAAGTCCAGAAACCTTTGCCGTACTCACCATGGATGTAACGGGCTTCGTGCGCAGACTTGTTTTCCCCCATGATAATTACATTGGGTTTGATGAGGTCTTCGTTGAAAGCCGTGGTCTGCCCCATAAATCCTTTGATGATCCTCTGATGATCCTGCGTGAGCATCGTGGGAACAGGATCCCATTTGGCGGAAAAGTCAAAAAGGGTAAAATAATCGTTGGATTCATTCAGGCTCCTGGGACGGGTATAAGTCACATCTATATTCGAGATTTCATACTCGGCAGGGTTAGTGACCAGGGTAAAATTTGTAAAGGCAAAACAGTTGTTGTAATTGAGTTTGCTTTGCGCATTGGGGTCCATTGGGTCGCCGTCAAACATCACATCACAGATATCCACACCATCGGCGGCCAGCGCGATATCATAGCTGTCGGTGGCCGAGCACATGGCGAAAAGATAACCACCACCAAGGACAAAATCACGGATTTTTTTGGCTACTGCGAGTTTTAGCTGCGAAACTTTTTTAAACCCCAGTTTGGTCGCCATCTCCTCTGCTGCCTTTACGTTTTCCTGATACCAGGGGAAATTGTGGTAAGCCGCCCAGAATTTGCCATATTGTCCCGTAAAATCCTCGTGGTGCAGGTGCAGCCAGTCGTAGGCAGGTAAAATGCCGCTCATTACCTCTTCGTCATACACTACATCATAGGGAATTTCGGCATAGGTCAGGGCCAGGGTTACGGCGTCATCCCAGGGTTGTTTATTTTTTGGAGAATAGACGGCAATTCGCGGTGCCTTTTGCAGTTTCATATCCTCCATGTTCACATCGGGTTCGGCAATGTGCTGCTTTATGGATGAAACCTGGGCATCACTGATCACCTCATAAGTTACATTCCTCACGATGCATTCGTTTTCAATGATTTCATGATAGGGCAACAGGTAACTGCCGCCCCGGTAATTCAGCAACCAGTCAATTTCCACATCCTGCTGCAATACCCAGTAAGCGATGCCGTAAGCTTTCAAATGATTAGCCTGTGCGTTATCCATGGGGATGAGCAACTGGGCGGCCTGAAGCGGAATTTGGAGAGCAAGTACAAGGCCGAGAATGAAATACTTTGTTTTTTTGATCATCTTTTCTATTACCCGGAATTCGTTATTTTATTATTGATCCTTATTAACTTCAGGCAAAAGTAGGAAGATTACCAGTTGTTATTTGTAAAAGTTCGTTAAAAGATAGATCCCCGCCCTGAAGAGCGGGGAAACTGATTCTTTTATAATCTTTTCTGTATATAATCCTTTTCCCCCACAAATCCGTCATCAAGGCCTTTAACCTATTTTCTTTCTACAGCTATACCTTTTCTGCTAACCTGTCCTCATTTTTATCCGTTCCTTTTTTTACCTTTGCGCCAATTAAAAAATCAGTAAAATGAAAACAACTGCATTGAATAAAATGCACCGGGAAATGGGTGCCAAAATGGTTGAGTTTGCCGGGTTTGACATGCCCGTGCAATTTGAAGGGATCAATATTGAACACGAAACCGTCAGGACAAAGCTGGGTGTGTTCGATGTATCGCATATGGGTGAATTTTGGGTGGAGGGCCATAGGGCGTTCGACCTGGTTCAGAAAGTATCAACCAATGATGTGGCTGCCCTGCATGACGGTAAAGTACAGTACAGTTGTTTTCCAAACGGAAAAGGGGGAATTGTGGATGACTTTCTTTGTTACCGGTTTAGTGAAGAAAAATATTTACTGGTAGTAAATGCTTCCAACATCCACAAGGACTGGGAACATATTAACGGGCAGAATAGTGTTGGTGCCAGGCTGACCAATGTTTCGGATGACATTTCACAGTTGGCCGTTCAGGGGCCGCTGGCGTTGAAGGCCATGCAGAAACTGACCGATGAATCGGTTGAGGATATGGAATACTACACTTTTAAAGTGATTGAATTTGCGGGGGTGAAAGACGTGATCTTTTCCACAACAGGATATACCGGTTCCAGTGGCTGTGAAATCTATATGCCCAATGAATATGCCGAACCGATATACAAAGCCGTGCTGGAGGCCGGTAAAGAATATGGCATTAAACCCATCGGGCTGGGCGCACGTGATACCCTGCGTCTGGAAGCCGGATTCTGCCTTTACGGACACGATATTGACGACACAACCTCCCCCATCGCTGCCGGACTGGGGTGGATTACCAAATTTGTTGACGGCAACGATTTTATTGACAGGCCGTTATTCGAAAAGCAAAAAGCGGAAGGGGTAAGGCGGAGGCTGAAAGGGTTTGTCATGCAGGAACGTGCCATTCCACGTCAGCATTACGATGTGTGCGATTCAAGCGGACACCTGATCGGAGAGGTAACCTCGGGAACAATGTCACCCATGCTGAAAAAAGGTATCGGCATGGCTTATATTGACAAGCCTTACTGGAAAGAGGGTTCGGAAATTTATATCAAGGTCAGGAAAAACCTGGTTAAAGCAGTTGTGACAAGGCCACCGTTTTACAAGGGTTAGTTTCAAACGGTAGCACAGCGGCGTTACGACTGGATCCATTTCACGCAAAGGCATGAAGGCGCGGAGGTTTTTTGAGGGGGGACTCACGCGGCGGTGCAACGATGCGGTGTGGCCTTCAAGACCGAACCCTTCCCGCTTCCGGTATTTGCTGGTCTTCTGCCATAGCAATATTAGATCCCTGTTCGGATCAGCAAAACGAATAAACGGATGGGAAACTGGCAATATTATTCAATTAAGGGGGGTTCTAAAAATTACTTCGCATCAAGATTTTCAGCGTTTTTTATAGGCGATGAAAATTTTTGAAGCACTATCGGGATAATGTGA
>Ga0114931_10004725_pt1 | contig 16948 bp, 18 predicted proteins | sample 2SBtaG_FD_89579 | JGI IMG/M metagenome (GOLD analysis project Ga0114931, IMG submission 89579) | Deep subsurface microbial communities from Kolumbo volcano to uncover new lineages of life (NeLLi) - 2SBTROV14_V59a metaG | ecosystem: Environmental > Aquatic > Marine > Volcanic | place: Kolumbo...
GATGGAACAACAACAATTATGGATTGCTGTGGCGGAAGGGTTTACATCCACATCAACGAGGATTCAGATGTTTTTTGCGGTGAAAACTAGAAGAAATTGAGATTTAGCATCAATTTTCGATCAGCCCCCTCATTGGATGAAATAATTGAGGGGGCTCAAATGGAGGTTTCCACTTGAGACTTAGTCGCGCCACAATTGTGTACGCAATTTTAGCAGCGGGTACTGCAATATTCGGTTTTACTTATTTTAGTGGCCATATTGCCGTTCGAGATGAGGCAGCCGAAATAGTGGAATTGAGTGACGCGGGAGACGCTGAATTCGGATCTAACAAGCTATCGGCAAACTCAGAATCGAACACCGCTTCGCAAGAACTAGAAAATTTACAGGTTGTTCGCGAGCCAGATTTGATCATGGTGCAAGACAATCAAGACAATCAAGACGATCAAGACGATGGGCTGGAAGATTACTATTTGCATGATGGATCATTAAGTTCGGAACGCATCGGTGAATTGCAGATTGATCAAAATTTCGCTGAACTGATTGCGCAGTTGCGTGTGCAAACCGATCCAATTGCTGCAGAAAAGCGTAGATCACTTGAGCTCTTGTTTTATTCTCAAGACCAGACTAGGGACGGGTCTGTAAGCGTAGATGTATTCGAATGCGGGTCTCGAATTTGTGCTGCTGAACTTCGGGCAAGTGATCAATCGGCAATCGAGCAATTCGTAAGTAATGTAACGAATTCGAGCGAATTTCAAGGGAGCGCTATTGTGCAACTCTCGGGATTTCGCGACGATGGCAAATTTCAACGCCTCATTTTTGCTCATGATTCGACGATTGAGGGCGTCACAGTCCCAGCGGAATTGTTTGGTAGGCAGGAGAATTAGCAGCTAACGAGAGAGCTTTGATCGGCGATCCTAAGCTCAGTTGCTACAAGAGATTTTTTGCCGCGAACATCTCCTTTATATTGCGTCCACCGATTGAGTCCGTGGCCGAGTTCGGCCCTTTGTCACTTCTGAAAAGCAGTCACTCAAGCGGCAAGTATTGGCAGGAGCAGCCGTTCAGCGACAGAGCGAAAAAGGGGTCAGGACTTACCTCTAGCACTAAGTCATGGACGAGCGTGACTGTCAGGATCGGTAATCGCATTCCGAAACATGCACTTGTGGTCCCTCATAACAAGCACGAAATAAATTCGCTGCAGAGCCTCGATTAATTCACCAGGTCAAGACCAACGATCACGGGGTCATGGTCGGATGCGCGGTAGGGTGAATTGGCATCGAACAGGCTGGCATCCCGACCGTTTTCGAGATTGTAGTCATACAGTGCCGGCTCATCCGAATTGATGTGCCACTCAAGCGCCCCGGTGACCTGGCCTTGCAGTCCGGCAGACACCATGGCGTGATCCAGCGCTCCTGCCATGCCATCGAACTGAAAGGAATAAGGATTCGGATTCGCGGCAGCCTCCAGCAGGTTCGTTAGTCCGGTGTTCTTCAGGGCCGTCAGCGGGTCCTCCATAATGTAGGCGTTGAAATCGCCGATGACCAGGAAGTCGGCATCGCCGCTCCCGGTCGGGTCCGTATTGATCCAGTCGGCGAGGGCAGCCGCGGCACTGGTGCGGGTCAGGTTGCAGTTGCCCTGACCGTCCCCGGTATTCGGATCGCCGTTAGAGTCACACGATGAGCCTTTCGATTTCAGGTGATTCACCACTACCGTTAGTACGGCACCCGAGGCAATTACCTCGAATGTTTGTGCCAGGGAGGGGCGATTACGGCTGTCAATAAACCGTGGATCGATGCTGGCGTCCAGTAACGCAAACGAGCCCGCCGTTCGGACCGTGCCTGAGTCGTAAATGAAACCGGTCTTTATCGCGTCGCTGTTAATCGTGCCCGTGTCGACAAAAGCATAAGTCCTTCCACCACCGACACGGTTGTTCAAAGCATTAACGATCATCGCGATTGAGTCGGTCGCGTTGTTTTCCAGCTCTATCAGACCAACGATATCGGCGTCCATGAGGGTAATTGCCGTTAGCATTTTTTCAAGCTGGCGATTGAACTCCTCGGCGCTGTCGGCGCCACGGCAATTCTGGTCGCCCGCCGGTCCACATATAGCCTGGCCGGTGTCGATGTTCGAGAAGAAATTCAAAACATTGAAACTGGCAACGCGTGTCGAACCTGCGAGTGACGGTGCTCCGGGCCGTGGATTTTCGTCTTCGAAAATGATGTCTTCAGTCGGCACAAGTCGCCATCCTTCTTCACCACTGCCACCGCTGCCCCTGGAATAGCGCAGGTTGCCGGTTGCTGCGGTGATCGCATCACCAGTGCGTATGGAATAATCTGCGGCCACGCCTGCATGCAGGTGACGAATGGGTGTCGGATTCGTTGACCGCATTCCGTCATCAAGCACGATGGACCTTGCGGCGACTGTTTTTCTGTACGCGGCATAGGCTGCGGCATCCGGCGCGCTGCTGTTCGTAAACTGGTACGGTCTGCCACCCTGTGACAGACCGACTTCGCCGTAGCGCTCCAGAAAGCGCAGATTCGATACGGTCAGTTTTTGCGGAAACCGCACCAGCATGCCTTCATAACGTTCAAGGTCCGCGATGTTATCGCCATCGCTGTTCGTCGTAACTGCCGCGGTAGGCAAATTGACGTCGGTCGCCTGTATCATGCTCGTACCAGTTACGCTGACAGAACTGGCAGTGATCTGCGTTTCGCCAAAATACTCATTGACTGTGCCGCTGACATCAACACGGTCACCAACGCTGACATCGGTCGCCGGATTATTACCGTCAAATACAAAAACACCCTCCGATGTCGCGGCATCGCTGTCGGGAGTTTCCTGCTGTACGTAAAAGCCGCCCAGGTTGTTAGCGGTATCTGCGTCATTGTCCTGAAAGTCACCCGTCACGATGGCGGAGATCGATACGTCCTGGCCGTCCAGGGGACTGTTGCTGCCCGGCCCCTGTACATCAGAGACCAGTGTGCCGCCCGCTGGCGACGGCGGCGGAGTCGTCGGAGTGGTTGCTCCGCCGCCGCCACAGGCGCCAATAGCGAGAGCGCTGCATGCAATGACCGTTTTTTTCATGCCTGCATATTAGCGCATGTCGAACAGCAAAAACTCGGCTTCCGTTTCGCCGGCAATAACTAACTGCTCTTCCCCGGTAATCTGTATACCGTCACCGCCAGATGCTCTTTGCCCGTTGACAGTTACGACACCGGAAATCATTTGCAGGAACACCTTGTGTGAGTCAGCGATGATGTATTTGAGCCCGGCATCCGCCTGCAGGACGGAGGCGTATAAATCGACCTTCTGATGTACCGTGACCGACCCGTCCCGACCCTCTCGTGAGGCAATAAGCCGTAAGCGGTCGAGTTTGTCCTCGCGCGAGAACGTCTTTTGTTCGTAGCCGGGTGCAAGATCATCTTCCTCCGGGAATAGCCAGATTTGCAAGAGATGCAGTTCGTCACTTTGTGAGTGATTGAACTCACTGTGTTGTACGCCGCTGCCTGCAGTCATGCGTTGCACCTCGCCAGCAGAGATCACCGTGCCATTGCCCATGCTGTCTTTGTGTTCGATGGCCCCGGATATCGGATAGGTCACGATTTCCATATCCTTATGCGAATGTGTGTCAAATCCCTGCCCCGGAGCGATGCGGTCTTCGTTAATGACCCGCAACGGACCAAAACGTACACGCTGTGGATTCTGATACTCGGCAAACGAGAACGTGTGGCGGGCTTTTAGCCAGCCGTGGTCCGCGCTACCTCGCGATTCTGATGGAATGAGTTCGAGCATAGCTTACTCCGTCTAGGCCGCTGCTGCCGAAAGATGAACCACTTCCGCGATCTGTGCACGCGCTCGATCGATGGCCTCTTCCGCGTTGCTGTTAAGCTCGTCCGCCGCAATGATTTCGACATCGGTAATGCCGACAAACGATAACGCGTGGCGGAGGTAAGGTGTAGCGAAATCCATTGAGCTGCCGACGGCAACGCCGCCAGTGGCGACGACCAGATACGCTTTCTTGTCCTCAAGCAATCCTACGGGGCCGTTCTCGGTATAGCGGAACGTTTTCCGGGCTCTCGCGATCATGTCGATCCAGGCTTTCAATGTTGCCGGTATCGAGAAGTTATAAACCGGCACGCCGATAATCAACGCATCGGCATTCTTAAGCTCGTCCACGAGCGCATCAGAATAGGCCAGGGTGTCGCGGTGCTTTTGTGTGCGCTGTTCCTCAGGCGTGAAGTTTGCCTCGATCCATGCGTCGTCAACAAAAGGCACGCCTGCGCTCAAGTCTCTGCGCGTGATATCGATCGAGCCATGACGCTGCTCGAAAGCGGTGATCAAATCGGCACTGAGTTGGCGGCTTGCGGAGCCGTCGTGGCGACCGCTTGAGCTGATTTCGAGTAGGCGAACTGTGTTGCTATTCATTTTCAAATCTCCCAGGGCCGGGCCCCATATACAGTGACCGCAGTATTACTGTTGACATACTCGAGATAAATAGTAGTTTATGAATAAAATTGTTCCGAAATACGCAACAATATGGATAAATTCGAGGATATTCAGGCATTTATCACGGTGGTCGACGCGGGCAGCTTTACCGCCGCGGCAAAACGGCTGGGATCGGCCAAATCAGCGGTCAGCCGGCGGGTGTCTGCACTGGAGGAGCGCCTCGGTGTGCAATTGCTGCATCGCACCACGCGCGTTCTGAACCTGACCGAAACCGGGCGCAGCTTCTACGCGCATGGAACGCGCATTCTGGCTGACCTCGAAGAAGCAGAGGCCGCTGTACAGCAGGAACACGGTGAGCTGCGCGGGACACTGCGTTTCGCGTTGCCACTGTCGTTTGGCGTGCGACACATGTGCGGTCCGATCGCGACCTTCAGCAAGCAGCACCCCAGGGTAAAATTCGACCTGGATCTCAATGACCGGCGTGTCGATCTGATCGAGGATAACTTTGACCTCGCTTTGCGAATCGGACGACTTCAAGACTCCTCGTTAATTGCACGTCGCCTGTTCGATGTTCGAGCAGTAGTTTGTGCGTCGCCGCATTACCTGAAGACACAGGGTGTGCCCGAGACGCCCGACGATCTTCAGGACCATCAATGCCTGGTTTACTCCAACCTGGACGAGCCCGGAAAATTCAACTACGAGGATCGCGATGGCAATCGAAGCAGCGTCAAAGTCACACCGGCCATGCTTGCCAGCAGCGGTGATTTTCTGAGCAATGCGGCCGCGCATGGCATGGGAGTGGTCATCCAACCAACATTTATTGCATCTGCCGCGATACGCGGCGGTAACCTGGTACCGGTTCTGACTGATTACTCGTGGCCGGTTTCCCCGGCCTACGCCGTGTACCCGCCAACCCGGCACTTGTCCTACCGAGTACGCGCGTTCATCGACTTCCTGGTGGAAAAATTCTCCGGAACGCCGCCGTGGGATCGAAACGTCTCACAGAGCGACACAGTAGAACGTCAATAAACTCGGCAATATCTCTTAGCGACGAGGACTATTGTGCCAAAGGGCTGCGCCTGCTGGTTCTTGCCGGGCGGCCGGTCGGAGCATGGTCAAAAAATCGTCGAATCGCGCGGCACAACCCAGAAAAGTCCAAAACCGGTTGACATCTATCATAAATGGGTTTACTTTACCCAACTATGGACAGAAAGAAACTATCAGTCGCTTACCGTGCGTGCCACCTGATACTGAGGCCGCTGGCATCTATGTTGCTCCGGTGTGGGATGACCTGGAAAGAATTTTCAGATCTGTCCAAGTCCCTGTTCGTTCAGGCGGCGACCGAAGAGTTCGGCATCAGGGGTCGGCCGACCAATGTCTCGCGGGTGTCGATATTGACTGGCATCAGTCGCAAGGAAGTGAAGCGTCAGCGGGACCTTCTGGCGAGCAACGAGACGCCTGTGCGTACAAAAACAACCGACGCAACGAGGGTCTTGTCGGGGTGGTTTCAGGACGCCGACTATGTGGATGCCAGTGGGTTGCCGCTGCTGCTGAAGGAATCGGGGCCGAAACCCAGTTTCGATGCGCTGTGCGGTGCATACAGTGGCGATATCGCGATGCCAACGATGCTCAAGGAGCTGTTGAATACCCAGACCATAGAACGAACTGAGAATAATCTGCTGCGTGCGGTACGAAGGTACTACCAACCCGCCACTCTCGACGACGAAAGACTGCTGTGGGCAGCGGCGCTGATTAGGGATCTCTCTGCGAGCGTGAACGGTAACTTGTTTCAGGAAAGTAAATCACTGCCTCCATTCGTTCGTAAAGCGGAGAACATACATGTGCGATCGGACTCGATTTCCCAGTTCCGTACGTTATTGGATGACCGTGGCCAGGCGTTTCTTGAAGAAATCGATGCCTGGCTGACAGAACACGAACAAATGGATACTGGTGAGGCGTCCGATGCCGTAAGGCTCGGCGTGGGTCTCTTCGCCATACAAGACAGCAATAAATAAGGAGAACGACATGACATTCAAATCGATTACAGGCGCCATTTTCTGTGCACTGATTCTAAGCGGGCTGGGCGCCTGTGGCGGCGGTGGCAGCACATCAACCACACCACCTCCGCCCCCACCGACCGGTGGAATCAGCGGACTTAGTGTCGCTGTTGGGCCGATCAACACCTTCGGCAGCGTCGTTGTCAACGGCGTGCACTACGACACATCCACGACAACGTTTACGATTGACGGTCTTGCGGCAGTCGAAAGCGACCTGGATGTCGGCGATATCGTAACGCTTACCGGCACGATCGACGACAACGGTACAACCGGGACGGCAGACACGGTCGTTTCCGACGACGTTGTCAAGGGTCCCATCGAAAGTATCGATCTGGCGACCAGCCAGGTGGTGGTATTGGGGCAGACTGTCTTTGTCACTCTGGACACGTCTTTCGACGATAGCCTGTCACCCGCATCGATTGACGGTCTTGGCGTTGGCATGATCATTGAGGTGAATGGACAGATCGACGCAGTCGGCAACATAGTCGCAACGCGTATCGAGCCGAAGCCTGCTGGCACGCAATTCGAGGTTCACGGTACGGTAAGCGGGAACGACAGTGCAAATTTCGTGTTCTCCATCAATAATCTTGTGGTCAATTACAGCGGTGCAATGCTAAACGACTTCACCAGCGGTCAGCTCGCGGACGGTGATTTTGTTGAAGCGAAGGGTGTGAGTTTCGGCCCCGCCGGAGAATTGATGGCCACCATTGTCGAACTTGAGAGCACCACGATAAGCGGTGATTCAGGGACGCACGTGGAAATCGAAGGCTTCATTACTCGATTCGCATCGGCAACAGACTTCGACGTTTCGGGCAACCCGGTGACGACTAACACTAGCACCGTGTTCGAAGGCGGTGTCGCGGCAGATCTCGGCCTGAACATAAAAGTGGAAGTCGACGGTGACCTGGACGCCAATGGCCTATTGGTTGCGGACAAAGTCGATATACGCCGTAGCAAAGCGATTCGCAGTGTTGCGATTGTCGATTCGGTGGACACGGTTAACGAGTCGCTGATAATGCTCGGAATCAACTTTACTACTGATGAGCTGACACGATTCGAGGATAAAAGTAACGCAGATGTCCGACCGTTGACGATCAACGACCTCAACGCCGGCGACTACCTCGAAATCCGGGGTGCTGAATTCCCTGCCGGAAGTGGCCAGATTCTGGCAACCATACTTGAACGGAATGATGTGGATACGCGAACCGAACTACAGGGTTTCGTAGAGGCGGTATCGCAACCGTCGCTGACAATCCTCGGTGTGACAATCGACACCAGTGGTGCCGTATTCCGAGACGTAGATAACTCAGTCCTGACGTCTGCGCAGTTCTTCAGCATGGTTGGCGTAAATTCCCTGGTAAAAGCCAGGGGAACCGAAACCGGTGACACTACGATCACTGCAACGGAAATTGAGTTTGAGTTGCAGTTGTAGAGCCTCGTGATGCAGCGGCACTGTACGAAGCGCCAACCCGGTGGCGCCCGTCCTATCGAGTGCGGGCGTTCATCGGTTTCCTGGTGGACACCTTTTCCGGGGCGCCGCCGTGGGACCGCGATTGCTCGGCACTCAGCGCTAAACACAGTTGACCTGCGTAGTAGAGCGGCAGCCCCCAGACATAATTCGGGAAGTCGGCGTGCACCAGCCGCAGTGCAGCGACCGACAGGTTGTTCTTGAAAAAGATACGGGGACCAACGAGAATGAGCAAGGAGCCACCCCTGCCGCGTGTGCCGAAGGCCGTGATTAACATCCCGCTGATGACGGCAGTGTAGAGCCGCACTGGTATTGCCAGTTCCGGTGGCGTGTGTGGCGCCAGCCACGCCGTGATGATCATGGCTATTCCTGCCACCGGCAGTGTAGCTCCGGCCATCCACCGAGCACTCACACCATTTACCGTGAAGGCCGCGACATAGGCGAGGTGTGCTAATAAGAATGCGGCCAGTCCGCCAAGAAAGGCCTGCTCTGATTGCCCAATGAGAAAGGCATCACCCAGAAAGGAAAGCGACAGGCCCGCCAGCAAAACCCTGCCATACCTTGATGTTGCTGCCCCGCTCAGAACGGCGACGGCGATAAAACCAAATGAAGTGATCATTTTGGCTATCGATGCAGCCACAGGCATTCCGAGCAGCAAAGTGATGACGAGGACGAGACAGGTTACACCTGTAACTATTACAGCGCTTCTTGTCCGGTTGCTCATGAGTAATCAGTCTACATTGTCACGCAGGCTTCGCAGGCTGTAATAAAAATCCCCCACGGCAGGTCTTCTTACTGGAATGCCTGAGATCGGCGAAGCGATATCTAACTCCCCTGAATCGGCACATGGATGTGCCGTATCTTTACCCAACGTATTATAATCCAGCGGACCCCTTAAGCCGCGATATACTGTTGGACAAAAGAAACCATGAAGAAACTTGCTCTAGTTGCAGTGCTGTTGTTTGTGTCATTGAGTACCCAGGCCGAGAGTATCGTCAAAGAGTTCCGTGGTACCGAAAATACAACGACGGCCGTGTTCAAGGTTGAAGCACCATGGCTGCTGGACTGGAATCTGAATGGAGACTACGACGCACTAATAGCGCTCGATGTGACCTTGATTGAAGCACACACGGGCCGGCACGTAGGCCGTATATTGCATACCAAACGCAAGGGAAACGGACTCAAGCTTTTTGACACGGCCGGCCAATACCAGTTGAGAGTCAGCTCTACACTTGCGCGCTGGACGCTGACGGTGAAGCAAATTCAGCCGGAAGAAAGAGAGCGCTACACGCCGAAGAAGCGCAATTGATGTGAACGAACTGAGCAAGAGCAGGGGCGTGGCAGCAATTACTGTGGCCGCAGTTGTTGTCGTAATCTACGGCATGCAGCTGGCAAAAGTCCTGCTTGTGCCTTTTCTGATCGCGGCATTTCTTGCCCTGATCACCGTGCGACCCATGTTGTGGTTGTAGCAAAAACGTGTGCCGAGCTTTCTCGCTGCACTCACCATCGTATCGGGAATCATGTTGTTGATGGCCATCGTCGGCACAATCCTCGGCAGCTCAATCGCTGACTTCACTGCCGCCCTGCCCGAATACCAGGCGCGGCTGGATGTCATTGTCGATCGTGTCATTGATTTCGTCGTCAAGCATCTGCGCGGTGATGAGTCCATGGAAAGCCTGGGCGATATGGTCGATCCTGGCTGGGCTATGGGTCTTGCTGCGACCATCCTTAACAGCCTGAAAGACGTGCTGACCAATATGTTCCTGATCATTTTTACGATGATCTTCATGCTGCTCGAGGTTTCGAGCGTTGGTACAAAAGTTGAGGCAGCCTTTGGACGCAGCACCGAATCACTGCAGCGTCCGAGGGCATTCCTGCAGAACCTCGGGCGTTACCTCGGCATCAAGACTATTGTTAGCTTCGCAACCGGTTTTTGCGCCGGCGTATTAACCTGGGCGCTGGGGCTCGATTTTCCGTTGCTGTGGGCCATGCTCGCATTCCTCCTTAACTACGTGCCGACCATTGGATCCATAATCGCGGCAGTACCGGCGGTTTTGTTGGCGCTGGTGCAACTGGGGCCGGGTGCCGCCAGCGCGACAGCCATCGGTTTTGCGGCAATAAACATTGCGTTTGGCAATATCATCGAACCACGCCTGATGGGTTATGGCGTTGGCATCTCACCGTTGGTTGTTTTCATTGGCTTGATATTCTGGGGTTGGGTCTTCGGGCCCGTCGGCATGCTGCTATCGGTGCCGCTAACGATGACGCTCAAGCTGGCGCTTGAAAGCGATGCAAGTACACGCTGGATCGCGATCCTTATCGGTTCCGAACGTGACGCCCAGCACGCATTACGAAGCCGAACGGCTGAACAGGACTGATTCCTCAGGCGACGTCGTCGAAATCGTCGGCGAATGGCTCTTCCGATTCGATCTGCTCGAGCAAGTTAATTGCAACCGCGACAAAATCCGTTTCGGTAATGATTCCGACGAGATCGCCATCGTCCACGACAGGCAAACAGCCGATCTTATGCTTTTCGAGAAACAGTGCGGCCTGTCTCAGGCTGGCGTTGACGTCAACGGTTGCAACGTCCTTGACCATGGCGTCGGTAACGATAATTTCGTTCGCATGGATACGATGGCGGTCGTCACGCAGGAATGAATCCGTCGCTGCAAGTACATTGGTCAGGCTCACCAGCCCAATCAGAGATTTGCCCTCCGTCACCGGTAGATGGTGTATACGGTTCTCCTGCATCAGCGTGCGGACCTCCGCCAGAGTCGCCGATGGCGGCACCGTGACCAGGTCTGTGCTCATGATTGCTTCGATACTGAACATGGCCTCCTCCTTTGATTTCAGTCTAGTCAAATCAGCAAAGGGGACCATTGCGGCTAACACGTATTAGGCAGAATTTCGGGAATGTGAAATACTGAACCGATACACCATTTTTCGGGTCAAATTAACCATGAACAGGCGATTGCTCTGCTCGCTTATGTTGCTCGTGATTCCGATTCTGAGCCTGGGCGAAGAGCCCGACGGGAAGGCAATTGTTCGAGCCGCGATAGACCATTGGCGTGGCATCTCCTCATACACCGAAATGACGATGATTATCCATCGCCCGGACTGGGAGCGCTCGATGACCATGCGGGCCTGGACCAAGGGTGATGACTATTCACTGGTGCGTGTTGTCGAGCCGAAGAAAGACCGCGGTAATGGCACTCTGACAAAAGACAACAGCATGTGGTCCTATTCACCGAAGATAAACCGCGTCATCAAGGTGCCATCATCGCTGATGGGACAAAGCTGGATGGGTTCTGACTTCTCGAACAAGGATGTCTCGCGTGCTGACGAAATCGTCGATGAATTCGAACACACAATTCAGAGTGTTGACGAAGTCGATGGCATCACTGTCTATGAAATCGAATCCATACCGCATGAAGATGCCGCTGTCGTTTGGGGGCGGGAGGTGCTTCGCATCCGGGAAGATTACGTGGTTCTCGAGCAAGCGTTTTATGACCAGGACGGGGAACTGGTCAAGAGTCTGAATACGATGGAGATCGCCGAAATGGGTGGACGCGTTATCGCGAAGCGACAACGCATGAGCAAGGCCGATGATCCTGATGAATGGACCGAAATCGAGGTCAATGCTGTGGAGTACGATGCCGAACTGAAGGGCAGTCTCTTCACGCTATCCAATCTGCGCAATCCCCGCGACTGAAAAAGTGGCTATCGTTTTCCGGTTGGCGTGGCGGAATCTTTGGCGACATCCTCGTCGAACCTGGCTCACCATCGGGGCAATGGTGTTTTCGAATATCCTGCTCGTGTTCATGATGTCCCTGCAATACGGCATGTACAGCCTCATGATCGACAATGCCTTGCAGGTTTTCACGGGCCATATGCAGGTACAGGCACCGGGCTACAAAGATGAGCAGAAGATGCGGCAGATTGTGCCGGATATCGTGCCGCTGGCGAATACCATCCGCGAAGAACTCCATAGCGAGAAAGTCGCCGCGCGCGCCTGGGCGTTTGCCCTGGCCTCCAGCGAGGATCGCAGTTTTGGTATCGGCATTTACGGCGTGGAACCGCGGTTCGAGGCGCAGATTTCGAACATCGCCGGCCTGGTAGCAGATGGGCGTTACCTGGACGGAAACGACGCTGCAGAGATTGTTGTTGGCAGCGTTCTCGCGAGAAACCTGCAGGTACACACCGGTGATGAGCTGACGCTGCTGGGGAGTGGTCTCGACGGTTCGTTTGCCGCCGCTGTCGTTGATGTGGTCGGTGTGTTCGATAGCGGCGTGACCGACATCGACCGCAACATCGCGGAGATTCCCCTGGGTTTTTTCCAGGACACGTTTTTCATGGAAGGGGCCGGCCATCAGATCGTGATCGTAGGAGACAGCCTGCGCAACGTACCCGAACTGCAGGCTCGTGTGCGTTCTTTCCTGCCGGCCGACAGTAATCTGGTCATACCGAGCTGGGACGAACTGCAGCCGGGATTGAAGCAGGCTATCCAGGCGGACATGGGCAGTTCATTCTTTATGTATTTCGTTCTCGTGGTGCTCGTGGCCTTTAGCGTAATGAATACGCAGTTGATGTCCGTGCTTGAGCGTACGCGTGAGTTTGGAATCGTCATGGCACTCGGACTGAAGCCTGGCAGGTTGGGGCGACTTGTCCTCCTGGAAACGGCGATGATGGGACTGATGGGCACGCTACTCGGCGCTGTGGCCGGTGCTATTTTTACGTCGTGGTTCACGACCAATGGTCTCGCGTTCCCGGGCATGGACGAAATGGCCGCTCGATTCAATCTTCCGGCAAGAATGTACCCGGATGTCAACCTGCTTACGTTGCTGCTTGGGCCGGCCGTCGTATTCGTCTTTACGATGCTTGCGGCAATCTATCCGGCCGTACGATTGCACTGGCAAAACCCGGTTGATGCGATGAGGGTTGCGTGATGCGCCTGTACCGAGTGTTATTTCTACTGGCCTGGCGCAATCTGTGGCGCAATCACCGTCGTACGATCATCATGCTCGGCGCCATTGGCATTGGTGTCTGGGCCATGATCTTCATGACGGCAATGACGCGTGGCATGGTCGATCAGATGGTCATCGACAGCGTCAAGGTACTGCCGGGTCATGTACAGATGCACAATCCAGAGTTCATGGACGACCCGAGCATTGCCAATCGCATACCGTATTCGGACGCCGAACTGAAACGCCGCTTTGATAACGCCGGTTTCCGGGCATGGGCCAGTCGTGTGAGAGTTCCCGCCGTTATCACAAGTGAACGTGAATCACGTGGGGTTACCCTGCTCGGCATTGATCCAGTTGCTGAACGTGAAACCTCGTTTATTGACTACGATGAGGTCGAGGGACGCTTCCTGAGCGATATCGAGGACAAGGGTATCGTCATCGGCAAGGCGCTGGCGGACGAACTTGAAACGAAACTGGGCAAACGCATTGTGCTGATGACTCAGGATCCCGATAATGAAATCGCAGATCGCGGCTTCAGAATCGTCGGCGTCTATTCGGCCCACACAAAATCCATCGAAGAGTCCTACGCATTCATCGGCAAGAGAACAGCACAAAAAATGCTGCACATCGGCGATGCGACAACTGAAGCGTTTTTCTTTGGTGATGATTTCAGAAACATCGAACCAACATACGATGCCGTTACCAGTGCAGTAGACGACAGCGTTTCCGTATTGCGCTGGTATGACATAGATACCTATCTGGGATCCATGCTTCGTGTCATGGATGGCTTTGTACTCGTCTGGGTTATTGTGGTGTTCATGGCATTGTCTTTCGGCCTCGTAAACACGCTGATCATGGCGGTCTTCGAGCGCGTGCGCGAGATTGGATTGATGCTCGCGTTGGGTATGAAACCGGGCAGCATACTCGGTCAGATTATGATCGAGTCAATGCTGCTCTTGATGCTGGGGCTGGCGATCGGCAATTTCCTGGCCTGGGTAACGATCCTGCCGTTGCGGGATGGCATTGATTTGTCCATCGTCGGTGAGGGGATGGAAATGTGGGGAGCTGCGAGCGTACTTTATCCGAAACTGTATGCCAGTGACATGATTCTCGCCAGCGTTGTAGTTTTGCTGCTTGGCTTTCTGGCCAGTCTTTCACCAGCCTGGCGGGCATCCAGGTACGAGCCCGTCGAAGCGATTACAAAGGTTTGAAAATGAGTGCTGTTCGTTGTATTGATGTATGCAAGACGTATCGCCAGGGTGACCAGGACATCAAGGCTCTGGATCACGTCAGTATTGAGATCGCCAAGGGTGAATTCGTTTGCCTTTCGGCGCCTTCAGGAGGTGGCAAGACGACCTTGTTGAATGCGATCGGTGGCCTGGATATTCCGGATAGCGGCGAGGTTTATGTTGCCGGTGAGCGTATCGACAAACTGAGCAAAGGTGAGTTGGCTGAGCTTCGACTGAAACAAATAGGTTTCGTTTTCCAGGCGTATAACCTGATTCCTGTTTTGACGGCTCGTGAGAATGTCGAGTTCGTCATGCAGGTGCAGGGTGTGCCATCCGACGAGAGAAGAGACAAGTCCACTGCAATTCTTAAAGAAGTTGGCCTCGAAGGCCTCGAAGACAGGCGGCCGGCCGAAATGTCAGGAGGTCAGCAACAGCGCGTCGCCGTCGCACGGGCTGTCGCATCACGGCCCGCCCTGGTACTCGCCGATGAGCCGACTGCGAATCTGGATTCGAAGACCGCGGATGGCCTGATGGAGCTGTTTACAGAGCTGAATGAACACTACAATACGACGTTTATCATCGCGACCCACGACCAGCGTGTCATGACCTATGCCGGGCGATTGATTCGCATGCTTGACGGCCGCATCGTCGGCGATATCGACCAGCGTGCTGCCTAAGCTATTCATACTGCTGATCGCTTTTCCGGGGCTGGCGGTAGCGGCCGACGGCAAAACAGAACTCGGCGGCCATACAAAACTGCGCGTAGTTGGCCAGTCCTACCCATCGGATAGCCTGTTTCGTGATCGGTATGGCAGCAGTTCTGTCGATACCCGGGGCGAGCTGAGACTCAACCTCGAGCATCGCCAGTCCGGCTGGACATTCAATACGAACTATCAAATCGCTGCACTGCACGGTGAGCGGTTTTCGTTGCCCGATGACAGCCGACGATTGTTTGACCTGACCTCCATTGTTGATGAAGGTGGCGAATCTGCGCTGGTGCACAGACTCGATCGATTGTGGCTTGGTTACAGCAGCGAAAAGGCCGTAGTGCGTTTCGGGCGGCAGGTCTTGTCGTGGGGCAATGGATTGTTTTACGCGCCCATGGATCTTGTGAATCCGTTTAACCCGGCGGCGGTCGATACAGAATACAAAGCTGGCGACGACATGCTGTATCTGCAATTTCTGCGAGACAGCGGGGCCGATATACAAGCGGCCTACGTGATCCGCCGCGATGTTTTGACTGGCGACGTGGACAGCGACGCCGCGACCATTGCGACGAAGTACCACGGCTTCCAGGGCGAAGGGGAATTCGACGTACTGCTTGCACGCCACTATGGCGACAATGTTCTGGGGCTGGGGGCAAGTTATCCTGTCGGCGGCGCCAACTGGAGCGGTGACCTGGTGGTCACCGATACTGCAAGCGATACAGTTGTGCAATTGTCGACCAACCTCAGCTACTCATGGAACTGGGCCGGCAAGAATATGAGCGGCATTGTCGAGTATCTTCAATGGATTCGGTCAGCATTCGGGTAACTACGATCCCGTATCACTGGCAGCTAACCCGGACCTATTGCAACGGCTCAATCGTGGTGAGAGTTTTACGGTGGGACGGCACTATCTCGCCGGCAGCGTCATGATCGAGATGACACCGTTATGGAGTCTTTCGCCAACCGTGTTGATGAATGTCGACGACCCAAGCGGCTTGCTGCAGTTAGTCACCAATTACAGTTTGTCCGACAACATGACCTTGTTGGCCAGCGTGAATGTACTGCTGGGAAAAAACGGCAGTGAGTTTGGCGGGATCGAGACCGGGCTGCCCGGACGTTACATGTCTACAGATGCAGGTGTGTTCGCCCAGTGGGCCTGGTATTTCTAGCGGGTTACCACGAGCTTCCCTAGACCAGCTTTCCGTTGCTTTTCAGGCTCGCCGTCAGGCGTCCGAAGACTGATTCGATCTCAAGTTCAAACACCGGGTCTTTGATGTGTTGGTATTTCTCCACATCGATCGACAGGTCCTCCTCCCCGATCATTTCATCCACGCGCCTGAACAGGTCTTCCTCCTCCCATGCCATGTGGTCCCGCAGCCGTCGGATGTATTCGCTCGCAACTGCAATAAATTGTTTGCGTCGAACGGCGGCACCGGCATTGATCGCTTCGACGTCATCTCGGAGGTTCATGCCTAAGGTCGCGATCTCGCGATGGTCGGCAGGAACATCATCAAGTCCCTCGGCGAGATCCGGCCTGCGTCTTTTCAGCACCGAATAAATAACATCTTCCTTGGGGTGATGGACGGCGTCGGGATAGACGGTCATATAGCGCATGATCTCGTCGACCAGTTCGAAATCCGGGTCCTCATTCGATTCGGCCAGGCCAACAATATTGTCGAGAACGTTAAGTACCAAAGTCATTTTGGCATGGTCCTCGCGCAATTCCCGCATTAATTGTCGGGTTTCGGATGTCATAATTGGCAGATTGCCCTTTTCCGCAGTGTCACGCCATTGGTGGATTCCCCTATCACGTAACAAAACTGCAATCCTGTCGTAAACAGTTTGTAAAGCAATTGTGTTCTCTTGCTGATGGGTCATGAAGAGAGCAGGAGCAATGCCAATTGCATCGATATTGGTTGTAGACGGTGATGCCGGATCACGTGCCGCGACCGCGGGCAGCCTGCGGCAGCAGGGCCACGATGTCAGAGAAACCGATAATGCAGGTGCTGCCCTGGCGGCAGTGCGTCTACGGCAACCGGATCTCATGGTCTGCGATTTTGCGTTGCCGGATCTTGGCGGC
>Ga0114931_10004726_pt1 | contig 16942 bp, 13 predicted proteins | sample 2SBtaG_FD_89579 | JGI IMG/M metagenome (GOLD analysis project Ga0114931, IMG submission 89579) | Deep subsurface microbial communities from Kolumbo volcano to uncover new lineages of life (NeLLi) - 2SBTROV14_V59a metaG | ecosystem: Environmental > Aquatic > Marine > Volcanic | place: Kolumbo...
AGCGCTGACGTTCGCATCGACGTCTCGAGCGGGGAGGTCCTCTGGTTCGAGCCGGGACTCGAGCTCTGCGCCGCCTTCGGCCTCGACCCCTGGGGCACACTCGCCTCCGGAACGCTGCTCGCCGCGGTACCGAACCGGAGTTCGGAAGCGGCCGCCGACCCGGCGGAGACCTTGTCCTCGGCACTTCGGGCGGCAGGCTACCGCTGCGCCGAGATCGGTGCCGTCAGCGCCGGGAAAGGTCTCTTCGTCGACGGCCGCCTCGCACCGGAGTTCGAGCGCGACGAGCTCTCCCGGCTCGAGGATCCCGGTACGCCCTGAGCGGGCGCAGGCCTCTCGGCCCGCAACCGTCCCGTTTCTTCGTCGCGACGACACGTCTGCCCTGCTTCGAGCTCCTCGCCGGGTGTCCCCCAACGACCCGGAGCGGTAGAAAGGCTCTCTTCAAGCCTCCGGGTGCATGACCGATACAGGAGGTGGGATCGCCGTCCGCGAACGAAGAGGGCCCGACCCTCCATCATGAGTCAGGGAACGAGACGCGGACGCCGGCGCGTGGTCGGGGGCCCCCGGCACGAGCGCCAACGCAACTACTACCGGGTGCTTCAAGCGCAGCCGGACGCCCCGCTGGAGAGTCTACGGGCGAACTACCGCACTCTTCTTCAGAAGCTCCGCGTACATCCCGATCTTGGCGGCTCTCATCGCGATGCGACACTCATCAACGAGGCGTTCCAGACCCTTCGCAACCCCACCCGCCGCGCCGCCTACGACTCGGAGCTGTTTGCCCGCTACGAGATGGGCGCGCTCTCCCTGGGGCCATACTGGGCCGGGGCGGTGCACCCGTCCAGCCGACGAGCGGTCGGGAGCGGCGCAAACAGCAGGCATTACTACCGAGTGCTCCAAGTCCAAGCCGACGCGCCCGGACCGGTGATCGCGGCAAGCTACCGAGCGCTGAGAGCCGAAGGCTGGACTTCCGGGCGGCTGCTCGACGAGGCATTTTCGGTCATCGGAAATCCAAACGCTCGAGCCCACTATGACCGGCTCCTGGCCGAGCATGGGCACGAAGCCGCAGTTCGCCTCCTTCGCGGCGCGCCCGGGGAGTCCACGAGCCCGTCCGGCCTCGCGCTCCCGCTCGCCGAAGCACGGAGCCCCGAGCCGAACGCTCCCCCCGGCACGCCTCGACGCTGCCCGTTTTGCCGGACCCCGTTGCGGCCGACGGCCAGCGAACGCAGCCGGTGCCCCGAGTGCCAGAGTCCGGTTCCTCGCTCGCGGCTCACCGGTGCCCCCGCGGCCCGGCAGGTGCGAGACGCCACCCGTCGAAACCGTCCGGAGTCGGTCCGCCTCTTCGATCGCTGGCCGACACGGTCCGTGCCGGCGGTTGTCCTGGACATCTCCCCCACCGGCGTCCGGGTGTCGAGCCCCCGGCCCTTGACCGGCGGGACGGTCGTGAAGCTCGATGCGGACTCGTTCACCGCTATTGCCCGAGCCGCGCGCTGCTGCCCGGAGGTGGGCTGGCGGGACGGCTGGCAGATCGGGCTCGAGTTCATCGCCGCTTCCTTCGGACCGCGGGGCGGAGGATTTCTCGACCTCCGAGCGTAGCGAGCTCGCGAACGTCTTCCCCCCCGAGCGGTCCGCGAGTGGCCTTTCGAGCGGCGTTGTCCTTCCGACGATGCCCGCTCGGCCCTTGTCCTGCGTCGTCGATAGACAGATCCGACTGTCGCCGGTGCTCCGCGTGGCATCGGTCGCGCGGAGACGACCGAGCGGTCGCGTCGGTTCGGAGCGCGGACCTACCCCCGGCCTGCCTACCTCGAGCGCGCTTCCCTCGACGCTGGACTTACATTCCGCACATCGCGGAGGGCATTTATCCGTAATTTCCCACCCGGGTTTTTCAAGCAAAGACAATGTAAAAAGAAAAATCAAAGTAACATCTCAAAAAGTCCGGGCATTGGCAGCACCACAGCGTGGATAGGGGTAGGTTCTGCCACGACCGTATGCAGCAGGGATGCTGCATCCGAGCCTACAGGGACGTATTCACAGCGTGTCGTGGCAGGACCTACCCCTAGCCGCGCCCGGACTTATTGAAATGTTACAAATCAAACTCCCGATAATTGCCGAAAAATGACCTCCGCGATGTGCGGAATGTGGGGCGGAGATCTCGCAAACCCCGAAACGGTGGCGCCGCCGGGGAGGGCTGCGCGGCCGCTACGCGCAACGGCATCCTCCGCTGGCCTTGGCGCCGGGCGGTCTCGAACGAGACCGGGCAGCGAGCGCTGCCCGGGCGTCGGTGGACAGGCCATGGACGATCCGGTAGGCGGAGCGCTACCCTCGTCACGAAGCCCGCTGCCACGAGGACGAGACCTTGGCCCTGCCCCCCGACCGCGTCGTCTACAGCCCGATCATCGACCGCCCCCCGATCCGCTGGCCGAACGGCGCACGCATCGCGTTCTGGGTCGCCCCGAACGTCGAGCACTACGAGTACCTCCCGGACTACGACGGGGTGAGAAACCCCTGGCCGCGCACTCCGTACCCGGACGTTCAGCAATACGGCTACCGGGATTACGGGAACCGGGTCGGCTTCTGGCGTATGCTGGAGGTGCTCGACGCCCACCGCGTCAAATGCTGCGTCTCGCTGAATCTCGCCGTGCTCGAGCACTACCCGGAGATCGCGAAGGCGATGGTGGACCGGAACTGGGACTTCATGAGCCACGGGATCTACAACACCCGTTACCTCGACACGTACGACGAAGAGCAAGAACGGGCTTTCTACCGGGACTGCGTCGACACCTTGTACCGGCACACCGGGAAGCGGCTGAAAGGCATGCTCGGACCGGCCGTCTCGGGAACACTCGGCACCCCCGATCTGATGGCCGAGGCGGGGCTCGTCTACCACACGGACTGGGTGCACGACGACCAGCCGGTCCCGATCCGGGTCGCGCACGGCAGGCTCGTCTCCGTACCGTACTCGTTCGAGCTGAACGACGTGCCGGTGTTCGCCCGGCATTTCGAGGCGGACTACTTCGTGCAGATCTGCAAGGATCAGTTCGACCGTCTCTACCAGGAAGGCGAGACCAGTGGACGGGTCATGTGCATCGCCCTCCATCCTTTCCTGTTCGGCCAGCCGCACCGGGCCCGCTATCTCGACGAGATCCTCGCCTACATCCTCTCTCACGAGGGGGTGTGGCAGACGACCGCGGACGAGATCGCAGAGCACTACCTGGAGCACGACTACGACACCGCCCTCGCCCGCTCGCTGGCCACGAGCGTCCAGCGAGCCGGCACCACCGGCTGACGACGCGAAGCCCGTGTTCAGGGTCTCGGCCGATTCGAATATTCTACGAGGAGCCTTGCGTGCCTGCTGAAAGACGCCCCGGAATGGACCACGACCATTACCGCTGGTCTCCGATCTCGGAGAGACCTGCGCTTCGTTGGCCTGACGGCAACCCCCTCACGCTGAGCGTCGTGGTCTGCTTGAACCACATGGAGTGGGCCCCGCCATCGGGAAGCTTCCAGGCCCATAACCTCGCCGGCGGACTGGGCCGCAGGCGCCCGCCGGACTACGCGCGGCTCACTCACCGCGAGTACGGACACCGGGTCGGGATCTTTCGCGTCCTGGATGCCTTGGGCGCGCACGGGCTACCCCCCGCGGTCGCGATGGACGCGCTGACCGCCACCCATTACCCCTATCTCGTCCATCACTGCCTGGATCGGGGGGCGGAGCTTCTCTGCCACGGGGTCTCGATCAGCCGAATGATTACCAGCAAGATGTCGGAAGAAGACGAACGAGCCTATCTTGCGGAAGCGCTCGGCGCGCTCGAACGCGCATCCGGCACCCGTCCCCGAGGCTGGCTCGGCCCCGAGTTCGGCGAGTCCCACCGCACCCCGGCGCTGCTGGCCGAGGCGGGGCTCGACTACACCCTCGATTGGATCAACGACGAGCAACCCTATCCAATGACGACCCCGGCAGGATCGCTCTACGCCCTGCCGGTGCAGTGGGAGCTGACCGATGTCCACGCGCTGTGGGACCGCCGGATCCCGCCCTGGCGCTACGTGCAGATGGCCGACGAATGCGCCGCCACCCTGTGTGCCGACGGCACCCGAAACGGGCGATCCCTCGTGCTCCTCGTGCATCCCTGGTTGAGCGGACAGCCATTCCGGATCCGTTATCTCGAGGAGCTTCTCGGGAAGCTCGCGAACCGCAGCGGGGTGACCCCGGCGCAGCCGGCGACGGTCGTCGAGTGGGCACGCGCGGCGAACGGGTGAGGGCCACACCCGGTGGGTGTGAAGAATCATGGTGCCGCAGCAGTCCTCGAACGGCGTCGTGGAGTCGGCACGCGAATTCCTCGCCCCCTTTCAGTAAAGCCGGTAACGGGAAGGGTCGCTCGCCTCTCGATCAAAGGCCTCTCCATCCAATCCCGTTATCTGGTCGGCCAGCATCTGCCCCATCGTCGGGAACGACGCGCGCTCGACACGGCTCGCGGGGTCCCAGAGCCGTGAGCGGAGGAGCGCCTTCGCGCATTGCAGATAGCAACTCTCGACCTCCACCACGATGCCGGTCGGCGGCGTCCGTCGTTGAATCTCCAGAGGTGCCAGCAAGGCCGGGTCGCGGGTGATCCGGGCGCGGCCGTTCACCCGGAGCGTCTCGTCGACCCCGGGCACCATGAACAGCAGCGCGACCCGAGGGTGCTCGGTGATGTTAGTGAGGGAGTCGAGCCGGTTGTTTCCGCGCCTGTCCGGGATCAGCAAGGTCCGATCGTCGAGCACGGCGACGAAGCCCGGCCCATCTCCCCGCGGCGAGCAGTCGAGTTCTCCGTTGGCCCCACAGGTCGCCAGGGTCAGGAATGGCGACCGGGAGATGAAATGCCGGCAGTGCCGGTCGAGGGCGTGTAGCTCTTTCTGGAGCGCACGACCGCTCGGCCGGCGATAGATCTCCCGAAGCTCCGCCGGAGACCCGACCCAGGCGCCGCCGTGAGCAGTGAATTCGTCGTTCATCGGGCCCTCCTGTCCGCTCACCGGTCTCACCGGCCGGTGAGGTCAGTGAATCCTAGCAGCCCGTCGGGCTCGGGACCACGCCACTTCAGCCAAGCGGATCCGGCGGAGCTCCCTCCTTCCGATCCTGTGCCGCGTGACGAGCAATGCTCCGGCGGATCTCGTCCTTCGCCGCTTCTCCGTCCCGCCAGCCGTCGAGGTGGACCCACTTTCCACTCTCGAGGTCCTTGTAGTGCTCGAAGAAGTGCTGGATCTGATCGAGCAGCGAAACGGGCAGATCGCGTAACGTGCCTACATCCCGGTACAGATCGGTCAAGCGGTCGTCCGGTACCACCAGGATCTTCGCGTCGGGGCCGCTCTCGTCGGTCATGTGCAGCATTCCGACCGGACGGCAGGCGATAACCGCCCCACTGATGAGAGGAAAGGGCGAGATCACGAGCGCGTCGAGCGGATCGCCATCCTCGGCGAGGGTCTGCGGCACATAGCCATAGTTGCACGGATAGTGCATCGCGGTGCCCATGAAACGGTCGACGAATACCGCCCCGCTTTCCTTATCCACCTCGTATTTCACCGGGTCCCCGCGAAGGGGGATCTCGATGACGACGTTCACGCTATGGGGCGTCCCGGCCCCTGGTCCCACACGTTTCAGCGGCACTCGTCATTCTCCTGGTCGGGTCGAAACGCTCCGGCCAGCCCGACGAACGACTCGAAGGAAAGCCATTGTCAGCCAAACCGCACCCCTGCACTATGCTACCGCGCCGGGGCGCCGGAAGGCTTCTCCTCCCGGGTCGCGGAGTGCTATGAGAATCGGTTTCCAGTCCAGAGCCCCGGCTGCTGTCGGTCCATGAACCAGTCCGTAGGGGACCTCTTCCAACGCTACGGACCCGGGTATCGTTGGATTGCGGCCGTCTCCGTGACGTGCGGATCGGTCGGAATCGTCCTGTCCTCGAGCATCGTCAACGTCGCCATTCCCAACGTGATGGGCACGTTCGGGGTCGGGCAGGATCAGGCCCAGTGGGTGGCGACCGCTTATCTCGCCGCCCAAACCGTCTCCCAACTCATCACCATCTGGGCCATCGAGACGCTCGGGATCCAGGTCACCTACCTGTTGACCCTCTCGGTATTCATACTCGGTTCGATCCTCGGCGCGAGCGCACCGACCATGGACGCCCTCACCCTCGCGCGGGTCCTTCAGGGCATGGCCGCCGGGGTCGTGCTACCGGCATCGATGGTGCTAATGGCGCTCGTCTTCCCGCCCGAGCGCAAGGGGCTCGCCATGGGGATCTTCAGCATGGGAACAGTGCTGGCCCCCGCCGTCGGCCCGGTCTTCGGCGGAATCGCCATCGACAACTACTCGTGGCGCTATATCTTCGTCTTTCCGCTCCCGCTCGCCACCATTGCCCTGCTGCTCGGATTCCGTTTTCTGCCGGGCCGGACCGAGGGCGGGCGCGGCCAGCGCATCGACTGGTTTGGCATCCTGTCGCTCGCTCTCGCCATCCTGTGCATCCTCACCATGCTGGCCCGCGGTCAGCGGGTCGGATGGGGCTCGGGCGACACGTTGATCAGGCTCGGGATAGGAATACTGGCTGCCTGGGTCTTCGTGAGCAGCCAGATCCATTCTCGCTCCCCGCTCCTCGATTTCTCGGTGCTTCGCAACGGCCAGTTCTCGGCTGCCTGCGTGGTCGCTTTCGTATTCGGCGCCGGCTTGTTTTCGACCTCGTACTTCATTCCCGTGTTCGTCCAGACCGTCATGGGTTACCCGGCCACCGAGGCGGGTTTCTTGCTCGCCCCCGGAGGCTTCCTGCTGATCGTCCTCTTTCCCCTGGCCGGTCGCCTGGCCGACGCGATGCCAGCCCATTACCTCATCATCACCGGGCTGCTGAGCTTGACCCTCGGCTTCCTCATGATCGCCGGCACCGATGTCAACACCGCCTTCTGGGCCATGGTCGGCATGACGCTCGTCAGCCGATTCGGGCTCGGGCTCATCTTCCCTCCCTTGAACGCCGCCGCCCTGCGCGCCCTGCCACCGTCCCAGCTCGCGCGCGCCTCGGGCACGATCAGCTTCTTCCGCCAGCTCGGCGGAGCGTTCGGGGTGAGCACCCTCGTCATCGCCATCGAAGTCCGGGCCGAAATGCATGCCACCGCCCTCAACGCGACCCAGACGCCGGACAATCTGACGAGCGTCGAGCTCATCACCGCGGTCTCCCGGCTGCTCGGCGAAGCGGGCATTCCCGATGCCCTCCAGCGGTCCGGGGCGCTCGGCTTTCTCGGCGGGATGATCCGGGCCCAGGCGGCCTCGCTTGCCTTCCAGGACGCGGCCTACCTCATCTGCGCCACGTTCGTCCTGGCCATCATTCCCGCCTTCCTCCTCGGCCGGCGGCGCCGGGCGCTCGAAATCGAGTCGGCTCCGGCAGGTCGCTCGGGGAACCCCCCCCCGGACGTTTCCACCGGCGGGAAAAACCCCTAACATCCCCGAGCCGGACCGGAGAAGAACGCCCCCGAGGACGTCACCCGATTGGAGGAGGAAATCCGATGAACCGAGCGTGGATGTGCACGAGCGTCGTCGCGGCAGCGGTGGCGATGGGGATGCTTGCGGGCCCGGCCAAGGCGGTGCGGGAGCTCCGGGTCGCGACCGCCGCGCCCCAGAACACGCCCTGGGGAAAATGGTTCGACAGCGTCGCCAAGAAGGTCGAAGAGGTTTCCGGCGGCCGGCTCAAGCTGACCACGTTCTACGGCTCCCAGCTCGGCGACGAGCAGACCGTCATCCGCCAGGTGATCCGGGGCCGGATAGACATCGCGGGCCAATCGAACACTGCCACCTCCCTGGTGGTGCCCGAGTTCGCGCTCCTCGCGGCGCCCTACCTCTGGGACAGCCCGGAGCACGCGGACTGCGTCTTCGACAAGCACGTGGGCAAGATCTACGGTCAGATGCTGGAGGATGCGGGGCTCGTCCTGCTCACCTACGTCGAGGTCGGGCAGATGATCCTGTTCACCCGCAAGCCGGTACACGTTCCCGTCGATTTGAAAGGGATGAAGATCCGGGCCGCACCCACGAAGGCATCCGTCCTGTTCTTCGAGCAGGCCGGCGCGAATCCGGTGCCGCTCGGGACACTCGACGCGATGCCCGCGCTCAAGACCGGCAACGTGAACGGCGCCACCTGGCCGACGGTCTACGGCATCGCCATCGGCACCCAGAAGCTCGCCCCGCACGTCACCCTGACCCGTCATTCCCATCAGATCGGCACTCTTACGGTGAGCCGCAAGGTCTGGCGCAAGCTCTCCGACGACGAGCGGGGCTGGCTCCGGGAGGGGGCGAAGCTCGTCGGCTTCCTTCGCAAGGGGATCCGCGGCGCGGAGAACGCGCTCGTCGGGAAGATCCGAAAAGCGGGAGTGCCTGTCTATCAGCCGACCGACACCGAGATGACGAAGTGGCGCGCCCTCGGTCCGCCGGCGCAACGAGCGCTCGTAAAAGCCATTGGAGGGAGAGCGAACGAGATCTGGCCGGAGATCCAGTCCGCCATCGCCGCCTGTCGAAGCTGACCGCGGCGCGGGGCTCGCGCCTCTCACGGACCCCCGCCGAGTCTCACGATGGAGCGCTTCCTGCGGACCTATCTGGCCGCGGAATCCGCGGTGGCGGCCCTCGCCTATGCCGCGGTGGCGGCCTTGCTGCTCGGCGAGATCGCAGCTCGGGAAATCTTTCAGACCTCGATCTGGGGCTCGCAGAAGATCGCCGTCTTTGCCGCCATCATCGCGGGCTTCCTGGGCCTTTCGATCGCCACCGCCACGAACCGGCACCTGCGCCCTCAGTTCGCCGACCGTTGGTGGCCCTCCGGATGGCAGGGGGGGCTGGAACGATTCGGTGACGGGCTGTCCGCCGTCATCTACTGTGTCCTCGGGGTCGTTGCCGCCATTTACATTTCCGACACGTTCGAAAACCACGACCGGGCGGCAGTGCTGTACTGGCCGCTTTGGCCCATCCAGCTCGTCATTCCCTACGCCTTCTTCTCGTCCGGCTTCCGCCACATGATGTTCGCCTGCCGGCGGGACCTGAAACCGGCGCCAGAAGCGTCGGACGGCTGAGGGCGTTCGAAGGTGGCCGCTCTTGGCCTCGTCGCGCTCGTGCTGGGCCTGCTGGCGCTGCGCCAGAACATCATTCTGATCCTGCTGGTCGCGACCTCCTACGTCCACCTCGTCTTCGGCGACGGTGACCTCACGTACCTGATCGACGACCTGTGGACCAGCATCAACCGGGAGGTGCTGCTCGCCATCCCGATGTTCGTGCTAGCGGGCAGCATCATGACCCGTGGATCGATCGCGGAACGGCTCATCGCGATCATGCGCGCCCTGACCCGCTGGCTTCCGGGAGGGCTCGCGGTCGCGACCATCCTCTCCTGCGCCGTCTTTGCTGCCCTGTCGGGCTCCTCGCCGGTGACTCTGCTGGCGGTCGGGTCGATTCTCTATCCGGCGCTTCTCGAGGAAGGCTACGAGCGGAAGTTCGCCCTCGGGGCGCTCGCCTCCGGTGGAACCCTCGGGGTCGTGATTCCCCCGTCGATCCCGATGATCCTCTACGGCATCGTCACCGAGAAGTCGATCAGCGACCTGTTCATCGCCGGAATCATCCCGGGGGTGCTGCTGGCGGCCGCCCTCGCGGCCTACGCCCTCATCCGGAATCGGGACATGCCGAGCCGGCCGTTCGATCTGGGGCTCGTGTGGGGCACCCTGCGGCGCGGGGTGTTCGCACTCATGACGCCGGTCATCCTGCTCGGGGGGATCTACTCCGGATTCTTCTCCGCGACCGAGGCGGCGGCGGTGGCGGTCGGCTACGGGCTTCTCGTCGAGATCTTCATCCACCGGGAGCTCCGTGCCTCGGAGTTCTTCGGGCTCGCGGTGGAGACCGCCAAGCTCTTCGGCACCCTCTTCCCGATCGTGGCGATCGCCCTCAGCCTGAACCTGCTATTGACCGCGGAACGGGTGCCGCAGGAGCTCGCCGCCTGGATGACCGGGGCGGTGGAGAGTAAGTGGACATTCCTGCTGCTCCTGAACGTCTTCCTGCTCGGGATCGGGTGCCTGGTCGACATCGGCGCCGCCATCCTGATGTTGGCGCCCATCCTGCTGCCCATCGCCACGGCCTACGGCATCCACCCGATCCATCTCGGGATCATCATGGTCGTGAATCTCGAGATCGGGTTCCTGACGCCACCGGTCGGCTTGAACCTGATCGTCGCCATGACCGCCTTCAAGGAGCCGTTCCTGCTCATCTGCCGCTCGGTAGTCCCATTTCTCGCGGTCATGCTCGTGGTGCTCGCGCTCGTCGTGGCCTTCCCGTCGCTCTCCCTGTTCCTCCTGGACTGAAAGCCCGGTTTCATGGCCGGTCGGACAGCTGCCGCGATCCGTCAGACGACCATGCTCGGATTGCTGGCAAGCACCGTGGTCGGGTCGAGGACGACGTAACCCCGGGCGAACTCCCAGCCGGCGGCGGTGTCGGCCTTGCGGAATGGGCCGGTTCGGTCCCCGTGGATGCCACATCCTCAGGGTCTGCACTCCCGGCAGAAACGACAGGTTCGCAAAGACCGTCATGTGTCCGCCGCGGATCCTGTCCGCCCGAACGGATCCCGGACGACGGATTGCGCTCTCTCGGGCCGGTCCCCCGTAATAGGCGCGCGCCTCCGGACCGCCCATCACCGGCGAGACCTCCGTCTGCGCTTCTTCCTCGGTCTCCGGTCCGGTAAAAAGCCCCATGCCATGCGCCGCTCCGTGCCCGAAATTGCTTGCCCCGATTCGGCCACCGGGCCTTGCTCACCGGAACACCCTCGGGCAAGGCGAGCGATGGTGGGCGAGATGTGCGCGAGCGGAGCGTATTACAAGTCGCTACAGAACTGCTCAGCAGCTTCGTGTGGCCGCGGCGGGCGTGGTGGTCACCCTCTCAACGCGTGTGAAGGGCCCGCCGGCCGTGGCCCGCCGCGCAGGGTTCCGGAACCTCGGTCTCTTCCGGTCTCCGCGTCCCGCCCCTCGCCCCTATCCGGGAGAGGGCCTCGACGAGGCCCGCCTTGCTGACCGGCTTCGTGACGAAACCGTCCATGCCGGCCTCGAGAGCTTCGTCCCGTGTTCGAGCCAGCACGTCAGCGGTGAGCGCCAGGACCGGTACGCTCGCCGTACCTTTGTCGAGCGCACGGATCTGCCGGGTCGCCTCGATACCGTCCATCCCGGGCATCTGGACGTCCATGAGGACCACGTCGAATCGGCTGTTTCGAACCGCATCGAGGGCCGCCTCGCCGTCGCCGGCGAGCGTCACCCGGTGCCCGAGTGATTCGAGAAACCCCCGGGCGACGCGCTGGTTGATGGGGTTGTCCTCCGCCACCAGCACCTCGAGCGGGCGCAGCCCGACGAGACGGGCCTCGCCCGAGCCACTTGCGCCGTATGGCGCGCTGGCCGCCCGTCCCCGCGCCTCGCGCAGGCGAACCCGAAAGCTCGCGACCGTGCCGCCGCCCGGGGCGGGGTCCAGCGCGATACGGCCGTCCATCAGCTCAACGAGCTGTTTGCAGATCGCGAGACCGAGCCCCGTTCCGCCGTAGCGCCGGGTCGTCGAAGAGTCGGCCTGGGAGAAACGCTCGAAGAGGGCATCTCTGCCCGCCGGGTCGATGCCGGTTCCGGTATCGCGCACCTCGAAGGCGAGGTCGAGTGCTTCGTGGAGCCCCGAAGGATCCACCCTCGCCACGACCTCGATCGATCCGCGCTCGGTAAACTTGATGGCATTTCCGACGAGATTCGTCAGGACCTGATTGAGCCGGTGAGGATCCCCCTCGACCCGGGGCAGCGGCGGTCCTGGCACCCGCCTCAGCTCGAGGCCCTTCTCTCGTGCTCTCGGTCCGAGCAGCTCGAGCAGGTCGTCGAGCAGGGCGTTCGGATCGAACGCGACGTGCTCGAGCTCGACCCGACCGGCCTCGAGCTTCGAGATGTCGAGCACGTCGTTGATGACGGTGAGCAAGTGCCCGGCCGAACGGCGGGCGCCCTCGAGCATCTCGCGCTGCCGCTCGCCGAGCGGTGTGTCGAGGAGAAGCTCGAGCAAACCGAGGACGCCGTTCATCGGCGTCCGGATCTCGTGGCTCATCGCCGCCAGGAACTCGCTCTTCGCCCGTTCCGCTATCCGGGCGGCATCGCGAGAACCCCTCAAGGCATCGGCCAGCTCCGTCTTCGCTTTCGTCTCGGCCATCAGCAGGGTCTGAACCCTGGCCATGTTTCGCAGCCCGCGGCGGGCGGCCACGAACACCGCGACGATGATCGCGAACACCAGCACGCAGGTCCCCTGGAGCGCCCGATCGACGTAGTACCGGAGGAGCGCCCGCCGCTCCGACATGTCGACGTAGACCTCGAACGCGCCCGCGAACTGACCGTCCTGGATCAACGGCACATACGCCTCCCCGGCGAGAGTACCCGCCGGGGCCCGGTCGGAACGCTCCGCGAGCTTCGCGAACGGCCGGCCCCGGGTTACGGTCTCGAAGAAATATCGTTCCGCGGTCTGCCGGCCGATGTCAGAGGACCGAGACGCCAGAACCACCCGCCCCGCCGGGTCGAAGAGCTTGTAACGATAGACATGGCCGGCCTGGAGGGCCGCCCGGAGCACTCGCCGCAAGACCGCCGACGGCTCTGCACCGTGCAGGACGGCCCGCACGTCCGAGTCGTACCCGGCAAGGTAACCCGCCCAGATCAGGGCCTGGTTCACCGCTTCGTGCTCGAGGAGCGAGCGTTCCGCGGTACGCGCGCCGGAAACCGCGGCCAGCAATGCGGCAAGCCCGACCGGCGCCACGACGGCCGCCAGACGCCACATCTGGCGGCGATAAGCGGTCCGGGGCCGAGGTGTCGAAACGGGGGGCTCCCGTTCACCGATTCGGGACCAGAAGAGACGGGGCACGGCTTCGTCCTGCGAGCGAGGGATCCTCCCGGAGTGTGTCGACACCCGGACCACACCCCTTGAGTCGACCGGGAGAGATGGTGTAGAGGATGGGCCGGACGGACACTGGATCGATGCGCCCGACGAAGGAAGGAGAGCGGCAGATGAGCGACGAGCTGGAGGGACGGGTCGCCCTCGTGACCGGGGGGAATTCGGGAATCGGGCGGGCCGCGGCCTTCGAGCTCGCCCGACTGGGTGCGGTGGTGATCGTCTCGGCCCGGCGCGTGGCGCAAGGCGAGCAGACCGCGGCCCGGATCCGAGCGCTCCGCGCCGAGGCTCGTTTCGTCCCGGCCGACGTCACCGTCCCCGGCGACCTCGAGCGGCTCGTCGATATCGCGCTCGAACTTTACGGGCGTCTCGACCTGGCGTTCAACAACGCCGGAAGCGGTCTCGATGTCCCCTCACGGCGCCTGCACGAACGCGACGAGGCGTTCTGGGACCACCATAGCGACACGTTCCTGAAAGCAGTCTTCGTGGCCATGAAGCACGAGATCGGGGCCATGCTGGACGGGGGCGGAGGAGTGATCGTCAACAACGCTTCGGCGGCGGGGCTGATTGCCAACCCCTGGAATCCGGTCTACGCGGCGATGAAGTTCGGGGTCGTCGGGCTGACCCGCTCGGCGGCGATGCAATACGGTGAGGAAGGGATCCGCATCAATGCCGTCTGCCCGGGGTGGATCGACACCCCCATGACCGCCGAGTGGGACGACCGGCCGGATCTGACCGGCCGGCTGCTCGCGAACCAAGCCCTGCAGCGGCCGGGTCGGCCCGAGGAGGTGGGGAGCCTCGTAGCCTGGCTTTGCTCCCCCGGGGCAAGCTTCATGAACGGGGCCGCCATCCCGGTCGATGGCGGCTTGACCGCATGACCCGGCGCTCACTCAGGCGGCGTGGGGCGATTTCGAAAGCCGCGCCCGGACCACGGGAATGACCTCTCGCGCGAAAAGCTCCATCGAGCGCATCGCGTCGGCGTGCCCGATGCCGCCGAACTTCATCTCCGCCATCCAGTGGCTCACCCCCGCTCGCTCCGCATACTCCACGACCCGGTCCGCCACCTGCTCCGGTGTGCCGAAAGCGCTCCCCCACTGAGTGAGATCCTCGGTGGTTACCCTGGCGTGCGCCTGACGGACCTTGTCGTAGAGCTCGTAGCCGGAGGTGATCGTCTGCCCGGGCGCTCCGGGAAGAACCTTCTGGAACAGCTCGTGATACCAGGCCGCGTTCGGCTCTGCGATCCGCCTGGCCTCCCCCTCGCTCTCCGCGACGAACGTCTGCATCAGCATGGGCTGGTCGAGCGACGCCGGGTCTCGGCCATGCTCGCGCATGCGCCCGCAGTACACCTCCCATTGCTCGGCGACCCTATCCATACGGGTAAAACGCGGCGCCCGCAGGATCGAGATCCCCGCCTTCGCAGCGACCTCGTAGGAAGGCGGGGTCACCGCCGCCATGTAGAGCGGTGGATGGGGTTGCTGAACCGGTTTAGGGAACAACGTAACGTTCCGGGCGGACCAGAACTTCCCCTCGTAAGCATAGTTTTCCCGGGTGAACGCGCCCCGCAGGATCTCGAGCCCCTCGTTGAAGCGATCCCGGGATTCCGCCGGATCCATCCCGAATCCCCCGATCTCTTTCGGCTGATAGGCTCGCCCGAGCCCGAGCAGGAGCCGGCCGCTGCTCAACACGTCGACGAGGGCCGCTTGCTCCGCGATCCGAACCGGATGCTGGAGAGGCAGGAGCACCACGGCGGTGCCGATCTTGATCCGGCGGGTTCTCTGCGCGACCGCTGCCGCCAACGTCAACGTATCGCCAAGCATGCCGTAGACCGAGAAGTGGTGCTCCGGCAGCCATACCGCATCGAAACCGAGCGCCTCGGCGTACTCGACTTCCTCCAGAAACTCGGAGAAGGCCTGCGCCTGGGGAACGTTTCCGAACTCGCTGAACAGATACATGAGACCGAACCGCATGACCGGACCCCCGCTGGCGGTAAACTCCGGTCCATTGAAAGCCCCCCGGCAGGGCGTTTTCTTGATCTGAGTCAAATGCGGGTGGAATTTCGGTAACATCTCAAAAAGTCCGGGCGCGGCTAGGGGTAGGTCCTGCCACGACACGCCGTGAATACGTCCCGGTAGGCTCGGATGCAGCATCCCTGCTGCATCCGGTCGTGGCAGAACCTACCCCTATCCACGCTGTGGTGCTGCCAATGCCCGGACTTTTTGAGGTATTACGAATTTCGGCGCTAACTCCCGAGGCCGAAGTCGATCAGGGTACGAACCGCCCGGCCTTCCTTCATCGCCTGGAAGCCCTCGTTGATCTCCGCGAGCGGGATCTTGTTGGAGATCCAGTCGTCGAGGTGCAGCCGTCCTTGCTTATAGAACTCGATGAGGCGGGGCATGTCGGTGCGGAAGCGGTTCGAGCCCATCGAGGAGCCCTGGATCCGCCGCTCGCGGAGAAAATCGAAGCCGTGCAGCTCGATCTTTTCTCCGAAAGGCACCATGCCCACGATCGTGGCGGTACCACCGACTCGCAGCATCTCGAAGCACTGCTCGGCGGTACGCTTGAGCCCCAGGCACTCGATGGCGTGGTCGACCCCGGCGCCGGTCAGCTCCATCACCTGGGCCACCGGGTCCCCGTCCTTCGGGTTGACGAGATCCGTCGCCCCGATCTTCGCGGCGAGCTGAAGCTTCGCCGGGTTCGTATCGACGGCTATGATCCGGCCAGCTCCGGCGACATGCGCCCCGTTCACCGCCGCCATCCCGACCCCGCCGCAGCCGACCACCGCAACGGATTGGCCAAAACGCACCCCGGCGGTATTGACCGCGGCGCCGAACCCGGTCATCACCCCGCAGCCGATGAGAGCGGCCCGGTCGAGCGGCATCTCGGGCCCGATCTTCACGAGCGCATTCTCATGGACGAGCATCTGCTCGGCATACGAGGACAGGTTCGTGAACGTGTGCAGCCGCTCCGCCTTTGACCACTCGAAGCGATCGGCGGCGCCGGGAGGCATTTTTACATCGGTGTTCGTGCACAGCACCGGGCGCCCACTGGTGCATTGCTCGCAGGTCCCGCAGAAGACCGACAGACAAGTGATCACGTGATCACCGGGCTTCACGTACGTCACCTCCGAGCCCACCTGCTCGACGGTCCCCGCCGACTCGTGCCCGAGCACCACCGGAAGAGGATGGGGATAGAGCCCCTCGATGAAATGAAGATCGGAGTGGCAGAGCCCGGCAAACACGGTCTGGATCAGGACCTCGTGCGCGGCCGGCTTCTTCGTGGCCACCTCCTCGATGACGAGCGGCTGGTGTGGTTCATACAAGACTGCGGCTTTCATCTCTTCTCCTCCCTCGCGATCAACTTTTTCGGGCCCACCGGTCGAGCCACCCGGCCGCCCGGAGTAAAGAGCCCTCCCCCCCTTGCTGGCCGACGAGCTGTACCCCGAGCGGCAGGCCGTTCACCTCGAGCAGCGGCAAGGAGCAGCTCGGCACCCCGAGGTAAGTCCAGGGGCTGTTGAACGCGGGGTTGCCGGTCGTCTCGAAGCCGCGTGGCGCCGAGCCGCAGGCGGCCAGGCAGAGGATCGCATCATAGTGCTCCAGCAGCTCATCGAGGACCGACAGCGTCCGCTGCCGCTGGACGATCGCTTCCACGTAATCACGGGCGGTGAACCGCTTCGCCCCCTCCAGCCGTTGCAGCAGATTCCGGGTCATCCGTTCCGGCCGCTCCTCGGCAAAGGGGCCGTAATAAAACAGATTCTCGGCGCCGAACACCGTCGCATGCAACGAGAGGACCCGGTCGAAAGGAGGGGGCAACGCCTCGTCTCGGCAGTGTTCACCCAGCCCCTTCGTGAACGCCTCGATCGCCTGGCGCGCCTCGGGATCCGCATCGGGCCAGGCCGGCGTTTTCAGAAAGGCGAAGCGCGGCGCCCCCGCCGAGCGCCGCGCGAGCGCGGCCGAGAGATCCTCCCGGTAGCCGGTGTACGAGAAATCATCATCGGGCTCGGGCCGCGAAAGCGTATTGGCAAGCAGCGCG